>Ga0315289_10005078_pt1 | contig 19512 bp, 25 predicted proteins | sample YL17G11_40_MG_FD_203452 | JGI IMG/M metagenome (GOLD analysis project Ga0315289, IMG submission 203452) | Sediment microbial communities from Yellowstone Lake, YNP, Wyoming, USA - YL17G11_40 | ecosystem: Environmental > Aquatic > Freshwater > Lake > Sediment | place: USA: Wyoming | collected...
CAACCTGGGCAATATTGCCAGCCGCCGCGGCGACCTTAAAGCGGCGGTTACCTGGTTCGAGAAGGCGGCCGCGCTAGAGCCGGAGTCGGACGGAGTTTATACCAATCTGGGTTCTGTCTACATCTCCCTGGGAGATCTCGACCGCGCCTCCGGATTTCTGGACAAAGCCTTGATGATCAACCCCCAGAACGTCGAAGCTCTCCATAACAAGTCCGTATTGTTCGCCATCCGAGGCCGTTTCGCGGAGGCCAAAGAGATAAACCGCCAGGTCCTGGACATTTCGCCCGGTTGGGAGCCGGCCCTGCATTTAAAGGCAAAGATCGAGAAGGCCCTTGTCCAGAGCAAAAATGTAAAAAAATTATTTTAGATATACTTGACAATGCTTGACTTAAATATTATATTGTTTTTGTAAATGCAAAGCTAATTGGAGGAATACAATGGCCATTATTAGATGGGATCCTTTCAGGGATATGATTACCCTTCGGGAAAAGATGAACCGGCTCTTTGAGGACACTTTCGCCGGCAAAGAGGACAAAGATCTCGTCCAAGGCACCTGGGCTCCTTCCGTGGACATCTACGAGAACGAAAACGAGCTCGTTCTGACCGCGGAAGTGCCCGGCGTCAAAGAGGACGACATCGAGATCAAGATCGAGGACAACACCCTTTCCCTTTCCGGCCAGCGGAAATTCGAGAAAGAAACCAAGGAGGAGAACTACCACCGGATCGAAAGATCGTACGGGTCCTTCTACCGGTCCTTCACCCTGCCCAATTTCATCGACCACGAAAAGATCCGAGCCGAGCACGAAAACGGGTTGCTGAGAATCACCTTGCCCAAGAGGCCGGAGCTCAAGGCCCGCAAGGTCAAGGTCCTCAAACCGATCCAAGCAGAAAAAGAGAAAGGCAAATAACCCCCCCTTCCATCCTTTCCGCCCCTGCCGCACGGCACAGGCGTTTTTTTTCGCCGGCAGCTCAGACCTGGGCCCGGGCCAGGGTCAATACCTTTATATCTGCGGCTCCCCCCCGTTTCAAGACGCGACAACATTCGGCGATGGTCGACCCCGTGGTATAGACATCATCCACGAGTAGAACCGTTCGTCCGGCCACATCCTTGGCCCGGCGCAGGCCAAAGGCGCCCGCCACATTCTTCCGCCTCGCCCCTCCGTCCAATTCCGTCTGGGGCGGGATGTTCCTGACGCGCCTCAGCCGCCCGTCGAGGGCCGGAAATCCCCCCCGCTTTCCCAGCTCGCGGGCCAGGACGGCGGCCTGGTTGAAACCCCTTTCTTTCAGCCGGCGGCGGTGGAGCGGCACAGGGATAATGGCCTGCACTCCTGCCCACAGTTTCGTCTCGTCAGAAAGGGCCTCCCCGGCAAAACGGGCCAGGTCTCGGCCGAGGGCCTCGCATTTCTGGTACTTGAATAGGACGATCAGGTCTTTGAGCAGGCCGCTGTAACGGCCGGCTGAACGGTGGCAGGAAAAAACCGGAGGCTTTCGGAGGCAGTCGCCACAGAGGTTCGGCTCCCCGGCCGCCGGAATGAACAACCCGCAGCTCGGGCAGCAGGCTGCGCGTTCGGGAAGGAGTTGCTCCAGGCAGGGCTGGCAGACAAGCCTCTCGCCGGTCCGTTCCAATAGACGGCCGCACACCCGGCAGAAGGAGGGGAAAAAAACCAGCTCGGCGATCTTAGCCGGGAGTTTAAGCCTCAGATTCCAGCTCCACGCCCGTCTCGATCTTCTGCTGGCAGTCAAGGCAGTGGACGGACCAGGGCAGGGCCTCCAGCCTTTTTTGGAAAATGGCTTGGCCGCACATCAAACAGATGCCGTAGCTTCCCTTCTCCAGGGAGCGCAAGGCCTCATCGAGGTGAAGGAGCAGGTCGCGCTCTTTGTCGGACAAGCTCAGCAAGAACTCCTTGGTGTAGGAGCTTTCGGCCTTGTCGGCCAGGTCCTGGACGATGTCCGTTTCCACTTCTTTGCTCTCGGCCACTGTCCGGCTCAGCTTGGAAACAATTGTTTCCTTTTTATCCAGGAGCTTCCGGCGGATTTGCTCCTTCTCCTTCTTGTTCATCTTAACCTGCGGTTCACGCTTCTCCCGCACGGCCGAGGCGACCTTCTTCAGGAGATGGCCCGGCCGGAGGAGCCTTGTCTTCTTGATCAGCTTACTTGGCATAACGCTTTCCTTTCAGTGTGGTCAAGGCACGATAGACCTGCTCCAGGAGAATGACTCTCGCCAGTTCATGGGAGTAGGTCATCCTCGACAGGGAAAGGAGGGTCGGCGACCGACGAATGAGCCGCTCGGCCAGGCCCAGGAACCCCCCGGCCATGAAAGTCAGCGGACGGGCGGAGGAGCCGTTCTTCTCCAAAAACCTGGCGAATTCTTCGGAAGTCATTTCCTTGCCCTGGTCAAAGAGGGAGATAATATAATCATCCGTCAAGTGTTTTTCAAGCCCCTGGGCTTCCACCTCCAAAATCCTCTCCCGGTGGCGTTCGGGAATGCCCCGCGCCTCCCGAGTTTCCACCAGCCGGCAGGCAGCCAGCCGTCCGATCCTGCCCAGGTAGTCTTCCTGGAGGAGGCGTAGCTCTTGGCTTTTTGTCCGGCCCGGCCAGAGGAATTTTATCTTCAATTTTTATCTAATTATCTAATAAGAGAACTTAGGCGCGTCCCCCCAGAGCATCTCCAAGGCGTAATAGTCGCGCTTCTCCTTGGAGAAGACGTGGACGATGAAGCGGCCGTAGTCCATCAGGATCCAGTCGCCCGCGGCGCGGCCCTCCACGCCCATAGGCTTAAGGCTCTCTTTGCGCAACTCACGCTCGATGTTGTCGCAGATGGCTTGGTTCTGCCGGCCGGAATTCCCGTGCAGGATGATAAAGAAGTCGGCGAAAGAAGCGATGTCCCTCAGGTCGAGGACCAGGATGTCCTGGCCCATCTTCGCCTGGCCGGCTTGGACCGAAGCCCGGACCTCCAAGGGGAGGCCCCTCTTGGTGACCCTTTTCGTCTTGTCGGTGGTCATTGTCCTCCTTGATAAAGACGATGACGGCGGATGTAAGTCTCGACCGCCCGGGGCACTAGGCCCCGGAGCGACTCTCCCGTGCGGGCCCGGCGCCGGATGTCGGTCGAGGAAATGTCCAGCGCGGCGATGGGAACAAGGAAAATACGCGTCCCGGCCGGAAGCGGCGCCTCGGCCGACTCCTCCTGACCAAGCTCGACCATCCGCGAAGCAAGGCTTCCCTGGAGCACCTTATGGGCCCTGGCCAGGTCGCAGCCCGGCCGGCTGACAACGATGAAATGGCACTGTTCCAGGACCCGGCGATAGTCCCGCCAGGTGTCAATCTCCAGGAAAGCATCAACGCCCAGGACGAAGAAAATCTCGCCCCCGGCGAAACGGCGACGGATTTTGTCCAGAGTCAGGACGGAATAGGACGTCCCGCCGGCCTCGATTTCGATCGGGCTGGCGGACAGGCCTTTTCGGCCCCGGCAAGCCAGGCCCACCATCCGCAGTCGGTCGTTCGGGGAGGCCACGGCCATCGGCCGTTTGTGGGGCGGAATGGAGGAAGGGATGAACAGGACCTTCTCCAGCCGGAACCGTCGCTTGACTTCCAGAGCGGCCCTGATGTGTCCGAGATGGACGGGGTTGAACGTGCCGCCCAGAATCCCGATCCTGCAGCCGGCCATCCCCTTACCCTTTCCGTTCTTGGCCTTCATCCCCGGCTGCTCCATCGAGCATCCGGCCGATCTCGGCCACCAGGGCTTTTAGCCCCGTCCGCTTCAAGGCCGAGATGGCCAAGAAAGGGAGGCCGCGCCGCGCCACATAGGCCCGCAACTCCTCCAGCCGGCCTTGGTCTCCGGCCAAGAGGTCGATTTTGTTGGCTGCCACGATCTGCTTGCGCCGCAGGAGCTCCGGATTATAGGACTCCATCTCACGGAGGACGATGAGATAATCCTGGACCGGATCCCTGCCCGTGTCCGGCGAGACGTCCACGATATGGACCAGAACCTTTGTCCGTTCGATGTGCCGCAGAAATTGAATGCCCAGGCCGTGGCCGAGGTGGGCCCCCTCAATCAGGCCGGGGATATCGGCCGCTACAAAGCTCCACGTTTCGTCGAGGTCCACCACGCCCAGGTTGGGGACCAGGGTGGTGAAAGGATAATCGGCCACCACCGGTTTGGCCGAAGAAATTCTGGAAATGAGCAGGGACTTGCCGACATTGGGGAAACCGACGAGGCCCACGTCGGCGATGAGTTTCAGCTCCAGGACCAGCTCCTTTTCCTCCCCCTCCTTCCCGGGCTCGACCTCACGGGGAGCCCGATGAGTGGGCGTGGCAAAGGAGGCGTTCCCCCTCCCTCCCCGGCCTCCTTTGGCCGCCAGGAAAGAAAGGTCCGGCTTGTCGAAGTCAAACAAAACTGCGCCGCTTTCCCCGGCCTTAACCACGGTCCCCAGCGGAACGTGCAGGACGAGCTCTCCTCCGCGTTTCCCTTGACGGTTGCTGCCCTCCCCATGAGCGCCGGGGCGGGCCTTGTTGATGGGATGGAAGCGGAAATAGGACAGGGATTTGACGCTGGGGTCGGATACGAGCCGGATGCTTCCGCCGTTCCCGCCGCGGCCGCCGTCCGGTCCGCCACGGGGCACGGCCCATTCCCGCCTGAAGCTCAGGCAGCCATTGCCCCCCTTGCCGGCGTGCAGAATGACTTTGACCCGGTCGGTGAACATCCTTCAACAGGCCGGAAGGTCGGCGGCCAGGAAGTGAGGGTGATATCTCTCCCCGGGAACAGCGCTTGAGGCGCGGGTTCGGTTTGTGTTTTTCCGCACTCTTAGGCCGGCAGGACGGAAACGACCTTTCCCCGGCTGCCTTTATCCTCGAATTTAACGACCCCGGTGATCCGGGCGAAAAGGGTATCGTCGCGGCCGAGCCCTACGTTTTGCCCCGGCTTGAAGGGTGTGCCCCTTTGCCGGACAATGATGCTCCCGGCATTGACCAATTGGCCGCCATGGCGCTTGACTCCCAGCCGTTTGGAACTGCTCTCGCGGCCGTTCTTCGCTGCTCCGCCTGATTTCTTATGGGCCATCTCTCCGCTCCTTACTTGGTCTTTTTGGCCTTGGGTGTGACCTTGGTGGGTTCCGGTTTTTTGGCGGCCGCCTTGGGCTTAGGCTTTTCAGCCTTGGCCTCTTTGGCCGGCTTGTCCGGGGCGGGCTTTTTTCCCTTGGCCGGCGCGTGCTTCTCGACAACCTTGGGCTTCTCAGCCGGTTTGGCCGGGGCGGCTGCCTCTGGCGGGGCTGTCGGCTTGACAACCGGTTTCTCAACGGGCGGGGCCGCTTTCTTCGCCGGCGCCTGAGCCAGGTCAGGAATAATGTCCGTGATTCTCACCCGGACCAACTCCTGACGATGCCCCTTGAACCGTCTATACTGTTTCCGCCGCTTTTTCTTGAAAATGAGGACCTTATCGCCTTTCCGGTGCTCCAGGACCTCGGCCCGGACGCCCGCGTTGGAGATGAACGGCGTGCCGATCATGACCTTCGACCCGTCGGCAATGAGAAGGACCTTGCTGAATTCGAAAGGCCGGCCGGTCTCTACTTCGATCTTTTCGATATCAAGCACATCGCCTTCTTTGACTTTGTACTGTTTACCACCGGTCAAGATGACAGCAATCATGTATTCAACCTTGTTCGGGATTTTTGGCCTTCGCCAAGGCAGGGCAAATGTAGCATAGAGTGGTTTTTCTGTCAATCGCGGGCCGGCTACCGTATGCATCTCCGTTTGCGTGATTTCCCATTGGCGCCGGAATCGCCCCCGGCCCCCTGGGGAACCAGTCCCGTCGGTTCCCCTCCCCTCGAAAAAACGACGGGGCCCCCCTCCGCTAGGGGGACCTAGGGGGCGATTCCAACGCCTCTTTGAAATCACACATTTAGAGATGCATCGCCGGCTACCCCGCATTGACAGAAGTGATTGATTGCCATACTCTGGGCAATGCCGTCGCCGGTTTTTTTCCGGATGCCTTTCGGGCGGTTAGCTCAGCGGTAGAGCATCGGTCTTACAAACCGGGGGTCGCAGGTTCGATCCCTGCACCGCCCATCCCTTCCGAAGACGCCATTTATCTCCCCCTTGATTTCCAAGGGGGACGGGGGGATTAATAGGATTGGCCGGCTGCGCCTCCTTTGAGTTCGCCGGCCTACTTCCGGATCGCCCTGAACGAAGCGGGCCTCTCCCTTAGCGCTTTCCGTCTGATGAAGATCGGCCAAACGCTCGCGCTCTATTAAGAAATCATCTCCGAGAGCGAAGCCTACTGCGCCTTCTCGGAGGCGTGGAGCGAGCCGGCCTTGCCGCTCTCGCTGTAGCCGACGGTCAAGTTGAATTTCCCCTTTTCGGCCACGATCGTTCCGCCTTCCGCCGTTCGCGCATCGACGACAATCGACCAGCCTTCGGATTTCAGCGTGTCGATGTACTTGGTCAGGCCGTCTGATTCCACCTCGGCCAGGGCCAGGGTCCAGTGCTTGACGTCGCCCTCGGCGGCCCGAACAACCCCGGTGATCTTGCCGTAGGTGAACTTGGGCACATCGGAGGACAGGTCCTCGGGCCAGGCGGCGGTTTCGCCCCAGCTCACTTCTCCCTGATCGGTCTTGACCTTGACACTCCCGCTCTGGAGGTCCACCGTGGCCTTTCCGCCGGTGGCTCGCTCGATGGCGTTCTTGGCCATTTCCTGGGCGGCTTTCTCCCGGCTCTTGCAGGCCGGCAGAACGATCAGCCCTAAAACCAGAACGGCCAGGGCCGCTCCGCCAATCCCGCGTTTCAACATGGTGGGCATCGTTTCCTCCTTTTCCCTTACCCATTCTACAAGGAACATCAAAATAATCAATCATTCCTCCTTGACGGCGCGCCGGTGAAACCCGAAAATGAAGATTCCGCTGATAAACGACCGCCGTCGGAAAGGAGCGCCGCTGTGGATGACAGTCTGATCGTTTGGCGAGAGACCTTCCGGGTCCGGAGCCAAGACATGGACGACCTGTGGCGGTTGCGCCTGGCGGCGCTGTGCAACTTCCTCCAGGAATCGGCGGTGGCCCACGCCCAGGCGCTGGGGATGGGTCGCGATGCGCTTCTGGCCAGAAACCTGACCTGGGTCCTCTCCCGCTTTCATGTCCGGGTGGCGGACTATCCCCGCTGGGGCCAGGACCTCACCGTGGAGACCTGGCCTTCGGCCGTCTCGGGCCAGTTCGCCCTGCGAGAATTCCGGATTCTGGACACGGGCGGCCGGGAGCTGGCCGTGGCCACCAGCTCCTGGATGGTCGTCGACCTGGGGACAAAAAAGCCTGCGCTCCTGCCCGACTTCATCGCCCAGCTGCACGTGAAATGTCCGGGCCGCGCCCTGGCCGATCCGTTCGACAAAATCCCGCCTCCGGAGAAAACGGCGGTGAGCCGCCTCCTGGAGGTTCGTCGCAGCGACCTGGACCTCAACCGGCATGTCAATTTCGTGAAGACCATCGAGCTTGGGCTGGAAGCGGTTCCAGCCCCGATCTGGGAGAAACGCCGGGTGTCCGATTTGGAAATTGCCTTTCGCTCCGAAATCGTCCTGGGCGATACAATTATCGCCCGGGCCGGATTTTTGTCAGAGGAAGAACCCCTCCGCCTGGGCCACTCTCTTGTGCGCGAAAAGGACGGCCGGGAAACGGCCCGGCTGACCACCACTTGGCCGGCCGGATCGTGATATAATTCCCGCGGACTTAAAACAGAGGGTGAACCATGGTCAGAGAAATCAAATTGACTCCGCAACAGTATGAAGACCTGGCGAAGCTTGTCTATCTGGGCAACCACCTGGTTAACAACTTCCGGTCCGACCAGCCGCTGGAAAGATTCGATGCCCTGGAGAGCTATATTTTCTCCCAAGCCAAGGACTTCGGCCTGTCCTCGGCCATGGACATGGATGAGGAGACGGGGGAAGTCTATCCCTCTCAGGAATTCAGCCAGGCCGAGGACATCAGCCTCTTCATTGAGGATTTCGTGGAGAACAGCTTTTGGGATGAGCTCATCAACCGGATGACCAGCCGGGACCTCTTCCGAAAATATGGCCAGCAGACCATAGAGTCCATGCCCTGGGAAGAGCTTAAGAAAAAAGAAGAGCCTGTCTTCCAAAAGTATGTCAATGAAATCGAGATAAACGGCATGGAGAACCTGGAAATCATCAGCCGCCGGGCGTCCTGAAGCCGGCCATGGCCAACCCCAAGCGCAAAATGGCCCGACTTTCCTGGATCATCAGTGGCCTGGGGTTGTTCCTCATCCTGGTCCCCATGAAGTTGGGGTGGGTGGAGGGCATGAAGGGCGGGTTCGCCCTGGCCGCCTTCGGCGTTCTGATTACGGTGGCCGGTCTGGCCACATTCTTTGTTTACGGCAAGCTGGCCCGGCAGTGGGACAGCGTCATCTCCGGCCAAAACGTTCTCATCCACTGGACTTACAGTCCCGACCTGTGGCGGGACTACGTCCGGAAAGATTACAACGAGGACAAGAAGAACAAAATGGGCCTGTTCTTCGTCATCTCCGCCTTTGCCGTTTTTTTCGGCCTCCTCTTTTTCCTGATGGACCGGAAGGCGGGCTTCATCGTCCTGCTGATTATGATCGGGTTGATCATTATTCTGCGTTTGACCGTGTTCCTCTCCTCCCGCTTCATCTACTGGCAGAACCGCAAAGCCAAAGGAGAAGCCTTTATCACCCCCACCGCCGTGCTGCTCAACAAACAGCTTCACGCCTGGGGCTCCCTGGGCTCCACCCTGGAGGGAGTAAAATTCCGGCCGGGCCGGCCGGCGCTCATTGAATTCGGCTACAGCGCCCCCTCCGGCCGGGCCATGGCCAGCTATTCCGTTCGGGTGCCCGTGCCTCCCGGCCAGGAAGAAGCGGCCCAGCGCGTTATCGAATACTTCCGCGAACATCCTTGAAGGCCGATGAGTAAAACCGTATCCATTTTATGGCTGGCCTCGGCCGCGCTTCTGTCGGCCGCCGGGCTGGCTTTTTCAATCTGGTTGACCGTAGTCAATTTCAACCTCTACTGGCTCATTTTTTCGCCGGTCAATATCGCCTTCTACCAAACTCCGGCCGCCCTGGTCTTTAAGCTGTGGAAAAAACGCCGGCGGAAGAGCCAAGAGCAAGAGGAAAGCGCCCCCGACGGGATTTGAACCCGTGTTGCCGCCTTGAAAGGGCGATGTCCTGGACCAGACTAGACGACAGGGGCTAATGAGGATGAGCCGTGCTGGGCTCGAACCAGCGACACCCGCCTTAAAAGGGCGGTGCTCTACCACTGAGCTAACGGCCCAACGGACAAAAAGATTCTACTTTATAATCGACGGACAGAAAAGAGTCAATATCAGAGGATCGGTTCGATCCGAGTGATGATCCATCTCCCGCGGTAGGGGATGTTGGCCGCGACGTCTTTGAGGACATACTGCCGGATATAGAACCGGTAGTTCTTGGCTTGGCCGCCTTTGGTGGCCGCCACTTCCACCTGTTTGGAATGGACCTGGCCTGTCAAGTCGCGGGCGTTGCTGATATCACCGGCGCCCAGGGAAAACTTGGTGATGTTCTCTTCCTGAACGGCGGCCCCATGGGCGTCATTGTAGTCCTTCTGGAGCTGCTTATGCTCTTCGAATATTTTGTCATAGGCAGCCTGGAGGTCGGCCACCCGTTTCTTCATGGCCGCCGACCGGTTGAATCTCAGCTCGTCGTTGGCGTTGTCCAATTGGTCCTTGGCATCCAGAGTGGGGCCGACATGTTCTTCCATCTTTTTCTTCAGCTCCATCTCCGTCTTGTTCAGGCCGGGCAGATAGGCCTCCTCGAGCTTGTCCGGCGTGGCGGAGGTGATCTTCCAGCTTTCGGCTTCGATCATCATCGGCTCCAGGGCCATGGTGGACATGGTCGTTACGTCGTTCAGCATGATGGTGTGGAAATAGCTTTTCAGCAGGCTTTGTTCAGGCTTGGACGTGCAGCTGGTTAAAGCAAAAATGAGTACGAGAGCACTCAGCGCATACAAACATTTCTTTCCCATTTTACCTCCTTCCTCATCCGTTGTTGTCGCAAAGAATTTTACCCGAATTCCAAGTCGAAAAGCAAGCCTAACAAAAATCTATGGTGCTCTTGCCTTTTCCTGGAAACTCTGTTATTTTGCTTTCTCTTTTTTTAATCATCCGGGGGACTTTGTTCGTCTCCTGAACAAGGCAGGCTGACCCACCTGGGTTTGAACGACGCGTTCAGGGAGTAACATCATGACCAACCTGGAATCCATTGTCCGTCGCTACGGGGGCGATCGCCGCAATCTCCTGGACATCCTCCGGGAGGTCCAGACTCAGGAGGGCTGCCTGGCTCCGCAAACCGCCGCCACCCTCGCCCGTCTTCTTGACATCTCCCAAGTGGATGTGGAGGGCGTTGTGTCCTTTTATCATTTCTTCTCCTCCCATCCCCGGGGCCGGTACAACATCTTCCTCAACACCAACATCGTCTCCGTCCTCAAAGGCCGTGCCTCAGTGGCCCAGGCCTTCGAGCGGGAAGCGGGCGGGCGCTTCGGCCAAGTCACCCCCGACGGGCTGATCGGCCTTTACGACACGTCCTGCATCGGTATGAACGACCAGGAGCCCTCGGCCATCATCAACGGCGTCGTCTTCACCCGGCTGGACGCCAAAAAAGTCAAGGAGCTTGTGGCGGCCATGCGGGCCGGGAAGGACGTCGACGCTATGGTCACCGCGCTGGGCGACGGGGCCAACCAGTCGGAGCTCATCCGTTCCATGGTGCACAACAACATCCGCCGCCAGGGACCGGTCCTGTTTGCGCCCTGGATTCCCGGCTCGGCTTTGTCCAAAGCCCTGACTTTAACGCCGGAAGCCGTCATCGACGAAGTCAAGAAGTCCAACCTCCTGGGCCGGGGCGGGGCCGGCTTCCCCACCGGCCTTAAGTGGGAGTTCTGTCGGAAGGAACAGGGGACGGCCCGCTATGTGGTCTGCAACGCCGACGAAGGGGAACCGGGCACCTTCAAGGACCGCGTCATCCTCACCGAGCTGCCCCGCCTGCTGTTCGAGGGCATGGCCGTAGCCGGCTATGCCGTAGGCGCCGAGCTCGGCCTGCTCTATCTCCGCTTCGAGTACGCCTATCTCCAGGCTCATCTGGAAAGCGTCCTGGAGGACATGCGGAAGTCGGGACTCTTGGGCGAAAAAGCGGGCGGCCGCGCCGGTTTCCGCTTCGACGTCCAGGTCAAACTCGGCGCCGGAGCCTATATCTGCGGCGAGGAGTCCGCCCTGCTCGAGTCCGCCGAAGGCAAGCGGGGCGATCCCCGCGACCGGCCTCCTTTTCCGGTGCAGTACGGCTACCTGGGCAGCCCGACCACGGTGAACAACGTTGAAACGCTGTGCACGGCGGCCCGGATCCTGGTCCAGGGCGCGGACTGGTTCCGTTCCCTGGGGACGCCTAAGTCGGCGGGAACTAAACTGCTCAGCGTGTCCGGGGATTGCGAGCGGCCCGGCGTCTATGAAGTGGAGTTTGGGCTCACTGTGCGGGACCTCCTCAAAGAAGTGGGGGCTAAAAAGGTCCAGGCCGTCCAGGTGGGCGGCTATTCCGGCACGTGTGTCCCGCCCTCCGGGTTCGACCGGAAATTATGTTTTTCCGACCTGCCCACCGGAGGCTCGATCATCGTCATCGGGCCGGAGCTGGACCTCCTGGATGTTGTCCACAACTTCATGGACTTCTTCGTGGAAGAGTCCTGCGGCTGGTGCACGCCCTGCCGGGCGGGCAACATCCAACTCAAGGCCAAGTTGGACAAAATCCGGAAAGGCTTGGGCACAGCCCAGGACCTGAAAGACATCGAGGACTGGGGTAAAATCATCAAGGCCTCCAGTCGCTGCGGCCTGGGCCAGACTTCTCCCCAGCCGCTGCTGACCACGCTGCAGAATTTTCCAGAAGTGTACAACAAGAGAATTCTCAAGAACGTCGATTTCCAACCTGATTTTGACCTGGCCGCCGCCGTCTCGGAGGCGGCCGCCCTGACCGGGCGAAACGTACGCTCGGAGGAGAAACCCAGATGAGCGACATCCGCATCACCATTGACGGCCGGGAATGCCTGGCCCGTCCCGGACAAACAATCATCGAGACGGCCAAGGAGAACGGTATCTATATTCCCGCACTCTGTTATTATGAAGGCCTGAAGCCCGCCGGCGCCTGCCGCGTGTGCACCGTCCGGGTCAGCGGCCGCTATATGGCCGCCTGCACTCAGCCGGTGACGCCCGGGATGGCCGTAGAGAACGACATCCCCGAGCTGAGGGACATGCGCCAGGCCCTCATCGAAATGCTCTTCGCCGAGGGCAACCACTTCTGCCCCGCCTGTGAAAAGAGCGGGAACTGCGAGCTCCAAGCCCTGGCCTACCGCCTGCAGATCCTGGTCCCTCGCTTCCCCTATCAGTTCCCCCAGCGTCCCCTGGACGCCTCCGACCCCAAGCTCTTCCTGGAGCGGAACCGTTGCATCCAATGCCGGCGCTGCCTGCGGGCCGTGCTGGCCGAAGGGGACAAGAACGTCTTCGGCTTCCTCAACCGCTCCCAGCAGGTCAGCCTGGCCAAAGACCCGGCCCTGGCCGCCCGCCTCACCGAGGACCAGGCCCGACGGGCTATGGAAGTCTGCCCGACGGGCGCCCTGCTGCGTAAGGGCGTGGGTTTCGCCGTGCCCATCGGTCGCCGCAAATTCGACCTTCGGCCCATCGGCAGCGATATCGAGAAGACAAACCCGAGGTGAACCATGAGCAAACCCGTCATCGCCACCGCCTCCTTGGCCGGCTGCTTCGGCTGCCATATGTCCCTCCTGGATATCGACGACCGGATCCTTAAGCTCATCGACCTGGTGGAGTTTCACAAATCGCCCATCGATGACATCAAGAAATTCTCCAAGACCTGCGATGTGGGGCTCATCGAAGGCGGCTGCTGCAACAGCGAGAACGTGGAGGTCCTGCGCGACTTCCGCAAAAACTGCAAGGTCCTGATCTCCGTGGGGGAATGCGCCATCATGGGCGGCCTGCCGGCCCTGCGCAACAGCATCCCCCTCAAAGAATGCCTGGAGGAGGCCTATTTCAAGTCCCCCACCGTGGACGACCATATTATCCCCGATGACCCGGAGTTGCCCCTCATCCTGGACAGAGTTTACCCCCTGCACGAAGTGGTCAAGATCGATTATTTCCTGCCGGGCTGCCCCCCTTCGGCCGACCTCATCTGGGCGGCCTTGACGGCCCTCCTGGAGGGCAAGCCCATTCCGCTCACCTATCCGCTGATCAAATACGATTGAAGGGAGATCGCCCATGGCCCAAAAAATCACGATTGAACCCATCACCCGCATCGAGGGTCACGGCAAGGTCGTCATCCACTTGGACGACAAGGGACGCGTCTCTCAATCCCGGTTTCACATCGTGGAGTTCCGGGGCTTTGAAAGATTCGTCCAGGGCCGCCCCTACTGGGAAGCCCCCGTCCTGGTCCAGAGGCTGTGCGGCATCTGCCCGGTGAGCCACCACTTGGCCGGGGCCAAGGCCGTGGACATGGTGGTCGGCGTCGGCCCCCAGGACCTCTCGCCCACGGCGGAAAAAATGCGCCGGCTGATGCACTACGGCCAATTTTTTCAATCCCACGCCCTCCATTTCTTCCATCTTGTCTCGCCCGATTTGCTTCTAGGACCGGACGCCGACCCGGCCGTGCGCAACGTCATCGGCGTGGCCCTGGCCCACAAGGAACTGGCCGTGCAGGGCGTCCTGATGCGCAAGTTCGGCCAGGAAATCATCGCCGCCACGGCCGGAAAAAAGATCCATGGCACGGGGGCCATCCCGGGCGGCATCAACAAAAACCTGAGCCCTGAGGAAAGGGACTCTTTTTTGAAAGGACCCGCCCCCTTCAACGCCGGCCATATGGTGGGCTGGGCCCAGGCCGCCCTGGACCTGTTCAAGGATTATCACCAAAAACACAAGGACTGGATCGACGGTTTCGCCGCGTTTCCCTCCAACCATCTCAGCTTGGTCCGCCAAGACGGCGGGCTCGACTTCTACCACGGCCTCCTGCGGGCCGTGGACGCCGACGGGAAAAAGATCATTCCCGACGTCGATTACCAGGACTACCTGAAGTGGATCGGCGAGGAGGTGCGGTCCTGGAGCTACATGAAATTCCCCTACATCCGGCCGCTGGGCAAGAAGGAGGGCTGGTATCGGGTCGGCCCGCTGGCCCGCTTGAACACCTGCGACTTCATCCCCACCCCTCTGGCCCAGAAAGAATTCGAGGTCTTCAAGGCCTACACCGGCGGAAAGCCCAATCACATGTCTCTGCACTACCATTGGGCCCGTCTTATCGAACTGCTCCATGCGGCCGAGGTTATGAACGACCTGCTCCGCGACCCGGACCTGCAGGGCACAGAGCTGGTCAGAAAAGGCCGGAGAGCGGCGGAGGGCATCGGCCTGTTGGAGGCCCCGCGCGGAACGCTCTTCCACCATTATCGGGTGAACGACGACGATCAAATCGTGATGGCCAACCTCATCGTTTCCACCACCAACAACAACGAGCCCATGAACCGGGCGGTGCACTGGGTGGCGGATCATGTTCTGGCCGGACAGAAAACCATCAGCGAGGGGATGTTGAACCGGGTGGAGATTGCCATCCGCGCCTACGACCCCTGCCTGAGCTGCGCCACCCACGCCCTGGGGGCCATGCCCCTGGAAGTGGAATTGGCCGATGCCCAGGGGCGGCTTTTGGACCGCCGGGAGCGGTAGCCGCCCTATCGCCAAAGACAGTTAGCCGTCCTTGGACGAGCAGCGGGCCGTCGGAGAGAGGAAAACGTTAAAACGTTGATTTGCGGCGTAGGCAACCCCGGCCGCGGCGACGACGGAATCGGGCCCGCCCTCGTCTCCCGCTTGGAGAAAGAACGCAAGGCCGAGCCGGGCCTGAAGGCTGGTTCCGAGCTGTCCGTGGAAATCCGCCTTCAGCTCAACGTCGAGGACGCCCTGACTTTTTCTCAGTTCGACAGGGTCGTGGTGGTGGATGCCTCCCGGTCGGCCGAACCGCCTTTCTCTTTTACGCCTCTGGAGTCCGCCCCCGGGGTTTCTTTCTCCACCCATGCCCTTTCAGCCGGGGCCGTTCTGGCCTGGTGCCGCACGCTTTACGGTAAGAGCCCCGATGCTTATATCCTGGCCGTTCGCGGTGCCGCCTGGGAGCTGGGCGAAAAGCTGTCCAGGGAAGCAGAAGAAAATTTCGGCCGCGCCCTGGAGTTTCTCAAAGAGTACCTGGAAGGGCGGCCTCCCCAGATTGACAACTAAGCCTTTTTGGTGTACTCATAAGTGCGCAAAAATTCAATGACAGAGCTGGCCAAATCGCCATCTTCTCCGGAATCAAAAATAGCGTAAACAATAAAAAGGAGAAGAGCCTCATGATCACCGTCAGTCAGATCCTCAAGGCCAAAGGAAAAAACGTGTGGACCATCTCCCCCGAGGCCCGGGTGTTCGATGCCCTCAAACTCATGGCCGAGAAAAGCGTGGGAGCGCTGGTCGTGGTTGACAAGGACCGGGTGGTGGGCGTCATATCCGAACGGGATTACGCCCGGAAAGTCATCCTTAAGGGCAAATCCTCGGCCGATACGCCGGTCCGGGACATTATGACCTCCCGCCTCTTCGGCGTTCATCCGGACACTAAAGCCGAAGAATGTTTGGCCTTGATGACGGATAAGCATATCCGCCATCTTCCCGTCTTCGACAAGGACCGTTTGGTGGGCGTCATCTCCATCGGAGACGTCGTCAAGGCCGTCATCTCCCAGCAAGAGGTGATGATCACCCATCTCCAGGACTATATTTCGGGAAAATACCAATAGCCGGCCCTTCGCCCCACTACGTCTCGGTCCCCCAGACAATCGAGATCGGCCGGAAGCTGGGCTTGCACGTTCCCACCCGCATCCGGGTCGTAGCCGTCGAAGCCAAGAACATGTACCACTTGGGCGAGGGGATGTCGGCGGAGATGGCCAAGACCCTCCCCCGGATTCTGGCCAGGGTGAAGGACGTGCTAAAGGATCTCGGCGGCCCGGCCGGCGCTCGAAAACGGACAGGACCCCCAAAGGGCCGACCAAAGGCCCGAGGGCTGGGAAAAAATAGAACATGAAGCGCAAGGAAGTCGAGGTCCTGGAAGACATCCTCGGCTCGAACATTCGGGCCGCCGCCGAATTGAAGCGGAGGTTCCTGGACAGGGGAGTACTGGCCGTCAACCTTATGAGCTCTCCGGGCGCCGGCAAGACCACGTTGCTTGAGCGGTTGGCCGAGAGGCTTTCGCCCCGCTACCGCCTGGCCGTCATCGAGGGCGATATCGAGACCGAACGCGACGCCGAGCGCATCCGGGCCAAGGGCATCCCCGCCTGGCAGATTCAGACGGGAGGGGCCTGTCACCTGGAGGCCAAGATGATCGGCCGCCTTTTCCCCGAGCTGCCCGCTGAGCTCGACTTCCTTTTCATCGAGAACGTGGGAAACCTTGTCTGCCCGGCCGGCTATGACTTGGGGGAAAGCCTCCGTTGTCTGCTTCTATCGGCACCCGAGGGCGACGACAAGCCCAAGAAATACCCCAAGGCCTTCCGCACCGCCCAATGCCTGATCCTCAGCAAGTCGGACCTGCTGGGGCTTCTTCCTTTCGACCCGGAGCGGGCCAAGAAAGAAGCCCTGGAGGTTAACCCGGATCTGGAGATTTTCCTCGTCTCTCCCCTCACCGGGGCCGGCCTCGAGGATTTCATCGCCTATCTTCTCCGCCAGCGCCAGAAGCTCACCGGCCGCCATGCATGAGCTGTCCCTCGTCGCCGGCCTCTTCGAGATTTTAGAGGAGAAAGCCAGGCAGCATGGGGCGGCGAAAATTGTGTCGGTCAAGCTTCGAGTCGGCCGACTGTCCGGCGCCGTTCCCGAGCTCCTGGTTACGGCCTTCGATATGTACAAGAAGGGGACGCTGGCCGAGGAGGCCGTCCTGGAAACCGTGACTGTGCCGGTGCGCGTCCACTGCCGCAGTTGCGGCGCCGAGTTTGAAGTCGAGGACTTCGTGTTTCACTGCTCGACCTGCGGGGCGACCGACTTGGAGATACTTTCAGGAACAGACCTGTTCCTGGACAAGATCGAGCTGGAGACCGAAGATGATCCGGCCTAACCCTCTGCCGACTCTGTAGCCGGACAGGCCACCCCGTGCAGCTGGAAATCCTGGCCGTTCTGGGCAGGGCCTAACGTCAGAAATCTACTTCCGCTATCGGATTTTGGATGGCCCCAGCGTCTAGCTGATCTCGCCGGTCAGGTAGGCCTTGGTGCGCGGGTCGCGGGGCTGGGCGAAAACCCGCTCCGCCGGGCCGTGCTCCACCACCTCGCCCAGGTATAAGAACACGATGTAGTCGGCGATGCGCTTGGCCTGCCTTAAGATATGGGTCACCACGATAATGGTGTAGTCCGACTTGAGTTCCAGGAGGCGCCTTTCCACGTGCTGGCTCGACTGGGGGTCAAGGGCCGAGGTCGGCTCGTCGCCCAGGATGATCTCGGGCTCGGCGGCCAGACCCCGGGCCAGGCACAGCCGCTGCTGCTGGCCGACCGAAAGCCTGGAGGCCGGCGTGCTCAGCCTATCCTTGACTTCATCCCAGAGTCCGGCCAGCCGGAGATAGTGCTCCACGGTCTGGGTCAGCTTTTTCTTTTCCCGGAGGCCATGGATTCGCGGGGCAAAAGCCACGTTGTCGAAGATGGACATGGGTAGGACCTGGGGCTTCTGGGAGAGCAAGCCCATCTTCCGCCGGATATGCGTCGCCTCCACGCCGGGGCCGTAAATGTCCTCGTCGTCCACCATGATTCGGCCCGTGACTTCCAGCCCGTCGTAGGGGTCCAGGAGCCGGTTCAGGGATTTGAGCAGGGTCGTCTTGCCGCAACCCGAAGGCCCGATGATCACGGTGATCCGCTTGTCGGGGATATCCAGGGTGATGTCCTTCAGGATGGGCAGACGGCCATGGTTCACATTAAGTCCCTGAATACTGATGTGAGTCTTGAACTCAGTCATGCGTCGTCTCCTCTAGCGGATGGTGTGGCGGGTGTATCGCCGGACCAGGGCCCGTGACACCAGGCTGATGATCAGGATGAGAATGGTCAGGACGGCCGCCGAGGCATAGGCCCGCTCCCGGACTTCCGGGAATGGCGTGCCGAGCTGGAAGAAGATGGCCAGGGGCAGGGTGGCGGCCGGCTGCAGGAGTGAGGTGGGCACCCGGTCGGTGAACCCGGCCGTGAACAGGACCGAGGCCGCGTCCCCGATTCCGCGGCCGAAAGCGATTAGGACGGCGGTCAGGATGCCGGGCAGGCTCTGCCGGACGACCACCTTGAAGGCCGTCTCCAACCGCGTCGCCCCCAGGGAAAAGGAAGCCTCGGTCAGGTCGCGCGGCACGAGCCGGATGACCTCGTCCATGGCCCGGCTCATGATGGGCAGCTCCAGGAGAGCCACGGTGATAATGCCGGCCAAGAGCGAAGTCCGCAGCCCGAAGAAGACCATCAACAGGAAGCCGAAAGCGCCGTAAACGATCGAGGGCACGCCCCACAAGACATCGAAGGAAAAGCGGACGAACCCGGCCAGCCGGGAGAACCTCCGGGCATAGACGTTGAGGTAGAGCACGATGGGCAGGCCGAGGAGGAGGGCCAGGAACGTGGCTCCGCCGGCCAGGTAGAGCGAGCCGAGAATAGCATTGAGAATGCCGCCTTCCTTCCCCAGATAATACCCGCCCTTGGGCGTCTGGGTGATCATGGACAGTTTGAGGGCGGGCAGCCCTTTCCAAATGATGGTGGCCACGATGAGCGTCAGGCAGCCGACCACGACGAGCAAGGACAAAACCATAAGCACGCGGAAGAGCCCCTCCTCAGCGCGGCGGCGGCGCCACTGACCGCCGCCCCGGCCCTGATCGTTGGCCTGTCGGCCGTTCCCCTTCACATGGCCCTCCTCTCTGCCCGGACCAGGATCACCCGGGCCAGGCTGTTGAAAAACAGCACCACCAGCAGCAGGACCAGGGCGGCCAGCATCAGGGCCGAATCATAGAGCGGCACGGACATCATCTCGCCGTAGTTGTTGGCCAGCAGGGCGGGCAGGGGGTAGCCCGCGTCAAATATCGAATGAGGCACACGCGGAATGTTGCCCACCACCATGAGCACGGCCATGGTTTCGCCGAAAGCCCGCGATAAGCCCAGCACCACGGCGGCCACGATGCCCTGGCCGCTCTTACGCAGGACGACCTTCTTGACCGTCTCCCACTTGGTCGCGCCCAGAGACAAGGCCGCATCCCGCAGCTCCTGGGAGATCGAGGAGAAGACCTCCACAGCGACATGGATGATGGTGGGAAAGACCATGATGGCCAGGACGATGCCGCCGGCCAGGATGCTGTAGCCGCTGGAATAAGTGTGAAAGAGACGGGCCAGCTTCTCCACCAGCGGCACGACCATCAGCACGCCCCACACCCCGAAGACGACCGAGGGGAGTCCAGCCAGCAGGTCCACCACCGGCCGGGCGATG
>Ga0315289_10005080_pt1 | contig 19505 bp, 22 predicted proteins | sample YL17G11_40_MG_FD_203452 | JGI IMG/M metagenome (GOLD analysis project Ga0315289, IMG submission 203452) | Sediment microbial communities from Yellowstone Lake, YNP, Wyoming, USA - YL17G11_40 | ecosystem: Environmental > Aquatic > Freshwater > Lake > Sediment | place: USA: Wyoming | collected...
TCCTCTCAGAAATCTCTCTGAAGCGATCCTCCACTTCTTCATCAGTAACCGTAATCCCTTCTTGACCTGCTATCTTCTCAAGGATCAAGAAAGTTCGGACCTGCCTCATTGCCGCCTCTCGATAATCCTCCTGGAGTTTCTCCTCTGAGATGCCCAAGGTATCGATCTTTATTCCCTGAGTGGCCAATCTCAACTTGGTGTCTGAAACTAAGGCCTTAGTCTGCTCTTCCACCAAACTTTCGGGAACCTCAAAGGTGTTCTTCTGAAGCAGCTGATCGACCATTTGATCTTTTAACTGCCGTTCTAATGCCAATTTCTTCTCCCTTTCGATCTCCTGTTTCAATTTGTCTTTTAACTCTTCCAGGGATGAATAATCTCCTAAATCTTTCGCAAATTCATCATCCAAGATCGGAAGGATCTTCTCTTTGATCTCTTTAATCTTAACATAAAATGAAATCGTCTTCCCAGCCCACTTTTTATACCCATAATCCTCAGGGAAAGAGACCTCTATTTCTTTCTCTTCCTCCAATCTCAGCCCAATCAGTTTCTCTTCGAAGGCTGGAATGAATCGGCCGCTTCCTACCTCCACTGTCAAATCGATTGCCTTCCCCTCCTCCAGTGGTTTACCGTCCATCCTCGCTTCATAATCTACGATGACAAAATCTCCATTCTGAATAGGTCTGGCTTCCTGGATCGTCTTCAAATTGGCATGAAGATTTTGAAGGCCTTTCAGACGTTCCTCCACTTCTTCATCCTTCACCTCTTCCTTCTTCCCTTCGATATTCAAACCTAAATATTCTTCCAATTTGATCTCAGGTTTGACTTCAATGGTGGCGGAGTATTGAAACGGTTTCCCACTCTCCAGGTCGCCAGGATCAATCATGGGGTTAGAGACCGGATGGAGGTTGGTCTCAGAAAGGGCTGTTGGATATGTATCCTGAACCAGTTTTTGGACGACCTCTGCTTTGACATAATCTTTGAAGTGTCTCTCCAATATATTCCTTGGAACCTTTCCTGGCCGGAATCCCTTGATTTTAGCCTTCCTTCCCAACTCCCTATAGAAGGAATCGACCTCCTTGGTCACCTGGTCTTCGGAGATCTCTATACTGACCTTCTTTTTAATCGAACTGATATCCTCAATATTTACGTTCATCGAACATCCCTTCTATCCGTACAAGTCATTAGCTCATAGGTCATTGATCTCTTTTTACTGATCACTGTTTTCTCTATGCTGCCTACTGCCTTCTGCTTACTGCCTACTTTCTATTATTGCCTACTATTTTGGTGCCGAGGGCGGGACTCGAACCCGCACAGTCTTTCGACCACGAGATCCTAAGTCTCGCGCGTATTCCAATTTCGCCACCCCGGCTTATTTTTTCATCCCTTTACCACCCAATTGAGAGAAAGTAGGGAAGTGGGTAAAGGTTAGGAAGCCGGTTTGGGTTTGGTGTTAGGGCTAAGTTTTTGAGACCAATCACCTCACCCTCTGACCAAACTGGCATCTTTACCATTACCCATTGACAAATGCTCCTTATTTTCTGAGTAATTGGTGAGCCGTGCCGGAATCGAACCGGCAACCTACTGATTAAGAGTCAGTTGCTCTACCGATTGAGCTAACGGCTCATGCTCTTGTTTGTCGTCAGTCACAAATCCCACGTGGTACATGGCGCCATGCACCATGTCAGGTGCATGGCAGCCCTAAACCTTACATGGTTTAGGGCGCGCCCGGTCCGACTCGAACGGACGGCCTGCGGATTCGAAGTCCGACGCTCTATCCAACTGAGCTACGGGCGCTTTGGGGTGAGTGAAGGGACTCGAACCCTCGACCACTGGGGCCACAACCCAGTGCTCTATCCAACTGAGCTACACTCACCATAAACAATAAAACAAATTCCAATCACCAAATCTCAAATTCCAGATAAATTCCAATTATTCAATGTCTAAATAACCAAACCATACATTTTTATTTATGAAATTTCGGTCATTGAAATTTTGGTTATTATTTGATTACCTGCCTTCCGGCAGGCAGGTTGGTGCTCGGAACTTGGTTGTTTTCACAAAAAGGGCAAAGCCCTTTTTTGTTATGGCGCGCCTGAGAGGATTCGAACCTCCGACCTACGGATTAGAAGTCCGTAGCTCTATCCAACTGAGCTACAGGCGCTTAATTTCTAACTATAGGACTTTCTTGAACTTTCGTCAAGGTAAATTTTAAGAGGCAAAATTTAAGAGTGAATCAAAAGTTTTAAAAAATTATATTTTATCCGATGGTTTGGAACAAGGTCTCCTCTTCCCCTTCCCTTGTCCTTATATAAGTAATCTAGCCCACCCTTCTAAAACTGACTTAAAAATTAAGTCAGGAGTATTGCGTTAGCCCGTTATTGCGATAAAGCGTTTTTGCGTAAAAGTGTTATAACCTTCATTCTCAATAATCTCTTTGAAATATTGCGAGATGGCGTGGGACAGAATGAGATGAATATCTTCTACTTGACCATAGTTTCTTACTCATAAATTGAGTCAGCGAATCTGGAAAATTTGAAGTTTCAGCTTTGAGGTCACTATTGACCCAATAACTTAATGACTTATTGACTTGTTGACATCAGGTGGGAATTTCTTCTAAGCGGGTTTCGAAGCGTTAAATGAAAATGTAGGAGGAAGTGCAGATATGGATGAAACGTTCAAGTTTTTCCTTATCTACTCTAAACCAATCGGATCCCTTCTTTTTTAATCAGCCGAACCAAGGACCCGCCATCACGGTCAAACTCTTCCTGAACAAAACAGACAACTTCTAAGAGAGAGTTATATTTTTGTGCCTCATGAAAGATCTTAAAATCCTCGTCAAAGGGTGACTCTTCAGATATGTCCAGAGATCCCAATACAATAGCAAGATCCACGTCACTATAATCTTTTGCTGTGCCTTTGGCAAAAGAACCAAAGAGATAAGCCTGCCGCACATCATGTGTTTGTCGGAGAAGTTCGAGAAATCCATTGGCCATTTTAATCACTTCATCTTTTGACAAAGCCATGTTATCAGCCCCTCAGAAAATTGAATGAAATCTCGAACCACCGGTTCAGTGATCCCTCTCGATAATTGCTGCAAATCTTCTTTATAACGGGCGTTGACGTAATAACTCGAGAGGAAGTCTAACTTCACCAACTTAGAGTCATCTAATTCGCGGATGACATTAGCAAGTTCAGCCAAACGACGAAGGTTATGGATTGGAACAATTTCTTTTTCTCCGTGAGCAAGGAATGCTTTAAAACATTTTTCGAGAGACTGCTGACACATGAAAATGGCATAGACTAAACGTCCTGTTTGTAGCATGGCTTTAGCAGTATCTATATCATAAGCTACTCGATCCAGCCACTTTTGGTAGATTTTCTGATCAATCATATTTTTAATCTACCATCTAAAAAGTAAAAATTCAATAAGATAACCATCTTGTTGACTGAAAATGGTAGCTCCTCGTCCAAAAGCAGGGCTTTCTGGAAAGGTAACATCATTTCAGATGGTGCCCGTCATCCCAAGGGGTAACTCGGGGACACGAATCCAGCCGGTCAGAGTGAAATCTGTTCAATTTTATACCGAACAATTGACTCAAAAATGAAGTCAGAGGGAGAGAAGACAATAACAAAAAACTATTCAAACAGACTTTGTTCGGGTATTGAGTATTGGAGGGTTAATGTTAAAGGATTAGGTTCCCCCTTCAATAATCTCTTTGAAATATTGAGAAATGGCATGGAAAAGGATGAGGTGAATGTCTCCTACCTGGCTTTAGTTTTTGACTTAAAAATTGAGTCAGTTTGACTTAAAAAATAAGTCAATGAATTCACAATCAATGAAACTTGAGTTTTTTGAAGATCTACAATCTCTGCCTTCGGTAGGCAGGTACAAGCTGCAATATCATTTAATATGTTGAATTTTTTCCACATGGGTTGGGGAAACGGTGAAGGAAAATTTTTATTGGTTATTCGGTGGGTTGCAATTGTTCATATCGAAGGGTTCGTATTCGGGGACGATCTCTTTTAATTTCGATTTGATGCCAGAGGCATCCTGTTCTATAGCTGCTCTAACAAGTTCTCCGATCTTTTGATTGAGCCAATTGAGATCGTTGTGATTTCCTCTCAGGATAAAGATCTTTTCATAAGGTGAACGGACAATTCCCTCACCTATAGTGACCAATTCTTCCTGAAGTTTTTCGCCTGGACGGAGGCCGATGAATTTAATTTCAATATCTACACCAACCTTAAAACCTGAAAGACGAATGAGGTCGCGGGCCATGTCAACGATTTTAATTGGCGTTCCCATATCGAATAAAAATTTCGATTACGAATTAGGTTTCGCATATCTGGTCTGTAAGGTTTCTCTTGTCTCTTTGATTTATTTGGTTCCCAAAATCACGGAAATATCTGAATTGAAAAATGCAGTCAGACTGCAATCACCATTCCCTGCCTACCGGCAGGCAGGTGAAATCCGAAATTTATTCCTGAAGGATCTTTCTCAAAGCATTACAGACATACTCCACTTGTTCTTCTGTCATCACACTGGCGAAAGGAAGAGCCAAGGAAACTTCTCCCATATATTCGCTAACAGGAAAATCTCCATGATTGACTTAAAATCTTCCCCTGATCATGTGAGACAGCAACATCCAGACTATACTGCAGGCCCGAGGTAGGGAAAGTGGCTCCGTTACTATCTCTATCTTCCCTTCTCTTATGGCAGCAATAACCGACTCAAGATCCTTTTCAGCCTCTATCAGGGAGTAAGTGGTTCCAATCTGCCACAGAAAATGGGCATCAGAAGTGCCAATTAGGGGAAGGCTAAATTCCTTGGCCAAATCCTCTGCCTTTTTATTGAAATTTATCTTCTCCAGATAACAATGAGAATATTCTATAGCATCAAATATATCCAAGTGTTCTTCCAATTTAGAATTTAAAGAACTGAAACTTGGAAAAAAGGGATGGGGAGCGACGATTAAACCATTTCCATTTTTAAGTAATTTTAAGTCATCAAAGGTCTTAATCCTATGAAAAGAATGATCCACATTGAGGAGGAGCACATGTTTTTTGCCTATTTTAGCCTCCACCCCGGGGATCAAAAGTATTTCCCTTTCCTTAGCATACTCGGCCAGATAATTATCATAAGTAATTTGATTGTGGTTGGTTATGGCCAAGACATCAAACCCCTTTAGGTAAGCTTGGTCTATCAATTCCCTGGCACTATATTTTACAATGTCCTCAGGGTCTTCCTTAGTATGTAAATGTAGATCAGCCTTTAGCTTCTTCATTAAACTATTTTCTCCATTGTCCTATACTTTTTACTCTCATTTACCTGAATGGCTCTTAGCATTTTTTCTATCACAAGCCCTTCGATCCCTCGATAGACTCAGGACAGGCTTCGCTCAGGGCATCGCCTCGCCACCCCTACCAATGCCGCCATATTGGCCAAGCAGAACGAGAATGGACCGCCCAGGATGCGCAGGAGTCTACCTCTTCTCTGCCAAAAGTAGGCAGCGATGGCCAAGGCGTAGAAAGCGATTCGCAAGGCCAGCGCAGGAACTTATAGGAGATTAGCCTCCAGATGTAAAGGAGACGACGGGAGAGACCTAAAAAATAAGTGAGAATAACCGTCCCCAATTCCTCGCCTAAACTGAAAGTGTTTTGAGCAGAAATGGGTAGGATCTCAATAAATTAAAAACCCTTGATGATGAAAATCTGGATCAAAGGCTAAGGCCGTCTGCACACCCTTTCGTCTCATCACTACAAAGCTTGTGCAATCAACGAAATTTATCCTCTGCCTTCCAATCCTCTCTAATTCCTCCTTGGCTTCCTGATGCAATGTCGAATCCACCCACTCCACCTCAAACGCCTTTGCATCATTTAAGAAAAGAATGGCTGATTGAACCCCTAATCTATACATAACGACATAATAAATTGCGCATGTGGTGTCATTCCCGCCCCGTATCAAGTACGGGGTAGACTCCAGCGGGAATCCAGAAATTCTAAGACCGAAATTCAAAGACTGGATTCCGGGTCAAGCCCGGAATGACAATTAAAGAGGATAAATATTTTAGATGCGCAAATATTTATGACGCTCAATATAGTCTGCAACAGGGCAACACTTTCTACCAGAATATAGTTGTGGAGTAAAAATGTCTCCCCGGACCTCAAGGCAAGATCGAATTCAGTACAGGCAGCAACATGATGAGGATCGGCCTTATCGGCCAAGGCATAGACGGCCGATGTGTCTAGGAAGATCACTTTTGAAAGGCCTCCTCAAGAGCCTCGTCATGCCGTTCAGACACTGGTTTGAATAACCCTTGCCTTGACCGACCTATCCCAATAAAGGTGAAGTCTTTTATCGTTGAGGGGTGAGACCGTTTAGATGGAGTAATTTCCTTTTTTATAATTTCCCGGATAACCCCAGCGATCGATTTTTTCTCCTTAAATGCTCTATGACGCAGCAAATCATACATTTCTTCTTCTAATTGAATCTGGGCTCGCTTCATAAGATTGCCCCCATTTCTTTTCATAAGAATATAATATCATGATGTCAAGCCAAATCTTTTCGTCGATAACGAGACTCTCATCTGTTTTTCAATGGCCAAGATTTGACTGAAAAATTCAGTCAGATAGCTTCGAAGCTATGAGCATTGAGGTTTGAACTTTGAGCTTTTTTATAACCTGCTGCATGAAATATTCTTAACGTGTGTTGGGTCCGTTTGGTCCGGTGGTGTAAAGAATTATTCGCTGAATTGCCCCGTATCAATCCATTCCTTCCTCAGAACGGACCAGAAATCTTCGGCCAATCCTTTGAGAACATACTCATAGGGCAGCCACCCATATCCCTCTTCTCCCCATCCATTTCCCCATGAATTTTTGATGAGAAGCGCCCCGCTTGTCTCAATCTTTCCATATTTATTCTTAATCTTCATCTTATCGTCATACCCTATGGCCACCACGGCATGTCCGCCTTCGATCCTTTCCTTAGGGGACGAAAAAGGAATCCTACCCGTTTTGTCCGCCTGTTCAATAGAACTATAGACCGTGAACCCAAACATCGCTGGATGTCCTTTAAAAAGGTAGGCCTTTACTTTTCTAAGGATCTCTTCTGCCTTTGTTTCCGGCGGGTCGTGTCTGAAGTATTTGACGGTTTGATAGTTTTGTGCAAAGGCATAACAGAAGGCAGGGGGTTCCTGATCAAACTCTTTTTCATCTTCTCGATATGGCCAATACTCCTCAGGCGGCACTCCAAAGAGCACCATTGCTCCCATAGTCGTCCGGAGATAAGCTCCGGTATCCCCCTTCATCTTCATCAGATTGCGGGTGACCTTATAGAGAAAGAGCCGCGAGGCATCCATGTGTCTTCCAAAAGATTTCCTCTCATAATATTCGATCACCCCGACACCTGCATGGGCAGTGCAGGACCCAAGCGCCCCTTGATCCTCAATGGGTGAACACCACTCCCTGAGATCTATGGATACTGGAAGACTTTTGGCTTTTAACACTCTGGCAAGTCCAAGGACTGATTTTACCTCCTCAGTTTCCTCCGTATAATCCCTGAAATCAGGATAATCCGGAATCCAACCCATCCCACGCTTCCCAACCCTGTCCATCATAAACCTTTTCCTCCTTGGTCGATAGGATCTGTTCGGTCTATCTGTCCTACCCTGTCGATCTGGTTATTCTGGTTGATTTGGTTTATTTGGTCTGTTTGATTGAAAATGAAAATCTGACTTAAAAATGAAGTCAGGGAGCTTAGGCTATTAAAAAGATCTTTCAATCAAAAATAGCCTGTCCCTTTTTTTCACCTTTATATCTAAAAATAGATCGCCCCCTTTTCTACATCTATAGGGGAGGTGTCCCTCTAATAATAAGGTAATTTTTTCTTGACTTATGTGATTTATAAGTTACAATAGACTACATGAAAATTCTTATGGATTCGGATTGCTTAATTAAACTTACTAAAGCTGGACTTAAAGAATACATTTGTCAGCAATATGAGGTAACTATTCCTGCTATTGTTAAAAAAGAGGTTGTAGATGCCGGCAAGAGCAAAGGTTTCCCAGATGCTGAATTGGTAGAAAAGAATATCCAGAAAGATATTCTTCAGGTCGCCGGAAAAGAATCTTTGCATATTAAAGGGGAGCAGGCCCTTATAGAGGTTTTTAAACGAGGACGATATGAGGCAATAGCAACGGATGACGCCAAACTGATTAGACTCCTAAGATCAACTGGCCTTCAGTTTATTTTGCCCGGTCTCCTCATTTACTCCCTCTACCAAAGGAATAATATCGATAAGTTAACGGCACTGAATTGGCTCGATAAACTTTCCACCTCTATCAGTGAAGACGAATACAGTATGGTAAAATTTATATTGGAGGAAAAACCATGAAGGTTAAATCTATTCGAATTCCAGAAGATATCGATCAGGCGGTAGAGTATGTGGCCCGATCAGAGAAACTTGAAAAAACACAATCTATTCGGAAACTCATAAGATTGGGATTCGAATTTTATGCTGCAAAATCTTACGAGAGAGGTAAACTGACCCTTCGGGAAGCATCTGAGCTACTGAATCTGACCTTATCAGAAACGATTGATCTCCTCTCAGAAATGGGAGTGAAAGGCAATATCAGAGCAAAAGATGTCATGGAAAGCCTTAAGGCAATGTCATCTTAATCACATCCTCACCCACTTCCCCTTTTCCCCTGGGTACCCGTCTATTAGTCTATTCTGTTCTTCGGATTACAGGTGGTTTCACATAGATCTTCAGTTTTAGGGATTGGTTTGCTTGGTTGAATCTATCTTTCAGAAAATTGACTGGAAAATTCAGTCAGAGAGTTTAAGTCGTCATTTAAATCTTTCAATCCATAAAATAGCCTGTCCCCTTTTTCTCGAAGAATTTTACTGGAGATGCAGAAATAGTGTTGACAAAAAGAAATAAATACCGTATATATTGTCATTAAAGTAATACAGTAATGCTCAGGAGAGAGATTTCATGGGAACGACAGTGAAGGTTAGAGAAAAATATCAGGTGACGATACCGGAAGAGGTTAGGGGGAAGATCCCCTTGAAAGTCGGTGAACGGGTGGAGGTCACTGCACGGGGAACCGAAATTATCATTCGCCCTATCGTAGAAATTCCTAGGGACCAGGCATGGTTCTGGAGCAAGGAATGGCAGGAACAAATTGCTCAGTCCATAAAAGACCTTGAAAGAGGGAAGATGAAAGTTTTTAAATCTGTAAAAGAGGCCCGAAAACACTTTGGCGACTAACATCGTCATTCCCGATACCGTTCTGAAAATACTGAATGACCTTCCCAAAGAAATCAGAATTAAATTCTGGGAGCAGCTCGAAAGACTCACCGCAAATCCATCCTATCCAAGTTTGAGAAATGAAAAGTTGAAGGGGACTGATGAGTGGGCATTTAGTATTACGATGAGCTACGGAGCGACCTATGTGCGAAGTAAAATGGGGATCATTATCACCGCTGTCGGAACTCATAAAGAAGTCCTTAGAGATTAAAGTAGTTTCGTGAGGCCTCCTCCCATAACCCCCAATGAAATCTTATTCCTTATCGTGTTCTTCGAATCGCTGAAAAAAACGGATATTGCGGAACCCATTCCGGTCAGCCAGATGAAGCAAAAATCTGACTCAAAAATGAAGTCAGAAAAGGAGAGTATTTCAAGGATCGCCAGCTCTCTTTTGCACTAAACCAACCAAACCAAATGAACCAAATAAAACCAAAAAGTAGCCTGCCCCCTTTTTCTATTTCTCCAAGCAAGACACTCGGTTTCAGTTTCCAGCAACAACGTTGACAACCGCCTAACAAAATCGTCTCTGTCCTCATCGTCAAGAAAAATATCCCTTTTCTCAATCCCTCGAACGATGACATGTTGAAGAAGTCCTGGTTGGTCGAGTCTGGCTGATCGTGGCATGGAATCATGCTTAAAATAAATCTGAAGCATTGTCAACAATTAAACAACGTTAAGGTTTGTAAGGAATGTGATCTTTGTATATATTGTGGCCGAGGAGGGGTAATCAGATTAGGAGAGGTGGATGATTCAATCTTATCTGGCCAGGGATGAAGGCAAGACGCTCGAATTTAAGGAAAATTGTAAATCCCTGCAACACATTGTTCAGACTGCCGTTGCCTTTGCAAATACTGCGGGTGGTTCCATCGTTATCGGCGTTCGTGACCGAACAAAAGAGGTCGTTGGTGTAACCAACCCCCTGGCAGAAGAAGAACGCCTTGCCAATGCATTTGCAGACGGTATTCAACCCCTTCTTATCCCCGACATACGGATCCATTCCTGGCGTGATCGGGAACTCATTGTAGTTACCATACCGCATGCAATCGGGCCTTATTATCTCCGATCGGAAGGTCCAGAGTCGGGTGTCTACATTCGTTTGGGGTCAACAAATCGGCGGGCGGGCCCTGAAATGATTGCTGAAATTCGCCTCCTATCTCGCAATACCTTCTTTGATGAGCAACCGCGCACGGAAATCAGCTCGGAAGAGGTTGACTTCCGAGCAGCTTCCGAGTTGTTTGCAGCCGTATCACGGCCTCTTAATTCTCCTAAACGAAAATCCTTGGGTCTTGTTGTGGAATACAGAGGGCAAGAAGTTCCTACAAATGGTGCTGTGCTTCTCTTCGGAAAGAATCGTCGTTATCTTGCCCAAAAAGGCCAGATCTCCACGCAAGAAGCCGCCAGGCTTTGGAAGACATCTGACCGCACTGCAAGAACCCGCTTGCGTAAACTGGTCACGGACAGGGTGCTCGCCGAGATGGGAACAGGTCCCAAAGACCCATATAGAACATATGTTCTTAAGGAGGGTTATCCTGAATGATATATCCTCTTAATAAGTTCTACACAGCGACATTAATCGCAGCAAAGGGCGTCATTCCCGCGAAAGCGGGAATCCAGGAAAACACTGGATTCCGGGTCAAGCCCGGAATGACAAAGTGCATAAAACTTATGTCGTCATGTATAATAAGCTTCGTTGTAGGTTGCGGGCACGAAGAAGATTAGAGATGAGAATCTTGGAGTGGAAACAAAATCAGCTTTGATATTTTGTTGGATTTTAGGTAGTTTAAGACAACCAAGTAAGTATTTCGTCCCTACGATTTACGATAAAGGATTCACGCTATGCGCCATGCGCTCTTCGCTATGCGGGATGTTGGTTTGGTTAGGTCAAATAGAATGATTTTTGATATTTAGATTCCGCATTCCGAATTCAGCAATCCGCATTTGGTAGGCTCCGGAACAATTGAAAGGTGAGGTGAATAATATAACGCGAAAGCTACCAGCAAAGAAGAATGAAGGTGGGCTGAAACCTTATAAAAAATGAGTGGACAAACCACGCAATTGCGTGGTATAAACACGCAATATGAATCGATTTGCTGAACTTCTTTCATCCCGTGCACGAGCCGAGATATTCCGGCTTCTTTTTAACGGAACTGGGGATGAGTTGCACGTTCGAGAAATTGAGCGCCGGTCAGGTTTGAACGACAGCACCCTCCGGCAAGAACTGCGTAAACTGGTCCGACTGGATCTCGTTCAGAGCCGGAGGGATAGCAATCGTGTGTACTACCGTGCAAAAACCGAAAGTCCTCTTTATCCTGAGATTCGTAATCTGGTGCTGAAGACCTCAGGCCTGTCTGATGTGCTGAAGTCTGTGCTCACGGACAAGAGGATCCGTGTGGCTTTTGTGTTCGGGTCCATCGCCCGTGGGGAGGAAAAAGCCGGCAGCGATGTGGATTTGATGGTGATTGGTCAACTCGGATTGCGAGACCTCTCTCGGTTATTGTCCGGTATCGAAGAAAAGATTGGGCGCGAGGTTAATCCACACGTTTTGCGTGAGGAGGAGTTTCGAAAGCGTATTCGAGCAAAGGAGCATTTTGTCTCCAGCGTTATGGATTCGTCCAAAATTTTCATCATCGGATCCCAGCATGAGCTTGAAGCAATGGGCAGATAACGGCTGGCTGAAGCCCCATCGAACAAGCCAGAAAGAAATCAGCAATCTTCTAAGCATTGTAGAGCGCGACCTAATTGATGCCCAAAAGGATATCTCCGCAGACTGGCGTTTTGGTATTGCTTACAATGCTGCATTGAAGCTCTGCAGGATTCTACTTTCCGCCGAAGGATACCGGCCATCCCATGAGTTGCAGCACTACCGCACACTGGCAGCTCTTCCAGAGATTCTGGGAGACACCAAGAAAGCGGATGCCGAATATCTTAATGACTGCCGCAAAAAGCGTAACATCGTGGAATACGATGAGGTAGGTGGGGCTTCGGAGTCGGATGCGGATGAGCTGATTGGGTTCGTTAAGGAATTCAAGGACGAGGTAATCGCTTGGCTTAAGAAAAACCATCCGGAGCTTTTATAAAGACGCGAATGGGCTTTTGTTTTTCGCCCCTAACGACTTACGCTTTAGGAATTAGAAATCCCGCTATGCCCTATGCGCTTTGCGATATTTTGAGGTAAACCATGCCATCGATTGCCTCCCTTGAAGATCTAAAAGCTGCCCAGAAAGAAGGGTTGAGTATTTACGCTATGCTCTATGCTGTATGAAGATGGCGCCGTATTGGTTGGAAGAATATTTGCAGGCTATGGCTTGAAGAAAGTACTCCAGAAAAATTGAAAGGCGAAGGGGGGCAGTGAATAAGGTAGACCAGACACTATTGGGGCTCTTACACATGAGGAAGCCCCTCGGTAAATGTGCAAAACAGGACAAAAGAAATAATGGCTGGAGGAAGTAAGGTAACAAGCATAAAGAACTGGCCGGAGGATGATAGGCCGAGAGAGAAGTTGCTCAAGAAGGGTGCGAAGACGCTGAGTAATTCCGAGCTTCTGGCTATTCTTTTGCGTACTGGTACCAGTGGCTCCAGCGCCATAGACCTTGCACGAAGTGTTATGAAGAAATTTGGCACCTTCCGAAATATGGCACATACGGACGCGCGCGACTGGAAGGGATTTAAAGGGCTGGGAAGCGCTAAGGTTGCTCATGTTCAGGCCGCGCTTGAGATCGGGAGGCGCTATCGTGAGGACGAAGTAACCAACGTGAAGCAAAAGATTGCTTCGGCGAAAGATGTCATCAACATCATCATGCCACAAATGCGTGATTTAAAGACCGAAGTATTCAAGGTCGTCTGTCTCGATAGTAATAACAGGATTATCGATATTTCAGACGCGGCCTGTGGTACAGTCAATCACGCTGTACCGATTGTACGGGAGATCATTCATTCAGCTTTGCAGAAATTCGCAGCATCGATCATTTGTGTCCACAATCACCCCAGCGCGAACATCACGCCAAGCACGCAGGATAAGAAATTTACCAAAGAGCTATGTGATGCCGGGAAATTAATGGAAATTAAAGTCTTGGACCATGTCATTATTGGCGATAACGAGTTTTATAGTTTTGCAGATGAAGGGCTAATGGGCTAAATATGCCAAATCAAAACCCGGAACAGATAGCACGAGATAATATTGACAGGCAATTAAATGATTGCGGCTGGATTATTCAGAATAAGAAGAAAATTAACCTGACTGCAGGGCTGGGTGTAGCGGTGACGGAATATCAGACCGATATTGGCCCTTCGGACTATGTTTTGTTTGTAGGAGGCAAACCTATTGGTGTTATTGAAGCGAAAAAAGAAGAAGAAGGTGTTCGATTAACGGTTTATGAAGACCAGTCTAAAGATTATGCCGACAGCAAACTAAAATACCTCAATAACGATCCCCTGCCTTTTGTCTATGAAAGTACAGGCGACCTAACCCGGTTTACCGATTATCGCGACCCTAAGCCCCGTTCAAGACCGGTTTTTACTTTTTATAGGCCAGAAACTTTTCAGGAATGGTTAAAGCGCGGCAACTCTTTACGGCGGCGGATATTGGATATTCCTGCTTTGCAAACCAATGGGCTGAGGGATTGCCAGATCATTGCAATCAACAATCTGGAAGATTCCTTCCGCAGAAATCAACCCAAAGCCCTCATTCAGATGGCTACGGGTTCAGGAAAAACCTTTACGGCCATCACGGCCATTTATCGGTTGCTCACGTATGCCAAAGCGAAGCGGGTATTGTTTCTGGTAGATACAAGAAACCTGGGCGAGCAAGCCGAACAGGAATTCATGGCGTATATGCCCAATGACGATAACCGCAAGTTCTCTGAATTGTATGGCGTGCATCGCTTGAAATCAAGCTTTGTGCCTACCGACAATCAGGTGTATATCAGCACCATTCAGCGTTTATATGCGATCTTGAAAGAAGAAGAATTGGATGAAAAGGCCGAAGAGACAAACCCTGGTGAAATAAAATGGGAAAAACGTCAGCCCGTTCCGGTAGGATACAATACCAAATTACCCCCTGAGTTTTTCGACTTTGTTGTGATCGACGAATGCCACCGCAGCATTTATAACCTTTGGAAACAAGTGCTGGATTATTTTGATGCCTTTTTGATTGGCTTAACAGCCACGCCCGACAACCGCACCTTTGGTTTTTTCAACCAGAACATTGTAAGTGAATACACCCACGAGGAAGCCGTTTCCGATGGCGTGAACGTGGGCAGTGATGTGTATCTGATTGAAACCGAAATCACTAAAAAAGGAGCCACTATCTGGAAAGGTCAGTATGTGGATCATCGGGAAAAGCTCAGCCGCAAAAAACGCTGGGAACAGTTGGATGAGGATGTCGTTTATTCCCAAACGGAGTTAGACGACAAAGTGGTAAATCCCAACCAAATCCGCACTATCATTCGTACCTTCAAAGAGCACTTGCCGGAAATGTTCCCCGACCGCACCAATGAGAAGGGCGAATTTGAAGTGCCGAAAACACTGATATTCGCCAAAACTGACAGCCACGCAGATGATATTATCCAGATCGTGCGGGAAGAGTTTGGCGAAGAAAACCGCTTCTGTAAAAAGATAACCTACAACAGCGATGACCCGAAAAGCATACTGGCACAGTTCCGCAACGACTACCACCCACGCATTGCCGTTACCGTGGATATGATTGCTACCGGCACCGATGTAAAACCGCTGGAATGTCTGCTCTTTATGCGGGATGTAAAAAGCCGAAACTACTTTGAGCAGATGAAAGGCCGTGGCACACGCATCATCAATCTTGATGACCTCAAAAAAGTGACGCCTTCGGCTAAATTAACCAAAGACCATTATGTGATTGTGGATGCTGTGGGTGTTACCAAAAGCCTGAAAACCGACAGCCGCCCCCTGGAGAAAAAACCCGGTGTGCCGCTGAAAGATTTGTTAGCGGCCATTACCGTGGGGGCAAGAGATGAAGATTTGTTCACCTCTTTGGCCAATCGCCTGACCCGTCTGGAAAAGCAACTCACCGATAAAGAAAAATCAACTTTTGCTGACAAAGCAAACAGCAAAACCATTACGCAGGTTGTTAAAGAACTGCTCAACGCCTACAACCCCGACACATTGGAAGACCTGCATCTGAAAGTTGAACGGGAAAATCCGGATGCGGCACCTATTGAGAAAGAAGAAAAAGTAAAAACGCTCACAGCCGCTTTGCAAAACCAAGCGGCCAGTACTTTCAACGGCGAACTCAATAACTACATCGAAAACATACGCAAGGCGCACGAACAAATCATTGACTTGGTAAACCTCGACAAGGTAACCGCTGTGGGCTGGGAAAAAGACAATAAAGACAAAGCCCAAGAATTGCTAAAAACCTTTGCCGACTGGATAGCTCGGCACAAAGATGAAATCACCGCCCTGCAAATCTTTTACGGACAGCCCTACCGGAGGCGCGAGCTGACATTCAAGATGATTAAGGACCTGGTGGATACCATTGTTGCCGATAAACCCACGCTTGCCCCCTTGGGTGTGTGGCGGGCCTATGAGCTGTTGGAAAGCGTCAGCGGCCAACCCAAAAACGAACTGGTGGCTCTGGTTTCCCTTATCCGCAAAGTGGCGGGCATTGATGCCACGCTTACCTCTTATGATAAAACGGTGGATAAGAATTTCCAGAACTGGGTATTTAAAAAACAGGCAGGCACTCTGAAATTTACCGAGGAGCAAATGCAGTGGCTGCGGATGCTCAAAGACCATATCGCCGCGTCGATTTCTGTCGCTGCCGATGATCTGGATTATACCCCCTTTGACGCCCGGGGCGGCAAGGAAGGGGCTCTGGGGTCAGACTTGAATATTGACTTTAACGGGAGAGGCAATGTCATCCATAAAAAAGTTGGTCCTCCCCTGAAGCATAGCGCCAAGGGCATAAATAATAACCTTAAGATCGAAGCTCAAAGTTCCCCCTTATGCTGAAGCTGAGGCGGGCAGGGAAAGCTCAAAGCAGGGCAGTCACTTCTGACTTCATTTTGAAGTCAAGGTCTTCTGCCATTTCTGACTGGCCGGCAAGGGGCGCTGCCGAGCGCACAATAGGAGGTGATATTTACCCCGTTAGAAATAATGCCCCGCTGTTCTGCAGTTCCGCCTGTGGCGGGATTACATTCTAGAATAATTCCGGCGGGATCTAATGCCCCGCTCGGTTTCGAGTCGTAACGACTGGAATTTCTAACGGGGTTAACCTCTCCGGGAAGCACATGTTCTAGGTGCTTCCATTTTTCAGCCAGTGTGTCCGACTTCTTAAAGCTTGCCAATTCCCTCTCTCTTTTGTATCATATTTCTATAAGAGGGACCTTCTCGTCGTTATTTTGAGAGAAAGTGGAGGTTTATTATGACCATTACTGATCGAATTGAGATCAATCCAAAGGTAATGATGGGGAAACCGGTGATTCGTGGGACACGCCTAACAGTGGAACTTATCCTCCGGAAACTTAGCGAAGGGGCATGCGAGGGTGACCTAATGGAAGCCTATCCGAGACTTACCCGGGAGGATATCCAAGCTGCCATTCGATACGCTGCAGATACATTGGCCCATGAAGAGACAATCATCCTAAGCTCAACCAAAAGAGTGGCCAGGAAGTAAGCCATGCGCTTTGTTGCTGACGAAAGCTGAAAAACAGGGTGTCAGGCCTTGAATCTTGACAGAAGCGACTATGATTTGGTGTCATCCATAAAAAAGTTGGCCCTGCCCTGAAGCAAAGCGCCAAGGGCATAACTCCGTAAGTCATTGGGTAATTGGGTCATTAAGTTGTTGGTAAAGCTAAAATCTTAAAGCTTAGAGAATGAATGTAACGCCTGACTGGACTTTGTAGTCAAAGCTTTCAAACCCTCTGACTGAATTATTCAGTCAAGGGCCCCGCGAGTCACGCGCGAAGGATTCAAAAGATGGTCAAAATATATATATTCGCTGGCATCGTTGCCGTCATTGCTATTATCCTTAAGAAGAAACTGCGGGGTCAGGCATCGGTAATTCGGTATTGGCGTAAATCTTGGGTGTCATCCATAAAAAAGTTGGCCCTGTCGAGGGAGAGGAGATTAGAACTTGCCCAACCTTTTTAGGGATTTATCAAAGCACCTTTCTGAGCGTCATGAGGATTTTCTAACGAATTCTTTCGTTTACCTACTTAATTACCTTCTTGAAAATGAAAAATCGTTAACCATAGGACTTCTCAATTTTATCTGTGGAGAGAATTCTGAGTTTACATTTAAGGAAGACGAAAAAGTTGTTATTACAACTCAAAAGTTTACTCGTGAGGGAACGCCTGATATAGAAATAAAATCTGATGACAAGTGTATATATGTCGAGGTCAAACATGATTCTGGTTTAGGGAAGGACCAGATTGAAAGATATAGGATAGCACTGGGGAATGGGTGTGCTGCCATTAAAAAGATAGTTTTGTTAACAAGATTTAGCGTAGATTTTGAGAGGGCTAACCAGGAGGGGGTCCCTGATAGGCATATTAGATGGTATCAAATCCATAAATGCCTTGAAGAGATCAAGCCGAAGAATGAAATTGGGAAATTTTTAGTTAACCAATTTATTGAATTTCTGGAGGGTAAAATGATGGCAATTCAAAAGGTTAGTTGGGAGTACATAAATGGTATAAGAGCATTTATTCATTTGATCGATATGCTTGGAGCAGCTATTGAAGAACTGGGGATCAAGATCTATTCAAAAAGTGCAGGTTGGGATTGGAAAGGCTACTATTTGGAAAACAAAGACCAATTTTGTGGAATTGATTACAATGAACCAGATTCTGCCTATTACCAACTCATCAATACTTCGAAATATAATCTTCCACATAAAGATTTTCCTTATCCTTTTGATAAAGATGGTGATGGTCTAAATTTTGAACTGTCATTTGAAGATTCTCATTTCTTTGCCCTGCAGAAGGACGAACAACTCGATATACTCAAGAAGTTTATATCAACCTGTCACATTGAAGCCAAAAGGCTGAAAAAATAATTAGTCAAAAGGAAAAAATTCGGCATCAGGTCTACACTATTCACAGAGGTCATTTATAAAAGAGGCTTTGGGGTCACATCTTCAGATGTCAGAAATTATACGGCAGGTGTCATCCATAAAAAAGTTGGCCCATCCAAATGCGGAATGTAGATTGCGGATTGCGGAATTAATAAAAAAAACGGATGAATAAGTTATTGGGTAAATCGTTAAGTCGTAGAGTTACTGGGTTGCTGGGTAACACCTGACTGAATTTTGTAGTCAAAGATTTCAAACCCTCTGACTGAATTTTTCAGTCAAATCTCTTGGTTGGATTCTTGACTCTCTTTAGATATCGAGTAAAATAAGATTACCTATATGAGGTCTCTTTATCCAATCATTCACATTATTGGGCTACCAGGTTCTGGGAAGACCACCCTGGTCAAAAAACTGAGCAAAGCATTAGGCTTTCCGATTTTTTCAATTGGAGAATACCGGACAATATTCTCATCGTCACCAATTGGAGAGGCGGACGCATGGGTAGCTTTGTTCCGGGATCTGTCTAAAAAGAAATGGAAAAATTGCATTCTTGAGACGACAGGCCTTAATGCAAGGGAGACCTTCCTCAAAGTGGCACTACCATTTCCACAAAGGGTGATAGTAAAATTGGATGCCCAAAGAAAAGTTCTTTATGGAAGGATTAGAAAGAAGAGGAGGGGAGAACAGGGAGGTGAGTGGACCTTCAGTGCAGATTATCCTGACAAATTTGAATTTGTCCGCAAATTATACAAGGAATTCAAAAAAGTACCTTCGGACATAACGATCGATACCACCAGATTAGAACCTCAAAAGGTCTTTCAAATTGCTTTGAAAAAAATAGAGAATTATAAGATGATGTATTCAAACTATGATTGGCCAAAGGATGAGGTGTTATCCATAAAAAAGTTGGCCCTGCCCTGAAGCAAAGCGCCAAGGGCATAATTCCGTAAGTCATTGGGTCATTAGGTTATTGGGTCATTCAGAGAAAAAAAGCTGAAAGATCAAAGCTCAGAGCTGAAAGATCAAAGCTTTCCAACCCATTAACTGATTTTTTCAGTCAACCTCTTTTGACCTCCCTGACTTCATTTTGAAGTCAGTTTTTTTAATCCTCTCCGCTCTTCTTGTTTCGCTCGAAATCGCCATTTTTCC
>Ga0315289_10005081_pt1 | contig 19504 bp, 17 predicted proteins | sample YL17G11_40_MG_FD_203452 | JGI IMG/M metagenome (GOLD analysis project Ga0315289, IMG submission 203452) | Sediment microbial communities from Yellowstone Lake, YNP, Wyoming, USA - YL17G11_40 | ecosystem: Environmental > Aquatic > Freshwater > Lake > Sediment | place: USA: Wyoming | collected...
CAAGCACGGGGTAATGGCGTGCTACGAGAGCAAGGATGTCGTTCCTTCGTCCTCGGCTGTGCCCTCGGGAGCGATGCGCGCGGAACCCTATCTCGCCAATCTGATCTGGAACGAGCGCTTCTTCCCTATGAAGTTCCGCAAGCTCGGCCCGGGGCTGATGGGGTCGGAAGTCATGGCCCCCCGGGAACGCTTGCCGGAGATCGCCGCCCGCGTCGATGAGGTGTGCCGCCAGCATGGGCTCTCCCCGCTGATGGAGGTGCATTTCATGCCGGGGGGCGACGGGCTTCTTCTTACCTATTACACCACGGACCAGGCGAGGACGCTGCGGTACACCATGGATTCGTTCCGTGGTTTGCTCATCAGCAGCGCCCTGATGGAGGCGGGCGCGCGGCCGTACTCGCTGGGTGTCTGGAACAACATGTTCTCTGATAAGGCGGGAGAGGGTGAGGATCTGGCCGGGGCGAAGGCCGACCTCGATCCCGCCGGCATCATGAACCGCGGCAAATACCCGCGCCTAGGAGGGCGACTGGGAGGGCTCCCCGCGACGATGTTCACCCCTGGGATCCTAGGCAACATGCTCAAGTTGGTGAACCGGATGGGACCGCTGTCCGCCGCCGGGATGAAGGTCATCTCGGCGGCCAAGGCGTTCGACCGAGCGGGCGATGATCAGCTCCTCAGGGCGGCCGACGAGTGTGCCATGTGCGGAGCGTGCGTCGGCGTCTGCCCGGCGTATCTCGTGACCAAGGATGAGCGGGTGACGGCGCGAGGGAAGCTGCTCGCGGCCCGCCGCATGGCCCAAGGTAAGGAGATATCGAAGGAGCACGCGCACCGCGTCTTCCTCTGCATGCGCTGCAAGGCCTGCGAGCAGGTCTGCCAGTCGAAGCTCCACCTCATCGAGGTGTACGAGGAGATGGAGAGAAGGCTCGAGAAGGAGCATGGCAAGGACGAGGAGGAGATAAAGCGCTTCGTATCCCTGGCTGAGAAATCGCCCGCCTACGACGCGCTGGTGGAGAGGGGCCTGGTGCTCGGCGCTCCCAGCAAGACCGTCCAGGGAGGCAAGTGAGATGTACGAGCGCTACCACGTCCCAAAGAAAGAGATGCCTCCCCCGGGTGTGCCTTTCTCGAAGTCATCGGTGATCAGGAGCGACCGCTGCATGAACTGCGGCCGATGCAAGGACGCTTGCGTCTATGGCGTGCACGAGCGGGACGCCTCCGACCCCAGGACCATGGCCGAGCCGAAGAGCTACCTGTGCAAGAACTGCCTGCGCTGCGTCGAGGACTGCCCGCAGCGCGCGTTATCGGTCGAGCTCTCGCCCTCCTACCTCCAACTGGGGGGAGGGCTCTGGACGCCCCAGCGGATTTTCACCATCTGGAACGAGGCTTGGACGGGCAAGATCCCGGTGTTCGGCGCTGGCTATAGAGGCAAGTTCGTCGGCCCGGGCTACGATTCGATGTGGACGGACATGTCCGAGATCGTGCGGCCCACCAGGGACGGCATCCACGGAAGGGAGTTCATATCCACAAGCGTCGACCTGGGGAAGAGGGTCGACTACCTTGAGTTCGACGAGGCCGGGAGGCTGATGACGAAGATGCCCGATTTCGTAGAGCTTCCTATCCCCATGGTCCTGGACCTCACGCGGATCGACCTCACGCCGCAGGCCAGGAAAGGACTGATGCAGGCGGCGAAGACCCTCGGCACATTGTTCATGGCGCAGGCGGAGGGAGCTCTGCCCAACGGCAGCAACGGATCGATGGTCCCAGTGTTCGCGCCGGGCAGGACGTCCGCCAACCCGGACCTTTCCAGTCCGAGGATGGTCGAAGTGGAGCATTCGTCCGATTGGAGGTCGGACTTGAGAGCGCTCAAGGAGCGGTTCGGAGGGACGCCAGTCGGAATCCGGATTCAGGCCAGGAACGGCGTCGAGAGGGAGGTCGTCGAGCTGGCATCATCCGATGTTGACGTGGTCCATATTCTTTACGACGAGCAGGGCCAGGAGGTCGATGGCAGGCTGGCCAAGGATTCGCTCATGGCGGTGAACCGCGCCCTGGCAACAGCTTCGCTCCGGGAGAGGGTGAGCATCATAGCCGGAGGCGGTCTGGCCGCGGCGGAGCACGTCCCTAAGAGCCTCATCTGCGGGGCGGACGCCGTCACAATGGAGCGGGCGCTGAAAGTGGCCCTGGGCTGCCAGGCTTGCGCCGATTGCGACAAGGACCGGTGCATGGCGGACCGCGAGAGCGTCACTTCCGACTGGTCGAAATGGAGGGCGGTGAACCTGATCGGCGCCTGGCGCGACCAGCTGCTGGAGGTCATGGGCGCCATGGGGATGCGGGAAGCGCGCCGGTTGAGGGGCGAGATCGGGCGGGCCATCTTCTTCGAGGAAGTAGAGAAGGACGCCTTCGCCGGCATCAAGGGAGGTGCCTGAGATGGCGACCAGGTTCTTCGAATCGACGACCGAGGACGACTACAGCCAGGTGCCGCCACAATTGCTGAAGCGGATGAGCCGGTACCGGGTGGCGCGGGCGGACACCTGCATCAACTGCGGAACGTGCGCATCCCTCTGCCCATACGGCGTGCACCGGCGCGTCGAGGGGCACGTGAGCATCCTGCCTCCAGCGGATCCGAAATGCATCGGTCCGAGCTGCGCCTCGAACTCCTTCTACTGCGTCAAGAACTGCCCTACTGGATCGCTGTCCCTGAGCGCCAACCCGGCGTTCACCAGCATGGGCGATCCCCGTTGGACGGCGGAGATGATACTGGGGACGTGGAAGATGGCGGAGAGCGGCGAACCCCTGCCCCTGGACCACCAGGCGAACACCGGCGCCTCGGGAGGGGGGTTCGACCGCATGTCGTTCGAGCTGCCTCCGTTGAAGGGCAGCTTCGATCCCGGATCGATCTCCACGGCCATCGACCTGAACCACCGGAAGGAAGGGACGAGGGTGCGCATCCCCATCCCGGTGTACGGAGGAGGCATGTCCTTCGGATCGATCAGCCAGAGGACCATGCTCGCCCGGGCCATGGCGGCGAAGGAGTGGGGGACCTTCACCTGCACCGGCGAGGGCGGCTATCCAGAGCTGCTCATCCCTTACAAGGAGCACGTCATCACGCAGATCGCCACCGGGCTGTTCGGGGTGCGGGAAGAGACGATCAAGCGAGCTCCGATCGTCGAGTTCAAGTACGCTCAAGGGGCGAAGCCCGGGCTCGGAGGGCATCTGCTTTACGAGAAGAACACCCCGGACGTGGCCAGGATGAGAGAGGCCGTTCCATTCACCAACCTTTTCTCCCCCTTCCCGTTCCATTCCGTGTACTCGGTCGAGGACCACAAGAAGCACCTGGACTGGATCGCCTCGGTGAACCCCAGGGCGCTGCTCTCGGTAAAGGTCTCCACCCCGAACGACGTGGAGATGGTGGCGGTCGGCTCGTACTACGCTGGTGCGCACATCGTGCACCTGGACGGAGGGTACGGGGGAACCGGAGCCGCACCGGAGATCGCCAAGAAGAACATCGCCATGCCCATCGAGTACGCCATCCCGAAGGTGCACCGCTTCTTGGAGAAGGAGGGCATCCGGGAAGAGGTGACGCTCATAGCGAGCGGCGGCGTGCGCACCGCCATGGACGTCGCCAAGGCCATCGCCTTGGGCGCGGACGGTGTGGTAATCGGGACCGCTGAGCTGGTCGCCCTAGGATGCGTGCGCTGCGCCAACTGCGAGAGCGGGCGCGGCTGCCCCCGCGGGATCGCGACCACGGACAAGGAGCTGGAGCAGCTGAATCAGATACCCATCCTGGCGCGCAGGCTGAGCAATCTCTATCGCTCGTGGAGGCTGCAGTGGTGCGAACTCCTCTTCCGCCTGGACATGAACGATCTGAGACAGCTCAGGGGACGGACGGACCTGCTCCGCTATGCCGGTACCCCGGGGAGGATGCTGCCATGAGCCATGCCAAGGCGCTATTGGACTCGAGGAGGAAGCTGCACCAAGCACCTTTCAAGCACGTCCCGCAAGAGGCGGAGGGAGGATGCGGCGTGGTCGGCCTGGTCGCCTCCCGGCCGATCCGGGGCTCGCACATCCTGCAGCCGCTGGAGCAGATGCACAACCGGGGCAACGGGAAGGGAGGCGGCATCTCCGCCGTCGGCCTCGTCCCCGAACAGCTGGGAGTGGACCGGAAGACCCTGGAGCAGGACTACCTGGTGCAGGTAGCGTACCTGAAGGAGGATGTCAGGGAGCAGCTGGAAAAGGAGTTCATCTTCACCACCTACGACGTGCACGCGTCGCATCGAGTGGCCACCAGCGACGATCCCGTCCTGCTCGGCCGCCTGGAGGTGGCCCCTCCCGTGGTGCACCGCTATTTCTGCCGGGCCAAAAAGGAGGTCCTGGACCGCTTCGTCCAGGAGAACGCGCTGCATGAAGTCGATCGGAGACGCGCGGAGGACGAGCTGGTGTACCAGACCAGCTTCCAGATCAACAAGGAATACTACGCTGGCACTTCGATGTCCGCCTTCGTCATGTCCCATGGGCGGAACATGCTCATCATGAAGATCGTGGGTTACGCCGAGGACGTCATCCACTACTACAAGCTGGAGGACTTCCAGGCGCACGTGTGGATCGGGCATCAGAGGTATCCGACCAAGGGGCGGGTCTGGCACCCGGGAGGGGCGCATCCGTTCATGGGCTTGGACGAGGCGCTGGTGCACAACGGCGACTTCGCCAACTACTACTCCATGACCGAGTACTTGGGTCAGAAGGGCATCACCCCGCTCTTCCTCACCGATACGGAGGTGTCTGTGCTGCTCTTCGACCTGCTCAATCGCGTCTACGGCTATCCGCTGGAGTACATTCTGGAGGCGCTCGCGCCCACCACCGAGCGGGACTTCCACCTCCTGTCCGAGGAGAAGCAGAAGGTGTACCGGGCGATCCAGTCGACGCACCTCCATCGTTCGCCGGATGGACCGTGGTTCTTCATCATCAGCCGCAACGACTACTACGAGGACAGGCTGCAGCTCATCGGGATCACGGACACATCGATGCTGCGGCCGCAGGTCTTCGCCCTGGTCGAGGGCGATGTGCAGGTCGGATTGATAGCCTCGGAGAAGCAAGCCATCGATTCGTCGCTCCGCAGTCTGTCCACGGAGTTCCGGTCGGTGCCGCAGCAGGCGGACCTGTACTGGAACGCCAGGGGCGGGAGTCATACGGACGGCGGGGCGTTCGTTTTCACTCTGGGAGCTGAAGTGCCTGGCAACGGACGAGAGCTGGTCTGCACGAACAAGTTCGGGGCGCGCGTCTCCGTCCCCGGCGAGAGATATGAGAGGCAGCAGGATGCCGCCATGTCCGGGCCGCTGCCTCAAAGGGCGACCTCGACGCTCGCCGATCGTATGCTCGCCTCCAGCGTGGATGACGGGTTCCGCGTTTGGAAGGAAGCCATCGTTGGCGCTTCCGCGGAGGAAGCGATGGACGCCATCTCCTCCCTGTCCTCGCCGGGCTCGAGCGCGGAGGACGTCGAGAGGAAGTTGGCCATGCTCACCCTGGCGATGGACCGACGCTTTTCCACGGGAAGGCTGCGGAGGAGCCGGATGCTCTCCAAGCTGAACGAGGGAGTGAACGCCCTGCTCCATGCCTCATCGGACCAGGGGTTCGTCTTGGTGGACCTGAAAGGGCATCGCCAGATCCACGCGCCGAGGGAAGGGGAGAAGGCCTTGGTGGTCGATTGCGAAGGCTTCCCGATGGAGGGAGTGGAAGGAATCTCCCACCTCATCTGCCGGGGGGTGGAGCTAGGTTGGAAGCGCATCATCCTCATCGGGACGCACGGCCAACGTTTCCTCGGCTGCGGCCTCGGACCGGGGTCGAAGGGTATCGAGATTGAGGTCTATGGCAGCTCTGGCGACTACCTCGCTTCCGGTCTGGACGGAGCCTCGATCGCGGTGCACGGCAACGCCCAGGACCAGCTAGGCCAGATCCTGAACTCCGGCAAGCTGGTGGTGCACGGGGACGTGGGCCAGACGTTCATGTACGGGGCCAAGGGCGGCGAGGTCTTCATCTTAGGCAACGCAGCCGGGCGACCGCTCATCAACGCCGTGGGAAAACCGCGCGTGGTCATCAACGGCACCTGTCTGGATTATCTCGCGGAGTCGTTCATGGCCGGAGATCCGTTGAACGGAGGGGGCTTCGTGATCCTCAACGCCCTGGGCTTCGATGGCGACGGTGGAGCCTTCGATCTTCCCGAGCCATATCCCGGCGGTAATCTCTTCTCGCTCGCCTCGGGAGGCGCGATCTACGTGCGCGACCCGAAGGGAAAGGTAGGCGAGGATCAGTTGAATGGAGGCAGGATAGCGTCCCTCACCGAGAAGGACTGGGAGACAATTCTTCCATGCTTGAGGGAGAACGAGAGGCTCTTCGGCATCTCGGTGGAGGATGTGCTGCTGCGAAAGGATGGGGCGCAGGTGAAGCCCTGGGAGATCTACAAGAAGGTCGAGGTCGCGCCGCTCTCTGCCCTCTCCAAGAGCGAGCAGGTCGAGGATGATTCGGACTAGCTGCGATAGCTCGCCCACTCCCACCAAGATAAGGGCGAAGATGTTCTCTTCCGGAAGCGCATGACGCATCCCGCAACCATCGCTCAGCCAAAAGATGCCGCGTTCGAGGCCAGACCGGCGAGGGATTGCAAAAGATTGGGACCCCCCCGCGTCCAGACTCATGAAAGGGGACGGTGGAGAGATTATGTCTCGATCTACACGCTTGAGCCCAAGTCCGTCATCGGCGAATTGAGGATCGAAATGGGGATGAAAGCGGTCTTCGTTCGCAATGAAGGCGCGGAGTATCCATCGCGCCCCGATTCGGTGGCAGGATTGACTGCCTGGCTCTTCTTTGTGCAAGATAAACGGAGAATGACCATCGAAAAGGCAGATTTCAACTGGCCAAAGAGCAGATTCGGAGCGCTAGAAATAAATATTGTCCATAAACGTAACCAAGCAGCAAGGTGGATGATTATGAAAATGGACAAGTGCAGGATGATCCTGGCAGCGATCATACCGGCTCTGATGCTTTCGAGCTTAATGGTCATCGTGACCCCTGCGGCGGCAGCAGAACCAGCGAGCGTGTTCTTCGACAACTTCGATGGGGTTGACAAGGGCTGGACGCACAGCGGCTTCTGGAACAAGGTGGAGAACCCCCAGAATCTGGCGATCAGCGCTCAGATCAACCCCCGCCTGGTGCATCTGCCGGACAACGGCCACCTGCCCAGCGCGTACAGCGACGGCAAGTGCTACTGGTATGGGGAAGCGTCGACGGGGACTTTCATCGGCAGCGACTTCGACCCCCTCCAGGATGACGAGAGTGGGGGCAGGTCAATCGCATCTAACTACGGGTGGCTCGTATCCCCCAGCGTCGACCTGAGTGGGTTGACATCCGCATTCCTATCGTTCGAGACCTGGTGGGAGATCGAGGGAGTGGACGTCGACCGCTACGACATGATGAAGGTGTTCGTGAACGTGAGCGGCGGTTCCAGCCACTACCTCGGCGCCATCAACCCCCTGAACGACGTGAACGGGAACTCATGGAAGCCCTATAGCTCCGCTGGCCTCGGCTCACCTGGGGTCTGGGAGAACATCAAAGTCGAGCTCTCCGACTATGTGGGAGAGGTGGTCAACATCGCCTTCTTCTTCGAGACGCGGGACAACCTATACAATGGATTCCGCGGCTGGCTGATCGATGACGTCAACGTGCTCAATGGGGCACTGCCCCCGGTGACACTGTCCGCAGCATCGCCTGGAGCGGGCGGCGTCGGTAAGAAGGTGACGGTCCAGGGACTCAACTTCTGCATCGGCGCGCAGGTGGAGATTGGCGGCATCCAGGCGCTCTACGTGAGCGTCCTAAACTCTGAGAAGCTGGAGTTCCTCGTTCCCAGTGGGCTCGCGGTCGGCAATTACGCAATCAATGTCACGAATCCTGGCGGATCGAAGGTCACGCTCCCGAATGCTTTCCAGATGACCAACGTTCAGTCGCCGGCAATCACCTCGGTTGTTCCCGTCAAGGCCGGAACGGATACCTCGTTCATCATCAACGTGACCGGCTCATACTTCTTGACCGGATGCACGGTGCAGGTCACCTCCACGGCCTGCGAAATCCTTGAGACGACATCCACTTACGTGATCGCCAAGGTTCCATCCGGGCTGCCGGTGGGCTACCAGAACCTCAAGCTGACGAACCCGGACACGCAGTACGACCTGGTGCAGGGCGCAATACTTGTGCAGCCGCAAGGATACGTGCCCGGCGGTCTTACGGCCACGCCCTCCTCCGGCAAGGTCGATCTCCAGTGGACCGCGCCAGCCAACATGGGGACCATCGTCTCCTATGAGGTGTACAAGGGAACCTCCCTGAAGGACATGAAGTTCCTCAAGAGCGTCACCGGGACCAGCTGCTCGGACACGGACGTGAAGGATGGCACCACTTACTACTACTCCGTGCTGGCGGTCAACTCCACAAGCACCAAGAGCGCCATGTCTGGCATCGCCTCGGTCAAGCCTGGGGGCGGTGGATTGGATCTGATGGTCATCGTTGGAGTGGTCGCGGCCGTGGCAGTGGTCGCGGTCGTCGCTCTCCTGGTGATTAGAAGCAGGGCGCGCGGGCCCAAGCTCGGAATGACCCCAGGCGGAAGCGGCGGGCAGAGTCCCCCGGTCATGAGCTCATGCCCCCAATGCGGCACCCCCCTGGCCCCGGGAACGACGTTCTGCGGCAACTGCGGGAGAAAATTAGGCTGATCGCTCCCTCGAAACCCTTTTTTCTCATTCCCGATGAAGAAGGCGAAGGCGGAGAAGCTATCTGGAGTGAGGTTCAAGCTGAAGGACTTCCGCTCTGCCCTGACTTCGATCACGGTGAACGGCGACATGAGCCGGCTTCCCGAAGTTCCTATATGATAGCGTGGACCCGCATAATCTTCCTTTTACGCTCTTCCCTCGTGGATTTAGCATACCGTGCAGCTCTATCTCGAAGGACCCGGTTCGCGACCGCGTTGAACGGGCAACGATCCATTTCATTCCGCAGCTTTACGAATCGGCCATCCGCCCATTTCGGCCGTTCCTTCATGACAACGGAGTTGGCTGGACGCGGAGATTGGGAAGCCTCGGAATCTCCCTGGTCGTCTTGACCAACCCCCAAGACCGGCTGGCTGTCCCTGTCGACACATATCCTAGCCTCAGTAAGGAAATCGATCGATTGAGGAGTTGAGCCATCGTCCCGTTGCACTGTCAAAGAAATCCTGTTTGGCGGAGAACCTGGACGACCTTATCTACAGTCCATCCAATATCCATATCATTCTTTGCCCCCGTGATTACCATCTTCCCAGAGCCAAACAGGAGGCAGACAACATTGGGATCTCTCAATCTGTAGACAAGGCCTGGAAATTGCTCTGGCTCATACTCTATGTCTTTAAGGCCCAATGACATTGCCAGATTTGCCAGATTCAAAGCGCAACCGATATCGTATACCGCAACCATATTTTGTACGATGATCTCGGGATCAGAATCGACAGGGATGCCTAATTTGTTCAAAATAATAGCGAATCTTCGTATTGCTCTTCGGACTTCTTCCAGACTTTTACCACCGGTGCAATTAGCCTTCCCGCTTCTGAAAAGGAGAATTGCAGTTTTTGGGTCGCTGAGCCGGTAAATGAGGCCAGGGAATATATCGGGGTCGTATTCTGATCCTGTGAGTTTCTCGGCGACCGTGGATAAATCAAGTTCTTTCGCAAATTGCGTCGAAGCCACAATATTTTCTACTCGCGGTCTGGTTTCGATTGCATTCATGATGTCCCAAGAGAATACCTATTGATGGTACGACGAAATAGCTATGTGAAAAGCCTTATCGTTAGGAGGCAAATCAAATCTCAATTCACGTTCGGCACTTTGGCTTTTTCTTCAATCCTAGAGGGCTTAGAGGGCGGCGCACAAACCGCTTCCCATTTCTTATTCGAGAATGTGACTTGAGCATCCACTTGGAACTTGGACACCCGAGTACCGTGAAACGATGATCCGCATGACCGTAGGAGGTCTGGTGCTACCCACACCACGTTGAAGAGAACCTATATTTTCAATTGTGCAGAAGAATAAGAGTTCTGGATAATATGAGTGGTGGGTCTGCCCGAATTCGGGACTTTTCGAGCCAGTCAGTCACGTTTTCATTTCAATAACCATTGTTTATACTTTCCAGTTCCCCGATCTCTTTTTCTGCGACAATGGTGGGTCAAAGTGGATTTATTACCTATCTCTCCCAAGAGCAACTAGGATAACTTCTCTCTTTACCAGATAGACTGTTATGGGGATAACTGGAGGGTAACTGGGGGTAACAAACCATTTCGAGGCTAGTAAGGAGTGTCATCTTTCACAGATCACGCGGCCTGTGTCAGTTGGGGCAACTGACAGCTAGCGTTCATTGAGATTGCGAAAGCGTGTCATTTCCTGAGGGTTCTACCTAACGCTATGGCATCATTCTAGCGAGATGACGATGACCGGGAAGCTGAAGTAGCATATCCTCCTTCGCTTCTTTGACGATGACGGAGCTGCCTTCGCGACCTGGGCTGCGGCGCCCTTTCCTTGCTGCCAATGTGGACTCTCCCTTTCTGGGCTGCTCTGATAGCTGCTGGTACTTCAATGAAGCGCATCACGATCAAAGGAAGAAGAAGATGCAAAGGGTTTCAGCCGCTGGTGATAACGGATATGTTCGTCCCGATCAGCATCTCGGCGATAGTCGTTCCCGCGGACTCGGCCTCCATTTTCACGAGGATATTCTTGTAGAGGTAAATGTCCATCGTCACCGTCGTTCCCATGGAATACGCTACGTGGTAGTGGTCGCACGATCTTGAGCCCCAGCTCGTGGATACCGAGCTCTTGCCCTGGTTGACGAGTGTGTAGCCCGCCGGCGGATTGTTGATATCTATGCCCGACCCGGCGACCTCGGCCCTAGGGACTGTGGCCGTCTGGTAGGTCGTGTGGCCTCCCGACGTCGTCGTCGATATGTTCAGGGTTATCGTCGTGGCGGTTACCGATGTCACCGTCATCCGTTCTATGGCGAAGGCAGTGCCGTTGATCGTGATCGAGTACATCATATACTGCCCCTCCTGCGGCTCCCAGGCGGTTGTGTTGCCGCCACCACCGCCGCTGGGATTCATGAGCACCACCGCGGCCACAGCGACGACGCCCACGATGACAACGACGATGGCTATCGCGGCGTACATCATCGTCTTGCCCTTCGGGGCCGGCATCGGAGGAGCCGGCGGCGATACGGGCTGTGCTCCGCTTTCTTCCATAATTCCCTCAGCGTCTAATCCTGAATCGCTCCGGACCTGGGGGAGACGCGTTCGGCCGCTCCAACATTGCGTCTGAAGCGGCGATGTCACTTCCCCCTCTAATCATAGAGGCTACTCATATTTCAATATGGCGCTCGGCGGGAAGAACTGAGGAGCCCTCGGTGCCATCATCACTGTCCTCGCGGACCTCATCAGAACCTATCAGCCACCAGAAGAACCTGCTAAGCAGCCCTCCGTTGCGGCTCACGACAATGAGAGAGCTCGGTTGAGGTATAAGGGCGTCGGGCAGAAGAATCAACGGCAGAAGGAGCACCCCGTCTGGGTTCCTGAAGAGGACAAAACAACCCCGGAGGCGGGTGTCTTAACACGGTTATTGATTTTTGAAAATGGGATACTGGATAAGACGAGTGGTGGGTCTGCCCGAACACAACAAATGGACCCAGCCAGCATGACGATTCTCCACTTGGAATTGAGGACGAAATCCTGCCCACTCCCAGATGACCGAAACGGATTACTGGTCTTTTTCAGGAAACACCTTACCTGTTTTCAAAGCATCAAGAGTGATTGTTGGTCTGGCAAAGGACCGATCAATGACCCGGAGATGGACCAATCGAGAACACTTCTAATGCAAACGGTCGAGATATTTCCCAGGAAATTGTTTGAGTCGGCTGGCCGAGACCAGCGCGTAGCCTACGCGGGCGAACCTCGGGCGACTCCTTCTCCCAAGGGCCGTTATCAATTGGACCCAGTTCCTTGACTCAACATAGGAGCGTTATCTATGTATAGTTGCGCATATATGCATATCTTATGCTTAAGCACGAAGCGAGATTCTTCAAGGCTCTCGGAGATGAAACCAGGCTGAAGATAGTGGGATTCCTATTGAAGAAGGACCACTGCGCTTGCGATTTCCGTGACATCAAGAACAAGGACCAAACCACCATCTCCCGGCACCTGAAGATCTTGACCGAAGCTGGCATAGTGAAGCATAGGAAGAACGGTCGCAATTTGATTTACAGCATTAAGGACAAGGGGATCAGGAAGCGATTGATGACAATGGGAATCGAACAGCAGGATGATTGCTGTGACTCCAGCTCATCAAGAGATGAACACGTGAAAGAGATTGTCAAAGGCAAGTATGGCAAGATAGCTGTTGAGGGCGGCTCTTGCGGTTGCGGAAGCAGTTGTTGTGGAAGCGAGGCGCAGAGTCCGATCCAGATCTCCGCAAGTCTTGGCTATTCAGAGGCTGAGTTGGAGACGGTTCCTAGCTCAAACCTCGGTTTAGGTTGCGGAAATCCAGGTGCCCTGGGAAGCATAGAAGAAGGCGACTCCGTCCTCGATCTTGGAAGCGGAGCGGGAATGGATGCCTTCCTGGCAGCCAATAGGGTGGGGAAGAGAGGAAAAGTGATTGGCGTCGATTTCACTGAGAAAATGGTCAAGAAGGCAAGAAAGAACGCAAGAGAGAACGGATTCACGAATGTCGAGTTCAGGCTTGGAGATATAGAAGACCTGCCGGTGACAAGCAGTTCCGTCGATGTGGTTCTCAGCAATTGCGTGATCAACCTCGTACCTAACAAATCGAAGGCGTTCAGAGAGGCTTTCAGGGTCCTCAGGCCCGGCGGAAGCATGTACATCTCGGACATGGTTCTGCTCTCTGAGCTAACTGAGAAGCAGAGAGCGGATGAGGACCTGATTACAGGGTGCGTTGGTGGTGCGGTGCTCAAGGAGGAGTACCTCGAACTGGTGGAGATGGCTGGGTTTCACGTCGAAAAGGTGATTGACGACGTGGGAATCAGCGAGAGGCAATACAATGGGCTTCCGGTGGAAAGCCTCAAGGTGGTGGCGAAAAAGCAAGGACCACAATTGGTCTAAACTCCATAAGTCTTGTCATCCCCAAGATCAAGAATGACTGGCACAAGTTGATTCGACAGAGAGCCCCCGCATCCCGGCCGTCCTGGCTCATCGGGAACTCGCGGTCGTCGGTGCTCTTATCCCGTCAGTCCCACATTGCAGAGGGCATGGACGCGGACAAGATACTCCGAGAAATGGAGAAGAACAGCGGCGAGGTGTGCAACCCACTCATACTGACATCCAAGATCATGCCGGAATGGATCCCCCGCCAAGCTGACGAGGGTAAGTTTGTCATGAGCCTTCCAAGCATCCCACCAAAGTACAAGCAACTGATCATGATCTCGGTGGCAGCGGCCTTGCAGAACAAGCAGTGTGCGGAATACTTCATCAAGGTAGGAAAGCACATGGGGCTCACGAACAAGGAGATAGGTGAGGCCGTATTGACAGCGCGATTCGCCATGGCATCGACCATCTTCTCCAACGTCGAAGAAGGCTTTAGCGCGATAATCGAAGAAGAGAGGAAATAACCCGTGTTCATTGAATACTTCATGTAGGCGAGACTATCTGACGCGTGGCTCGGTCAACCGCCCTATGGCGACGCCTCTGATGTCGGGCCGGGCTCCACGACGTTGCAATGCCCCCAGGGCTGGGCAATCGCCATGCCGAGGGCGACCGAAACCCGTACCACATTGAATACCGCAACACGGTGGAGCGTCTCCAAGGTGACCCCCGGCTTAGGCCTCTCAACTACGATCTCCATTGGTTCCATTCCTCACCCTCCCTTCTGTCCTCGCTTCCTGGCTAACAGGTCTTTCCTTCTTATCCTCTCGTGGAGGGTCGCCCCGACCCCAAGGAAAATGATTGAAAAAATCAGCAGGCCGACCAGGTCCAGTAGCGGATCGAAGTAGTTCCCACCGCCCATGGACCAGCGGAGCAGGTCGTTGGCGTACGTCAGAGGGGAGAACGCAGCCAGCAGCAATCCCCCAGACCCCAGCGAACCCAGGGGGATGAAGAGCCCGCTGACAAACAGCAGAGGCAAGCGGACGAAGTTGAGGATCATCATGACGTCCCCAGGATTGTCGGTCGGCAGGGCGGCGAACATAATGCCCAGGGAAGAGAAGGCAAAGGAGGAGAGGGCCATTGCAATGACCAGTCCGACCACGTTGTTCACCGCTAGATTGAACCAGAACAGGCTCAGGAGTATCGGTACCGTGGAGAAGATGAGCCCGAAGACGAATCCACCCAGCGTCTGCCCCAGCAGTATGCCCATCGGCGGAGTAGGGGAGACCAGTAACCGTTCATATGTTTTAGTCTTCCGCTCCGTCGGTATGGCCATGGGACCTGTCGACGACGATCCGAAGAATAGGGATATCGCTACCAAGGCGGGGAGCATGACCTCCACCGGTAGGTCCCTCCCAACGGCGAAGGAAAAGAAGAGGAATAGGGGGAAGAGCACCCCGAACATCAAGGTGCCGGGGCGGAGATAGTACAGGCGCATGTCCTTGCTGGCCACCACCCAAGCGGTGTGGGTCAGTCTTACCGCTTTCTCCATGCTCCCTGCCATGTTCAGGACCTCCCTTCGTTCCGGACCATGGTCAGGAAGACATCCTCCAGGCTCGGACCGTACGTATTGATAGAGGTCGGCTTGATCCCGTACTTGTTGATCATCGTGTTCAGCTCGAGCAACACCCCGGGAGGGTCCGAGGTGAACATCCTCCACTTGTCCCCCTCCTTCATGACCGCGGTTACCGTGGCAATGGACGAGAGCATGGATTCGATGTTGGCTGGGGCTTCGGTCGCGGAAATTGTTATGGAACGGGTGGCCGCGATAGTCATCCTGAGCCTCTCCGGGGAGTCCAAGGCGACGATCCTCCCTTTGACTATGATAGCCACGCGGTCGCACAGCACACTGGCTTCCTCTATGTTATGAGTCGTCAGGAAGATGGTCGCTCCCTTCTTGACCAAGTCCGACATCATTTCCCGGAAGAGCTTGGCCGATTCCACGTCTAGTCCGGAGGTCGGTTCGTCGAGAAACAGGAGGCGGGGGGAGGTTATCAGCGCCATCCCCAACACGAGACGACGCCTCAACCCCTTCGATAGGTGCTTGGACCGCTTGTCCCTGTGAGCCTTCAGGCCGAGCAGCGACATTAGCTCTTCACCCCTGGAGACCCTTTCAGCCTTAGGCATGGAGTAAAGTTGGCCAGACAGCATCAGGTTCTGCCACACTGTCAAGTCGTCGTAGGAGTTGGAGGTCTCCGGCACCACTCCGAACTGTCGCTTCGCCTCGTAGGCCTGGTCCATTATGTCATAGCCGAATATGCTCGCACTGCCGGACGTCGGGGGCACCAGAGTCGTCAGCATCCTAATCGTGGTGGTCTTCCCGGCCCCATTGGGCCCCAGATAGCCAAATATCTCGCCTTCCTTGACAGCAAATGAGACCTTGTCAACAGCTATTGCGTCCCCGAACTTCTTCGAGAGGTCGTCAACTAGGATCGCATCCATCTCATCACCTAGACCAGGCTGATCTCGATCTTCTTCATGGCCAGCCTCCAGATCTTCTCAGGAGCCCCTCTTCCTGACTCAGAATAATCTGCCACTTCTATCACACCTGCATCCCTCAGCTCCGAAAGATGATAGTAGAGGCCAGGTCGGGTCAGCTCGACCCCGTTCTCCCTGAGCCTTTCCATTATCTCCTCAGTTCGCACCTCCTTGTTCCCGATTATCTCCACAATCTCCCACCTCGTTGGGCAGTGCAAAGCCTTGGCCAGCCCTCTGAGGGTTTGTATCTTCGTCTTGATCTGATCAGACGCGGATTCATTATTACACAAGTTATTCACTGAAATGTTAAAGTGAAATGCTTGAATAAATATTTACCGTTAGGAATAGCAAGCCAATGCGTACATCTCTGCAATCCAAGCTTCATCACTCCATATGCAGCAGCATCGTGGAGCACATCTGATGCACAGCATCATAAGGTCTCCCTCCCAGATTCCACGATTAGTAGGATCAATTCGACACAGACAGACTATGAGGTCGCTTGATAGCAGGCTCCTAATGATTCCGGCCTAAGATTCATATATTAGCTCGTAATATTTCAACTATTATTGAAATGAGGTTCTGATATGAACGAAGTCAAAAGCATCGAGATACCTGAATGGGCTTGGGAGTTCCACGGGCATACCTGCCCGTTCATGCCCATAGGCTATAGGATGGGTGTGCTGGCCATGCACGAGCTTGGCATCGAGAAAATAAAAGACCACGGCGCCTTCGCCTTCTCTGAGATGGGTGTCGGGCATCCTCAGACATGCATGATGGACGGGGTCATGTCGGCCACCGGCTGCACCTATGGCAAGCTGATGATGGAACGGCTCGGATACGGGAAGGTTGCCACCATTCTCTATGCGCCAGGCAAGGGAGCGGTCAGACTATACCTGCGCTCCGAGTTCCAGGATGAGCTTGGCAAGCAAGAGTTCTTCAACTATCGCAAGAAAGGCATAGAGCCCTCAGATATCCCGGCAGATGTCGTGAATAGGGCAGTCAAGGTTGTCGTGGAGGCAACGGACGCGGCAATGTTTAAGGTGGAGAAGCTCAACGATTTCGCGTTCAGTCGCCCGAAAGGCTCCTTCGCTAAGGTCAAATGCAACAAGTGTGGCGAGTATGTGTTCGCGAGGTATGCGCGCACGGTGGACGGAAAGGCGATGTGCATTCCCTGCTCAGACTACACGCAGACCTGGGTCAATGTGCTGAAAGGGGTACAGTAGGAATATCCGTGGACGGATTGTTCTGGGCCGCCGTCATTTCAGTGTTCTTGGTCTCGATCATCTTCTCGATGTTCGGCCAGGGTGGGGGTTCGGTCTACACCCCAACTTTATTTCTGCTTGGTTACGCGGTACTAATTTCCGCTTCAACTTCACTTGTTCTAAACCTGATAACGTCGATGTCTGCGGGTTATATTTTCTACCGCAACAAGATGATCGATTTCAAAACGTCTATGATTTTCGTGCCAGGCATATGCCTCGGTTCTCTGATAGGCGGAGCCATGGGTAATTTTGTCAATACAGCCGTCTTACTGTGGCTGTTCGTCTTTTTCCTGATTGCCGTGGGGGCGAGGATGATTTACACATACTGGGAAAGGGGAAAACCAGAGGGAGAATGCCCAACAGGTTTCTCTACCGCCATGTACGCGGTCATTACGTCCTTCGGTTTTGCCGTGGGAATCCTGTCCGGCCTGCTAGGGGTCGGCGGTGGCATACTCATCGTTCCTTTCATGGTTTACGTTTGCAAGTATCCAACGAAGTACGCGGCCGGGTCGTCGCATTTGATCATATCGTTCTCGGCGCTTTTTGGGATTATAGGCCATTCGGCATTCGGCAGTCTCGATCTTTCATTGATTTTAGTGACGGGAGTTGCCGTTCTAATCGGCGGAAATCTCGGAGCAAGAATCAGCATGAAATTCAAATCTGGAATGTTGAAGGTCGGGCTTGGTCTGATCATGTGGGCGCTTGCTGTCCAATTGATTCTCAAGCTCACGGGGGTCATGTGAACTCTCTGGAGTGATGCTCATGAACGATGAGGCGTTTACCGGGGGAGACAAGAAAGGCAAGAGACAAGCATACACCCTGAGAAAGCTCTGCTCGAACATTGAAGAATATGAGGCGCTACCGCGAGAGCGCATTAACATTGATTTCGATCTTCTCGCCAGAAGACTTGAGGAGGCAGGCTTCATGGATGTTGTAGCACAGGGCTCCCAGCTCACCATCCTGATGGAGGAAATCGGCGTGGTGGCACGGGCATACTCCGATGGGACCCTCCATCTGCAAGCAAGCCTAAGGGAGGATTGTGAAAGAGCTTGTGATATGATTTTTGCCATAGCCATGGCTGAGAATGGCCAAGTGGCAAGAATCCATGGCAAGAATCATTTTAAATAATGTTGAAATATCTAATCGTCATTAGCAATCGTGTCGTTGTAAGAAACCGAGCAAATTGTAGGTGCGAGATATGGAAGACAAGCCTTGTTGCGCGGAGGCAGCCGCACGCAAGATAAAGCAGCTCATGATAAAGGGAAGCCCTATCGGGTTCTCTCAGCTCGAAGAGGTCATGAGCGAGGTCAGGGCGATGGGGCTCCAGAGCGATGCCGAGATCGGAGAGGCATTGCTGAAGAAGGTGAAAGTCTTCAACTATGTGCCCTCGAGCGCAAGTTCGGAGTACGAGACGGCACTGTTGGAGGAATATCATCGGAGGGCTAAGTCATGATAATTGAGGTTTTCGGACTGGGGTGCAGTAACTGCGAGCGGCTCATGAACAATGCCCAGAGGGCGGTGGATGAATTGGGCATCGAAGCTCAGATCATCAAAGTGGAGGATTTCGAGATGCTCATACGGAAGGGCATCACGACGACGCCTGGGCTGGTCATCGACGGCGAAATCCGGTCGATGGGTCGAGTGCCTAGCGTGGAAGAGATAAAGGAAATGCTCCAAACCGGGGGCAAGGACAAGGAAACGCAGCCGGCTTCTGACATCAAGGTGATCAATCCCACCTGCGGATGTTCCGGCACGGGGGCCGTGTTCTATCCATGCTCCGGAGGCTCTAATGTCGGGCAGATATCCAATGAGGCAGCCAAGTCCTTGGTCAACCGAGGATTGGGGAAATTCTCATGCCTAGCTGGAGTTGGATCGCACGGACAGGGCTTCATCACCTCGGCGAAAAAGGCCAACCGGGTCATAACCCTAGACGGCTGTGCCGCCCAGTGCGCCTACAAAACCCTGAGGCATGCCGGCATCGAGCCCACCTTACAGGTGGTTGTCACCAATCTGGGGATAAAGAAGGATTACGACCAGCTCAATCCAAATCAGGAAGACGTCAACAGAGTGGTGAGTCTGGTGGAGAGCCAGCTATGACCTCAGACCTGATTCCCTGCAACATGGGATAGACGCACGCGTCCACCTAGTTATGGAGACCGTTATTCATGTCGGGGAACCATCTGACCAACAAACCTCCCTTTCCTATTGCTCAGATCCTAGCCCCTCATCATGAGAGCGGAGGGCATAATAATCAATTCAAATACTATTGAAATGAAAAAGTTTATTAACCTTCATGTTATTTCAAAAACTATTGAAATGACAATTGGTGATTAGAACGCCAGAAGAAAAGAGAATTGTGATAGTGACATGTAGTGGAGCGTCGAACACGGGGACGACAGCAGATCGAGTAGCCAGGAAGCTATGCATAGACGATCCAGAAAGAAAGGACCTGCTCTGTCTATCTGCTTTCGCGATCAGGAAGGGTCCATCCCTAAAGAAACTTCAGGAGGCGGAAAAGATTGTGGTCATCGAGGGATGTCCGTCCCGCTGCGCCTCGGAGATACTGAATCAG
>Ga0315289_10005082_pt1 | contig 19501 bp, 20 predicted proteins | sample YL17G11_40_MG_FD_203452 | JGI IMG/M metagenome (GOLD analysis project Ga0315289, IMG submission 203452) | Sediment microbial communities from Yellowstone Lake, YNP, Wyoming, USA - YL17G11_40 | ecosystem: Environmental > Aquatic > Freshwater > Lake > Sediment | place: USA: Wyoming | collected...
GTCCAACGACAGACGCTGTGCAGAGACTTGCCTGTGGCCATCTCCAGCTCCTGAGCGACGAGGGTGGAAAGGAACATAGACCATTACCCCGGCGGTGTCAAGCGAATCGCGTCGCACGGACGACAGGGCACCGACAGACGGTTCCCAATCCTAACTGGGGGCCCGGTGGCCCGCGCGGCAGGGCGCGGGGGAGGGGAGGAGAACTTGAGAACAACAAGGGCATGAGGAGCGCACCAGACAGATGGTTACGGCTAACGTTCTCGACCTGATCGGCAACACGCCTCTGATCCGCCTGCGGGGCGAGAGCATCTATGCTAAGGCGGAGTTTCTGAACCCCGGCGGCAGCATCAAAGATCGCGTCGCGCTGGCGATGATCGAGGGCGCGGAGCGGGATGGCAAGCTCGCGCCGGACTCGATCATCTGCGAGCCGACCTCCGGCAACACTGGCATCGGAGTCGCGCTGGTCGGAAGGGTGAAGGGCTACCAGGTCCGCATCGTGATGCCGGAGGGGATGAGTGAAGAGCGCAAGAAGATCATCCGCGCCCTGGGCGCCGAGCTGATCCTTACGCCCGACTCGGAGGGTATCGCGGGCGCCGTGGAACGAGTTCGGAAGATGGCGGCCGCGGACTCGCGGGTCTACGTGCCTCAGCAGTTCGAGAACCCCGACAACCCGCGCGCACACTACGAGGATACGGCGCGCGAGCTGTGGCGCCAGATGGCAGGGGACATCGCTGCCTTCGTCGCAGGCGTTGGCAGCGGGGGCACGCTCCAGGGCGTGGGCACCTTCCTGAGAGAGCACAAGCCGGGCGCCAGGATCGTCGCGGTGGAGCCGAAGAACGTCTCGGCCCTGCTCGGCCACGAGCCCGGGCTGCACCAGATTCAGGGGATCGGCGACGGCTTCGTCCCCGCGGTGCTCGATGTCTCGCTGGTGGACGAGGTGATCGAGGTGTCGGATGAGGACGCGATCGAGACCGCCAGAGGGCTCGGAAGGGAGTGCGGGCTGCTGGTCGGGACCTCCTCCGGAGCCAACGTGTGGGCGGCGCGGCAGCTAGCGACGCGGCAGACCGGCAACATCGCCACCGTACTGCCCGATCGCGCGGAGCGATACTTCAGCACAGCGCTCCTCTAGCGGTGGTGACGCAATGACCAAGCGGGAAGTAGTGAAGCTGGCGCTGGACTTCCACCCGCCGCCCTATGTGCCGTGGCAGATGGGGTTCACGAAGGAGGCGCGGGAGAAGCTCGAACAGCACTTCGCCCCCGCCGATCTGGAGGAAGCGCTCCAGAACCACTTCGTCGAGCTGGGGAACCCCATCGGTTCCTTCCGCGAGGTCGGCGAGAACCTGGTCCAGGATGTGTTCGGCGTGGTCTGGGACCGGAGCGTGGACAAGGACATCGGGAACGTCAAAGGGCAAGTGCTGCCCAGGCCGACCTTGAAGGGCTACGACCTCCCCGATCCGATTGACCCCCGATTCTTCGACGGCATTCCCGGTCTCATGGCGCAGCATCCCGACCGGTTCCGCGTTTTCTCCATCGGCTTCTCCCTCTACGAGCGGGCCTGGACCCTGCGCGGGATGGAAAGCCTGATGATGGACTTCCACGACCATCCGCGGTTCGTGCGCGAGCTGTTCGACGCGATCGCCGAATACAACGTTGCCCAGGTCCGCGCGGCGATGAAGTACGACCTTGACGCCATCTACTTCGGAGATGACTGGGGCCAGCAGCGAGGCTTGCAGATGGGGCCGGCGCTCTGGCGCGAGTTCATCCTTCCCGCGCTCAGGCGGATGTACGCAGTGGTGCGCGAGGCAGGCAAGTACATCATGATCCACTCCTGCGGCGACGTGGACGAGCTGTTCGACGACCTGATCGCGATCGGGCTGAACTGCTTCAACCCGTTCCAGCCCGAGGCGATGGAGGTGGAGGCCCTGCTGAAGCAGTACCGGGGCCGGCTCGCCTTCCACGGAGGTCTATCTACCCAGAGGACCCTGCCCTACGGTTCCACGGATGACGTGCGTAAGGCAACCGTCCGCCTGCTCGAACTGGGGCGGGAGGGCGGCTACATCTTCGCCCCCGCCCACGACGTGGAGGGCGATGTGCCGCTGGCCAACATGCTGGCCTTCATCGAGACCGTGCAGCAGCAGCCGGGGTACATCGCGGGATAGCCCGACCCGCGCTCACAGTATCCGCGCTAGCAGGGCCCGGCTCCTGCGATCGAGGGCGTTCGTATCGGGGACGTCATACCGGTTGCCTTCGGCATCGGTGATGAGCACGCGGGTGCCGCCGAAGTAGATGATGTTGTCCCGCACATCGCGCAGCGTCACGTCGCGCACTCCCCGGTCGGTCTCCAGCACGCAGAGCTGTACCCCGTGGTAGTCTTTCAGGGAGACGATCCGCTTCACCCTGGGGTGCAGATAGCGCCGCTCCAGCTCCGCCTCGACCAGCCGCCGCGCTTCCGGGTCGAGGCGGCGCCAGCTCTTCAGCAGCCCGAACTCTTTGCCGTGCGGGTCATCACCCCGGATCGAGATGTAGCGGTCCGGATCGGTGAGGGGGCAGACGCGCACGAACCGCGGGGAGAGCACGGACAACTCCTCCCCGATGGTCGCGCGCAGGCTCCCGTCCTCCGCCCGGTAGATCTTCACCTGCTCGGGCTCGAGGTATCTCAGGGCCGGCGGGTCTTTGGGTTGTCCCGGGTCGTGGTCAGCCACTTACCGCCTTCACCAGGGAGGTCTTGCGGTGGAGGTCCAGCAGGTTGTAGTACACGCCCTTCTTCGCCTCCAGCTCCGCGTGGCTCCCGAACTCGACTATCTTCCCGTCGTCTATCACCAGCAGGTTGTCTGCATTGCGCAGGGTCGAGAGACGGTGGGCGATGGCGAACGTGGTCCGCCCTTCCACCAGCCGGGCGATCGCCTGCTGAATCTGCTCTTCGGTCTCCAGGTCCACGTTCGCGGTGGCCTCATCGAGGATGAGGATGGCGGGATCGTGCAGGATGGCGCGGGCAATGCAGATGCGCTGCTTCTCGCCCGCCGACAGCCGCCCGCCGCGCTCACCCGCCTGCTCATCGTAGCCGTCAGGCTTGTTCACGATGAAATCGTGCGCGTTGGCCAGCTTGGCCGCCGCCATGATCTCCTCCAGGGAGGCCTCCGGCTTGCCGTAGGCGATGTTCTCCGCGATGGTGGCGGCAAACAGGAACGGCTCTTGCAGCACGGCACCCAGGCGGCCGCGATAGGCCCACAGGGAGAGATCCCGCAGGTTGATGCCGTCCACATAGATCTCGCCCTCATCCGCGTCGTAGAAGCGGCAGAGCAGGTTGATGATGGTGGTCTTGCCGGCCCCGCTCTTTCCCACCAGTCCCAGCATGTGGCCGGGCGCGGTCTTGAAAGAGACCTCCTTCACCACGGGCTGGTGCTTCTCGTAGCCGAAGGTGACGTTGCGGTACTCGACCTCGCCGTGAATCTGCTCTGGCACCACCTCACCTTTGGTCTGCTCGCTGTCCGACTCGGCATCGAGCACCTCGAAGATGCGCTCCGCCGCTGTCAGCGCGCGGGACATCCATTGCGTGACCTGGGTGAGGAAGTTGAGCGGGCCGTAGAGCATGCCGAGGTAGGCGAGGAAGGCCATCAGCTTACCCACCGTCAGGTCGCCGTGGACCGTGAATAGACCGCCGAAGTACCAGACCAGCAGGGAGCCGCTCCCCATCACCAGCCAGACCAGCGGGAAGATGGTTCCCCACGTCTGCTCGGCATACACCGACGCGTCCAGCAGGTCCAGATTGCGCACCTGGTAGCGCTGGATCTCGACCGGCTGCTGCGAAAATGCCTTGATGACCTTCACTCGATTCAGCGCATCGTTCACCAGGCCATGGAAGCGGCCCCACCGGTACCAGAAGTTGTGGAACGCGGCGCGCATCTTATTCCACAGCGAACGGGTCACGAGACTCACCAGGGGAGCCGGAATCAGCGCCAGCACCGCCAGCTTCCAGTTGATGATCAGGATCATCACCGACACACCGATGACGGTGGCCAGGTTTGTGATGATCCAGGGAAGGCCGAAGGCCAGGAGGTCCTGGACGCCACCGGAGTCCTGGGTGATGCGCGAGATCAGCGCGCCCGTGGTATGGCGGTCGAAGTACCGCAAGGAGAGCCATTGCAGGCGTTCGTACAGAGCGGCGCGGATATCGAAGCTCACGCGGCCGCCGAGCCAGGCCGTCACCCGGCCGCGCCAGATCTGCAGCCCCGTACTGAGAACGCTGCTCCCCGCCAGGCCCATGACCAGCCACGCCAGGAGGTGGACGTTCTTCTTTGGCACCAGGACTCTATCCACCAGCACGCCGGTCAGATAGGGAGGCACCAGGCCGAAGGCGGTACCGCTCAGCATGAGCACGCCAATCAGCACCAGCCGGCCCCGATAAGGCCTGGAGTATCCGAGCAGCCGCCGCAAGGCCGCGCCCCGCCGCGCGCACCGCGGGCAAACGCGGCTGTCCTCGCCCAGCACCAGCCCGCAGGTCGGGCAGCGCTTTACCTTCTCCTCCCGCTCGGGGATCGGCTTGCCCTTTGCGGCTGCATCCAACTGGGCCCGCACCCGGCCAAAGCGATCACCGAGGGCGTTGGTGAAGGAGAGGAGGTCAACCTTGCGGCCCTTGACCACCGCGCGGAGCGCGGCGCCGCCCACCAGGTTCTCGACCTCCACCTCGCTGATGTCGCTCAGGGGGAGGTCGAGCAGCAGGTCGGCCTCCGCGCCGTCTGCCGCGCAGACCAGCACCCGGTCGCCCGCGAGCACCAGCCAGCGCTCCCCCAACAAGCCTGTCGGCCCCAGGTCACTAGGCGCGGCGATCCGCACGTCGCCGCCGGGTGATCTGGTCGCGACTAAGCGCTGGACCGATTCGGGTAGTGTTGGTGGTGTGGCCACAGAAGCCTCGTGAGAGCCTGGGGTTTGGGGCCGCTCTGGGGTGAACTGTAGGGCGGGCATGTCTCTGCATGCCCGCCGGTTGGCCCCAGTATCCTACTCCGAACTCGGCGCGAAATCAACGGGCGCGCCCACAGAGGGCCGCCGCCTTACCACCGGCCGACGGCCCCAGGTTGACCGCGATCATTCACTCCAGTTGCCACGACAGCACGCGGCTCACCTCGGCGACGGTGGTGATACCCTCGGCGGCCTTCCGAAGCCCGTCAGCGGCGAGGGTGGTCATGCCGTTCTGGACCGCGGCTGCCTCGATCACGTCCGCACTCTCGTGCTGTGCAATGAGGCGCGCAATCCCCACACTTGGCTCCAGCACCTCGAACATACCCATCAGGCCATGATAGCCGGTGTTCCGGCAGTGCTCGCAGCCGGCTCCGCGCACGAACCTCGGGCTCTCAGGCAGTTCGTAGCCGCCCGCGCGAGCCCGCTCGACCAGCGGCGAGAGGAGGTCGCGCGGAGGCTGGTCCGGACGGGCACACTCCGAGCACACCCTTCGGATCAGGCGTTGGGCGATGACACATAGCAACGTGTCGGCGAGCAGGTAGGGCTCTATCCCCATATCCAGCAGGCGCACGATAGCTCCCGCTGCACTATAGGCGTGCAGCACGCTGAGCACGAGATGGCCGGTCAAGGCGATCTGAACCGCGCTCTGAGCAACCGGTCCCGGACGGATCTCACCCAGCATCACCACATCAGGGTCATGCCGCGCGATGGCGCGTCCGGCTTGCTCGTAGGTGAAGCCGGCCCTCACATTGACCGCGGCCTGGGTCACCCACGGGAACGAATACTCCACTGGGTCCTCCACGGTGATGGTCTTGATCTCAGGGTTGGCGATGTGCTGAAGGCCGGCGTAGAGGAGCGAGGTCTTGCCTGAACCCGTGGGGCCGGCCGCGATGATCAAGCCCATGGGAGCGGTGAGCGCCCGCCTGAGGCGGGCCATGTCCTCGGCGATCATGCCGAGCTTCGGATGGTCCAGGGTCAGCACGTGTGGCCGCTGGTCGAGCAGCCGCATCACCACGCTCTCGCCGTAGATGGACGGCATGGTGGCCACTCGCACGTCATACTCGCTCTCGCCGGACCTGAAGCGGAACCGGCCATCCTGCGCGGTCTGCTGCTGGTCAACTGGGATGTCCGCGTGGTACTTGATGCAGGCGGCCAGGGCCTTGTGGACATCGCGGGGAGCCTGCATCACGGGATGCAGCACGCCGTCAATCCTGAATCGGACGTGCGTGTCCGCGCGAATTGGGTCAATGTGGACGTCGCTGGCTGTGTCTTTGACGGCCGCCAGTAGGATGGTGTGCAGCAGCCGTTCGACGGCCACTTCCTCCTCAGTTGTTGGGTAATCTGGCAGAACGGGCTCCATGATGACCTCGCCCGTGACCGCGGCGTGCGCCGCGAGGTCTGCTACCAGGCCATCCAGACCAGCCACACTCACACCTGCCGCGGAAGGGTGACTCATCCGCGACAGCTTGTCCAGATCGGACCGCCGGAACCGCCACTGCCGGCCAACCTTGAACCCGCGGATGTTGCCCTGCCTCAGCATCCGCTGAAGTGTCGAGCGGCTGATCCCCAGCTCGGCCGCCGCCTGGTCGAGGGTCAGCACGCCCTCAACCTTCTCATCGGCTCGTTCCGCCTTCTTCCTCGCCATTCTCGGCCTCCCTATCGTGCGGTTATAACGGGTCACGATGTATTATGCCACAAACTGCCCTAGTGTCAAGAGCTATCAACAAAGTCATTGCCACGATCTGCAACATCGGCGGGGCCGGGAGTGCGAGGGACTAACGGGCGCGACGCCCGGTGCACCGGCGAGGCCGGCAGGAGCAGCGCCGGCCCGGGAGAAGCCTGGGTCGGGAATATGGCCGACCTCGGGAACCGACCGTTGGTCTGTTTCACCCTGGCGTTCTGCGCGGGCGTTGCGGCGCTCGCCGACTGGGGATCGGCGGTCGTCTGGGCGGCGAGCGCCGCAGGGGCCGTCGCCGCGATCGCCTGGGGATGGCAAAGGAAGCCAGCGCTGGCGGGAGCGACAGCGCTGGCAGGGGGTGCGCTCGCGGGGGCGTTGGTGGGACAGTGGGGACAACTCAAGCCTCAGCACGACCTGTCGCGTCTGCCGGAGGGTGGTCAGACCCTGGTGGGAACCGTTGCTAGTGCACCCCGCTTCGCCGACGGAGTGTGGAGATTCGTCCTTCAGGCCGAGGAACATATGACGGAGCAGGTTGGCGAGCCGGTCGGCGGTCTCGTCTACGTGCACCTCAGGTCATCACGCCCCGTGACGCGAGGTCAGCGCTGGCGACTCACCGGCAGGATGCGCGAGCCGCGACGAGAGGCGAACCCGGGCGGTCGGGCGGAGGCAGACAGGCTCTCCCCGCTTGGGGTCTCGGCCGTCCTCAGCGTCGGGGCTGACGAGCTCGCCGAGCCTTTGGGAGGGGGAGGGCTGGGGACACTGGCAGCCCATGCGTACGCCGCCCAGCGGCGGGCACTGGCCCTTCTGGGCCGCTTCACTCCCGGGCCATACAAGGAGACGACCGCGGCAGTGGCCTCGAGCGTGATCTTCGGCGTGCACGCCACCCCGCCTCCGGCGGAGATCGCCGACGACTTTCGGCGGGCGGGGACGATCCATCTGCTCGTGGTATCGGGCGCCATGGTCTCGATGGTCTTCGGGTTCGTCTTCTTGCCGGGGGCGCTGGGCGCGGGTTGGCGGCGTCTGAGGGCCGAGCGGCAGATCGCTTGGCCGTTGACGGGAAGGGGTCGAGTGAGACAATGGCCCGGCATCAGCGCGGCCGCGATCGCGGTTTTGGTAGTGATGTACTACGCGGTCCTGACCGAAGGAGGACAGGCGGTTGCGCGCGCCGCCGCCATGGGTGCTCTTGTCGGGCTGACGTTTGTCCTGCGGCGCATCCCCTACGTTGCTCGTCGGCACGGTCTCAATGTTGATCGCTACACGCTTCTGGCCGCGGCGGCTCTGGGGATCGTGGCCCTGCAGCCGGCGGCTCTCTCGCAACCCGGCTTTCAGCTCTCGTTCGCGGCCGTCTGGGCGATCATCTTCCTGACGCCGAAGATAGGCAGGCTGTTCCCGGCGGTTCCCCGTTGGCTAACCCTGACCATCGGCGGGACGCTGGCCGCCCAGCTCGCCACGTTCCCCATTCTGGCCTGGCACTATGGGCAAGCGCCAATCGGCGGCCTTGGCGCCAACCTGCTGGCTGTACCGCTGGCGGGGGTGGTGCTGGCCGCGGGCATGGGGACCTGCCTGCTAGGCGTTGCCGCGCCCTGGCTGGCGCCTCTGCCGGGGTGGATCACAGGCCTGTCGACGCGCTGGATGATCTGGGTGAGCAGCGCTGTCGCCTCGGTGCCGTGGGCCTCACCCCAGGTGGCGAGGCCGAGCTGGATCGCTATAGTCGGATGGTACGTGGGAGTGGTAGTGTTGGGGTGGTGGCTGGGCAGCCTTGCGGGGCGGGGGCAAGCCCCTGCCGAGCGGGCAGGAACAGGTGATGGCGCTGCGTCGTGAACGAATACTGCTGCTCGTTCTTCTCGCCGCCGTCATCGCGGTGTGGTGGCTGGCGTGGGACGAGATCACGCGCGGGCTCACCGTCACGGTGATTGACGTGGGGCAGGGGGATTCCATCCTGGTGCAGGCGCCGAGCGGGAGGACGATGCTGGTTGACGGCGGGGGCACGCCGGGCCAGGAAGCAGGCGGCTACGACGTGGGGCGTGAGGTGGTGGTGCCCGCGCTGCTCGCACGAAGGGTGGGGAAGATAGACGTGTTGGTGATCACCCATCCACATGATGACCACATCGGCGGCCTATCCGCGGTGCTGGAGGCGGTGCCGGTCGGCCTGGTGCTCGACCCGGAGCTGGAGACGAGGAGCGAGGCCTATCGTCGGCTGGAAGAGGAGATCCGGAAACAGAAGGTGCCGGTGCGGCGCGCGACCGAGGGCCAGCAGCTAGACCTCGGTGACGGAATCCATGTGGAGGTGCTGAACCCGCCGGACCCGCGGCTGACAGACACTGGTAGCGACGTGAACAACAACTCGGTCGTGATGCACCTGACCGACGGACCGCTAAGCGTTCTCCTCACCGGCGACATCGAGCGGGCCGGCGCCGAACGCATCGCGCGCCTCGGAGAGGCCGTGCGCAGCACCATCCTCAAGGTCCCCCATCACGGCTCAGAGGGGGCGGCGATCCCACAGTTCGTGGACGCGGTCAGGCCGCAGTTGGCTGTGATCAGCGTCGGCGCGCACAACCAGTTCGGACATCCTTCCGAGCAGATGCTGCGGGAGCTGGAGCGAGTGGGAGCGAAGGTAATGAGGACGGACCGGGAGGGCGCGGTCACTATCAGGCTCCGGCCGCCCGAGTGGTGGGCCCGGGGCTACGAGCGGGGGCGCGCGGGCCGCACCCTGACCGGAAAGGCTGTGCCGGCGACCCTGGAGGCCAGCAGATGAGGAGCGACGATAGGTTGAGAGCGCGCGTGTTGGATTCGGTAGCCTCCGACGAGGTGGTGGCCGAGCTCTACGCCCGCGGCGCCGACGCCGAGGCCGTGCGCGCCATTGTCGCGAGGGGCCAGGGCCGGGCGATGCTGCTGGGGCCGCTTCCACTGGAGGAGGCCCAGGCCCTCCGAGGCGCCGCACAGAATGTGGGGGCGTGGGCAGTGCTGACCCGGCCGGCGGGTCGCCAGGACCCAGGCCGCGCGGATCTGGTGGTGATGGGAGCAGCGGAGGAGTTGTCGGCGGTCGCTTCGCAGGCCGCAGGCGAGGTGGGGCGGCGGATGAGCGCCGCGCTCCAGGGCTTCCTGCTGCCTCCTGAGCGCACGCTTCGCTGTCGCGGAAGAGAGGTCCCGCTGGGAGAGAAGACCCTCATCATGGGGGTGATCAATGTGACCCCCGACTCCTTCTCGGGCGATGGCCTCTACGGCAACGTCGCGGCTGCCATCGAGCAGGGCAAGCAGATGGTGGCCGACGGCGCAGACATCTTGGACGCGGGAGGTGAGTCCACGCGGCCGGGTGCGGAGCCGGTCAGCGTGGAGGAGGAGATCGCACGAGTGCGGCCCGTGATCTCCGGGCTGGCGGCCGAAACGGGTGCACTGGTCTCGATAGATACATACAAGTCGGCGGTGGCGCGGGAAGCGTTGACCGCGGGGGCCTCCCTGGTAAACGACATCAGCGGCCTCCATGCCGATGAGAGCATGGCGCAGGTCGCGGCGGAGGCCGGCGCGGCGGTGGTGGTGATGCACATTCGCGGCACCCCGCGCGACATGCAGAAGGACCCGCGGTACGCGGATGTGATCGGGGAGATCAGCGACTACCTGGAGGAGGGGATCGAGCGGGCGGAGGCCGCGGGACTGGCCCGCGATCAGCTCGTGGTTGACCCCGGCTTCGGGTTCGGTAAGCAGGTCGAGCACAACCTCGAGCTGCTGCGCCGCCTCCGGGAGTTCCGGTGCCTGGGATGCGCGGTGATGATCGGCACTTCGCGGAAGTCAGCGATCGGCAAGCTGTTAGGCGATCTGCCGCCGAACCAGCGGCTGGAGGGCACCGCGGCAACGGTCGCGCTTGCGATCGCGGCTGGCGCGGACATCGTCCGGGTCCACGACGTGCGCGAGATGGCGCGCGTGGTGCGGGTGGCCGACGCGGTAGTGCGAGTGAAACATGAACCCCCGCCAGGCAGCGAGCACAAGTGGGCGCACCAACGGGATCAGGGCTGACGTGAGCCGGCGCGCGTTCCTGGCCCTGGGGTCGAATGTCGGCAACCGGGAGCAGTACCTTCGGGACGCCGTCGCGCGCTTGGCCTCGGCCACGGGCGTGAACTTCCTGCGAGCTTCCAGCGTCTATGAGACAGAGCCCGTGGGCATTGCCGATCAGCCGCGCTTCCTCAACATGGTAGTTGAGATTGAGGTCGAGGACCGCGTCACGACGCGGGATCTTCTATCCCTAGCTAAGCGGATCGAGTCGGACCTCGGGAGGGTGAGGCGGGAGAAGTGGGGGCCGCGAGAGATTGACATTGACCTGCTGTTGGTGGGGGAGGAGAAGGCGGATGAAGCCGACCTGAAGCTGCCGCACCCGGAGATGTGGGAGCGCGCGTTTGTGGTGGTGCCGTTGGCCGAGCTGGCGCCGGAACTGAGAGCGCCCAGCGGTGAGAGCGCCGCGCAGGTAGCGGAGCGCCTGCGTCGGGAGCAGGGAATCCATGGCCAGATTCGCCTATGAGGTGAGAGGCCCGACCGGCCAGACTGAGAGGGGCACGCTCGAGGGTAAGAACACCCAGGTCGTGACCCGGGCCCTCCAAGCGCAGGGCTACTTCGTGCTGTCGGTGAGGCCTGCGGCCACCACGCGCCCGTCGGACCAGCGCGAGCGGCTGCGCCAATCCGTGGCCGCCATCTTCTACCCCATCAGCAGCAAGTCTCTCGCCATCTTCTTCACCTCGTTGCGCGTATTGCTTTCTACCGGCATGAACGTGAGCCAGGCCATGCGGGTGCTCTCGGAGCAGACCGGCAGCCCCATGCTGGCGGAGGCCGCGCGAGAGATGTCCGAGGAGGCGGCCCGCGGACGGCCGATGTCCGAGGTGCTGACCAGGTATGCGGCAGCTTTCTCGCCCACCACGGTGGCCGTCATGCAGGCGGGCGAGGAGTCGGGGATGGTCGAGCAGACCGCGGATCGCCTCGCCAAGCACTACGACCGCAGCTTCCAGCTCGAGCAGAGCTACCGCTGGCAGACCTTCTACCCCAAGCTGCTGGTGGCAGCCGCGATCCTCATACCGACCGTGCCTCCGCTGATCCTGGGCGGCTTCGGCGCCTGGCTCAGGCTCCTCCTGTCACGCTCGCTGCCGCTCGTAGTAGGGATCACAATCGCCTGGTATGGCTGGCGGGCCCTGCGCAACATCGAGTCCATCTCCGAAGCAATAGACCGGCTGAAGCTGTCTCTGCCGTGGTTCGGGAAACTGGCGCGCAAGACCGCGACCGCGCGCTGGGCGCGCGCGCTGGCGACGCTCTCCAGCGCAGGGGTGCCGGTGCATCGGGCGATGGTGGTGGCGGCCGCGGCCAGCGGCAACAAGGCGATGGAGAAGAGCCTGGTGAAGGAGGCGCACCGGGTGCTGGAGGGCCGCTCTCTCACCGAGGTGATCGCGGCCAGCCGCGCCGTGCCGCCGATGACGGTTGACCTGCTCACCGCCGCCGAGCGGTCCGGCAGCTACGAGCAGGCACTCGAAAAGGTCGCCGAATACTACGAGTCCGAGACCGAGGTCGGCGGGAAACAGACTGCAGTCGCGGTCGGCATGGGCCTTTACCTCCTGATCGCGCTGATCATCGCGATCATGGTTATCAGCTTCTGGGGCGGCTACTTCCACAGCTTCCTGCAATACATGGAGTGAGACGTGAGTTCACCTCCGGAGGTCGTGAGCAAGGTCAGCGAAGCTCGGGATCGCATCTCGCGGGCGAAGGCCGCGGGAGAGACCATCGGCCTGGTACCCACCATGGGCGCCTTGCACGAGGGCCATCTGAGCCTGGTTCGCAGAGCCAGGAGCGAATGCGGCTGCGTGATCATGACGATCTTCGTGAACCCCACTCAGTTCTCGCCGGGCGAGGATTTCCAGCGCTACCCGCGCGACCTCGCAGGCGATGTGAAGAAGGCGGGCGAGGCCGGCGTGGACCTGGTCTTCGCCCCACCAGTGGAGGAGATCTACCCGGAGGGAGACGCCACCGTCGTCGAAGTGACCGGAGCCCTGGTGGAGGGGATGTGTGCACCTCACCGTCCGGGCCACTTCCGCGGGGTGACGACAGTGTGCGCGCGGCTGTTCAGCATCGTCGGCGCCGACCGCGCCTACTTCGGCGAGAAGGACTACCAGCAGTTGCAGGTCATCAGGCGCATGGTTCGAGACCTCCGGTTCCCGCTCGCGATCGTGCCTGTCGCGACCGTGCGCGAGGCCGACGGCCTGGCGATGAGCTCCCGGAACGCGTACCTCACAGCCCCAGAGCGCAAGGCCGCGACAGTGCTTTACCGCGCGCTCACCTCGGCCAGGGCTGAGCTGGAGGGTGGCGAGCGCAGCGCCGCGGCGCTGCTGGCAACCGTCAAGGTCGGGATCGGCGCGGAGCCACTCGTGAAGCTGCAATACGCGGAGCTGCGGGATGCCGAGACCCTGGCCGTGATGGATCGAGTGGAACGCCCCGCCGTGCTCGCCGTCGGCGCCTTCGTGGGCAAGACGCGGCTGATAGACAACGTGGTCTTGCGGGATGCCAGCGTTGACGGATACACATGCGAGGGGTAGCATGTACAGGGGCGCGGCGGAGAGAGCATGACTCTACAATACGTTGTTGTCCTGGAGGACGGGGAGGACGGCTGGGTGGTGGCGCGCGTGCCCTCGCTGCCGGGGGTCGTGACCCAGGGAAGAACGCGCGAAGAGGCCCTCACCAACGCGCGCGAAGCGATCGAGGTCACGATTGAGGACATGCGCGCGCGAGGAGAAGACCTCCCGGCCGCGGACCTCGGCGCCGAGATGATCGAGATCATGGCCTGATGCGCCGACTGCCGGTGCTGTCGGGGCGGGAGTTGGTTCGAGCCTTGGGTCGCTTGGGTTACGAGGTGTCGCGTATTCGCGGCAGCCACGCGCGGCTCGTGTGCCCCGGCCGACCGAGCCTCACTGTCCCGCTCCACGACGAACTCGACCGCGGTACGCTGTCAGCGATCCTCAGCCAGGCTGGACTGTCGCCACAGGCGCTGCGATCTCTGCTCACCTGACCGGGCAGCGAGGAATCTCGTCCTCACCCTCGTCGCCCTTCGCGCCTCTGCGGTGAACGCTTCGGCCTCCGCGGCCCTAACGCTCGCTCTCACCCCTGTCGAATAACCCCGGCCTGCTCCGTTGCCGCACCAGCGCCCGATAGTGCGCGGCCAGCTCCGGGTAGCGCACGAGTTCCTCCGCGCCCTGCGGCCGGAGCGCGTACAGCGCGCGGTCGAGTCGCTCGAACCACCCGTAGACATCGCCGTAAAGGATGGTCCGTGTCTTCGGCCCCGTCCCGAGGGCCCGCAGGGCCCGCGGCGACAGTGGCCCGTGGTGCTCCAGGTGGCAGGCGATGTGGATCGCTTCTTCGCGATACGCGGTTGCCAGGGGCCGGCGGTGGCTGCCGGCGCGGTTGAAGTCTCCGCTGCGGCTGACCATCTCTCTCAAGATCGCCCGTTTGTCACGGTTACGCCTCTTCCGCTCGAAGGGCAGCGGATGGAAGGCCACCTCCACCTTCGGCTTCTTCGACTGGAACGACACCAGGATCAGCCCGAGTTCGAGCCGCCGCAGCAGGTGACGGATGTCAGCCCACTTCTTGCCCGGCGCGGGGCGCGGAAGAGCGACGTACACCGAGTCCGCGACACGCTGCCGCTTGGTGGCCTGGACCAGGAGCTGGGTGCTGAACTGCCGCTTCAGCTCCACCACGATCAGCTCGTCGTCTTTGGTGGCCGTGAGGTCGCAGTTCCTCACCTCACTTCGCACCGTGTAGCCCTGCGCGACGAGGTGCTCGTAGATGGGAAGATAGAGATCGGTCTCGGATAGCTTCTTCGGAGTTGGCGGTGGCATCGCGGGTCGCCTGCAAGTGGCACTTCGGGTGTTGGTGGCGCGATACCTGCCGCGGCGTTAGCGTCGTGCCGCACATGGGCAGCCCAGTGGGGGGAGGCAGGGTGATGGCGAAGGCATGGTGGAGAAGCCAGACTCCCGACCTGCGACATGGCACTTGTAAGCCCATAGCGGACTAGGTTGTCTCACACCGCCATCCCATTGCCTGTCCAGGTGAACATCGGTATAATCAGCGCATGCGGGGGCGAGAGTCGGAGAGATGGCTGGCACAGGCGCGATGGGACCTGAAAGCGGCCCGCGACAGCACTGCTGCGGGCAACTTCGAGTGGGCCTGCTTCCAGGCGCAGCAGGCCGCGGAGAAGGCGCTCAAGTCGTTTCTCTACCGCGCAGGAGCGGAACCGTCTGCGCGGCATTCGGTGCGGAGATTGGTGGCCGAGTGCGAGAAGATCAGCGCGGATTTCGCCCGCCTAAGGCACGCCGCCGAGCTAGACGGCTACTACATCCCGACGCGATACCCGAATGGGTTGCCCGACGATGTGCCGCACGAGTATTACACCGTGGAGGCGGCCGAGGAATGCCTGTCCCTAGCGTCATCCGTGATCGAGTTCGTGGGGAGATTGAGCGAGACCTGAACGATTGGGTCCCGCGCATTGTCGAGGCCATGCGGCCGGAGAAGGTGATCCTCTTCGGCAGCGCCGCTCGTCGCGAGGCGGGTGAGAGAAGCGACATTGACCTCGTCGTGATCGCAGGCTCGGACGCGACATTCTTCCATCGGATCGGGCAGGCGATGGATCTCTACCGCGGCGAGCGCGAGGTCAACGTCTTGGTCTACACACCGGAGGAATGGCAGCGGATGCTGTCCGAGGGACGCCGGTTCATCCTAACCGTGGTGGCGGACGGGATCGTGCTGTACGACCGCACAACCGCGTAGCGCAGAAAGCCGCTGGCCTCGGCCGGCTCCCCGCCGTCTTCGGGACCAGAGCTACCGAAGCAACTGGAAGACGGCAAGCAACCGATCAAAGAGACCTGAGGCGATGTCATATGGAATGGCGGGTCTTCCTGACTGGCGATGAGTCCGATCTGAATGAGCTTTCGAAGTCCTTTTGCTGCCCGGACTTGGTGATCGCAAGAGACGAAGGCGACTTTGTCCTCAGGTGGAGCAGACTCAGGGATCTGAACGAAGTGGACGCAGTACGGAGAGAAGCGCAGAGCATTCTCGTGTTGCTAGACGGCGCAGCTCGCCTGGCCTTACACACAAGGCTGCCCATCGCCATACGCGACATCGTTCTCATCCGGGATGATGGCTCCAAGGGCTACTTCGAGAGTCTTGGCCAGACGCTCCATATTCGCACAGGCCTCAGTGTGGCTGTGAAGCATGCCGGTGGCATGGAGGAGCAGATCAACCCGGCTGATCCTGTTGTTGGATGGGTCAATGCCGGACTTGGCAGCGAAACTGTGGCTAGGGTGTTGGGACTCTTTGCCAGCAAGCCGCTCGACTGGGTGAATCTGTACCGCATCCTTGAGGTCGTCGAAAGCGATATGGGCGGGCTTAAGTCCATCGCACAGCAGGGGTGGGCTACTCGGGCAGGACTGAAGAGGTTCAAGCACTCCGCGAACAGTCCCTCTGCCATTGGAGACGATGCCCGACACGGAAAGGAGCCGACTCAGCCTCCGGCTGATCCAATGACCCTTTCCGGGGCCAGATCGTTCATCGAGACAATAGTGCACAATTGGCTGCGAACAAAGCAGAATCCGTAGTTCGCAGGGCAGGGCCTTGCCTCCTGCCCGTCCCATTCACCGCGGCCTATCGGCGCAGAACCCGGGGCTTTGCGCTGCCTCGCCCTCCGCACCCGACCTCCAAGCAGGGCTCGTTTGACACCCCGCTCTACGGCCTGCCATAATGGGCCGCGATGAGGGATGTTGTGTGGGCCCCCAAGCCCGAGAAGAGAAGGAACACTTGACCACTGCGGCGGCTGATCCGCGCGTAGATCTGACCGAACGCATCGCGCGCCTGAAGGTGGAGCGCAAGGCGGTTATCCTCGCCCACAACTACCAGTTGGGCGAGGTGCAGGACATCGCCGATTTCGTCGGCGATTCGCTGGAGCTGAGCCGGCAGGCGACCGCGGTCGAGGCCGAGACGATCGTCTTCTGCGGCGTGATGTTCATGGCCGAGACCGCCAAGATCCTCAACCCGCAGCGGACCGTAGTCATCCCCGACCCGCGCGCCGGTTGCCCGATGTGCGATATGGCGCCGGTCGAGGCAGTGCGACAGCGCAAGGCCGAACTGCCCGGAGTGCCGGTGGTGGCCTATGTGAACACCACCGCCGCGGTGAAGGCGGAGGCCGACATCTGCTGCACTTCGGCCAATGCCGTGAAGATCGTCAACAGCCTGCCGGATCGCCGCCTCTTGTTCCTGCCAGACCGCAACCTCGGCCACTGGGTGCAGCGGCACACAGACAAGGAGATCATTCCCTGGGAGGGCTACTGCCCGACCCACCAGCGCATCCTCGCGCAGGACATTCTCCGCCTCAAAGCGGAGCACCCCAAGGCGGTCGTAATCGTCCACCCGGAATGCACCCCGGACGTGATTGACCTGGCTGACGAAGTGCTCAGCACCGGTCAGATGATCCGCTGGGCGAGGCAAGCGAAGGCGGAGGAGGTGATCGTCGGCACTGAGCTGGGCCTGATCCACCGACTGAAGATCGAGAACCCGGCGAAGACGTTCCTGCCCATCACCTATCTGACCACGTGCCCGAACATGAAGCGCATCACGCTCGAGAAGGTGCTCTGGTCGCTGGAGGATATGAAGCACCCGGTCGAGGTCCCGGAGGAGATCGCCGCTGGGGCACGGCGGGCAATCGAGCGAATGCTGGCGGTAGTCTGATGAGGGGGCAGATCCCAGCATGGGTGGTCGAGCAAGCGGTGACTCGCGCGCTGCGCGAGGACATTGGCGCGGGTGACATCACGACTGATGCCATCGTCGAGGCGGAGGCGCGGTGCCGCGCCGAGATCATCGCCAAGGCAGAAGGCGTGATCGCCGGCCTCGCGTTGGCGAGGGCCACCTTCGCCGCGCTCGACCCCGGGGTCGCCTTCGAGTGCGCGGTGTCGGACGGTGACAGGGTGAAGGTCGGCACGGCGGTCGCGCGCCTCGCCGGGCGAACGCCTGCCATTCTGACGGGAGAGCGCACCGCCCTCAACTTCCTCCAGCGGATGTCCGGCATCGCCACCGCCACCGCGCGGTACGTGGAGGCGGTGAGAGGCACGAAGGCGGCGATCTGTGATACGCGCAAGACCGCGCCCGGGCTGAGGGAGCTGGACAAGTACGCGGTGCGCGCCGGCGGCGGGCGCAACCATCGTGTGGGGCTTTACGACGGGCTGCTGATCAAGGACAACCATATCCGCGCCGCCGGAGGAGTGGCCGAGGCCGTCAAGCGCGCTCGCCGCGCCGCACATCATCTGGTCAGGATCGAGGCCGAGGTGCAGAGCCTGGACCAGATCCCGGAGGCGATCGGCGCGGGCGCGGAGGTGCTTCTGCTCGACAACATGAGCGCGGCGGATGTCGCGCGAGCCGTGGAGATGATCGCAGGCAGGTGTCAGATCGAGGCGTCAGGCGGGGTTACGCTCGAAAGCGTGAGGGCGCTGGCCGAGTGCGGCGTGGACTACATCTCGGTGGGGGCGCTGACCCACTCTGCGGTGGCGTTGGATCTGTCTCTACGGACGTTCGCGCAATGAAGTGACATTGCGCGAACGTCTTTCTTCAGGCATTTGCTGGTGTTCCGCCGAGTTTCGCCCTTACTTCTTTGAGCGAAACTCGTTAGAGATCGTCGCCTCGTAGGCGGACGTCTTGCCTTTCTCAGCTGCGATTCTCAGTCGGGAGTTGCAGAGCGAAAGCTTTGGCCGCGTCTGCCGCGTGGTGCGGGAGACCGGGTCAACCATTGACCTGGCGCGGCAGTGGCTGAGCGAGGGCGGCCCGGAGGGCGGAGTGGTGGTGGCAGACCGGCAGAGCCAGGGGCGCGGTCGGCTGGGGCGCCCATGGGCCTCGCCGGAGGGGGGACTGTGGATGTCGGTGATCGTGCGCCCTGGGCTCCCGGCTTCCGCTAGCGGCCGCCTCGGGGTGGTCGTGGCGCTCGCCGCTGCGGAGGCCGTCGCGCGCGAAAGCGGAGGCGCGATCGGGCTCAAGTGGCCGAATGACATCATGATCACCCAGCGCAAAGTCGGTGGCGTGCTGGTTGACACAGTGGTTCGCGGCAGTCGGGTGGAGGCGGCGGTGCTCAGCCTGGGGCTGAACGTCAACCTCTCTCCCCAGGACCTGCCGGAGGCGATCCAGCCGACGGCGACCTCCCTCCGGGTCGAGACGGGGCGTGACTGGCCGCTGGAGAGTCTGGCCGCACGCGTCCTGGAGGAAATGGAGCGGCTGTGGCCGTACCTGGCGCGGGATGGTGCAGAACTGGCGGCGAAGTGGCGCCAGTATGATGCTCTGGCCGGTGCTGACGTGACCATCGCGCTGGATAACGGCGAGGTGCCCGGCCGCGCAGGGGGCATTGACGGAGACGGCGCGCTGATCCTCGTGACCGATGGGACCTCCCACCGGGTGAGCGCGGGGGAAGTGCGGGCCGTGAAGGTTCAGGGCCGATGCTGATCCGGAGGTTCAAGCTGGCCGATCTGCCGCGGGTGATGCAGATCGAGCGCGCCTCCTTTGGGCCTGACTCCTACAGCGCCAGCACGTTCTTGGCCCACGTCTTTCGCGATCGGAAGGGGCTGTTCGTGGCCGAGAGCAGCGAGGGGCAGATAGTGGGCTACGCTCTGGTGCGGGTGGGCCTCGGCTGGATTGGCGCCAAGAGAGGCGGCATCACCTCGATTGCCGTGAGCCCCGCCCACCGACGCCAGGGGATTGGCAGAGCGCTGTTCCGGCAGGCGCTCGATCACCTCCGGGAGCATCGGGTGGAGGAGGCCGACCTGGAGGTCAACGTCGCCAACCGCGCGGCGCAGTCGCTCTATGAGTCCGTCGGGT
>Ga0315289_10005085_pt1 | contig 19489 bp, 16 predicted proteins | sample YL17G11_40_MG_FD_203452 | JGI IMG/M metagenome (GOLD analysis project Ga0315289, IMG submission 203452) | Sediment microbial communities from Yellowstone Lake, YNP, Wyoming, USA - YL17G11_40 | ecosystem: Environmental > Aquatic > Freshwater > Lake > Sediment | place: USA: Wyoming | collected...
CGCCGCCCCCGGCCGACCCCCCCCCCCCCTCCTTCGACACCCACCCGCCAGCCAGGCCGCAAACCCAGCGTCGCTGGACGCGGCGGGCGTGGCTCCCGCCCCCGCGCCCCCCTCCTCGCCGCGCGTGTCGCTGCCGTCCGAGCTGCCGTCGTCGTCGTCGTCGCTGCCGTCGCCGCCGCCGGGCGACAGGGACGGCAGGAAGTCGTCGTCGTCGTCGTCGTCGTCGGGCAGCGAGGCGGCGAGGTCGAGCGACGGCGTCGCGCGCAGCGCCAGGGCCGGGGCGGGCCGGCCGGCGCGGCGAGGTGACGTGCGTACAGGCGGCATGGAGCCGGGAACACGCACGCCGCGAGCCACGGCCCGCGGCGAGCGCCGCGGGAGTGTGCAGCGCGATGGCGCCCGCGGAGCACCACTCCTCGCGGCGACGGCCCCCTTTCAATGTCCGACACGCCCGCCCTCGTGCCCGAAAGCGCCCCGGCGCCGCCAGCGCCGCCGGCGGCGCCCCCGGCGCCGGAGGCGGCTGCGCCAATGCGCGCGGCGCCCGCGGGCGCCGTCCCCACGCCCTTCATCGTCGCCCAGCGCGGCCCATCGGGCGACGGCAATGGCAACGTGCCGACGCCGCCGCCGGCGGCGTCCGCGGTGGCCGCCGGCGGCGACACGGCCGCGACGCCCAAGCCCGCGCAAAAACTGGCGGGCGCGGTGGCGCTGCCCGCCGCCGCCGCGGCGGCAGCGGCCGGCGCGCGCCGGGCGAGCATGGCGCCGACGATGGGGGGTGGCGGCGGCGGCGGCGGCGGCAAGAACAAGGGGAAAAAGACCGCGAGCGGCGCGGGGTCGACGCCGCACCCGGCCGCGGCCGCGACGAGGGCGCGCGACGTGGACGCGGCCGACGCCGTGTCCGCGCTTAAGCTAGAGCCGGCGGAGGCGGAGGCTAAACCGCCGTCGGCCGACGGCGGCGCCGCCGCGCCGCTGCCGCCGGCGGCGGCCGCCGACTTTTTCGCGGCCAAGCCCGCGGCCGACTGCCCGGCCGAGCCCCTGGCCGAGCCGCCCGCGCCCACGCGCATCGCAACGCCGCCCGCGGCCAAGCCCAAGCCCGCGCCGGCGCCAGCGCCGGCTGAAACGACGCCGGCGGCCAAGCCCAAGGCGACCCCCAAACCCGCACCGCTCACGCCGGCGGGCGCGGAGGACGAGCCGGAGATGCTGGCGGTCTTTAAACGGATGCGCGCGCGCTCCACCGGCGACTTTGTCGACCCACTGCTGCGCCGCGCGTCCACGACCGAAGGCGGCGGGGGCGGCACGCCCGCCGCGTACGCGGCGCAGGTGGGCGCGGGCGCGGCCGCGCTGCGCGCGTCGGTCGCCGCGCCGGCGGCTGTGCCGCCGCCGCGGCCGGTTGTCGCCGCCGACCTCACATTCAAGCCCGGGAAGGACGTCCTGCCCCTGGAAAAGATTAAAACCATGACGGCGGACGACGGCGTCGACCCCGCGGCCAAGGAAGCTTATCTGTCCGACGTCGACTTTGAGGCCGCCTTCTCCATGCCGCGCCCCGCGTTTGCCGCGCTGCCCGCGTGGAAGCGGTTGCGGGCCAAGAAGGACGCGGGGCTCTTCTGAAGAGGGGGGGAGGAGGGGAGGGTTGACGGGGGAGGCGGCGCGCCTGCCCCCGCAGGGCAGGCGCCCGCGCCCGGGGGCGGGCCAGAGAGGGCGAGGCCGCGGCGCGTGTGACACACCATCATCGAGCGACCGGGAGGCAGCCACACAGAGGAACACGGAAACGGCAAACCACCGCAAGACCCCCCTCATTTCACCGCCTCCCCCCTCCCCCCTCCATCACTCTTCGCCCAGCGCCAGCGTCGTCTTGATGTTCATCGCCGCCAGCTCAGCCGCCAGGTACTTGAACACGTGCGGCATGGACACGCGGCGCACGGGCGCGGCGGGGCCGCACGCGCGGCACACGACGCGCGGGCGGCCGCCTGGAGGAGGGAGGGAGAGGGGGTCGGTCGGGCCCTTCCCACCAGCGTCCCTCTCTCGGGGGGCTGTGGGGCGGCGCATAGGACCGCGGCGGCGCGAGGGCCGGCCGCGGCCAGACATGAGGCGCGCCCCAGGGTCGGTCTGCGCCGGTCGGCGGCGCGGGGCGGACCGCGCGCCGCCCGATTTTCGAGTCACGCCCCGGCCACCGCGGCGCGCGTCGGGCCCGTGGGCCGCAGGCGCCGCATGTGCCGACGCGCCGGCTTGGTGGCGGTGGGAGGAGGGGGGAGGGACGGAGCCGGCCCCAGCGCCCGGCCCTCTCGCCGACGCACCGCGCCGCCGCCCGCCCGCCGCGTCCAGGTGGGCCGCCACCCCCCCCCCCGCCCTCTTGACCGGCGTCGGCGTGAGCAGCGACCCGCACCGCCCGCACACGTCGGCCGTCCCTGGGTCGGAGCAGAGGAAGAGGCGGTCGCGGAGGAGGGCGGGCGCGCCGTGCGCGAGCAGCGCGTCGCGCTCCATCTCGCCGAACCGCACCCCGCCCCCCGCTTTGCGCCCCTTGACCGGTTGTCGGGTGAGCGCGTTGACGGGGCCAACGGACCGGACCTGGAACTTGTCAGACACCATGTGGCGCAGGCGCTGGTAGTAGACCGGGCCGACGAAGATGTCGGCGTCGAACGCTTCCCCCGTCACCCCGCTCACCAGGCGCTCCCCTCCCGCCCGAGAGAACCCGGCGGCTTCGAGGGCGGCGCCGGCGGCGGCGGCGGGGTCGGGGGGCGGGGCGTGCGGACCAGCGGCCGCGCCGGCGAACGGCGTCGCGTCCACGAAGCGGCCCGTCAAGGCCCCCGCCTTGGCCGCCACGCTCTCCACCAGCATGCCCACCGTCATTCGCGAGGGGAAGGCGTGCGGGTTGATGATGAGGTCCGGCCGCGCGCCCGTCGCTTCGGCGAACGGGAGGTCGGCGTCGGGCCACGCGCGGGACAGGACGCCCTTTTGGCCGTGCCGGGACGAGAACTTGTCGCCGACGACCGGGGGGCGGGCGACGCGCAGCGTGACGGCGGCGCGCGAGGCGCCCGGCGCGCGGCCGCCCGCGCCCGTCACCGTGACGCGGTCGACGACCGCCACCTCGTCGCCCTTGAGCCTCGACACGCGCGCCCGGCCGGTCGCGCTGTCCAGGCGGCACGCGTAGGATGCGCCGGGGTAGAGCACCGCCCCGACGTGGGGCAGGCCGTCGGCGCCGACGCGGTCCGCATCGGCGTGCGGCGCCGGCGGCGCGCCCGGGTCGGGCCGGTGCGCGGGCAGGGTTTGGCCGAACGCGGTTTCAGAAGGCGCCGGCGGGCGGGCGCCGGCCGCGGCCGCGGGCTCGGCCCCAAACGCGCCGTCGGCGTCGCCCGCGTCCAGCACCTCTGTCTTCACAATCTCCCCGCGCGCCAGCCCGCGCTGCAGGGAGGCCGCGTTCAGGATCATGGCGTCCTCCATGTCAAACCCGGTGGCGGCCAGGACGGCGACGACGGCATTGAACCCCGACGGAAACTCGTCCCCCGCGTACGCCCCGTGCGCCCCCGTGCGCACCAGCGGCGCCTGCGGCGTGTGCAGGCGGTACAGTTTGCCGTCCGCCCGGTGCGCCAGGGCGGTGGCGGGCGTGCCCATCGTCTGTTTGGCCATCTGGCATTGGTACATGTTGCGCGGGGATTGGTTGCGGTCGCTGAAAGGCGTCCAAGACGCCAAAATGGACAGCATGGACGTCGGCGCGGGCTCGGCATGCGTGTGTGCGGGCACGCCGGGGGCCGGGGGGGAGCCGTCGGGGCAGCGGATCGCGAGAAAGGCTTGCTCGAGCGTGCCGATCAGTTCCGCGCCCGCGGGCTCGCCCTGTGCATCCAGGCGCAGCACGGGGCGCGCCATGCGGCCGGGGCCGGTGAAAATGAAGAGGCCGGGGTACGGGCCGCCGCGCGTCGGCGGGACGAGCGCGACCTCCGCGTCGGCGGGCAGGGCGCCGGGGGTGGGCTGAGGGTGTGGGGGGGGGGGCGGGTCGTGTGTGCGTGTGCGGCCGGCGGTGGGGTGCGGGCGTGGCGGCGCGCGCCGTGCCCGGCGGCGCGCGCGCGCGGCTTGACAGCCGCGCGCGCGCGCGCCGCCGCTTTCCCTCGCTCTCGCGGCCGTCCGACGCAGAGCACCACTCGTCGATCGCCAGGGCGGCCGGCGGGGGCGCTTTTTGTGGCGGCAGGTAGAGGGGGCCGAGGGCATCGCGAGCATGATCCTGCCTCAACCTGCCCTCAAACATTTCCCTTTCCCCTCTTACCGTGCCCCCCGCCGCCTCGACCGCGAGCGCCGCCGCCTTGTCCGCCCGCAGGCTGTCCGCGACCCAGGCGGCGCGGGCGCCGGGGACCCACCCGGCGAGGCGGCCGTCGACGTGCGCCTCGACGAAGAGGGGCGGGCCGCCAGGCGGCGGCGCGCCCGCGCCCGCGGGGTGGACCCCCGCCCGCGCGAGCGCGGCCAGAGCGGCCCGCGTCCTCCCCGCATGCCCCTCCCCGCCCGCTACCAGGCGGCAGGGCGCGGCGAGGTGGGTGAGCAGGCCGCACGGCGCGCCGTCGGGCGTGTGAACCGGGCAGACGAATCCCCACGACTCGGGCCGCAGCCGCCGCACCGCGGTCGTGCGCAGCTCGGCAAAGTAGGCGCCCCGGTGCACGGCGCGAAAGTGGGAGAGGAAGCGGGCGTGGTTTAGTTTTTCGGCGACGACCGAAAACCCGGTCGTCTGGGGGAGGTCGGCCGCGCCGCCCGCGGGCGCGAAATTGCCCGTGTTGAGCAGGTACTCGACCTTGCGCCCGACGTCGGGCATGCGGTCGGCCGCGCGGCGCAGGGTGGCGGGGTCGGAAGGGGCCGCGCCGGACCGCGCGGCGCGCGCGACGCCGTCGCGCGCCGCGCGCAGGCACTCGCCCAGCCGGTCAGCGACCGCCTTGGCGAGCAGGGTGCCGGGGAGTAATATTTCGTGCATGGTCGCCGCGTCCGCGTCGTCGGGCGAGGCGGCGCCGGACGCGAGGGCAAACAATTTTCGCAGCATCGACAGCGCGGCGTCGGCCTTGAGCGCAGACGCCGCCTCGTCGCCTTCCCCTCCTCCCTCCCTCGCGGGAAACGGGGTCAGGTGCACAAAGACGTGCGCGTCCAGGAAGGCGGCGCCCGACTGGGCGTGGGTGGCGCGGGCCGGCGCGCCGAGCGCCGCGCGAAACGCGGCGCCCAGGTGCGCCACGGCCTCGCCGCGCGACCGCACGCCAGCCGCCACCGGCGCGCGCAGCACCGCTTCCGCGCGGTCGGCGACAAAGGAGCGCGCGGCGGGGCCGCCGGGGGAGGGGGCCACGATGGCGTCAAAGAGGGCGCGGTCGGACAACGGGGTGAGCGCGCGCAGCAAGACGCCGGCAGGGATGAAGTATTCGCCCCGCCCCACGACGACCGCAAACTGCGCCCCGCCGTCTTGCAGGTAGTGCGCCCGAATGACGGCCGACGTCTCGTCGGGCCGAACGCACCGCATGGTCACGGCGAGGTCGGAAAACCCGGGCCCGCGCCGCGCGTAGGCCGCGCGCCGCACCCCGGTCGCCACGTGCCGCCGCGGCTGCACGAGCAGGCGCAGCACGCGCTCGATGCCGTTGCAGATGAAGTAGCCGCCCGCTTCCGTGGATTCCTCGCGCGCGGCGACGAGCGCGGCGCGGTCGAGCGCGCGGAGCGCGCACGCGCGCGACGAGACCATGACGGGCAACCCGCCCAGCTTTTTTGGCAGGCGCTGCACGGGGCCGTCGCCGGCGGTCGAGCAAAAGTCGGCGGTCAGGGGGGCCTTGTAGGTGGTGCCCTGGGGAGAGAGGAAAGGGAGGGGTGGGCGGGTCGGCTTTCGATCTCTTGCGCCGACTCTGAATCACTTCCCAGTCGTCGACCCCGTCCACGACCCCCTCCCCACTCTGCTCACCGCTTCGCGGCAGTCGCGCGGCATGAGCCTGCCACCGCCGTCGTCGCGCTCCGGCGTGCCGACGGCCGCGCCCTCGAACCAGAAGCGGTGCACGACGCCCGTGGCCGGGTGCTCATACTGTAATGAGATGGGGTGGAGGTGGTAGTGGGTGGAGCGGGCAGGCGGGCAGCCCGCTCGCCCGACCGACGCGCCCCCCTCTTCTCCTCTCTTCTTCTCTCACCTCGACTTTCTCGAGCCCCGCCACCACTTTGGCCAGGCCGTGGGCCAGGAAGTAGTCGTATGAGTCGACGTGGGGCGCGACGAGGTCTCGCAGTTCACGGGGAAGCGGGGCCGCGAGGTCGGCGCCGGTGTGCCGGTGGTGGGGCACGGTCGCCGCCCAGCGCGGGTCGCCCGTGGTCGTGGGGTGCGCCATTGGGAAGGGGGGAGGGGGCGGGCGCGGTGGCGCCGGCGCGCGGCGACCGGCGGCCGCCGATGGCCGCCGCAGCAGGCCCGGCGCGGGCGCCGCCGGTGGCGGGTGGTGCCCGCGTGCGCGCGGTGAGGCGCGCCACCAGGCTAGGGGAGCCGGGGCTGGCGAGGTGTGAGAACGGGGCTGCGACGGCCGACGGCTAGCGGCCCCGCCGCGCTCCTTTCTTTTCTCCCTGCGAAAACACACTCCTTCTACACTGGCGCCGCCGCGGGCGGCGCGGCCTGTCCCAACCTGAACCGCCGCCCCGCCGGGCGCGCGACGAGCGCGGCCGCCCAGCGCGGCGGCGGCGCCGCCGGCGCGAGCGAAAGGACAAACGAGGCCGCCGCTGACGCCGCGGCCGACACGGCGTCCGCGGCCCAGGCGAGCCATGTGTCCAGGGTGGATGGTGGAGCGGGCGGCGGCGGCGCGGGAGGCGGAGGCCAGCCGCCGGCCGCGACCCCGGCCCCGACCCGTTTGACCAGCAGCCAGGCGTCGTACCGCGTCACGCCCGGGTCGGGCTGCCGCCCTGTCGCAATGTGGTAAAAGCTGGGGAGCGTCGCCAGCGTGGAGAAGCCGAGCGAGGCGTAGAGCGCCGCCGCTTCCTTGTTGAAGGTCGCCACGTGCAGGTAGACCGTCCCCGCGCCCGCGGCAGCCGCCCGATCGATCGCCGACCCGATCAGGCGGCGCGCCAGGCCGCGGCCGCGGTGGGGGGGGGCGACGCCGAGGGTGAGGAGGTACGCGACGGCCACGGACCCCGGGCCGGGCCCCGCGCCGCCCAGGTCGCCGCCCGGGCCCCGTGGGGGTGAGGCGCCGGGCGGGCGGTCGTGGGCCAGCCCGAGGGGCCCCGCGTCGTGGCCGTCGACGTCGGCGACGGCCTGGAGCCGCGCCGAGACAAAGCCGGCGAGGCTCCCGCCCCCGTCAAACGCACCCGTGGCGTACACGCCACCGGTGGGGGCGAGCAGGGCGGAATAGAACGCGTCTTCATAGTCGACGGGGAAGAGCGCGGCATGCGCCGCGCGCACCGCGGGCGCGTCGCCCGGGGTCAGCGGGCGCAGGTGTAGCCGAGCAGGATGGGGTGGGAGTGGCGCCATCGCGGCCCGGCGGCCGGGCCGCCGGCGGTGTGAGGGGAGAGGCGCGAGCCCCGCGCTGGCCGCTCGCCCGCTCTCTGTCGCAGTCCAACCTCAACAGTGCGCCCCAACAGACAACCCCTCCACGCATCACCATCACCCCGGCGGCGCGGGCTCGGCGGCCAGGGACGCGTCGTCGCCGCCGCCACCACCGCCACCGTCGCCACCCCCTCCTTCTTCACCGCCGCCGCCGCCACCCGCTTGTTCTTCGCCTCCTTGACCACCCAACTGCAGGCGACCGCCCCCACCGTCCCTCGGCGCATGCTCCCGCAGGAACGACCACACGTCGGGAAAGAAGCGGACGAGGATGCCCCGCGTCTCGGCGTCGACGCCGCCGGGGCCGAGCCGCTCGACGCGCGCGAAGAAGGCCTCGAGCGCGGGGACCGACCGCAGGGCGGGGGGGAAGTCGGGGCCCAGCTCATCGAAATTGAGCTCGACCGCGGACGCGACGGTCGCCGGGTTGGCCAGAGGATCGCCCGCGCCGTCGCCGACGCGGTCGCTGTCATCGTCGGCCGCCATCGCCATCTGGGCGAGGCCCACCACTTGCTCCACGGTGAGCTCCGGGTGCGCCGCCGCCATCTGGTGCAGCGCCGTCGCCCGCCGCGGCTCCTCCACCATCGCGTGCTCGGGCGCGTGAGCCTGTCCGAAACGGGCGATGCGGTGCAGGCCCGCGTCGAAGCAGGCGCCACACAGGTCGTAGCCGACGCGCGTCGTCGCGGCACAGTCGAGGCAGCGGTAGCGCCGGTTGCGGACCGGGTACTGGCCGCACGCGTCGCACCCGATGCCGTAAAACAGGTGGTCGGGCTCGGCCGGCGCCGGCGGCGGCGCCTCGGGCGCGGCGGGCGGCGGCGGCAGCGCTTCGGCTGGGCGCGCTTCTGCCGAAGCGGCGCGCGCGGCCTTCCCCGCCTCCGCGGGGAAGAGCGCGGCAATCGTGCGCTCCACCAGGCCGCACACGCGCGGCGTGGCGACAACGCCCGCCGCGCCGCAGGAGGTGCAGGCGCGGGAGGGCGGGAGGCAGGAACGGCAGACGCAGCAACCACAGTTGAGCACGACGGGGGACGCGAGGAGGCGCCCGCACGCCGCGCACCCGAAATCGGACGCCAAGGGCGGCCGCGGCGGCCCGAGCTCGGGCGTGCGCTCGGTGGCGGTCCCTGCGGCCGCCTCGGCCGCTTCTGCCTCGGCCGCGCGCGCTGCGTATGCTTCGGGGAACGCGCGCGCCAGGGCGGCATGCAAAACTCGGCACACGGCGGGCTGGTGCGTGAATTCGCCCCTGTCGAGCGGGCAGCGGGACGCCTGGGGAAGGAGCAATGAGGGGTGGGGGTGTCCGCGTCAGCCAGTGGACGCCGCCACCGCCCACCCCTCACCCACCCCACCCCACCCCGCACGCACGCTCCACGCCGACATGGATTGGAAGAGACAGGTGTAGCAGAAGACGTGCGCGCACGAGGTAGCCATGGGGGCGCACGGCTGGAGTGGAGAGGGGATGGGGCGCGTCGGCGGCGCCGCGGCGCCCGCGCGCCCTCCCACGCGCCCGCTGCGTGACCCCGGGCCCGGGGAGGGCTCTTACTTTGTATAGGAGATCGAGGCAGATCGGACAACGATAATCCTCCGCTACGAGGGCCGGCGCCATCGCAACGAGACCGCGGGGTGGTCGCGGGGGTGGGGGGGGCGGGGGTGGGGGTGGCGGGGCCGGCGGCCACCGCGGCGGTGTGGCAGCGGCGGGCGGCGGGAGGGAGCGGCCACGGCGCCGGGCCTCGCGCCGGGCGCGATGGGCGCGGTCGGCCGTCGCTCGAAGCGCCGCCACAGGGGGTGGCGGGCCGATGGATTAAGAGGCCGGCGGCGGCTGTCAACCGCGCGGCGCGCCAAGCGGAACGAGAGGGGGGCTGGGGGGGCGGCGGTTGCGGCCGCTTGGCGGCGGGCACACGTGTGTGGATGCAGGCCACGCTGCACCACGGCCGGCGGAAGGCTCTGCCGGGTCAAAGGTCGGCCGCGGCTGTCGCGACGGCGAGCGGTGCCGTACGTCGGCGCGCGCCGCGGCACACTTTCACCAGCCACAATGCCGACTCCGCCGCTCCCGCACGCGCCGCCATGCTCTCCCCCGGTCGACATTGGGCGCACCAGCGCCATGTCGACGGCCAGCGACGGCTCGCGCTGGTCGAGAGGCGCGTCCCCAATGGGCGATTCCCCCGAGGGCGTCTCTTTCCTGGGCGTGCCGCCCCGCCTAGGCTCTGTGACATCGATGTCGCAACCGCCCTCTGTAGCCGTGCTTGCCGCCGCCGACCTGGGCGCCCGCCGCGCAGCCGCGCTCGGCCCCAACGTCGCGTCCGTCGACGGCCCCGGCGGCCACCCCCTCAACCTGGTGTCCGGGCGTGGGTGCTGGGTGCGGGACGCGGGAGGGCGGGAGATGCTGGACGCGCAGAGCAACGTGAGCCTTTTTTCTTTTTTTCTCGGGGGCGGGGAAAGGGGCGCCGGCCGCGCGCCGACCCTCTTTCCCCTCCCTCCATCCCTAGGTAATCACCCTGGGCCACTCGCATCCCGCCCTGGCGGAAGCGGTCGCCGCCTCCTTCACCACGCTCAACTCCAACATCCGCCTCGACCCCGCCCCCGCCGTCGCGCACGCGGAAGCCCTCCGGTCCCTCCTGCCCGAAGTGGCCGACGCCGTCGTCTTCCACACCGCGTCCGGCTCGGAAGCCAACGACCTGGCGCTGCGGATTGCCGAGGCGGCGACGGGGCGGCGGTCCGTCGCGGTCCTGGCCGGCGCCTACCACGGCCACGCCGGCGCCGCTGCCACCGTGTCCCCTTACTACCACTTTGGGGGTGCCCCCAACGACCCCCCTCCCTCCCACGTGCACGTGGTGCCCGTGCCCGACGCCCTGCGAGGCGTGACCGTCGACCCCGCCGCCGCCGCGCGTTCGGCGCTCGCGGCCGCGGGCGGCGCGGTCGGCGCCTTCATCTTCGAAGCCTTTCCCTCGTGCGCGGGCCAGGTCGTGCTGCCGCCAGGGTGGCTGGCCGCCGCGGCGGCGGTCTTCCGGGCGGCGGGCGCGGTCGTCGTCGCGGACGAAGTCCAGACAGGGCTCTACCGGTGCTCCCCCTCCCACCCGTTCGCCTTTCAACTGCACGGCGTGACCCCGGACGCCGTGTCCCTGGGCAAAGGGCTGGCCGGCGGCTACCCTTGCGGGGCGGTGGCAGTGGCGCGCGCGGTCTCGGCCCCCTTTGCCGCGCGCGGCGTCCGCTTCTTCTCCACCTTTGGCGGCTCCTCCGCCCAAGCCCTCGCCGGCATGGCTGTGCTGCGCGTGCTGGCGGACGAAGACCTGCCCGCGCGCGCGGCGGCGGTCGGGGAGCGGTTGCTGCTCGCGCTGCGGCGCGCGCTCCTCCGCCACCCGTTCATCGGCGACGTCCGTGGCTCCGCCCTCATGCTCGGCATCGAGCTCGTTCGGCCGGGCGCCGGGATGGCGCGCAACCCAGAAGCCGCTTCCTGGGCGGCGGCCGAGGCCAAGGCGCGCGGGGTGCTCATCTCGGCCGACGGTTTCCCGGCCGCCGCCGTGCTCAAGGTCAAGCCCCCGCTCTGCTTCTCCGACGCCGACGCCGACGTCCTGGTGGGCGTGCTGGCCGACGTCATGGACGCGATGCCGCGCGGGCTCTGGGGGGCGTGAGGGAGGGGAGAGAGGGGTGATGGAGACAGAGACCGAACTGCAATGACACACACCGCGCCCGGGTCACCGGCCGCCGCCGTCCTTTCGGAAGAGGAGCAGCGGCCTGTCAAACCCGGCGCTGCCGGCGGCAGCGACGTCCAGGCGGCGGACAAAGGTGAGGCCGTGCGCGGCCCGCAGCCGGTCGCCGAAACCGGGCGGCCGCAACCGCAACCCTCCCAGCGGCACGCACGCCGCCGCCACGCCCGGCTTGCGCACCGCGCGCTCGTAGGAGCGCCAGGGTTGGGGCTCCAGCACGAGGTGGCCGCCGGGGGCGAGGGACGCGGCGAGCGCCGCGAAGAGGGCGTCCAGGGCCGCGTCGCCGCCGCGGAGGTGCACCCACTTGGTGACGGAGAGGCAGAGTGCGCCGCCGCAGGAAGCAGGAGCCACGACGGCGGAAGCATGGGCGGCAAAGTCGGCGGCGACGAACGAGGCGCACCGCAGCGCGCCCGCCGCCGCGGCGGCCGCCGCGCGCCGCCGCCCCGGCGACGCGCCGCCGGGCTCGCCGGGACCGGCTGCGGGCGCAGCGCCGTCCCGCAGGGCGGCGGAGTGAGCGGCCGCGGCCGCGCGGTGCCGGCGCAGGCGCGCCGCTGCGCGCCGCACGAGCGCCGGGTCGATGTCCACCCCCAGCACCCCTCCCACCCCGCACGCGGCCGCGACGGCCAGAGTCACAACCCCCTCGTTGCAGCCGACGTCGAGCAGGGGGCGGCCGGCAAAGAGGTGGGCGAAGGGGCGCAGCGCGGCGACGCGCGGGTCGGACGCGCCGGGGCCCAGCAGGGCGGCGGCGCCCGGGGATACCGCCCCTGCCGCTCCCGCCAGCCTGTAGCCGTAGTAGCGGGCGTAGTTGCCGACGGGGGCGGCGGGGCGGGGGGGGGTGGCGAGCGCGGCGGCGATTGCGGCGGCGGTGGCGGAGAGGTCGGTCCGGCAGACGGCGGGCGGGGTGGCCAGCGAGGGCGAGGGAGTCGACGCCGCCTCGATGCCGTCGTGGGCGCCGGCCGGGGGAGCGCCTGGCGAGTCGCCGCCACCACCGCCGCCGCCGCCGCCGCCGCCGAAACCGCCCGGCGGCGGCGGCGGCGAGGGCCAGCTCCCGCCGCCGTCGCCCGCCGCGGTGATATCACGAGTCGGCCCCGCGGCCGTCGAAGGGGCGTCGCCGCCGCCCGCGGCGCCTGCCGCAGTCGCGGTCGACGCGCCCGACTCGCCGTCGGCCGGCGCTTTGCCGCCGCCACCCGCGCAGGGCTCCACATGCACCAGCACGCGCTTGGCGGGGGGCATCCACGCACTCGAGGGCGTGCGCGTGTCGCGGACCACGCGCGGCCCGTCGGAGCGGTCGCCCGCGGGCCCGCGGTGGGCCCGGGCCCGCTTCTGGCGCGCCTTTTTCTTTTGGTTTTTGGTCAGGGAGGGGGTGGGAGGCGTGCGGGCGGCCGCCGCCGGCGGCATTGGCGGTCCGCCGGCGGCGGCCGCGGCCGCCGCCACGGCCGCCGCGTCCGCGCCGGCCGGCATGGTCGGGCGGCAGACGCCGCGACCGGCGGGGGCGGCGGGCGTGGCCGGGAAGGGGAGTGCGAGGGAGGAGAGGGCGGCGCGTCACACAGGCCGCGCAAACACCCCCTGCACCATCACCCGCTTGAGCACGACCCCCGTCGCCCGATTGGGGTGGGCGATGGTGACCCAGCGCACGTCGACAGGGATCAAGCCGGCGGTTTCCGCGGCGGCTGTCAGATACTCGGGCGTGAAGAAAAAACACAGCGTCCCGTCCTGGCGCGCGTGCAGGGCGGCCGAGCCGACGGGTGCACCGTCCACCGCGCGCGGCGCGCGCATGTGGGCGACGTCCAGGGCGCCGTGGTCGCGGACGAGCACGCGGCCGCAGGGGCGCACAGACGCGGCGGCCGTCGCCAGAGCGGCCGCCTGGCCGGCCCGGTCGAGGGCACCCAGCGTAAAAATGACGAGGCAGACGTCGGCGCGCTTGCCGGCGAGCGCGGCGGGCGCGCCGGGGTCTGTCGCGTCGAGGACAGCTGCCTCGACCCGGCCTCCCACCCCCGCGCGGTCGGCCACCTCCCGGCACAGGCGCACCGCCACCGGGGAGACGTCGGTCGCGAGTGCGGTCGCATTGCCCGCGCGGAGGAGCGGCAGGAGGGACGCACCGGCGCCGGCGCCGAGCTCCACGATCCGCGCAGCGGACACCGCTTCCGGGAACGCCAGGGGCAGGTAGCGCCGCTCCCGGTAGTGGCGGGCGGCCGCGTTGTCGCGCGCGTGCAGGGCGCACCAGGCGGCGGCGTCGTACGAGGGAGGCGGGGGGGCGGCCGCGCCGGCCGCCGCGCGCGCGGCGAGGCGGGCCTCGAGCACGGGGGCGGCGACGCGCGCGTGGTCGTCCCAGTCGAAATCGCGGTCGTGGTATTCGGAAGCGGGCGGCAAAGGCGCGTCGCCGGGAAAAGAAGGGCGCGAGCGCGGCGGCCGCGGCGGCGGCACGGCCGCCGCCGCGACCGTCCTCGGTCCCGGCGCCATCTTCGCGCTCCTCACGCGGCATCCATCAATCCGCGCAGCAATTGAGCTTCCGCGCGCATGGCTTCCGGGGTGCGGGGTTTCCGGTCGTCGTCCGGCTTGACCGCGCTGTACTCTTTCTCCTTCGCGTCCACCGCCGCGTACACCGCGTCGTTGGGCGTGAAATCGCCCGCCCGCCGGGGCAGCACGTGCACGTGGGCGTGGGGCACGGTCTGGCCCGCCGCGCGCCCGTCTTGCACGCAGAGCGTGAGCGATTCCCCTGCCCACGCCTTTTCGACGACCGTTCCCACGGCGCAGGCCAGCAGCCACAGGTCGGCCGCTTCCGCGGGGGTCAAATCGGCGAGGCGGGGGGCGAGGCGCTTTGGGGCGACCAGGACGTGGCCGGGGACGGCGGGTTTCAGGTTCACGCAGGCGAACGAGTGCGGCGACGTGGCAAACACTTGCTCCGATTTGTCGAGGGCGAAGGCGCCGAACGTCGCGAAAGGCTGGGGGAGGGGTGGCGGTCGTGGTGGTGGTGGTGGGGAGGTGTCGGCGTGAGGGTCGCCCTGTCTCGCCTCCACCCCTCCACCTCTCACAATCTCACCTGAGCGTCCCACGCTGCCACGTCGAAGGCGGCGGCGGCGGACGCGGCGGACGCGGCCATAGGCTGGCCGCGCGGCGGCGGCCTCGAGGCGGCGGCGGCGCGGTGCGAGGCGCGGAGGGCGGCCGCGGCTCGGCGGGCGAGCATGCACCGGGCGGAGGCGGGTCAAACGGGCGGTCTGGAGGGCGGTGCTGGCGTTGTCGACCCACATCCCTCCCGTCCCACCCCATCCACCACTCCGCGCGATGCCCGCGCCCGCCGCGCTGGCCCCGGCCCGCCTGCCGGGTGTGTGGCGGGTGTGAGCAGGACGCGGTCTGTGGGGGCAGGGCCGACGCTCGCCGCCGCCGAACCCTCCCCCCCCTCCTCTCTCAGCCCGCCCGCCCGGCGGCTCCCTCATCGCTCGCCTCTTCTCCAAGCTCAAACTGCGCCCCATCGCGCTCACCGCGCGCCGCGCAGGCCGCGCGTCGCGCCCGCCCGCCAGGGGGGCGGCGGCGGCGCCCGCGCCCGTCGCGCCCCCAGCGCCCCTGCCCCCCGCGCCCGCGCCCTCTGGCGCCCCTCGCAAGGGCACCGTGTTGCTGTGGCTCAGGGGCGAGGCTGACATGCGCCTGCACGACTCGCCCGCGCTCGAGGCCGCGCGCGCGGGCGCCGCGTGCCTCCTCCCCGTCCTGGCGATCGACCCCGCCCCTTTCCGCGCCACCGGCACCACCCTTGCGCGCTCTGGCCCGTACAGGGCCCGGTTCCTGCTGGCTGCCGCGGCGGAGTTGCGCGCCGCGCTGCGCGCGCGCAGGTCGGAGCTGGTCGTGCGTGTGGGCGCGCCCAGCGACGTCATTCCCGCCCTGGCGGCGTCCATCGGCGCTACACGTGTCGTCGTCACCGAGGGCGTGAGTTACGCCGACCGCGCGGCCGACGCCGCGGTGGAGACCGCGCTCGCCGCGCTCGACCGCGGCCCGCCCCTCGCGCGCGTGTGGGCCGGCACCCTGACCGACGTGGAGGTGTTGGGTGGGTCGCCGGACGGCGTGCCGGCCACGTTTTCAGAGTTTCGGGCGCTGGCCGACGCCGCGCCAGCGCGCTCGCCGCTCCCCGCGCCGGCCACCCTTCCGCGCACCCCCCCCCGCTGCCCGCCCGCGGGCGAGCTCCCGACCGAGGAGGCGCTGGTGGGCGACGCGGCGGCGGTGGCCGCCGCGGCGGGCGACGGCGCGGCGGTCGGCGCGGGGTTGGCCGGCGGCGAGCGCGCCGCGCTCGACGCGCTCCGCGCCGCCTCGTCCTCGTCTCCCCCTTCCTCGCTGTCCCTCGTGTCCCAGCTCGCGCCCTGGCTCGCGGGCGGCTGCCTGAGCCCCCGGCGCGCGCTGGCCGGCGCGGGGGCCGCGCGCGCGGCGGTCGCTGCGGAACTCGCGTGGCGCGATTTCTTTCGGTTCACCACCGCCAAGCTGGCCGCGGTCAAGGCGGGGGAGAAACGGGGGGTCGGGGGCCTGGCGGCGGCGTGAGGGGGAGCATGTGGCACGAGAGCGCCGCGCGCGCTGCGCCTCACCACACACCCCCTCCCTCCCCCGACACCATGCTCCTCAAGGACTTTGTCGTCGACTCGCCCGCCGTGACCGTCGCAGCCGACGGCGCGCGGGAGGCGGCGTACGTTTATGAGAGCACGGAGATCGATGTGGCCGCCCCCACGCCCGTCGTGCGCCCCGTGCGGTCCACCTACACGCTGCGCACGGACACGCGCGTGCCCAAGCTGGGGTGAGACGAGGGGTGGAGAGGGAGAGGAGGCCGGCGCGTGCTCGGCGTCGCCCGCGGGCGGCGACGGCCGCCACCGGCCGCGGCCGCCCGCGCGACGGACGATCGCGGCGGCGGCCGCCGGCCCGGTGGCGGCATGCGGGCGCGCGGCGCCCCCCGCGCGCGCCCGCCGGCGACCGTTTCTTTCCGCGCCGACCACCCTCCCTCCCCTCCCGCCAGCGTCATGCTCGTCGGCTGGGGCGGCAACAACGGCACCACGGTCACCGGGGGCGTGCTGGCCAACAAGCTGTGCGTGGGTGGGGTGGGGGGGGAGCGCCACGCATCTTTGCCGGCGCCGCGCTGCGGCGGGTGCGCGCCGGCGGGCGCGCCGCGGCCGCCGGGGCTTGAGCGCGGGCGTGGCCCGCGATCGGGGCGGGGCGCGGCGGTGGAGGCGGGCGCAACCGCCGGCGGCCGCCAGCGGCGCGCCGGCGCCCGCCGGCCGCGGACGCGCCGCACGCCTTCCCGACCCCTTCCCCCCCCCCCCCCCCAGCGGCATCACCTGGATGACCAAGGACGGCCTCAAGACCCCCAACTACTACGGCTCCCTCACGCAGGCCGCCACGGTGCGCGTCGGCAACGTGCGCGGCGAGGAGGTGCACGCCCCGTTTTCGGCGCTCGCGCCAATGGTCCACCCCAACGACGTCGTGCTCGGCGGCTGGGACGCCTCCTCCCTCAACCTGGCCGACGCCATGGAGCGGGCGGCGGTGCTGGACTGGGAGCTCCAGCGGCAGCTGGTGAGGGGGGCGGGAGGGAGGCGCGCGCGCGCGCGCGCGCGGCGCCCGACCCCGACCGTTTCCCGTCCCTCCCTCCCCCCCCCCAGGTCCCGCACATGCGCGACCTGCAACCCCTGCCCGGCGCGTTCGACCCCGACTTTGTCGCCGCCAACCAGGGGCCGCGCGCGGACAACGTGCTGCCGGGCGGCAAGAAGGAGCAGTTGGCGGCCCTCCGCCAACACATTCGCGACTTCAAGGCCGCGAACGCCGTCGACGCCGTCGTCATCCTGTGGACCGCCAACACGGAGCGGTACGCGGAGGTGATCGCGGGCGTCAACGACAGCGCGGCGGCCGTGCTCGCTGCGATCGACGGCAACCACCCCGAAGTCGCGCCCTCCCAACTCTACGCCGCCGCCTCCATCCTGGAGGGGTGCCCCTTCATCAACGGGTCCCCGCAGAACACGTTTGTGCCGGGCCTGGTCGAGTTGGCGGTGGACAGGGGCGTGTTGATCGCGGGCGACGATTTCAAGTCGGGCCAAACCAAGATGAAGTCCGTCCTCGTCGACTTTCTCGTGGGCGCCGGCCTCAAGCCCACGTCCATCGTCTCCTACAACCACCTGGGCAACAACGACGGCATGAACCTCTCCGCGCCGCAAACCTTTCGCTCGAAAGAGATCAGCAAGGCCAACGTCGTGGACGACATGGTGGCGTCCAACGGGCTGCTGTACGCCAAGGGGGAGCATCCGGACCACGTGGTGCGCATGGGAGGGAGCGGGAGGGGAAGGACGAGGTTTTTGTTTCCTCTCACCCCCCTCACGCCCCTCCCCGCCGCCCCGCCAGGTCGTCATCAAGTACGTGCCCGCCGTCGGCGACTCCAAGCGCGCCCTGGACGAGTACACGTCCGAGATCTTCATGGGCGGCGCGTCGACGATCGTCATGCACAACACGTGCGAAGACTCTCTCCTCGCCGCGCCGATCATCCTCGACCTCGTCATCCTCGCCGAGCTGTTCACCCGCATCTCGTTGAAAAAGGAGGGCGAGGACGCCGACTTCCGCGCGCTCCACCCGGTCGCCGCCCTGCTCTCGTACTTGACCAAGGCGCCGCTCGTGCGCGCGGGCGCGCCCGTCGTCAACGCGCTCGCCGCCCAGCGCGCCGCCCTGGAGAACGTGCTGCGTGCGGCGGCGGGGCTGCCGGCCGACTCGCACACGATGATGGAGTTCAAGTGACGGGGGGAGGGGGGAAGGGGCGGGGCGAGGGGGCGGGTGGCGGTGTGGGGCGCTCGTGTCACCCACGCGCCGTTGCAGTCGCCGCCCTCTCCCCCGCCCCCCCTCCTTCACCGCCCGCGCGCAGCCAGGAACTCGTCCACCGCCTTCCACAGGGCGGCGGCCACCGACCGGTCGCGGTGGCGCTCGCCGCGGTGGAGTGCAAACCGCGCGACGTTCCACGCTTTGACCGCCGCGGGCGGGGCGTCGTCCCCGTAGTGCAGGTAGAGCCCGCGCGCCGCCGAGAACAGGGACACCGTGTCGCCGTCGGGCGCGCCCTTGAAGGGCCACCCTTTGAACTGCCACGCCGCGCCGCCGACGACGACCGCCGCGACGCGGCGCCACTCGTCCTTGCCGAACTTGGACGCGTCGTCCGTCACCAGGTAGCGCTTTGGGGGTGCCCCGTCGGGCAGGGCCAGGGTGCGGGAGATGAGGGCGGTGGGCGGCTTGGGCGCGGCCGCCGCCATGCACGCGTCCGGCGGCGTGAACACGCCGCGCTCCAAAAAAGCCACCGCGTTGTACATGTTGAGCCGCGCGGTCGCCGCCGACGGCACGATGATGATGGGCAGGCCGGAGGAGGGCGGCTTCGGCTTGGGCTTGGGCGCGGGCTTGGCGGCGCGGCGCGGCGCGGGCGCCGCGCGCGGCGGCGCCGCGCGCGGCGCGGGGGTCGCCGCCGCGGCCGCGGGCGCCGGCACCGAGATGCCCAGCCCCCCATACTCGGCCAGCCCCATGTCCTCCAGCACGGCGCCGCCCTTGCCGCGGTCGGTGCGGCGCGACGGGACGGCCGCGATCGGCGCGGCGACGGCGGCCCGCGGCCGCGCGCCCGCCCGCCCGCCGCCCGCGCGCGCGGCCACCGCTTTGGCGGCGGATGCGGCCGCGACGGCGGCGGCGAGGGCGGGGGTGAAGTCGCGGCCGGGGGCGCGCGTGGCGTCGTTGCGCGTGCGCGGGGGGGCCTCGAGCGCGCGCGTCGCCGCGAGGGCGCCGGGGGCGGTGTCGTCCGCGGCGGCGGCGCCCCGGGTGGACGGTTGGGTTGCCGTGTCGGCGTCGAGCTCCAGAGGCTGCACGGGGAGGAGAAGCGGGGCGGCGGTCGGCGGTCGGCGCGCGGCCTCCCTCCCCTCCTTCCCTCCTCCCCCCTCCCCCCTCTCCTCCTCACCCGCTTGAGGCTTAAATCCGCGTCCGCGTCCGCGCCGGCGGCGACGAGGTGGTCGACGCCGTCGTAGGCGCCAGACAGATAGGCAGCGAGGTCCTATCGAGGGGGGCGGAAAAAAGGTGGGTCGCCATCGGGGACGCCGCGCCCCGCACCGGCGTCGCAGACGCATTGTGGTGCGTCGTGCTTGCCTCACGCCCGGAATCGGGGCCTCCAGCCGCCCCCGCACCCGCCCGCGCCGCGCCGCCGCCGCCAATCCCCCTCTTCTCTCTCACCTTGCGGTCGACGATGGCCACCGTGGGCACCCCCACCTCGCGCGCCGCCCGCACATAGTCCCGGAAGGCGCCCGCCGGCGCG
>Ga0315289_10005087_pt1 | contig 19482 bp, 12 predicted proteins | sample YL17G11_40_MG_FD_203452 | JGI IMG/M metagenome (GOLD analysis project Ga0315289, IMG submission 203452) | Sediment microbial communities from Yellowstone Lake, YNP, Wyoming, USA - YL17G11_40 | ecosystem: Environmental > Aquatic > Freshwater > Lake > Sediment | place: USA: Wyoming | collected...
TGAGATATTGGCGAACTGCAATTCAAGCGCCCCTTCGATTCTCGCCCCCTTCACCATGAGCCCCTGGCGGCTGACGAGCTCCGAAGCCTCGGCATCCGTGCAGAGCCACGCTATACACTCAGCTTTCAACACGCGCTTCTCGCTCCACCCCGCGGCCGTCGCGGGGTCATTCTCCTCCTCCGATGGCGCGCTGTAGTCCGCAACCTCACCCCTCTCGACTTTGGTGAACAATGTCTCCTCGGCCTCGGTAAGAGGCCTCTCGAACTGCCTCCTCGCCAGCTTAACCAGTTCAGGCTCCTCGTTCGTCGCCGCCCCCCCGGAGCCGGTCGACCCGCCAATGAATAATGCAATGCCCAGAACTAAAGCAAACACCTTTGGCCCCATGCGTGACACCCTCCCATCTTGAACGTTTCATAAGGACTGGGTCTGTAGCTTGTAGACCGGCTTATTTTACCAACCAACGCCTTCAAGGGCAACACACTAAGCGAGGGCCACCAGAGGCGTCCCTGGCTTCCCCTGGACGGAGGACAACTACGTTCGCGGCGGATGGAAAATCGTACTCGTGAAGGCCGCGAGGGGACTCGTGCCGCTCTCCCCCCGGCCAACACACCGGCCAGGCCAACCGTGGATGCAGGGCATGGCCGGAGACTGGGTCCTCGTCTCCCCATCCTGCATTCTCGCTCCCATAAGGTCCCATCGCTTGACGGAAGCGGGCCGTTTCGGTAGATTTCACGACAAGGAAGCACCGTACTCGCCCGGCTGCTCGACCGGCACTCTCGGCGCGGCGAGTAAGCGGGCAGGCAAACCGTAACTTTCCTTCAACAGGCGAGACAGGGAGGACTCAAATGAAACCAAGCACCATCGGAATCGCAACGATTTCGCTCACACTTCTTGTCCTGACTTCGTTTGCTTACGCCGAAGGAGACGTCGAGGAATTCCGCAAGGGGAAGAACTTCATCCAGAGTTCGGTTTATTCAGACGAAGAAGACCAGAAAATCTTGGAGCTTTTCAAAGGGCTTCGGGTGTCTGACGTTGCCGACGGGATGGATGCGGTTGGGTTGCAGAACATCGGTTTGATGAGCCCGGACATTCGCCCGCTATGGCGAGATACCGAGCACTATGCCCATCGCATCATTGGCGTCGCCGTGACTGCCCGCTATGTCCCGACAAACAAGCCCCCCGCGGGGCAGCGCTCGACGGAAGACTTCGATAAATGGGTCGGGCACTGGTATTCCAATTACTCGAGCGAGCCTTTCGTTCCCCTCATCCGAAAAGGCAGCGTTCTGGTCATCGAGGATGCCGCGGAGGTGGACGTCGGCTCGATTGGGTCGAATAACATCATGGGCTGGCGCCTGCGCGGCTGCGCGGGCGTTGTAACCAGCGCAACCGCCAGAGACACCGATGAGATTACGACGGAGCGCGTCCCCCTCTATTTCAAACAGGTCGGCCGAGGAATTCGCCCGGGAAGAAATGAGATCGAGTCGGTGAATCGCCCGATCGTCTGCGGGGGTGTCCTCGTCATGCCCGGCGATGTCATCGTCGCCGATGGCGATGGCGTGATTGTCGTCCCGCGTGCACACGCTGAACAGGTTGCCGCCTACGCGCGCAAGATTCTCGACGGCGACAAAGCCGGCAGGCGATCCCTCTACAAGAGGCTCGGCCTCCCGGAAGACGATTCTGTAAAATAGGGTGCGAAAAGCCTTCCCTCGTCCTCGGGGAGGCGCGCGCCGGCTGCACGCGGGCCTTGAGGGACCTCCGCCCGTTGGGGAGCGCAAAGCGCCTCATAAACCTGTAGCCATGGCCAGCCGTTTGGCCCATAATAAAGCCGGGTGGGCCGTCGGGCAAGGACGTTGCATCGAGTTTGGTAACCTGCAAGGCGAGCAGAGATCACATGTGGGAGAACTTCGTTGAACTCGTGGGATTTCAGCTGGAGAAAATCCACACCGGCGTCATCGCGTGGTTGGTGGACACGAGGAATACGTCGGTGAAGGCGGACCAGAGAGCGATGCTGCTGTCCAGGCTCGCGGGACGCGCCCTTAAAAGCTAGGATATCGCGGAGGTCCGGCCCTGGCGAGAGTATGCCTTCGGCCGAGGGATCAGGATTGACCTCGTGGTGGAGGTAACTGGCAGAGACGACAAAAAGAGGTATTTGCTCATCGAATGCAAAACCGACTCCGATCTCGATGTAGAGCAATTGAGGCGAAGCCGGGAGTCGTTTCTGCAGCAGAACAAGCACGCCGACGTCACATGCCTAGCCCTGACCCTGGGAGCAAGTCAATTCACATATTCGCCGTCTGACCCGGAGATAAGAGAGCTGGGGTTTACGGTTCTGAATGTGTCGGAAACGCGCCGCATCTTTTCCGGACTTGAGGTTGGCGGGAGGGGCAAGACCTATTACGAGGATTGGCGGGAAGCGCTGCAGAGGGAAGAGGAGCGCGCGTCGAAGATAGACCAAGCACTTAGCAGGATGGACAGCCCCCGGGACGAGCGACTGAAGGAAGAGGGCTGCCGCTTAGGATTCCCGGTCTTCTACATGTTCTACGCCAAATTGCGAGATCGCCTGAACAAAACCTCGTTCAAGAACTGGCATATCTATAGCATGGCAAACAACCCTGTCATGAATTGGGCCGACGGCTGGCTACCCCCGGAGCAGGGGCCGCCCTCGCTCTTTTGGGAATTCAATTGGGATTGCTTCACTCTAAAGGCCCATCTCAGCGATGAATGGTCCGACTGGTGGCGAGGCCGGAGGCCGCGGGTAATAAAGCTGTGCGCTTCTTCGCCCGTTCAGGGGCGTAGGAGCGCCGATCGCAGCGGCACGCATGTCTCGGCCTATAGGTGGAAGTTCGACTTCTGTCGCGAGTCAGTGCAGGAGGTCGCCGAGAAGACCGTGGGAATACTCGAGAGCGTACAGGAGCCACTTGGCAGCATTTCTTAGGCGGTCGTCGCGGGCCGTCTCCGGCCAGGCGGAGCTGTGCGCCCACTCGATACTGGGTTGATAAGAGCGCGGGTTTCTTAGGAAGCTGCGCTAAACCTCGTCCAAGGAGGAGTAAAAAGAAAATGAAATCGGGAGAAAACTTTTCTCTGCACCTCGATCGTCGAGATTTTCTCGGGCTATTGGGCGCTGGGGCGGCTGGGTTGTGGCTGGGTTCGCTCATCGGCGAGGAGCCGGCGCCGGGCCGCAAACCAAACATCATCGTGATTGTCTCCGACGACCACGGATATGCCGACGTCGGCTGCAACGGCTGCAAGGACATTCCGACGCCGAATCTGGATTCCATCGCGCGCGATGGGGTCCGGTTCACTGACGGCTATGTTTCCTGCCCGGTTTGCAGCCCGACGAGAGCCGGCCTGATGACGGGTCGTTATCAGCAGCGATTCGGGCACGAGCTGAATCCGGGCGGCAATCCTGCGCACGGTTTGCCAACCAAAGAAATCACTCTCGCCAACCTCCTGAAGTCAGCGGGCTATGCCACCGGCCTCGTCGGAAAATGGCACCTCGGGGGTGCGCCCGAGTTGCATCCTCAAAAGCGCGGGTTCGATGAGTTTTTCGGCTTCCTCGGCGGGGCGCATCCTTACGTCGAGTCCGGTATTGGGACGCCTAACCCCATCTATCGCGGGACGAAGCAGGTTGATGAGAAAGAGTACCTTACCGACGCCTTTGCTCGGGAGGCTGTCTCTTTCATCGAGCGGCACAAAGGACATCCGTTCCTCCTCTGTCTAACCTTCAACGCCGTTCACGCTCCGCTCCAGGCGACGCAGAAATATCTGGACAGATTCCCGAGCATCACCGCCCAGCCTCGCCGTACCTACGCCGGCATGCTCAGCGCAATGGACGACGGCGTCGGCGCCGTTCTGAAGAAGATAAAGGAAAGCGGGCTGGAGAAAGACACGCTCATTTTCTTCCATAGCGACAACGGCGGTCCACCGAACAACGGCTCAAGCAATGGTCCCCTGAGAGGTTACAAAGGCACTGTCTTCGAGGGGGGAGTCCGAGTTCCTTTCCTTGTGAAATGGCCCGGTCGCATCCCAGCGGGCGTCGTGTTCAAGCATCCGGTCATCTCCCTTGACGTTCTCCCGACGGTTGTTGCCGCGGCAGGATGGAGATTGCCGAAAGACCGCCCCTTTGACGGCGTCAACCTTCTTCCTTATCTGACTGGAGAGAAGTCGTCGCCGCCCCACGACATCCTGTTCTGGCGGTTCCGCCTGCCGCGAGCCGTCCGGAACGGGAATTGGAAGCTCGTCTCGTTAGCGGTCGGCGAGCCGCAACTGTTCGATTTGTCAAAGGATATCGGCGAGACAACCGACCTGGCCAAAGACAGGCCGGAAGTCGTGAGGGAGTTGAGCCAGGCTCTCGCCAGGTGGGAATCGCAACTGATTCCGCCGTTGTGGGCGCCGGCGGCCCAACCTCGAAAGCGCAAAAGGCGAGTCCCCGCGCGGGCGAGGGCTCAATTCCGCCTCCGCAGGTGACACAGCGCTGAAGCGTGGAGGCGAGGCCCTCTACGACCGATTATCGTTTGTACGCGGGCGCGATTTGTCTGTCGCGCTCGCTTTTTTTCGAGCGTTGGCCGTTGTCCGTGCAGTGGCGACGACGATGCCCTTAGACGTGAACGGGACGCGGCGGGTCTTCCGCTGGATATCATTCGCAAGAGGGACAGCAAGCTTCTCTTATGCCTTGTGGCTCCCATGAGCAGTCCCGCGGCTTCTTCAACCATCCGATCGTCCACATCGCGCTGACTTCCGAGGTAAGCAAATGGAGCGTCGTGGTCCGACACTTTTTGTTACAGACCCTTTACAGCTGTTTTTGACGGTCCAGTGCTAAATTACTGGCAGAGCAACTGAGCAACTCTTAACCAAATCCATGGAGGTGCAGAACAATGCGTTCAAAAAGAAATCCGTGCGGCAATGGCCTATTCATCGTCCTGGCTTTGTTTGTCGCGCAAGCCGGCGCACAAGTTCATTACACGTCCAGAGTATCGGTAGCCTCGCACATTATTGTCCCGCAGGCACGGCTGCTCTCCCCCGACCGCCGTGCGCAGGTCGAGGTCACGGAAGTCGAGGTGGGCGTCGTAATACTTGAGCGAACCGCGACCACGACAATGGACATCAGCTTGCGAAACCCCGCCGACCGCGCCGTGGAAGCAGAACTGGCTGTCCCCGTTCCCAACGGGGCGGTCGTTAAAGGCTTTGCCTTCCAGGGGGCTGCCAGCGAGCCAAAAGCCGAGTTACTTCCGAAAGCCGAGGCGAGCAAGACGTACGAGGCCATTACTGCAAAGCTGCGAGACCCAGCCCTGCTGGAGTTCGTCGGATGCGACCTCATCCGTTCGAGTCTCTTTCCAATTGAAGCGAGAGGAACACAAAAAGTGCGCGTCTCCTACGAGCACCTTCTTCCAGCCGACGGGGACCGAATAGACTACTTCCTTCCGCGGACTGAGTCTCTGGATTACAGCGTCCCGTGGAAGGTCGTTGTCAGGATCAAGTCAAAAAGGCCGATTTCCACCGTCTATTCTCCCAGCCACAAAATACAAATAGCCCGCGCGAGCGAGAACATCATTTCGGCGCGCATCGCAGAAGAAGCCGCGACGCAACCCGGCCCGTTCCGACTCTCGTACCTCGTCGAGCAAAGTGGCGTGACTGCCTCCCTGGTTACTTACCCGGACCCCACGGTGGGGGGTGGATATTTCCTCCTTCTCGCCGGTTTGCCTGCAAGACCTTTTGATAAACCGCACGCCTCCGCCATCAAGCGGGAATTGGCCATTGTGCTTGACCGCTCCGGAAGTATGTCCGGTGAAAAAATCAAGCAGGTGAAAAAAGCCGCGCTGCAAGTTTTGTCAGGGCTGGAACGCGGCGAGATGTTCAACATCATCCCCTACAACGAGGCTGTCGAACAGTTTTCCACGGAACCCGTCGTGAAAAGCCCCGACAGCCTCAAGGCAGCAGAGGCGTACCTGGAGAGACTCAACGCAAGAGGCGGAACAAACATCCACGACGCTTTGTTAGAAGCGCTTCGGCAGAAACCGCGAGAGGGGACTCTTCCGATCGTACTGTTTTTGACGGATGGCTTACCGACGGTGGGACAGACCTCCGAAATCGCCATTCGCAACGTGGCAATCGAGGCAAATCTGTATCAGCGGCGGATATTCACCTTTGGCGTGGGCGCGGATGTCAACACGCCGCTGCTGGAAAAGATAGCTTCTGAAACGCGGGCGACCGCCACGTTTGTCCTTCCTAAAGAGGACGTGGAGGCAAGGGTCTCTCAGGTTTTCAAGCGTCTGTCCGGCCCCGTCCTTGCCAGCCCGAAACTCGAGATTACTTCCGCCAGAGAGAGATGGGCGGACGCGCATCCCGGACATCCCATTAATCTCGTCGGCCTTTCTGCCAGGAGCGGCTTCCTCGCGGCGACGATTCAAGGCATGCTCGCTGCTGTAGCCACGGAGGCAAATCCTGCCGCCGCTCCCTCACGAGAAGCCGAGGTGAAAGAAGTGTTCCGCTCAATCGTTGAAGGAAAGGCTCACGTTGACTTCCCTTCGGCCAAAGGGGCAGCGCTGTTCACCTGGTCCGATATCCCAGCTCTCCTCAAGATTGCCGAAAGCGACAAGGTTCTCGAGGGAATGCCCGCCCTCGCCATCTCCTCCTACGCGGCAAGAGAAGGCCGCGAGGGGATGGTCGCTCTCTGGCTCGTTGAGGGACTTCGTCGCGGACAGGAGGAGTTGCTCGAGGGTGAGCAGCTTGGAAAGAGCGTCCCTCCCGCCCGAGTCTTTTGGCCTCCGCTGAATCCCATGTGCGTGAAAGAAGGCATGAAGATGACGGAGTGTGAGACTTCTCCGGAGATTCACGGTGAGGTTCTGAGCGCCTATCGTAGATGGTGGGAGGGAGCGAAGTCGCTGCCGCCCAGGGAGGCGGCCCTCTTCGACCCTCTTGACCTCATGGACATCAAGTGGTACGGCGTCTCGCGGGACGGAGACCTTGACATGTATGATGCACCGACCGAGGAGGGAACAGTCGCGCGGAGAATCAGGACTGCCTGGGGAGGCGGCCAGGCGGTGAAAACCGTTTACTACACCCTCGACGAGGGTAAGCTGCCGAAAGGGAAAAGGGACACGGTTGTCCGCGAAAGGCGCTTCGACAAGTGCATGCTCGCAGTTCAGAAGGTCGTTCTTCACTTCTATGACAAGGAGGGCAAGGAGATTCGAAAAGAGGAGCATCGTCCACCGCGCTCCAAATCAAAAGCCGCCACTGGTGCGGAGCGGGCGCATGAGCCTATTGGTTCGGGCTCGTCCCTTACCCGGGTTCAAGACGTGATTCCGGCAAGACTTTCAGACCTCTTCGAGGGCGACCAGCTTGTTGTGCTTGGGAAATACATGGGGGAGGCGCCTCTCACTTTCACCCTCAGCGGTAACTATCTCGGCGCACAGAGAACGTTTCAATTCACCTTTAGCCTCGACAAAGCCACGACCCGCAACTCCTTCGTGCCGCGCCTGTGGGCGAGCCGGAAGATTGGCGTTCTCGTGGACGCTATCCGCCAGCATGGGGCGGACGCAGGGCCTCGGTTGGCAAACCTGGCGTTCCCGTCGGACCCAAGACTGAAAGAGCTTGCGGACGAGGTGGTGTCTTTGAGCACTCAGTTCGGCATCCTGACCGAGTACACCGCTTTTCTGGCGAGGGAGGGGACAAACCTGACTCGTCGCAACGAAGTCCTCGCGGAGGCAAACAGGAATTTCCGTGACAGAGCTATGGCTACCCGCGTGGGTCTCGGTTCTGTGAACCAGAGCCTCAACAACGACTCTCAGCTCCGTCAGCAGGTGCTCAACTATCGCAACCTTTATTTAGACGAGCAGATGAACCGTGTGGAAATCACGACCGTCCAGCAGATGAACGATAGCGCGTTCTACCGGCGAGGAAATCGCTGGGTTGATAGCCGGATCGTCGAGAACGAAGAGACAACCCTACCCACAAAAGTTGTCGCGTTCGGGTCGGAGGAGTTCTCTAAGTTGGCGCTTCGGCTGGCCGAGCAGGACCGCCAGGGCTGCATCTCACTTCGTGGCGATATCCTGATGCTTGTGGATGGTGAGCCAGTCCTCGTCAAGGCGCCAGCTCAATAAGCCCACGGCTTTGGGCGCATCGTCGCGGTAGCGAGGATAAAGCAGGAATGGTTAAACAACCGTTTGACCGCTCAAAGGGAAACCAAATCGAAAAAGGAGGAATCCACATGAGACCAACGAGAATAACAACGCATCTGCTGCTCTCTACGGCCATTGTCATCACGACATTGGCCAACGCAGAGGTCCCCGAATTCACCCCAAAAATCACCGACGTTACGGTTTTCAAAGACGGGCATACGCTCGTGATGGCGCGGGGCGAGGCGAAGCTGAAGGACGGTTGGTGTCGTACGCGGGAGGTGCCGGCGCCGTTGCTCGGCGCCTTCTGGACGTTTGTCGCCGAGGAAGGCTTCGAGGTGGACTTTGTCAAGGCGGGGTTCGCGGATGCGCAAGAGTCGAGGCCTTGCCTGACCTTCGAGGAGATTATCCAGGCGAACGCCGGCAAGCATGCTATCATCGTCGAGCACCCGAAGGATGCCGACGCCGTATCCCACGAGGGAGTCCTCCTGGGCATCCTCGAACACGAGGTTGAACGAGAAGTCGAGACCTCGGAGACGCGCCCCTCTACCTACGACCGGTGGGGAGGCTATGTGCCGAATCAGACCGTTCGCGAGGCGAAAGAGGAGAAGGTCGAATCGCTTGCCTCCTTCGTGATGCTGAAAAAGGAGGGTGGCGTTCAACTTATCAAACGAGAAAACATCCGCAGCATTTGTCTCGCGGAAGAAGACCCCATCACCGAGCATAAAGGGAAGACAAAAGTCCGTGAGATAGGCATCCACGTGGCTTCAAAGGGTGCCAAACTTCCTGATCAAGCCGAGGTCGGGATGGTTTTTATTCAGAGGGGAGTGCGGTGGATACCCGATTACCGGATCGAGCTTCTCGCCAACGGCAAAGCGAAAGTATCACTTCAAGGCACGGTCATAAACGACCTTGCCGACATGGAAAACGTTGACCTCCGATTGGTCGTCGGAGTCCCCAGTTTCGTCATGAAAGATGCCCTCTCGCCGATGGCACTGCGGGACATCGGCCTTCGGCTCAGTTCCTACTTTGCGCCGCCGAGCTGGCGGCGAGGTGAGACGCGAGCCGATTACCTCTCGAACGCCTTGATGTCGCAGGCGGTTTTGCCGTCAAGGTCCGAGGGCTCGCCCGAACTGCGTGGCGGGCCTCACCACGAAGACACAAAGGCACCAAGCACGGAGAACGCCGATCGCTGTTGGTGTCTTTGTGCCTTTGTGGTTCAGATGCGGCCGGATTCCTTCAAGGACAAGCCGGTTCACCTATATGTCACGAGAAAAGCCGTCGGGACAGCGACCAACGCCACCGCAGACGGCAAAATCACCCAGTCGAATACGGTCGAAGACACCTCCATTCCTCAAGAGGGGGCCCCGTGGTACTGGTGGAACTGGCCCTGGTGGTATTACGGCGTCAACCCCATCTCCGAGATAACATGGGACACGGTGGTCCGTCCCGGCCAGTCAGCCACTTTTGCGTACGACTGGTATTACTATTGTCCTTGAGTGGAAAGAGGGGCTTGAAGGCTGGCTGTGGAACATTCTCTCTCAAATCGGGTCTAAGAACATAGAACGCAACGGCAGGGAGCGGCCGCCGTATCCAGATGTGGCTCTCAGAAACGCCGGCACGCTTCCTGCCTGAAGATTTCGCGCAGTTCAAAACACCCGATTCGAGAGGAGGAGCAGACATGAGAGAGGTTTGCATCAAGGCAACAGCGTTGGCGGTGGCGATGGCGTGGCTGGGTGGCATTCAGGCGGCTGAGCCAGCCTCACCCGACCCCGCGCGCCCGCACGTCGAGGTCGCATTCGTCCTCGACACGACCGGCAGCATGGGCGGCCTGATTCAGGCAGCCAAAGAGAAAATCTGGGCAATCGCCAATACTCTGGCGAGCGCAAAACCGGCGCCCGACATCAAGATGGGGCTGGTCGGCTATCGAGACCGCGGCGATGTTTACGTTACAAAGCTGACAGACCTGACGGACGACCTCGACGCCGTCTATGAGGAGTTGATGAGATTTCAGGCCGACGGCGGAGGGGATTCTCCGGAGAGCGTCAACCAGGCGCTTAACGAAGCCGTCACGAAGATAAACTGGAGCAAAGACGAAAAGGCCTACAAGGTGATATTCCTCGTCGGCGACTGCCCGCCGCACATGGATTACAGTGACGATGTCAAGTATCCGGTAACCTGCCAGACCGCGGCAAAAGCCGGAATCATCGTCAACACAATCCAGTGCGGGTCGGACGCTTCCACGGAGCCAATCTGGAAAGACATCGCTGGCAAAGCCGAGGGGCGATACTTCCGCGTCGAGCAGTCCGGAGGCGCCATTCTTGCCTCGACCCCCTTCGATGCGGAGCTTGCCGAGCTTTCAAAGGAGCTTGAGGGAACTCGCATCTTCTACGGCGATGCCGACGCAATGGAGGAGGCGAGAGGGCGAGAGGAAGTCGCTGGCAAAATTCACGCGGGTGCCTCGGTTACAGCGAAGGCCAGCCGGGCTGTATTTCTCGCGAGCAAGCCGGGCGAAAGCAGCCTCACCGGTGGGCATGAACTGGGGAAAGATGTGGCGGATGGACGCGTTAACTTGGCGGAGCTGAAGGACGAGGAGCTACCAGAGGAGCTTCGCAAAATGTCCCCCGAGGAGAGGAAGAAGTTCGTCGCTGAGAAGATGGACAAGCGAAAGGACGTCCAGGCACGGATTGAGAAGCTTGCCGCTAAACGACAGGCACTCATCGAGGAGCAAGTCCGAAAGTCTGCCCTCCAGGGGAAGAAAAGCCTCGACTTCGCCATATTCGACTGCATCAAGGAGCAGGCGGACAAGAAAGGGATTGCTTACCAGGGCGGCCCGGCGCTGTGAGCCGGGTATGAGCCTCTTGTTACGGCCCGCGACGGCGCCCCAGCCCGAGAACCGCGAGGCGATGTTCTCGGTATGGACGATGGGAATTCTGTCTGCTCCATCAATGGCGCCCACGATTGCTAAGTGCTCTGATTGGAGAATTACGCAACGTATTATTGAAGAGCCGCTTCAGTTTTTCCTCCCGAGAACGGTGAGATGCGAAGCATCTTGTCTGCATCGCTCTGACCAATGCTTTACATCTTCGCGGCCTCGCGAGAGACCCGATTTGGCAGCGAGGCGCGGCTGGTGGCGATTAAAAGAACCGCTCCGTTCCGAATATGTGATCCCACTTGCGAGAGCGTGTACTAAGTACAGGCGCCCAGTCCAATTTAGAGCGTCATGGGCGGGCGCTCCTATCTTGTGTTTGGGCCGCGGCACTTGGCGGACGGGTTCTCCGTCGGAGAAGGTCGAAGCAGGCAGATGACGACGAGGTTTCGCAACATCGTAACAGGCGAAATGGTTGAAGGGCAGTTTCAGTGCTGCGGGGAAGATGCGAGGGGGAAAGGGCTCGAGGAGGCGGTGAAGGGCCTCACCACAGCGGGGAGGGAACTGCGCCGAGTTCTGAGAGAAACGGCTGAAGTCAATGAACTCGCGGGTGCCGGTCCCGGAGCCTGACCGGATTATCGGATAAAGCTGGAATCCTCGATCTGCAAGGAGTAACGCCGCGCTCCCCTTGCCAATCTTGAAGTCCTGACTCCGCGAATTGGTGGCGAATAGTGCGATAGCTCAATTTTGAACATGCCAATCTGCCCAGGTTCAAGGTTTGTTGGTTTAATAGAACCCGTAAAGCTATCTGTGGGACTTTGCCCACGACCTTCAAAAAAGCTATCTGTGGGACTTTGCCCACGACCTTGATAGACGAAAACTCTTATGTTAGTTTGTGCTATAGTTTCTGAAGCATTGTTTTTCACTTCCCCCACCACCCATACGTTCCCGTCTAGATCCTCGAATGTGCGATGCGAAACAATTTGGATGTATTTCTTTGCGTCGCCGAGGGTGTCGGCAGGTTTGACGGTCGACTCTTTTATCTTTTCGGGCGGAATCCTCGTTTCGGTTTTCATTTTGGTTTCCAATCGGATAAGGGCCGTCCACAGGTCTTGGCACTCTGCCTCTAATCTCGTCACGTTTTGAGCCAACTCATCTTGCCGTTCCTCGATTGATTCGATGCGCATCTCAGCCCGCGCGATTTTCTGAATATATTCCGGTTGCGATGTTTTCGCGTCTTGCTTCTGAGGTTCGCTAAGGACGGCGGCAACGGCGACTCCGAGCGAACCGATTATGGCGAAAAGATGGAATAGTGTTTTCATCCCCCTCGTCCCTCCTCCTTCTGCTTGGTTTGTTGATAGCCTCTCACGTTCAGCTCACACAACTCCACGCACTCCTCCTGAGCGTCCCTGAGGAGTGAGTCGAGGAACTTCCGAATTTTTGCGGCGAGCACCCCATATCGCTTGTTTCGCCAACTGCTCGGGCGATGCCTTGCATTTGCGGGGAGCGTGGGGGCGAGATATTCGAGCGCCGTCCGGCTGCAAGAGAAACCTGAGTAGTGGCGCTTTTTTGAAATGGTATGCGAGCGCCGAGGGGCTCATTTTGACCCCCCACTGGTTTTCCATCTCGCGCAGGATGTCACCTTTTCGCGGGTCTTTCCCAGAAATTGAGGCTCTTCGCCGAAGTATCAATATGGCCGTGGCGACGATGCGTTGCTTTTCAGTGAAGCGCGCAAGGTGTTCCAGCATGACCCGCAAGTTATCAGTGTTCTTTATGGACTCCGATAGGAACTCCTTGGGTGCAAGCTCGACGAGGGATTTCGCGTCATCATCCGAAACCTCACCACGCGCCCACCTCGCGGCACAGGCAAGGGAGTATATCATGGGAAATAGCTTGTGATATTCTCTGGCGAACCCATTGCCCATATCTTCTTCCAGGATAAAGTCTGGCGGTTGAATCCGGTGATTCAGAATGCCCGGTTTGCCTTCTCGAGTAGGAGACGCCCAGCTAAAAGCATTCTCCCACGGAACTGAATCCTCCCAGCAAGTGCAGTCGAAAAATGTGGACAGCACAAATAGGAACCCAGCGTGTTTAGCGGAGGTCGTTAGAATTTTCCCTCCAGGGCAATAGAACCGGGCTCTCGGGACCTTCTCGCAGCCCGATCGCAGATTCCCCTTTGCGAGTCTGCGATAGAATCCTGACTTTTCCCGGAGCTTCTCCTGCTCTCCGAAAGCCAATTCTCGAAGCCTCAATCTCCTGCCTCTCCGCCCCTGGACAATCGGAAGGTCCTTGTCGCCGCGTTTTATCCAGCGTGATAGGGTCTTGAGGTTGATGCGATAACGTTCCGCAAATTCCCTACGCGTCATCAGTTTTAACGTTCGGATAGCCCGTTTACTCATCTTCGGTCGCCCCAGTTGCTTACACCGAAAAACTGCTCATTTTTTGGCCTGATTTGAAGTCCCCGGCACCTTATGTAGAAGTATGACATCGGTACGTCACCAAAAACAAGGAGAAAATATGCGGGAAGGAGCAATGTTTGGAGCGCCGAGAAGTTTCAGGACGGACGTGGAAATTGAGCGGATGCTGAAGCACTTGGCTCGACGCTGGCACACGACACCGTCTGGGGCGGTCAGGCGCACGATTATTGACAGTTTCAACGCGGAAGCACTCGCGCAGAAGCTTCCGCTTTCGCGAACCGTCCCCTTCCGGAAGCGTGTGTGGGATTGGTTTCATGCGCGCGCCCCCCCAACTTGCTTCGCGGGGTTCCCGCGAATGATAGCGCGCGGGGACCTCCGTGGCATCCGGTATCCCGGGGGCGGGAGCCGGGCCGCGCGGGTCACGATCCGGGACCTGCACGTGCCGGAGTTTCTGGGACGGAATCACCTTACGCTATAGCGCGGTTCGCGAACGTTGATGGAGGGCAATTCCTAAGAGATGGGTCGGGTCCCAGAGGGGAAAAAAGTCGGGTGCCTGGTTATGAAAGAGGCGGCCGGCGGGAATGGAACAGGATGGAGAGGTCGGACTCCCAAGCTTCAGGCAATCAAGGGAAAGACAAAGAAGGCGGCGCTCGGATTCGAACCGAGGAATAAGGGATTTGCAGTCCCTCGCCTTATCCTCTTGGCTACGCCGCCTTTGGTGTTTGCAGGAAACGTACTAATTGAATATAATCGCCCCAGGAGATTGTCAACGAAAAAAGGCGGGCAGCGCTAATGGCTTGGTCTGAGGAGGAACGCACCGCAGAGAGCGCGGAGGCCGCAGAGAGTCCGCGTCGGTGGCATCCCGCCCTTGGTCCCGCCGTAGGCGGGATGGAGGATCATGGGCAAGATGCCCATGCCACCTCCACGCCTTCGGCGTGCCCGTGGGTATAAGCCTCCGGGGCGCCTTAGTGCCTTGGTGTCTTCGTGGTTACAATCCCCTCGGCCAACACATCCCAACCACCAAGACACTGACAGGCCCGGCCTTCACCGCTCGTAACCAAGGCCTTACGGGCAGCGGTAGTACCTCGGTCTTGGGAGGAACCCACCGCAGGGACGGCAGAGGGCGCACAGGAATGTGGGAGAGGTTAACAAGATTTTCCGGATGATGGTGTACATTCTGTAGAACCATCAGGTTGCGGGACGTTGCCGCCATCACGGAGGGGAGGGTTGCAATCATGAGAAGGGAACCGGCAGCTTCAGGCAGATTTTATCCGGGCAGTCAGTCCGCTCTCAGGAGGCAGGTCGAGGCGTATATGCCTGTCAGGCGGGGAAAGAAAGCAATTGCTGTAGTGGCGCCGCACGCCGGGTACGATTTTTCGGGCCGAACGGCCGGGGCGGTCTTTTCGGAAGTCAAGGTTCCGGAGACGGCCATCATTCTCGGGCCGAATCACTGGGGCGCCGGGAGCGAGTTCGCCATCATGAGCGAGGGGTCGTGGGACATGCCCTTTGGCGAGGTGGAGATTGATTCGGGATTGGCGGCTTCCTTAAAGAGGGGTTGCGAGCTGCTCGAGGAGGACGAGGCTGCGCATGAAAGCGAGCACTCGCTGGAGGTTGAGGTTCCCTTCCTTCAGAATCTGAACCCGGGCGTTCGGATTGTCCCCATCGCCATTGCTTCTATGGATGAAGCGAGCCTTGACGTGCTTGGGAAAGCTATCGGTGAGACCGTGAAGAATGCGGGGAAGGAAATCCTCATCGTCGCCAGCACCGACATGTCCCACACTGAGCGTTCCAACCCAACCAGGCAGGAGGAGGTCCGGCGGCGGGACATGATGGCGATTGATGCTATTCTCGATCTCGACGCCGGAAAGCTTCTCCGGGTGGTCAGGGAGCAGCGAATAACGATGTGCGGGCCGGCGCCGGTTGCCGCTGCGATAACGGCGGCGAGACTCCTCGGAGCGACGAAGGCTCGCCTTGTTTCCTACACGACGAGCTACGACGCAACCGGGGATTATGGGTACGTCGTGGGGTATGCGGGGATCGTCATCGAGTGATTCCCCCCGTTTCATCGCCCGTGTCACAACAAGCCACCGTGGCCCCCATGCGTTACTGCTCTGGTGCGAAGCGCGCCCGGTCTGAAAGGCCGCAGTCCGTCACGTGATCCCTCCCTGTCGGGCGCGGATGCGGGTGTGGCCCTCGCTGGACAGAGCTACGAGTTCTGTGGCGGCATGTCCCCATGAAAGTCATCACGGGTCCCGTTAAGGGCGGCATGTCGCGGTTACACAGCCACACGTTTTGTGTATGGCCTCAGTCTCGGGTGGAGGAGGCTGGGCCTCTTGGTGTCTTGGTGGTTGAGATGTCCTGGCCGAGGGGATTGTAACCACCAAGACACAAAGGCACAAAGGCACCGTGTTGGCGTTCTCTGCGGGAACGGGCCGGCATGAAGACGAAACCGTATAGGCCACTAAAGCGCGTGCCGCTCGAGAGCGAGGCATTACCGTTTTGTTGTGAAGCTCTTCGACAGAATGCGGTTAGTGTGCTAAAATATCTTTATTGGAAGCTTGAGAAGGTTCAGGGCCGCGGCGGGTTACACAAGCCGGAAGCCAAAAAGGGTGGTTTGGCGCGCTGCGGCGTCTTTTTGCAGCAGAAAATCCCTTGTGTCGTCGGGCACCAGCGTGTTCATGAAAGGAGAATTCATTTACCATGAAAAGGGCGGAACTTCTGGTTTCGTTGTGCGCTGTGTTGGCTTTTGGGTCGTTTCTGCTCGGAGCGAACGGAGCGATAGTCATCAATGAAATCATGTATAACCCTGACAGCGCTCAGGGGACGGACGACGATTACGAGTGGATTGAGCTTCACAACACCGGCGCCGCGGCCGTGAACGTCGGCGGCTGGAAACTGCGGGACGATAACCCCCAGAACGACCCATTCGTCATACCGAGCAACTCCTTCATCCAGGGGGGCGACTACCTCGTCCTTTGCAGCAATGTCGGGTTCATCTACTTCACTTACCACATTACGAACGCCGTGGGGAATTTCGGGGATGAGTTCGGCTTCGGCAACGACGGCGATACCGTTACTCTCCTGAACGCCACCAATCAGGTGATTGACCAAGTTAGATATAACGATGCATATCCGTGGCCATTTGAGGCCGACGGAGACGGTCCTTCTCTCGAGCGGGTGAATCCCCTTGAGGAGACTACAGACCCGCACAATTGGGCGGCGAGCGTCCCTGCGAGCGAACGTGGCACGCCAGGGAGAAAAAACTCTCTGTTTTCCGACGGGAGTGCCCCTCCCATCATCATCAACGAAATCCACTATCGTCCGGTCTCCGGTGGTGATGACTACGAATACGTTGAGCTTTACAACGCGTCCGCAGGCTCGGTTAGTGTGACGAACTGGGAGTTCACCAACGGCATCTCCTTCAAGTTTCTTCAGCCGACGACGATGGGGCCGTTCAGCCATATTGTAGTCTGCAAGAACAAGGAGCGAATCCGAACCGATTACGGCATCGAGAACGTTGTGGGGGATTTTGCAGAAGGGTCTTCTTTGAATAACGCTGGTGAGACGGTTGTTCTGAGAGACAACACGGGCCGGTTGGTGGATTTTGTAGCTTACAGCGACGAGCGATACTGGCCCATAGCCAGTGACGGGTATGGTCCCTCAATCGAGTGCATCAGTGCCGGTCGCCCCAACAGTGACCCCGCGAACTGGGCCGCCAGCGCGTTCACCCGGAGATGGGTTCACGTGGAGACTTCTCCTGCGGCGCCGACAGGCGAATTTCTGTATTTCTACCTCGACGGGTCTGGTGAGGCTTTGCTTGACGACGTTTCCCTCGTTCCGGAAGGCGGCGGGCAGAATCTCATTCCAAACGGAGATTTCGAGACGAGCGACGCCGGTTGGGTCGCATACGGCAATCACGGCACGTCGGGGAGGGTGACGAGCGAAGCCTATTCCGGGACAGCTTGCATGAAAATCGTCTCGACGGGCGATGGCGGCGGGGGCGAATGGCGGAACTATGTCGGCGTTCCACTTGAGGGCCTTTCCGGCGGGCAAAATTACGTTCTCTCCTTTTGGGCAAAGCCCCTCAGCGGCGAGACTCGATTTATCGCGCGGGTCGCCAACAGCCGCAGCACCGAGGGAATTTGTGCGGTTACGGACCTCTCGGGAAAGGGCTTCGTTTCCACCCCCGGCGACACGAACAGCGTCATAGCCGAGAACCTTGCTCCGTTCATCTTTCGCGTGCGGCACTCGCCAGCCATTCCGAATCCGAGGATTCCGGTTTGGGTGACGGCACGCGTCGTGGACGACGGGACGCTCTCGTCAGTTTCGGTCGAATACGATGCCGGGCAGGGCTGGTGCGGCGCGATGCCGATGTTCGACGATGGCAAGCACAGCGACGGTGTGGCAGGCGATGGTGATTTCGGTGCGGAGCTTCCCGCGCAGCCGAGCTACACGATTGTTCACTACCGAGTTCTGGCGGAGGATGACCAGGGGGCGGTTGGAGTTTCGCCCGACGCCGACGACATGAAATCGAGCTACGCCTATTTCTGCTATGACAACGAAGTGAAGACGACGTTGCCAATATACTTTCTTTTTGTCAGCGACGAGAACCTCCAGCGCCTCGAAGAACTCGGCTCCCGCGACGATTATGTCCCCGGCACGTTTGTCTGCGGTGGGATTGTGTACGAGAACGTCGGCGTCCGCTGGTACGGGACCTTCTCCGAGCGGATCGAAACGGAGAAAAAGAGCTGGAGAATAAAATTCAACCCGTGGGAGAGGTTGGAACTTGCCAACTTTTCATACAGGTTGGATTCCCTCATTCTTCTCGGAGGCGATTATCTCGACCAGGAGCTTCGTGGGAGCACGGGTCTGAGGGAATCGCTGACTCAGCAGGTCTTCAAATTTGCGTCCTGTGCGTACAGTGACACCAAGCACATTCATCTCCAGCTCAACGGCTCGCATTACGGCCTCATGCTCCAGGTCGAGCGGCCGGACACCGATTATCTGGAGAGAAACCTCAGAGACGTGGAGGGAGACTTGTTCCAGGCTGACAGTCTCCCCGGGCAGCCGCCCAGCAACATGAGTGTGCTGCCGTATTACGACGACTACGCTTTCGCCTACGACAGGAAGACCAACCGAGCACAACCCCACGATGGCTTAGTCTCCTTCATCGAAGATTTGCAGAATACCCCGGAAGACGAAATTGAGGGCTTGTTCATTGACAGCGTGAACGAGGACAAGTACACGCGCTATCTTGCCGCTGTGGCTATGGCGCAGGATTGGGTGAGCTCGTCGCGCGACTATTACCTTTTCTTCGGGAAGTACGGCACCACGGGGAATGAGAGATACCTCTGGGAAGTCATGCCGTGGGGTGGCGAACACAATTGGGAGCGACCGAGCCTTCCTGTGCTCAACGGGATCACAGGACAGAATGAGTACTCGCTTCCGAATATCTTGAGGACTCGTTTCCTGAATAACCCACAACTCAGGCAGCTTTTCGCCGACCGTCTCCGCCAGCTCCTCGACACTACCTTCACCGAACAGCACCTTTTCTCAGTCATTGACCTGACGAAGTCCAGGATTCAGTCCTGGGCAGAATTGGACCGACAATTCTGGTGGCCGGAGGCGAACTCGCTTGCGTCGCACGCCGCTGCTCTCAAGAGCGACATAGCGGCGAGACGGGAGTTTCTTTACCGGTGGCTCGACCAGGTCAGTGGGCCAGCCCAGCCGCTGAACGTTTCCCCCGCCGACGGTTCGCAGTACGTTTCGGTGCCGGTCACCCTCATCGGGAGCGATTTCTCGGGTTTGCCCGGCACGGCGCATGGCGCGAGCCAGTGGCAGATTCGGTCTGAGATCGGGCTATATAGCGCTCCGGTCTGGGATTCGGGGGAAGATTCGTCCAACAAGACCTCCATCGTTGTTTCGCTTGACATTTTGTCCGCAGACGCGAGATACTTCTGGCACGTGAGTTATAAGGACGACCAGGGGCAATGGAGTCTCTGGTCGGACGAGACATCCTTCAGCACCTACCTCGATGCTGAGCTTCCGACGATTCTCTCTGCGTTCTGCATGCCGAACGCAG
>Ga0315289_10005088_pt1 | contig 19480 bp, 16 predicted proteins | sample YL17G11_40_MG_FD_203452 | JGI IMG/M metagenome (GOLD analysis project Ga0315289, IMG submission 203452) | Sediment microbial communities from Yellowstone Lake, YNP, Wyoming, USA - YL17G11_40 | ecosystem: Environmental > Aquatic > Freshwater > Lake > Sediment | place: USA: Wyoming | collected...
TAGCTCGACCCCCACCAAAACTTCAATCGTGTCCCCGTCCGCAAGCGCTTTCGCCGCTATGTAGCCGTCGACGGTGTCGTGGTCCGTTATGGCGATCGCAGCCAGCCCCAAGCTCACGGCATGCACGATCACCTCCGCCGGAGTCAACAAGCCGTCGGATGCATTGGTGTGCAGATGCAGATCAATGTATTCTCTCTTCATTGAAGTTTCGATTCCACTATCTTCTCGGTTCTGTCATGAAGCTCCCTGGCCTTGGCCAAAAGGGATTTGGCTTTCTCTTGCAGCTCACTCCTCTTCTTCTCATCATCAAGTCCGGGAAGATTGATCCTCACATTCATGATGGCCCCCTTTACGGACGACAACGCCATCATGTTGGCCACCCCGACGTCGGAAATGGAATTGACATTCCCCTTTTCCGCGATCACCGGCAGAAATTCCATGACCGCCACCGCTTTCTCCATCACTTCCAGAGGGATCTCCGATGCTAAAAGCGTCGCCTCCTCGATTTTCTTGTTCCTCTGGGATATCTCGAATTCCGTGTACTTCGGCATTCGCCGCGCCTTAAGAACCTCTTCAAATCCCAGGGCATCCTTCTCTATCATATAGGTCAACTCGGAGCGCAAAGTATCGACCCTCTTCAATATCTGATTCATCTCTTCAGAGATGTCGGCGTACTTCTTCTTACCCACCGTCAGCCCGCATACCATCGCCCCTAACGCCCCCGCGAGCGCCCCCGCCAGGGCCGCTACCGAGCCGCCGCCTGGAGTCGGACTATTCGCGGCTACCGAGTCCAGAAACCCTTTCATCCCCTGCTTGGATGCCAGCTCCGGTGATTTCAGCTTGTATTCCAGAATCTGCGATCTCTGAAAATTCTCCAGGCCCAGGTAAAACTCAGCCACGTCCACCAGCGCCTTGAGGGGTGTCAGCCCTACCACCTCTGCCGACACCACGGGTACCCCGTAACGCCGGGCCTCCGATTTGATCATTTCGTAAGCCCTGAAGATCGGGGTCTCCTCGTAGTTTACAAGGTTCATCGAAACCTGGACTTGCTGCCTCTCCTTTATTTCGAAACCCAGCGCTTTTACGTACCGCAGTCCCCCGTCCCCGAATCGTATTGCTCTGGCGATTTCCTTGGCTATCTTGAGGTTCGTGGTGCCCAGATAAACATTGAATGCAATCAAATACGGCCGGGCGCCCACCGCCGTTGCACCCGCCGTGGGGTGCATCCTGCGCGGGCCGAAATCGGGAATCCTCTCGGCGTCGGTCTCTATTGCTGCCTTGATACCCTCATACTCTCCCTTGCGGACTTCGGCTAAGTTCTGTCTCGCGGGGCGCGTGGCGGCAGCCTCGTATAGATAAACCGGTATCCCCAACTCCTCGCCCATTCTCTTCCCGAGTTTTCTGGCTAACTCCACGCATTCCTCCAACGTCACATCCGAAACCGGAACAAAGGGAACAACGTCAGTGGCACCCATACGAGGATGCTGGCCGCTGTGCTTCTCCATATCGATCAATTCGGTGGCTTTGCAGACCGCGCGATACGCCGCCTCCAGCACCGGCTCCGGCTCCCCCACGAATGTTATGACGGCCCGATTATGGTCCTTATCCATCTCCTGGTCCAAAAGCTGAACCCCTGCCACGCTCTCTATCTCGGCCACGATGGCCGCTATTTTCTGTGGATCTCTGCCCTCGGAAAAATTCGGCACGCACTCAACAACCTTGGACATTCATTTCCTTTCATGGAATAGCTCTGTACTTATCCTTTATGGCTGCAGCCAGAAGTGGAATCATTATCTCATGATGGCCCGTAAAAGTGTATCCGCTTCCGCCATCGGCTACCGGCCGAGTCACCACGTTCACGTTGGGACGATAGTGCTGGATCATATCGAAATTCGCAGCCGTAAAGTCTTCCACCCGGCCGTGAAGATTGCGCGCCACGTTCAAGGCTTTGAGAAATACTTCCGGCAATATCACCGCCGAGCCGATATTCAAAACCACACCCCCCGATAGTCCCGCCGCCGATTCGCAGAATATTAGAAAATCGTCCTGCGAAAGCCTGCCTAACGCGGCCCCGTCGAAATCCGGGTGCTGGCTGATAGTGTCGGTGCCAATTGCAATATGAACGCTGGCAGGCACGTCTTTGACGTAGCAGGCCCTGAGGATCGAATGCTCCCTGAATTCAGCGGAACTCGAATCGATGAATTTCCCCAGCCCCTCGCCCAAGCCCAGCTTTTCGGCGTCGGCCCTGCAAACTGCCTCGAAAATCAATTTGGGAGTCTCCTCCACCATGCCGAAACTGCCGTCGGATAAACCCTCGGAAACCTCCTCCGATGTCCGCCCGAAAAACGCCATTTCGAGGTCGTGAATAGCCCCGGCCCCGTTGAGCGCCAGATGACTCACGTAGCCCCCTTCGATCAAATCCGCCAGGATTGCCGAAAGCCCCACTTTTATGGGATGCGCCCCCATCATCCAGATGATACTTCTGTTTGCTTTCCTGGCCAACGCTATTCTGGACGCCACCTCGAGAAAATCCTTCGCCTTCAGATACCCGGGAAGGGCGCTAAGGAAATCGCTGAAGGGAAGCTGCGGGTCGAATGCCTTTCCCTCTCCGCCGATATCGGCCTTAGTCCTTCGCTCGGAGGCTTTCCTGGTCTTGACCCTGCTTAGGTCCGCTTTCCTGTACTTAGTCAAGTTTCGCCTCCGCCTGGCCGCGTGTGTATTTGCTCAGCTGTGCGCTAATCGAGCCCAGAAAGTAAACCTCGGTCTTCATCATCACCGGGATCTTGTATTGATCGTCGGTCAGCCAGATTCTAATTCTCCCCCTGGCCTTGAATATCCCTTCGGCCCTCATAACCGGTTCCACAACCACGCAGTCGAATTTTCCCGCCGGCACCTTGATCGTCTCCCTCTCTCTGACGATCACTCTCAATGGGTAATTCTTCTTGTCCGTATGATTATCTATGAAAATGTCCTCCCCCGGTATCAGCTCCTGTGTCCTGAGGTAATAGAGGCTCGAGAGCGGGTCCTGAACAAAGGAATATGTGGGAATGGTGTCATTCCCCGTAATGGCCAGATGCTGCCTTTGGTCCAGAATGGTTGTCCTGTCTATACTGTACCCCCCCTCTTTCAGCCGCTTGTGAAACCGCCTGGGGAATATCCCCCTGATATCGAGAAGGGTTTCGACGCTGTCGCGGACCCTGTAGAATACCGAGACGACGTCGTTTGAATTCGCCGTCGAAACCACCCGGTAGCAACTTCTTCCCTCGAAAACAACATATCCCGGAATTTCCATGACAGCCGTCCCCGCCGGCAGTTTGCCGTACTTCACGGAAAATTCCAGCCGCTCCCCCGCTCCAAAGGCGCCGTTATTCAGCTTGCGATACCACCAGGACGAATCGACCGCGAACGGACGTGAGCTTACGGGGGGTGAAATGGTATCCGCCGAAGAACGCAGAGTATCCGGGATGGGAGCAGGTACAACTTTGGAAAATGCCGCGGCCCCCGCAGACATCGTGCTCTTTTCCTGCGACAGGATGCCCGCGTGCGATGTCAAACAGCCAAAGGGCGAGACTGCCGCCAAAAACAATATTAGTGCATGCTGGGGCATTATGAATCTCTCTTTAGGGGATTCGAGAGTTCTATGATCTTGCCCTCGATTCGCCTCAATACCTCGTCCAATTCCAGATACGTCTGATTATAGTCCTCGAGCGTCCCCCCGATGGGGTCATCGACCCTTTCCTGGGACGCCGAGTATCTAATGGGAAATGCTTTTATCAGATATGTCCTTGGGGCTGCCGAAGGCTCTTTCCGCAGGATCGATTCCACGTGCTCCGGCGACATCGCCAAAATCAGGTCGGCGCTCTCGATCAGGCTCTTGTCGATCTGCCGCGCCCTATGGTCCGAGATATCCACTCCCCAATATTTCGCGGCCCCGATGGCAAACGGCGTGGCCGGATAACCTTCTAAAGCCCCGGTGCCGGCCGAATGCACTTCTATATTATCCACCCCTTTTTCCTTGAGCAAGGCCTTGAGTATGCCCACCGCCATCGGAGACCTGCAGGTGTTCCCCGTGCACACTACGAGAACTCTGAATTTCGACTGGCTCACGTTTTTTCTCCGACGGCATCGAGAATCTCGGCCCTGGTAATCGTGCCCTCCCGCAAGACATTGACTACGCCCCCCTCAACCTTGACAACTGTCGATGCCAGCCCCACCGGATTCACTTCAAATTCGATTATATGATCCGCCGATTTCTTAATGCCCGGCGCCACATCCTCGAGCCTGGCGGGAGACGGCTGGCCATGATAATTGGCGCTGGTCGCCGCAATCGGCACTCCCGTCGTTTCGATTATTTTGCGCAAGAATTCGACGTCGGGCATGCGTAATCCCAGGGTATTCACTTCACCGCTGCATGGAAATGCTTGCTCCGATGTCAGCACGATGGTCAACCCCCCAGGCCAGAAACGATCCATGAGCAGGTTCGTTATGCGGCTCCTCCTCACCCTCAGGAGATCGAGTTGCTTCTGATCCGCTATCAAAACTGCCAGCGGATTCTTGTCCGTTATTTTCTTTATCTTGCGGATTCTCGCTATCCCCTCCGCCGAATCATAGCGGCACCCCAGCCCAATTACGGTGTCCGTCGGAAATAACACAACGGAATCCCCTTTAAAAAAGCCGGCGTAATGCCTGATATTTCGCGATCTGTTCAATCGGAAGCCTCCCCGGACGCTCCTATTTTCTTATCCTTATCAACCAGGCTTTGGGAAAACCCGTAGAGTTTACCTTTTTCAGCAAAAGCTCGGCTCCGGCGATATCCCGGCATTCCCCGACGCACACCTTATAGTAAGGCGCCTGGTATTCAATCCGAACCCCTTGATCGAAAAGCGGCTTGATGGAATCCATGAATTCCCTGGCCTCGGCGCTCGACTTGCCTGCGAACACCTGGACGGAATAGAAGTAATCTTTCTCCTGTGCCTGGGGAGCCGGCCCGGGAACTTCGACCTCCTGGATGGAATCTTTTTCCGTCCCGGCCGCAGAGACATCCTTTGTGACGACGTCGTAGTCGCCCGGCGACCCCAATGGATCGAAATCCACCTCCGCTGCCAATCTTTTGTCGCCTGCCCCGCCTGCAGACTCCTTTGTGCCAGGAGCGCCGCAGGACTGAACCACCAAGAGGATTACGGCCCCGAGCATGGAGATCTTATAGATACTTCTCATAGCGATCGGTAGCCCCCAGCTTGACAAGAAGGTCCTTGATTTCACCGACCCGCGTCTTATGGGCCACCATCACGATTTCGCCGGCCCGCACGATGACGAGGTCCGAAACCCCCAGGGCCACAATAACGCCGGAATCGTCGTTGACCGCGATGTTCTCGTAGCTCCCCTCGAGCAAAACATCCCCCATGACCACGTTGTTGTTACGGTCCCGGCTGCGTATTCGCCCCAGGGCCAGCCAGGAACCGACGTCGTCCCATTTGATTTCCCCCTTCATGGTGAGCACGTTGGGCGCATTTTCGAGAACCGCAAAATCGATGGAGATGCTGACGCTGTCGCAGTAGAGTTGCTCGCGCGCCGCTTCCTCTCCCGACTTCCCGATGTTCCTTTCGTAGTTCCTGATACATTCATAAACTCCCGGGGCGAATTCCTTTATCGCATCGAGTATGACATCGGCCCGCCAGATGAATATCCCGGAATTCCAGAGATGCCGCCGGTCAAGATAATATTCCTGGGCATTGGTGGGATTGGGTTTCTCCTTGAACTGCTTGACATGGAAAAAGCTGATCCCGTCGCGATTCGCGAACTCCTCTCCCAGCTCTATATACCCGTAGGCCGTTTCCGCCCGCGTCGGCACCACTCCGATCGTTAAGAGCTGGCTTTCCCCGGCCGCCAGGTCGGCGCCGGCTCGGAGGAGCGAAACCAGCTTGTCCGTCGGGCTTATGAGATGGTCCGATGATAGAACCACCATGACTGCCTCGCGGTCCCGCCTTTTCAAGTGAGCGGCCGCCAGCCCTACCGCCAAACAGGTATTGCGTCCTTCCGGCTCAAGCAATAGATTCTCGTCCGTCAACCCCGGCACAGCCACCAGAATTTTCTCGCGGAGTTGCTTTCCTGTCACGACTATTACTCTCTCTCTGGGGACGAAACCCTGGAGACGATCGATCGTCTCCAGTATCATTGTTTTGTCTGACGTCAATTTCAGCAATTGCTTCGGATTCTCCTGTCGGGAAAGAGGCCAGAATCTTTCTCCTCTGCCTCCCGCCAAAATCACGCCGTATATCATACCCGCCCCTTTCCTATCTTGTTATACACTGGCTCGAATTTGCCGGTGAACAAATATCTTTTTATCTTGCGGGTCGAGGTCTTCTCGAATTCCTCTTCCCTGATCTGCACGTACTTCACCTTCTTGAACTCCGCCAGCCCGGCGCTCAGTCTCTGAACTTCGGACTTGATCGTCTTCTCAATCTCCTCCGTCGTAAGATTATGTCCGGTTTCCGTGGAGATGTTGTTGAAATACTCATAGTCAGGCACTACAATCGCCTTGATCTCCTCGCCGCGGGTCCCTTCCAGCGCCCGCCCCAGGACCAGCGACTCCAGAACGTACGGCGATTTATCCAACTCGCTCTCGATCTCCTCGGGATAAACGTTTTTCCCCGCCGGCGAGACAATCACGTTCTTGACTCTGCCGGCGATATAATAATACCCATCCACGTCAACCCAGCCGGAATCGCCCGTGTAAAGCCAGCCATCCTTCAATACCTCGGCCGTGGCCTTGGGGTTGTTATAATAACCCTGCATTATCATCGGCCCCCGGGCCACGATCTGCCCTATGCCGCGGCTGTCGGGGTCTACGATCTTCATCTCAGCCTTGGGCAGGGGCCGACCGATGGACGCATCCTTGAACTTATCGACAGGGTTTATGGTCAGAACCGGCGCCGACTCGCTCAGCCCGTAACCCTGTATAAAACGGAATCCCAGCGAGTTAAATGCTCTCGAAATCTCCGGAGGCATGGGGGCCCCCCCGGTCACCATCAAGCGCAGGCTCGCAAGGCCGGCTTTCTCCCTCAAACCTTTGAAGATGCGCTTGCCGGGATCGGCATTGAACACCGTCGACAGCAGCTTGCTTACCGAACAACTGGCTTTGAATAGAATACGGGTAAATAGCGGCTTCTTGGCGATCGCCTTGAATATCCCCGCGTGCATCTTTTCAAACAACAGCGGCACCCCCAATAGGATCGTGGCTTTGTTGTTCTTGATGTCTTCCAGGATCAGTTTTGATGCCAGACCCCTGGCATAGACGATACCTATCCCGGCCGCCATCGGTGTCAGGAAACCGCAGGTGCATTCGAATGCGTGATGTATCGGAAGCACGGACAAGAATCTATCGTCCTTTTCGATATCTATCATGGCCAGCATCCCCTCGATGTCGGAGACGATATTGGCATGCGACAGCATCACCCCTTTGGCCTCCCCGGTGGTGCCGGAGGTGTAGAGAATCGCTGCCGTGTCGGCTGGCTTCACAACCGGAAGATTCCCTCGGAAGCCCCCACCCCTTCGCTCCAATTCTTTTAACGATATAGCCTTAGAGCTGCCCCCGGGATCGTCCATGCAGATTATCTGCTCTAACTCAGGAATGTCCCCGAAGACCTGTTCGAATTCCGCCAAAAAGCTTTTGGAAACTATCAGCATCCTGCATCCCGAGCTTCGCATGATGTGACTCCATGATGCGATCTTGAGTAGAGCGTCTAATGGCACATTGACGCCACCGGCGATCAGCACCCCCATGTAAGATGCTCCCCATTCCGGGCGATTCTCCGAAAGAACAGCTACCCGGTCGCCCTTACGCAGCCCCAGCGTTGCCAGGCCTCTGGCTATGCCCACCGCCCTCTCAACGAACTCGCCGAACGTCACATCCAGCCAGCCATCATTGACAAAGCTTTTCATAAAAACCTTGTCTCCTGAAAACTCCTGGCTCCGCCTTATTACATCCACAAGGCTCATGCCGTCCACCGCGAAATCGGCCATTCTTAGTCCTTTCCCAAATTGACCCAGGAATATAAACCTTATGGCTTTATATGGCAAGATTGAATATGGGGCCTCACCCGCGTCCCCTGGCTGCAGTGACCCTCTAGAGACATCGGAATGTGGAACCTGGTCTGCTCCGACTCCTCCAGTTGGTTGCCTCCTGCACGAAAAAAACAGGCCCCGGGTTTGGGTCCGGGGCCTGTTCGCTTGATGAACTTACAATCTACTGATTGTTAAATGCTTGCATCGGCTTTTCCACGATGGTCGGGGTTACAAAAATGACCAGATCGCGGGTAGTTACTGACCTTTTGTTGTACCCGAACAAAAAACCAAACACCGGTATGTCTTTTAGAATCGGCAGACCGACCTTGAGAGTATTGACTTCCTGGTTTGTCAGCCCACCGATTACCGCCGTCTCGCCGTTCTCGACCACCACATTCGTCTCGGCGTTCTGGGTGTTGATGATCACGCCGTTCGGGTCGAACTGGTATGAACTGCGTTCCGGCACCAGGTGCAGGAGAATCCGGCTTTCCGACGTGACATGCGGAGTCACCCGCAGCTTTGTGCCAACGTCGTAAAACGTGATAATGGTATTACCCGAAGGGTCGAACTGCTTAATCGGTATCTTCTGGCCCATCTGGATGTAGGCTTCGACGTTGTCGAGGGTGGTCACCTCGGGATGGGCTATGATCTTTCCCTTGTTGGACGATTCCACTGTCGCCAGTACGGCGCCGAGGTGATAGTTCTTGTGCAGCCTTGCAATCGAGAACTGCCCTATCTTATCCGATGTGATTTGGTTTGTTCCGCCCTGACGCCCTTCTTCTTCGGCGTAATTCTGGCGGTCCGGGTTCGTGGGGAATAACGGGTCGCCCGTATATGCGTCTCCACCGGAAGCCTGCCCAGTCTCGCCAATGAAGTTCTGGTTGACGATGCGCCAGTCGACGCCAATTTCCCGCAGGAATCCGCTCTCGACTTCAAGCAACTGGGCGGATATTTTCACCTGCTGAGTCTCCTTGTCCAGAACCCCAATTAGTTCGCTGACGCGGTCAAGATTCTCCGGCAGGTCGCGCAAAATGAGCGAATTAGTGCGCGCGTCGGTATCGACGGTGCCGCGGGTCGAAAGAAGACCCTTGACGGCCGTTTTTATCTCCGTCGCTGTGTTGTACTTGACTCCGATTATCTTGGTCTGAAGCGGCTTCATCGTCTCCTGTTCCTGGAGATGCTTTTCCAATGCCGATTTCTCCTCATAATAATCGGCGGCCTTCACAACCCTGATGTAATTCTCCGATTCCACGCTCACCAGGTTGTAGGTCTCCATTATTATGTCGAGCGCCTCTCTCCAGGTGACATTGGAGAGACGGATCGTCACCGTGCCTTCCACCGACGGCGAAGCCACGATATTGACGCCGCCATAGGATGACAGGTACATCAGCACAGACCTGATATCGGCCTTGGTTAAGCTGAGCGACTTGATGACACTTGCGTTGCCCTGACCTCCTGGAACCACCTCAATGCCCTCCTGGCTGCGTAGGGCTCCGTAGTTCAGGACCAAGAGACAACCCAGTGCCAGGACGGCCGCTATCAACATTGATATCCTGCGCATATCCTACTCTCCTTTTATTTTATTTCCGGGACTTGCAGCTCCAGAGCTACTGTCCGGGTCCAGCCGTATTCAGTCACCTGGAATATCGCCTTGTAATCCGTGACAGAGACAAGAAAACCGCTCTGAATCCTGTCGTTTGCTTTCAGCATATATCCGTTGCCCTCGGCATCCTCCAGCAACGCCCTGCTCATGATCCTGTCTTCAAGAATGCCTACAAGCTTCAAATTCTCCAGCGACGGAAGCCCGCTCGATGATTTGGATGCGCCCGCTCCCACCAGCGGCTTGAATGGGTCTTTGGAGGTGGCCGCGATATATTCGACCATCTTCCTCTTCGGTGTCGTATCCACCTGGATTCCCATGGCCTGAATCGGCGGAGGAAGAGTTACGGGCCGGGGTTCGATCGCCACTGTTTCGACAGGCTCTTCCTGCACTTGAACATCCTCCACCTGAACATCTTCAATGGCGCTGTCCTCGAAGGAAACCCGCTTAGCCGCGCTATCTTCGGCAGACGCCTGCTCGGTCGCGCTATCCACCGCAGAAACATGCTCGGCTGCGCTGTCTTCGGCAGACGCTTCTTCGGCCGCCGAATCCTCTGCTTCTTCTGTTGGCGCATTCTGGGACGGCGCCTGCGCTACGGAGACAGTCTCATTCTCATTCTCTACCGCAGACTGATATACCAGCTCGCCGCCCGACGATTTCCACTCGCTAAAGGCCACCTCGTCGGCGACAGCCGGAAGCTTGACAATGACGCTGTTGCCCTCGCGATAATCCTTGAAATCTATGGGCCTGTCGATATCCAGCACCACTCGGGCTTGCAGCTCCGGCTCCACTTCATACTGGCTCGTCCTGATCGATTTGACGGATTTCGACGGCAGATCCATGAACTGCTGCTCCGCCAGCTCGTTCGTGACCCCGGTTAAATCGACGACTATCCGTTCGGGTTTCTCCGCGGTCAGGAAAACATTATATTCGCAGGATGCCGTTGTCGTGATCGATACGACCACCGTGTCGCCATCGCGCGCAATGCCCACCCCTTCCAGATAATTCGCCGCTTGGACTGTCCCCAGGCCCGTGAAGCCGCAAGCGATGCCCAGGGCGAGCGCTCTCCTGTATATCTTTGACCTTCTCATCCGGCCGCATCCTGTTTGACGTTATAAGTTGACATCTTAAACGTTGCTATCAAAGTGTTGTCGGTATCTTTGCCTGCCCCGCCCATGCCGGGAACCATCCCTTTCGCCGTCTTCATCTCCAGATCGGCGACATTGACTATGAACGGATAATTGGCCACCTTCGCGAAAAACTTGCCCAGCCCATGATAAGTGGCCTCGACCTCCAGAGAGTAGCTGTTGGTATTGTAGAAATCGCCCGGCTGGGTTCCCAAAGGCGTCAGCTCCCTGACAGTGGAACTTGTCAATTGCGCCGCCGCATGCAGCTGGCTCAGGAAAGCTTCATCTTCCTTGACCTCGGGAAGAAGTAGCTCCACCTTCTTGTATTTCATCTGAAGGTCCTCGAACTCGCGCTGCAGATCATCGAGCGTGGCGGCCTTCTGCTTCACATTGTGGAGGTCCTGCAGTTCCTTGTCGCGCTGCGCCGACTTGACCTTCAACTTCTCGGTGTAGTCGCTGAAGACTTTGGTGTACCATAAATACGAGCCCGCCAAAAAGAACACCACGATGATGAATACGATTTGTGTTTTGGGGTCCTTGTAATTCATTTATCCCCTCCCGCAGATATCCTCGTACCGGCGGTTGCCGGCTTGTCATTCTCCTCTAAAACTGATATTCCATTCCTGTGGCGGCCTGGGCGGTTTGCACATCGAGATTCTGCACCACCTCGCTCACCAGATCGCAGTTCAACTTGAAATTATAGGCGCTCGCCTTATCCAGCTCCTGCAATTTGATCGACGCTATCTCGACCTTGTCGAAATAACTCGACTTCTTGAGCCTCACAAGAAACGTGGCCAGGGCGTTCAGCGAAAATGAGTACCCTTCAATTGACGATTTTGCAGCCGGAGGCGGCGCCGGAGCGCCGGTACTCGCGTTCGCCGGCGGCGCTACCGCCCGCGGCGCTTGCTTGATGGCCGTAAGCCAGACATATTCCGGCACTCGTCCCGCCAAATCTCCCATCAGTGAAACCCAGTATTCGCGGCTGTGGTCGAGCACCTGAATCGACGACATCCTGGCCAGGATCTGTTCCTTCTTCTTGCTGATCTCGTCTATCTTGGCAATCTCCGGGGCGTATCTGGCTGTCTCAGCCCTCGCCATGGCCAGCTCCTTATCGAGGCTGGAATACTTTCCCGCCTGAAATACATAGCTGTAAAGGAGCATCACGGCAAGCAACCCCACGCAGGTGCTGAGCGCAAGCACGATATTCTTATCGAGCTTGAAACGGAGCCGCTTTCTCTGTAGATCCTTTGGCAGTAGATTAATTTCAATCATTATAGCCTCCGGGCCGCCAAACCGATCGGTACCGCCAGCAGGGGCGCTACTTTTTCCGGTTGGTATTCCATGAACATATCTGGATCATATTCGACGTTTCGCAGCGGATTGAAAATCTCCACCGGGATCCCTATCTTGCTCTGCATCAGTTCGGGGAAATACGGCACCAGAGCCCCCCCGCCGGATAGGACTATCCAGTCCAGCTGTCGCACGCCCGACGAGCTCTTGAAGTATGATATGGCCACCTCCACCCCGGCTATCAATTCCTCGGACGATGTGAAGACCGTCGCCTTGAACATATCCTGGTCGATAGAGCTATCCATCTCACCTTTAAGCGCCCGGGCCGCCATCTCCTGGTTCAGGCGAAACTCCCTGCCTATGGCGTCGAATATCAGCCTGATCCCGTTGGAGACGTCTCTCGTCGAATGATATAAGCCGTCTTTGAGAAAAGTCATGCTGGTGACATCGAAACCAACATCGATCAGCGCCGTGACCCTGTTGGGGTCAACCTCGTAGTTCATCTCGTAGGCGTTCAGAATTGCGAAGGCGTCGGTGTCCACGATCACGGGCCGCAGGCCGGCGTCGAGGATGAGGTCGAGGTAGTTTTTCAGGAATTCGTTCCTGGCCGCCACCAAAAGCACTTCCATCTTGTTGGTCTCATGGTCGACCTTGATGATGTGGTAATCGAGAGTCACGTCCTCGACGTCGAACGGGCTCCTCTGCTCGGCCTCGAAGAGAATCGCCTGCTCCGCTTCGCCGCCGCTCTTGCGATCCATAACGATCTTGTCCGTGATGACCCCGTGACCGGCTATCGATATAACAACATCCTTTATTTTCGGATCCGTCTGATCGATCAGGTTCTGAATGTCGAATATCACGGCATCGCGGTCCTTGATCTCCTCCGCCGAGATGGCGTCAAACGGAAGCTCTTTCAGCGCCAGCAATTTCAGGGCGTAACCCCCCGGTTTCTTCTGGAGCTTGACGAGCTTGATAGTGCTGGCGCCGATATCCAGCCCTACCGCCAATTTCGATTTTTTTCCGAAGCCCATATTTCTTCTCTCTTGTAGAAAGCTTTAATTCCCCTCAATAAAGTAGTTTTTTATTCTATTCCCAGCACTCTTACCTGTCAAGGGTTTTCCCTTCGCACACGTTTATTATCGTCTTATCAAAATAAAAGTTAACCCCGCTTGGTAAAAAAATGAAGGCCACACCCAAAGACCGCCCCAAACCCGGCTATTGCAGCTTGGTCCTCCCTGTGGCCGCCAACACCGATATGCTGAAGGGCGCATCTCCGCCGTTGGAATTGACGTTGACATTACCGGTTTGAGACGCCGCTCCCGTAGGCAGCATCACGACGGTGTTATTGGCAAACGTGACCGCTGAGTAAACAACCTTGCCATCGAGGATCACCGGACCGGCCACGATGGAATCTCCTGATTCATACGTCATCAACGAGGGATTCACTTTGTCCTTGAAAACAATATAATTCCTGGCGCCGGTGTCGAAATAGACCCCGTATGGCGCATTCTCCGATATCGCCCGGCTCCTCGCCGTCCGCATCGAGTTGAGAATGTTCCTGGCGTCGGCGTGCGACTTAAGCCGCGGAATAGAACGCCCAAAAAGGGGAACCGCGATAGCCGCCAGCACTCCGATTAGAACTACGACCACCACCAGCTCTATCATTGTAAAGCCGCGGGCGCCTGCTCGCTTGTTAGTATTTCTCAATAAGGAATTCATCTTGATACCTCCTGAATCTTATGCGCCCAGTTTGCTTTCCCGGGTTTCGTTATCGGCACATTGTCCGCCGAGCCTTAAGTGAAATATGATCTCGTCCGTGGCGACCTTATCATCGCCAAAATCCCTCCGCCGGAACTACCGCGGAAAAACTTCGCATCGATAAGGAGTCTCCATCCCCGCCTCCATGCGGCGGCCGGGCCACCATGGTGACTACCAGCGTCTTCATCCCCAGCCTTGTCACCTTCAGCGCCTCCACGTTTGAGGCCAGCACCTCGGTCAAGCTGCCATCGACTCTCATCAAGTTCCAATAATCGTCGACGAAATACTTGATTTCCCTTCCATGATAGCGTACCTCGATCGTATCCGTCACGTCACCCTTATCGATAGTTATGGGACTGCCGACCGAACGCGTCCGCCGAGCCAGCGACAGATGACGCCTTATTTCATCGAGGCCCGAGCGAATCGCGGAATCCGCCGGCTCAAGACCTGGTTCCAATGACGGCCGGCACCTGGACGCAAAGTGAAGATTCCAGAAAACGGTGGCCAGCACAGAGATCAGAATCACGACTATCATGACCTCGATCAGCGCTATGCCATTACCTCTCAGCCTCACATAAGCCTCCACTTACATCATCGGCATATTCGAACCACGAATTACGCAAAGCCCATGCCCGGCGTCAAGCATGCCAGGATTTCGGTCAAAGGCATGCCATAGCATAACTAACACCTTAAGGGCTACATGGTTACCCTATACGGCCGAGAGAAATAATATGGGATCGCCCCGAGCGTTATGGGGAATGCTCTATATATATGTTATTTCATGTATGTCAACATTTTCGACGATGACCGGCCCTCGGACACCAGGTGCGTAAGGTATATCCCCGATGGCATTGGCAGACCGCTTCCGTCTCTTCCATTCCAACGAACAACATAAGCGCCCGGCGAATATCTGCCTGCCGCCAGGCCCCGGATTAATCTCCCCTGAATGTCATATATGGAAAGCCTGATAAACTGGTCTTTGCCCACCACCCAAAACAATATCGTGGCCGCATCGTTGAACGGGTTCGGATAGACCGCCTTTATTTCGGCATTATATGGCAATGGGGTGTTTGGTCCGTTTATGCTCTGAACCTCCTGTTTCCGATCCAGAACCCAATCGTCGGGATCGATAGCCAGGTCTATGGGAGTGGTCAATACGTAAAAATCATAACTTTGAACCTGCTGATCGTTGACGATATCGAAATCGTAATTTACGCCCGAGTAAATCCTGATCTTAAGCGGCATCCTGAATATGGGCGCCTCAGACTGGACCTGCGCTATGTCGAGGTGAACATAGATATCGTCGCCCTCTATTCTGTAGCTCCAGGCGTAATTGTATTCAGGGTACCCCTGGTCAAATACCCACTCGTTGAAAAACCAGTCTAAGTCGGTCCCGGAGATGCTCTCCATGACGTCCCGAAATTCGTCCGTGGACGCGTTGCCATATGCATATGTCGCCGCATACAGATGCAAGCCGTCGAAAAACGCCGAATCTCCAATCACACCCCTCAACATATGCAAAACCCAGGCCCCTTTGACATAGACCGGCAACGCAAAAAGGTCCGGCGGGTTGAAAATCGGAAATCTGCCTCCCGACTGCTCGTATGTGAAATAGTCGTCCTTATAATTCAGCATGTTCTCTCTAAACGCGTCCTGACCATGCTCAACCTCGTTATAGAGCGCCGACGAATAAGTGGCGAAACCCTCGTTGAGCCAGATATGACGCCAGTCCGAAAGAGTCACGAGATCTCCCCACCACATGTGCGCCAGCTCATGGGCATATCCAAATTCGAAAGTTCTATCGCCGGTGATCCAGCTGCGGTTGAGCGTAGTCATTGTCTGGTGCTCCATGCCGCCAAATGCGAATGGCGCTACTGCCCCCTGACCGTATTTATCGAACGAGTAGGGATAAAAAAGGTTGGAATAAATCGCCATCATATTAGGCACCAAGCCGAAATCGTATGCCGCCCGCGACGAATCCTCGGGCCAAACCATGTTGAAGATCGGAATCGAATCCCCTTCCTGGTTTACATAATAGTCATTCCAAACTGCGAAATTCCCCATGATCAAATTCATCAGATAAGTCGAAATTAGGCAGGTGTTAACCCAATGATAGGTCCTGGTGCGCGCCCCGGGATCATGTTCCACATTGGCCAGGTAGCCGTTGGAGCCAACTTCGTAGTCTTCCGGCACGGTGGCGTATATTTCAGAGGTCGCCTTGTCCCAGGGCTCGTCGTAGCACGGGAACCAGTAACGCGCATCCTGAGGCTCCGACATGGTGTAACTGTTTCTGCTAAAATGATAATACCCTCGCCCAGCTACATCATCATGATAATAGACTCTGACCGCCAGCGTCTCGGGCGCCCGGTGATAGCCGTTCAAATCGATAATTATGGAGGTATCATCGAGGCTGAAAGAAGATGGGTCCGCAAAATACTTCACCGAGTCGATACCCAGCCCGACCGAATGGAGACGAAGACTGGAAATGCTGTCATCGACCACCCGAAATTGAAGCGTCATTGACCCCCGATAATAATCCGATTGCATCGGAAAATCGAGAATTAGCATGTAATGCAAGGCGTCGAACGAGTGCAGAGAGTCAAATAACGCCGATCCTGGATTCGCAAGGTCCTCTTTTTCGGAGAGGACTTGCGCATATTCGCCGGACGCGGCCGGAAAATACTTTGAGCTAACCCCGGCCTGCGCCCCAATAGATGCGGCATACATCAGAATAGATAGCTCCCCCACCCTTCTTAATAAAACCAAAAGGAAGGCCCTCTGGCCTTCCCTGCAAACCTCCCCTATTGTTGCAGACGTTCTATCATTCCCTCGAACGAGGTGCTTCATGTTCGAGCCCTTCATACGGGTCATTGTCCTGGCTTGTTAACGCAGCAACGTCATCTTCGCCTGACGAGTGCCCTGGCCTGTCGTCAGCCTGTAGAAGTAGATGCCCGATGCCGCCGCATCGCCATCAGCGTCTGTGCCGTTCCAGGCCACGTTGTATTCCCCCGCATTCAGCCGCTCGTCGACAAGAACGCCGACTCTCCTCCCAAGAATATCGAAAATCTCCAGGCGCACGTCGGACGCGGCCGGAAGTGAAAACCGGATGCTCGTGGATGGGTTGAACGGGTTAGGGTAGTTCGGCAGGAGCTCAAAAGCGTCCGAAACCTGGCCGCCGGACTCGCCCACACCCACCATTGGCTCAACCCTCCAGCCGACATCGTCTATGAATATCCCAGCCCACGTCAAAGTGTCATCCGATACGAACCGGAAACGCATCTTGTAATGATGGGCGTCGGGGCTCAGCACCGGCCCAAGATCGCATTCCGTGTAGCGAAAAATCTGAGGATATATCGTGTCTGTAAAAGCCCCAATCCGGCTCCAGGTCGAACCTCCGTTATTCGATGCCTCAACAAAACAAGTATCCCCGATCCTGATCGCCTGCTTGCGGAAAAAAGTCAGAAGAACGGAACTATAGGGCGAAAGGTCGTAATCAAGATTGGCCGTCATGGATGCATTGGCGTTATTGGGGTAATTAGGACTGGCAAACCACACTGAATGGCTGGAATAACGGCCGTCGTTTCTCAAAGTCCATCCTTCATCCACTGTCCAGTGGTCGAGGCCGTACCGTTCGAAATCCTCGAAAATCTCGACCGTGGTCATGACTAATGCATAACTACCGCTCTGCGGCAGCCGCCCCGTGTTCGGATTATGCGCCCCATCCCGCGCCGTAAAGTAGTAATGCACCGTGTCGCCGCTTTCAAGCTGCCTATCCAGGTCGAGCGATTCCAGCATGAACTCGCCCTCATCCGGCCCCGGCCCCAGGGGCGCGCTGCTCTCGGATTCGCCGTTGACAAAATAGTGCAGCCTCACCTGATAGGGGTCGACCCCATTGGCGTCGAACGCATCTATGATAAACGGCCCGTATGGCCCTAACAGATTGACCGTGTTCGGAGGCCCTTCGACCAGGGAAAGCGTCGGAGGTATCTGGTCTGGCCCGACATAAAAGGTGTAATGGTTTTGCGGCGCCCCATCAGGCCATGTCCCCCTGAAACTGCCCCTGTCGACCGCCAGAATATAATAATTGACATGCGTATCGTTTCTCTGCGGCGGTATGGTTCCTCTCCAGGCTGCGTCGGCAAAAACCATCGGTATCGCGGCATAGCCTGTGCCGTTGTCATAGTAAATCAATACTGAATCGGAACGAAGCTCGAATACCGACGAAATCGTTGCTGCCAGCGGAAAGGATCGCGTCGTGTCCTCGCTGTCCATGATGGTATCGGCGACAATGGTCATCGCCGTGCCCGGCCCGATGCCATGCCTATCCCCGAAGTTGTGGAAGATCACCAGGTCGTTGGGAGTCCCGTTCGAGAGGTCGCCATCGTCGTCGTCCTCGGCTACAAATGCCCAAAAATAGCTTTCAAAGTCCTGGGTTTGGGCGTACCGCGCAAAGTGCCAGAGCGAATCAGTGTACCCCATCGGGTGAGGCGAAAGCTCCGCCCTGGTATGCCAGAGCGCGCCTCCGATAATCAAGCCGTCATTATGAGGCTCGCCGGAAACATCGTCTGGATACCGCCTATCGTTATCGAGCGTCCTTAATGGCGTATATGGATTCTGGATATAGAATCCAACCCCCACCAACGGTTGATTGGTGATTGTGCAGGCTGTATAGTCCGAAAAACCCTCATGCATGGCGCCGTTTGGGCCGTACGGCCTCGTCTGCAGATCGGTGATTCCGTGCCCGTACTCGTGATAAACCACGTCTGCAATTTGCGCGATGTTCGAGCAGCCCCCGCCGGCCCGGTAGAAGTTGATTGTCCGATCCCAGCCGCTCCAGAATGCGTTGCAGGATCCCTCTACATTGACATTGCAGATCATGGGGAAATCCATAACCGTCAAATCCGGGTCAAGCGTCTTTATCCAGTTGTGAACGGTCACCCCGCTGTACCAGGCATCACGTTCGGGAGCAGTTGAGTTCGAATCGTCCCAGTAAACATCATAATTCGAGGGCGGATCAACCACGTCGGAAATCTCCGCTTCGCCGCCGTTATCGTTCATAACTTGCAGGTACGGTCCCCGAAGGTAGACGTACACGTTCAGAGGATCAGAGCCTCCTACTTCAATTGAATAATCCCCGCTCATGTCGGTGGTCACGGGATCATAACCGTCGAAATCGAGGTCGAGATGAAAGAAGTCCCTGTCCTCCCAGGGATCAAACGGATACATATGCTGAATCGACCCCGACGCATTGCCGCTAATGACATCGTGGTAGACCTTATCCTGGCGCTGCAGCACTTCGCCACTCTCGGCATCGACAAATACTTCCCATTCGGCGTAAGGGTCGATGGTCACAATCATGAATTTGTACGCCGAATGATACTCGGGGTCGCCGCCAAAATAAAGCGGGAATATGACTTGCCCCTGAACCTGGCTGCTTCTGACAGTTCCTTCTATCCCATCTATCGCTTTGCCTGATGCCACTTCCTGATTGATACTGAAACGCACCGGCTTTATGAGACCTGTCTCGATATTGCCCCAAAGCAAGTCGACCTTTCCCCAGGGACTCATGGCAAGTCCCAGGCCGCCGTCTTCGCAGGGGATGCCATCGGCGGCCCCTATCCCGCGGACAACCCTCCTGAAC
>Ga0315289_10005089_pt1 | contig 19480 bp, 16 predicted proteins | sample YL17G11_40_MG_FD_203452 | JGI IMG/M metagenome (GOLD analysis project Ga0315289, IMG submission 203452) | Sediment microbial communities from Yellowstone Lake, YNP, Wyoming, USA - YL17G11_40 | ecosystem: Environmental > Aquatic > Freshwater > Lake > Sediment | place: USA: Wyoming | collected...
ATGAAGAATCCAAGAGAATTTCCGAACTTATAAAGGATGTCAATCCAACGGCCCTGCGAATTCTTGATGTGGCTTGCGGAACTGCTGAGCACGCAAAGCGCCTCTCAATGGATTTTGATGTTCACGGAATCGACATAGAGCCTGAATTTATCAAGATTGCATCGTCCAAAATTCCATCTGGGGTATTTAAAATTGCAGATATGAGAAACTTTGATTTGGGCATAAAGTTTGACATCGTGCTTTGCTTGTTCAGTTCTATTGGTTATCTCACCAAACAAAATGAAGTCATTGCCGCGCTCAAATGCTTCAAAAGTCACATCAATGAAGGCGGTGCTATATTTATTGAACCATGGTTCCGACCAGAGCAATGGGTAGTCAATACGCCTCATATGCAGACGGTAGATTTACCTGAGTTGAAGATTTGTCGAATGAACACAAGCTTGAAAGAAGGGACGATTTCAAAAATCATTTTCCATTATTTGATTGGGAAATCCGGAGGAGTCGAACATTTTACCGAAAGCCATGACTTGGCTCTATATTCCCTGGACGAAATGGCATCGTTTTTCGACCAAGCTGAATTGCATATTGAGTATGATCCTATAGGAATTTCTGGCCGGGGGCTGTATGTTGCAAGACCAAGGTGAGAAATAGAAGGATTGGGCTTTTTGGATTTTATGCGCTCCGGCTTCAATGCAATTAGCCTATCAAATTTGATTATTTTGTAACCATGGTCCCTTTTGAATGGGCCCGCGAAGCAGGCGCCATTCTTCCGCCTTGTCAGCTCCCCGGGCACTGGGCGGGTGGCCTGCAGTTGCTGCCCTGCAAGGATGGCTTGCCCCCGCGCCGAACGGAAGCAAGCCGCGTTGCTTACCTGCTGCATGATCTTTCCAGCGATTCCTTATCCACATTCGCCCGCGTTTCATCATTGAATGACCGGTCAAGGCTGATCGGTTCATCGCCGGGGATCCCTGCATCGATCATCCAGATTATTTCCGGATTGTCCAGCCGATTTTCGACCGCCGCCGGCTCATAGATGAATGTTTTGCTGACAGGCCGGACAAACGAATTCTCGATCCATCCCATCCTGCCGTTTTCATCCCGCACCTTCGTCTTTTCGGCCGTGCGCTCAAGGACCGAAAGCGCGCTGCCCTTATTGAGCACAAACGCCGGCTTCTCATATACCTGCCGCATTTCGTGCGCATATACGGGAACATCGTTCTTGACCGGCACGACATACCGGCTTTTCTGCTGCGCTGATAGCGGCATGGCAATCAGCAATAGCAACGCCAGGTTGTTACTACAGCGGCTCATACATACCTCCTTGCATAGGTGAATTGCGTATTCGGATTTTCCCGCCGGCGGCAAAGTCCCGGGTATTTGCGGCCGGCAGGACCGATATGCTGAATTTCCCGATTTACCTGACCGCCGACACCGGCGGCAGCTTTTCATCCGGATAATCTCTGAGATGCATCCTGAAAAACCGGTTGTTTGCCGAATCCACGCCCTGATGCACCAGGCACCATCCTGCCCAATACAGCGCATCGGCACGATGCCTGCTTTGCGGAAACGCCTCCTGAAACATATCATAATACCGCATCGCCTGCGCATAATCCTGAACGCGCGTTCGCAGAAGATCGGCCAGCGAAATCATGATCTCCTCCGCGTTGGCAGAGGAACCGAACCTTGTTACGTATTCCCGCATGAGGTCGATGACCTCCCGTTTGTCGGCCGCCATATCGATGCGCCGGTACATGGCGGATTCGGCCCAGATGCCGCTGGGGAATGAAGCCAGATAGTCCTTGAATGTCGCACGCGCGCGCGCCCGATCGCCTGATGCTTCATATAACCGGCCTATGCGATACAGCGCGTTTTCATACAAGTCCATTGAGTCAATGGATATCCGTTTATAATCGGCAATTGCCGCGTCGATGCTGTCCGCTGCTTCCAGAAACTGGCCGCGCACGAATAGCAGGCGATCGCTGCGGCGCGAATGCGGGTTCTGCTCGATGAACCCTTCAGCGGCGGCGGCAGCACCAGGATCGCCGGTGATCAGATCGATTTCGATACGCCGGAGAACACGGTCCAGCGAGTCGGCGTCGGGCAAAAGGGCCGGTGCGGCCGCCGGGTCCGCAATCGCCGCTGCGGGCGCAGAAAGAAAGCCATGCAGCGCTATCCGCAGACTGTCAAGCTGCGCGTGCTCAGGTGAAGCCGCGCTCATGAGGGTGTCCCGGCCGACAGCCGCCTCGGCGCCTGCTGCAAGGCAAAGCGTGCGCGCGGCGATACGCCGGTTCTCAATACGCACCGATCCTTCGAGCACCTTCACGCGCGTATACGCCGAATCCACGGAAACGGCGAAGACGGTGCCGGTGACCAGGACAACGGCATTCGGCGTTTCCACATCGAACCGGGTGAACCGTCCTTTCTGCACGTCAAAAAGCGCGGTGCCCCGATTGAGTTGAACGCGCACCCTGGCCGTCGATTTTTCACGCACAGCCATCAGCGCTTGGCTATCCGCGCAGTAGCCCGTGCGCGCGTCAATCGCCGCATATCGCGGAGCATGCAGCCGCAGGGGAGAAAAAGCCGGGATGGCCGGTGCGGTCGGCGATGCGGACGCAGCGACAGGCTGCGACAATATCCCCACATCGGCCGGCGCACGTTTTGAAACAAGCAGGCCGCCCAGAAAACCAGCAGCTACCGCAACGACAATTCCGGCGGCCAGCGCATACCGATACGGAATTGGAAACCGGAAAATCCGCGCCTGCCTGCCGGCTTGCGAAAGTATGCGCTCTGTGATGGAATGTATGCGGGATTCATCCATGACCAGCGCCTGTTGACTTGCAAGCCCGGCGATCATCCGCGCCCGGCAATCGCTGCAAGAGGCAAAATGCGCTTCCCATTCTTCACGACGGTCTCCGTTGAGATACCCGTTGATTTCAGCGTCAGTCATACACGCCATAAAGCGCTCCCGATGAATCAAGACTTCTCTGTTTTCGCAACCGCAACCTTCAATTTGTCAATCAACTTGGCCTTCTTCGAATACACCGTATTCACGCCAACCCCCAATATCCGCGCAATCGTTTCCGGCGGCGCCATATCTTCAAAGTAAAGCCGATACAGCAGGCGGTCGCGCGGAGAACACCCGGCCAGGCTGCGCTCCACGATCTCCCTGCGCTCATGCGATTCCGCCGCATCATCCTCTGCGAAAAGCGCACCATCCAGCTCATCGACCGGGACCGCAACATGCAGCGACCGTTGCCTGGCGCAATTTATGGCCAACCGCCGGGCAATGGTCATCAGATACGTCGCCGCGCATGATCGCGCCGGATCAAACCGCCGCAGCGCATCCAGATTATTGCGAAATAGCGCAACGCAAACCTCCTGAAATACGTCCTCCCGGTCTTCCGGCCTTGCGGCAGAGCAGCGGCACATGACCCAGCCGATCGTCTGCCGTATCACCGGAGCAAAACGAGCGAGAAACGCCCGCACCGCACCCCGGTCGTTCGGATGCCCGATACAGCGCCGGACCAGTTCAATATCGCTCTGGGGCGATGGGGCCATGATCAGGATTGCCTTTCATGATTATTATACAATCGAAATGCCGGAATCTACCCTGGGGGCCAATAAAAAAGGCGCCTCCTAAGAAGCGCCTTTCGCGGTGGCTCATTGCTTTCTCTGCTTCAGTCTCGCTAGATTCGGGCAGCAGACCCTCCATCACGTTCATAATCGGTTTCTGCAATTGATGGGACCCTGGAGTGAAACGACATTGTATAATTCTGTTCGCCGGGCTCACAACGGTGTACTAAAAAAGTCCCGATTTCATGGTCTTTGGAGACCGCCTGTATGGCGTCAATTTCATTTTCGAAAACCCCAATGACCTTTTGGTCCTTAATGACAAGTATTTTCCCGTTATATTTTCTGACCAGTTCATCCTGGTGATTGACATAATATTCAAATTCTTTTTCAAGCATACTGGCTCCTTTGCACGCGGGATTACAGCTATCCTTGCTTCAGACCTTTTCCATCCACCCATGCCGGTCCGGCAGTTCTCCGTACTGTATCCCCTGCAGCGTGGTATAGAGTTTCGTCAGCGTTTCGCCGGCCTTGTCTTTTTTGCCGAACGTAAAGACCGTGCGGCCATAGGTGATCGAATAGACCGGTGTGATCACCGCCGCGGTGCCACAGGCGGCCACTTCGGCGAAGTGCGACAGTTCGGCAAGCGTGATGCGCCGCTTTTCCACCCGGTGACCCAGATCGCGCGCCAGTTGCTGCAGGCTCAGATTGGTGATGCTGGGCAGCACCGATAAGGAATCGGGCGTCACATACACGCCTTCTTTCGTGATGCCCAGGAAATTCGACGTGCCGAATTCATCCACGAACCGGCGTTCGCCGGAGTCAAGGTACAGGTCCACGCTGTAGCCCGCTTTTTTCGTTTCTATGCCGCCCAAAAGGCCCGCGGCGTAATTGCCCGCGACCTTCACGTTTCCCACCCCGCGCGGGGCCGCGCGGTCGAATTTGTCCTGCACCATGGCGCGCACGGGTATGAACCCGCCTTTGTAATAGGGTCCGGCAGGCGTCACCAGCACGATGAACAGGTAATCGTCCGCCGGCTGCAGCCCCACGCGCGGCGTAACGCCGATGAGCAGCGGGCGGATATACAGACTGGCGCCCGTGCCGAACGGCGGAACATAGTCGATGTTCTCGCGCACGCCTTTTTTTACGGCCTTTACAAAAAGGTCCACCGGCGGCGGCGTCATCACGATGCGGTGCGCCGTATCGACCATGCGCTGCGCGTTTGCCCGGGGGCGAAACACGGCAACGCCGCCCTTTTTCTGCGAAAATGCCTTGAGCCCTTCAAAACATGCCTGGCCGTAGTGCAGACAGGTGGCGCCGATGTGCAGGGAGATGTGGGGGTCGGTATGGGTTTTAAGCGCGCCCCATTTTCCGTTTTTGCATTCGGCGGTCAGATAGCACCGGGTCTTCCGGTATTCGAATCCCAGGTTTTTCCAGTCGAGGTTTGGCATAGTCGGGTCCTTGGCTGATAGAATGCTGCATAAAGACGGGACGGACGCTCAGCGTCCCCCCGCCCTGATCCGGTCTTTCATCAATTTATATCGCAGGCTGTCGACCAGGGCGATCCACGACGCCTCGATGATATTGGTCGACACGCCCACGGTGCCCCAGAAGTCTTTGCCGTCCGACGATTCGATGAGCACGCGAACCTTGGCGCCCGTGCCCTCCTTGCCGTCCATCACGCGGACCTTGAAGTCTTCGAGCTTGACACTGCGCAACGAGGGATAGAACTTGACCAGCGCCTTGCGCAGCGCGTTGTCCAGTGCGTTCACCGGGCCGTCGCCGTCGGCGGCCGTGTGCTCAAAGTCGCCGTTTTTGCGCACCTTGATGGTGGCTTCCGAAAAAAGCTCCCCGCTTTCGCGCTGTTCCTCGATCACGCGAAAGCCCTTGACGTCAAAGTTGTGCGTGAACATGCCCAGGGTCTCGCGCGCGACAAGTTCAAACGAGGCGTCGGCCGCCTCAAACTGGTAGCCCTGGTTTTCCAGTTCCAGGATGCGCGCGAGCACCGCGCGGACCGCCTGGTCTTTTTTGTCAAGTCCCGGACGGATGTTCGCCAGCTTTTCGAGGATCGTGCCGGCGCCGGAATGCCCGGACACCACAAAGCGCCGTTCGTTGCCCACGGCGCGGGGGGCGACGTGTTCAAAGGACCGGTGCACCTTGCGCACGGCGTCGGCATGCATGCCGGCCTTATGGGAAAAAGCCGCCTCGCCTACATACGGCTGCCGGATGTTGGGCGATATATTGGCGATTTCGTTTACAAAGAGCGACGCTTCGGTGAGCGCCGAAAGCTGCGCCTCCGATACCACGCGCACGCCCATTTTGAGCTGCAAACCGGGTATGATGGTGCAGAGATTAGCATTGCCGCATCGCTCGCCCAGACCGTTCATGGTCCCCTGCACCTGCACGGCGCCTTCCCGCACCGCCATAAAGGCGTTGGCTTCGGCGCACCCCGCGTCGTTGTGCGTGTGCACGCCGAGCGGCGCGGAGAGCCAGCCCTTGACCGCACGGAATATGGCGGCGAATTCGCTGGGCAGCATGCCGCCGTTGGTGTCGCACAGCACCAGGCAGGCCGCACCGCCGTCCTGCGCGGCTTTCAGGCACTTGACGGCATAGCCGGGGTTGGCCCGGTATCCGTCAAAAAAATGCTCGGCGTCAAAAAAGACTTCGTCCGCATACTTCTTCAGATACGCGACGGACTCGCCGATCATGTCAAGGTTTTCCGCCGGCGACGCCTTAAGGACCTCGTGCACGTGCAGGTCCCATGTTTTGCCGAAGATCGTGACGGCAGGCGTACCGCAGCGCACGAGTCCGGCAAGCTGCGGATCACGGGCGCAGGAAACGCCTTTGCGGCGCGTGCTGCCGAACGCCACGAGTTTCGGCGCAAGGCGCAGCTTTTTCGCGCGGCTGAAAAAGGCGACGTCCACGGGATTGCCGGGCATGGGCCATCCGCCTTCGATATACCGGATACCCAGATCGCCAAGGCGCTGGGCGATCTTGATCTTGTCGGCAAGCGAAAAACTGATCCCCAACGCCTGGCTGCCGTCACGCAGCGTGGTATCATACAGTTTGACCGATCGAGCTGTCATACATGCCTCAATGGGGTGATGGAGTATTGGAGTGATGGAGCAATGGAATGCAGGCTGATCGCAGTATGCATTTCCATTGCTCCATTACTCCAGCACTCCAATGCGCCTTTCTTCACTGCACCATTCCCGCCACCAGGTCGCCCACCTCGGTGGTGCCCATGCCCATTTTGCCGGCGGCCAGGTTCTTGATTTTCCCGCCGGTAAGGGCGGCGGTGACCGCGCGGTCGACGGCCTGCGCCGCCGCGCTTTCGCCCAGGGTGTCCAGCATCATGCCTCCGGCCGCGATGGCGGCAAGCGGGTTGATCACGTTTTTACCCGTGTACTTGGGCGCGCTGCCGCCCATGGGCTCGAACATGGAGACGCCCTGGGGATTGATATTGCCGCCCGCGGCAATGCCCAGGCCGCCCTGGATGATGGCCGCCAGGTCGGTGATGATGTCGCCAAACAGGTTTTCGGTCACGATCACGTCGTACCATTCGGGCTGTTTGACAAACCACATAGTGCAGGCGTCAACATGGTTGTAGTCCTGCCGGATGTCCGGGTAGTGCGCATCGCCCATCTCCTTGTGCACGCGCACCCACAGGTCGCCGCAGTGGGTGAGCACGTTGCTCTTGTGCACCAGCGTCAGCATTTTTTTGCGGTTGCGGCGCCGCGTGTATTCGTAGGCGTACTTCATGCAGCGCTCCACCACGGGGCGGCCGTAGACCATCACCTGCGAGGCGATCTCCATGGCCGTGCCCTTCTGCACCACGCCGCCCACGCCGGTGTAGATGCCGCCGGTGTTTTCGCGCACCACCACAAAGTCTATGTCCGCGGGCCCCTTGTCCTTGAGCGGACAGTCTTCCGCGCGGTAAAGCTTGACAGGACGCAAATTGATGTACTGGTCCAGGGCAAACCGCGTCTTGAGCAGGATGCCCACTTCCAGAACGCCGGGCTTCACATCCGGATGACCGATGGCGCCCAGAAAAAGCGCGTGCTGCTTCCTGAATTCTTCAATGGCGGAATCCGGGAGCGTTTCGCCGGTGCGCCGATAGCGTTCGCCGCCGAAATCATAGGTGGTATAGTTGAGTTTGAAGCCGTATTTCTTCGCCGCCACGTCGAGCGCCTTCACGCCTTCGCGCAACACTTCCGGACCGGTCCCGTCGCCCGGCAGCAATCCCACATTGTAACTCTTCACGATCGTCCCTTTCCGTTGCTGGAATACTGTATTTCCCCGTCCCCCGTCTCCTGTTTTCCACCGATCACCGATGACCTGCATTCCACCGCTTACGGTTTACAGCTTACTTGTTTACCTGCATTCCACCGACCCCTGAGGCTCTGCAGCTCTGGCCTCTGGCCTCTTCACGTTACTATCAGATCATCCCCGTCCTTGTCTTCCTCCGCCAGCATGTTCTCGAGTTCCTTCAGGTCAATCTCCTCGTCCTTTTCCGCGGATGCGGCGGGCGAAAGCTCCTTCACATCCGGCGTGCTCCCCTTTTTACCGGTCGCGCTTTTTGGCGTGATGCGGAGCAGCTTCGTATCTATCGCATCGTCAAGGTCATCCTCTTTGGCCGGCTTTTTCGCCTCGGCGGCTTTGGTGCCGCGCGGCGTGAGCTCCACGGTATCGCCGGTCACCGAAGGGCCGGCTTTGGGCCGGTCGGTTTTGATTTCCGCGGTTTCGCCCATGGCGTCTCTGCTTATTTTGCGCGTATCGCTGGCTGATGCCGCGGCAATCTTGGCGAACATGCCGGTCGCCGGCCGCGAAACAACGGACGGCTCTCCGGCCTTGACCGCGGGCGTAAGCTGCGCCGCCGTCACCTTGCCCGTTTCGGTCATCGAGGTCGCGGGCGCCTCTTTTTTGGGCGAAGCTTTAACCATGCGCTGGATGTTTTTAAACTCCTCGGTGCCTGCTTTGCCCACCAGTTCGAACATGCAGATCTCGGTTGAAGTGACGATTGCGCCGGACTTTTCCATTTTCTTGAGCGCCACCGCATGATCGAAGTCCTGGCGTGACGCCACGGCGTCGGCCACTACATGCACCCGGTATCCGCGCTGCAACAGTCCCAGCGTGGTCTGGTTGATGCACACGTGCGTTTCCACGCCGCAGATCACCAGCGCTTCCAGACCAAGCTGGTGCAGCCGGGTGATGAACAGCGGTTCATCGGTGCAGGAAAAATCCAGCTTCTCGATGGCCGAGAACGCGGGAAACAGCCGCCGCACCGCCTCAACCGTTGGTCCCAGGCCTTTGGGATACTGCTCGGTGACCAGGATGGGCATTTTGAACATCTGAAACGTGAGCGCAAGCCTCGTGATGTTCTGCGCCACCGCGGCAAAGCGCGGGACCGCCGGGGCGAACTTTTCCTGCATGTCAATAATCAGCAGGCCCGTCTTGTTGCGGGAAAGCGTATTCGGATGCTTCATACCGGCACAACCCCTTTCCCCGATGAAGGCACAGGTCAGTCGTTGATGCTTTTGCCGTTCTTTTTGCCGAACTTGCGGATGCGGTACACCTTGTTGATCAGGTCCATATAGGCCAGGGCCGACGCCTCCACGATGTCGGTGCTGGTGCCGTTGCCGATAAACAGGCCCTTGCCCGTACGCCCGATGATTTTTACCTTGCCCACCGCCTCGCGGCCCTCGGTGACGGCGTCCAGGTGGAATTCCTCGATCGGCACCGAAAAGCCCGCCACCCGATCGATGGCCCGCGTGGCCGCGTCCACGGCGCCGTCGCCGCAGGCGGCTTCCTGTTTGACAACGCCGTTCACGGCGATGCGGATGGTTGCGGTGGGCACCACGCCGCGGCCGCTTGAAACATTCAGGTATTCCAGCGTAAAGCGGTCCTTCATGTCGTCCGACGACCTTGATTCCATGAGCAGGATCAGGTCGTCGTCGTATACCGTTCCCTTTTTGTCGGCCAGCGCGATGAACCGGCGGTAAAACGCCCCGATGTCGATTTCGGCCTCGGCGTACCCCAGGCTGCGCAGCCGCGCCTTGACCATATGCGAACCCGAGCGGCTGGTCAGGTTCATCCGGTGCTCCTTGAGCCCGATCGATTGCGGCGTCATGATCTCATAGGTACCGGAGGCCTTTAAAACGCCGTCCTGATGGATGCCCGACGAATGCGCAAAGGCATTGCCGCCCACAATCGCCTTGTTGGGCTGCACCGGCATGTTGCAGATGTCGCGCACCAGCTTGCTGGTCCGCATGATCTCCCGCGTATCGATGCCGGTCGAAAGATGGAACAGGTCGGAACGCACCTTGAGGATCATGGCCACCTCCTCAAGCGCCGTGTTGCCCGCCCGCTCGCCCAGCCCGTTCATGGCGCATTCGATCTGCCGCGCGCCGTGCGAAACCGCGGTCACGGCGTTGGCCGTGGCCAGGCCCAGGTCATTATGACAATGCACCGAAATGACCGCTTTGTCTATGTTGGGCACGCGGTTGAACAGCAGGTCGATGAGCGCGCCGAACTGCTCGGGCGTGGTGTAGCCCACGGTGTCCGGGATATTGATCGTGCGGGCGCCGCAGGCAATGGCCAGCTCCACCACCGCGCACAGGAAATCAACCTCGGTCCTCCCCGCGTCCATGGGGGAAAACTCCACATCGTCGCACAGCCGGCGCGCCAGCGTGACGCTATGACGGATCATTGCCAGCACTTCCGCCGGCGATTTGCGAAGCTGCCCCTGCAAATGGATGGGCGACGTTCCCACAAACGTGTGGATGCGCGGCCGCGCGGCCCGTTTGACCGCCCGCGCGCAGACGCGGATGTCCTTGTCGATCGCGCGCGCCAGGCCGCAGATGACCGGCCCCTTGACTTCGCGCGCAATCGCCGCCACCGATTCATAGTCCCCCGGCGAACTGATGGGAAACCCCGCCTCGATGATATCAACCTTGAGCCGGGCCAGTTGCCGCGCGATGCGCAGCTTCTGGTCGCACGAAAGGCTCGACGGCAGGGCCTGCTCCCCGTCCCGCAGCGTGGTGTCGAATATGTAAACGCGGTTGTTCATATATTTCCTGCTTTCCGGATAAGCAGAGCCCGGCGGCCGGACGTTTTCCCGCTATTCCAGTACCCCATTGCCCCATCGCTCCATTCTCAGTTGCTCGCCCTTCCGCCAACGCCCTTGGTGGCCCCGGTGATGGCCCTGGCCTTCTCTTTCGGACGCAATGCGCGCGCGGCCGCGCCGGCGCGCCACATTTCTGAATTGCCGATTTCAGCAAGCCGTTTGCGCAGGAACTCCTGATAGTTCCTGCCGCCGCAATCGCGCAGCACTTCGCGCGTCTCCTGGCCCGACTTCACCGATTTGTAAAGCTTTTCGAACACCGGCATATTGGCCTTGCGGAATATCGGCCGCCATTTGAGCGCGCCGTGCTGGGCCGTTGCCGAACAGTTCGAATACATCCAGTCCATGCCGTTCTCATCCACCAGACGGATGAGACTCTGCGTGAGTTCCTCCGAGGTTTCATTAAAAGCTTCCGACGGGCTGTGCCCGTTTTTGCGCAAGACATCGTATTGCGCCTGCATGATGCCGGCCAGCGCGCCCATGAGAACGCCGCGTTCGCCGGTAAGATCGGAATAGACTTCATTCTGGAACGTGGTGGGGAACAGATACCCCGAACCAATGCCGATGCCCAGGGCGATGCAGCGATCTTCGGCGCGGCCCGTGGCGTCCTGGAACACGGCGAACGACGAGTTGATGCCCGCGCCCGATAAGAAATTGCGGCGCACATTGAGCCCCGACCCCTTGGGCGCCACCATGATGACGTCGACGTTTTTGGGCGGTATCACGCCCGTCTGCTCCTTATAGACAATCGAGAATCCATGCGAAAAATAGAGCGCCTTGCCCGCGGTGCAGTATTTTTTGACGGACGGCCATATCGCCCGCTGGGCCGCGTCCGAAACGAGCATCTGGATGATGGTCCCCCGTTCCGCCGCCTCTTCGATATCAAACAGCGTTTTTCCCGGCACCCAGCCGTCCCTGACCGCGCGGTCCCAGTCTTTGGCAAAGGACTTCGCCTGACCCACGATGACGCTGAAGCCGTTGTCGCGGAGATTGAGGCCTTGCGCCGGGCCCTGCACACCGTAGCCGATGATGGCGATGGTTTCGTTTTTCAGGACCTTCCGGGCCCTGGCAAGCGGGAACTCCGAACGCATGACGACCTGTTCCTTTACACCGCCGAAATCGATCGATGCCATGAGATGCTCCTTGAAAGATTGATTGTTGTATTTTCCCGGTTTGATTTTCGGATTTCAGATCCTTCGCGCAAGGGCGACTTTACCCGTGCGCACCATTTCCTTGATTCCGTACGGCTTGACCAGCGCCACGAAATCATCGATCATCTGGCTCGTGCTCGACAGCTCGATCGTCACCGAATTGAGCGATACCGCGGCGATTGTGGCGCCAAAGATATCGGCCAGCTCGATGATCTCATGCCGGTTGCTGCGCGACACGTCGGCGCGCAGCAGGATCAGCTCGCGGTCGATGACCGGCTCATCGCGGAAATCGATGACCTTGATCACGTCGATGAGCTTGTTGAGCTGCTTGACAACCTGCTCAAGCACCTCCTCGTCGCCGCCCACCACGATGGTCATGCGCGATATCGAAGGATCGTCGGTTTCGGCCACGTTCAGCGTCGAAATATTATACCCGCGGCTCGAAAAAAGGTTGGCGATCCGCGAAAGCGCGCCGTGACGGTTTTCCACCATCACCGAAATGATATGGGTACTCATTATGCCTCCAGCATGATCTCACTCAATGGTTTTCCCGCCGGCACCATGGGGAAGACGTTTTCGTCCTCGATCACGATGAACTCCATGAGCGCCGGGCCGTCCACCGCAAGCGCATCGCGCAGCACGCTCTCTACATCCCCGGGCTTTTCCGCGCGGAATGCGGGGATACCATACGCCTTTGCCAGCGCCACGAAATCGGGCACATACGGCTCTTTGCAGCGGCCCTCGGGCGCGCATTCGCCGCACAGGCCCTGCGGACGTCGCAGGCAGGTGGAACTGCGGCGCCTGCCGTAAAACAGGTCCTGCCACTGACGCACCATGCCTAGCCATCCATTATTGATAATGGCGATCTTGACCGGAATATGATTGATCGAGATGGTGGCCAGCTCCTGAATGTTCATCTGGATCGAACCGTCTCCTGCGATATTCACCACGGGCCGTCCGGGATTGCTCATGGCCGCGCCCATGGCCGCGGGCAGGCCGAAACCCATGGTCCCCAGGCCGCCGGAACTCAAAAGCGTCCGCGGCTCGTCGAACACATAGTATTGCGCCGTCCACATCTGGTGCTGGCCCACGTCCGTGGCCACGATCGCTTTCCCCTTTGTAATACGATAAATCGCTTCGATGACCGACTGCGGCTTGATTTCCGTTGCCGACGGCTTATAGGAAAAAAGCCCGTCCTTCTTCAGTTCGTCAATCTGCCGGTTCCACTCCGTGGGCCCGCGCGGCGTTGCTACTTTGTTAAGCTCGGTCAGGATGTTTTTCGCGTCGCCCACCACCGGGATGTCCACCTTGATGATCTTGGCGATGGCCGCGGGATCGATGTCCAGGTGGATGATTGTGGCGTTCTGGGCAAAATGGTCCACATTCCCGGTCACGCGGTCGTCGAACCGCGCGCCCACCGATATGATCAGGTCCGTCTCCTGCAGCGCGAAGTTGGCGCACTGGGAACCGTGCATGCCGGGCATGCCGATGAACAACCGGTGCGTCCCGGGAAAACCACCCAGGCCCATGAGCGTGGTCGTCACCGGAATATTTGCCTTCTCCGCAAGCTCGAGCAGTTCCCGGTGGGCGCCCGAAAGGACGACCCCGCCGCCGGCGTAAATCACCGGTTTCCTGGACGCAGCCAGCGCCTCGGCTGCTTTTCTGATCTGGCGCACATGGCCCACCACGTTGGGCCGGTAGCTGCGGATCGACACCGCGGCCGGATATTCGTAATTGTCAATCGTGGCCCGCGAAACATCGGACGGAATATCGATCAACACCGGACCAGGCCTGCCCGTGCGGGCGATGTAAAACGCCTGCTTTAATAGCGTGGGCAGCTCCTCGATGCTCTTCACCAGAATATTGTGCTTGGTGATGGAGCGGGTGATTCCCACCACGTCGGCTTCCTGGAACCCATCGGATCCCAGCACCGGGGTGGGGACCTGTCCGGTGATGGCCACCATGGGTATGGAATCCATATACGCCGTGGCAATGCCCGTGACCAGATTGGTCGCGCCGGGGCCGGAGGTGGCCACGCACACGCCCACTTTGCCCGTGGCGCGCGCATACCCGTCGGCCGCATGAGCGGCCGCCTGCTCGTGCCGCACCAGCACCACTCGCGGCACCGTAACTTGATAAAATGCATCGAAAAGGGGTATCACCTGGCCGCCGGGATACCCGAACAGGATCTCCACGCCTTCCTGCACTAATGCATCAACGACGATTTCCGAACCTGTCTTTTTCACGGATCTCCTCCGGAACTGGTTGAAATGACGCCGGCTGTTTTCGTGATCCCCGGCAGCAGGGCGGCATTTCCATTGAGCTCGAAAGCAATAGAAAATACCACCTGCAGCCGGGGAAACCAAACGCCCCGTTCCCACAACGCCGTACCCATCGGCGGACAGCGGCGCGATTGCCGAATAAAAAAGCCCGCTTCCTTTGGAGAAGCGGGCTTTTTTATTCGTTGGAGCGACTACAAGGTCAAATTCCCGCTTCTCCTTTGGGCCGGCTGATAAGCGCGGCAAGGACCACTACTACCGCCGAGGCGATAGCGAGAACGGGAAACACATGCTGCTTTTTCATTGACATACGATTTTAATATACAATTGCGGCGCGATGAATGCAAGGGTTTGATGATGTTAATTTCCTTTTGGCAATGCGGAGGGACGATGAAGCTTGTCGGTTTCGTCGATCAGGACAAGGCGATCGAAGTCCATCAGATGTTGACGAAACGCCGCATATGAACTATCTTGGCACAAGGGGGTTCTGTTTGGCCGGCCGCTCCACGATAACTACTTCATGTTCATCAAGCTCAATTATAAAATGGCAATAAGCCCGACCAATCGCGACGAAGCCGCGAAGGCGGAGCTGGAATTGCGGCGCCGCCAGTACCAGGCGGCCGAGTGGTTCCGCTAATATGTCTCCGGCTGCGAGAACGCATTTATAGCGCGCACCAGTCCGTCACTCTGCATCCGCCGTGGCCGCACGATCTGCAAAACCACCATCTGCGAATACCTGCATGCCTCCGATCGGACCACCAGCAGATAGCTATGGGCCGGCCGGTGGGCAATGTCAAGCGTCACGAGTCCACCTGCCCGGCCGGAAAACTGCTCAAGACAGGAACCATCGATAGAGCATAATGCGACTGCGAAATCTCTCCCCGTACGACCGCGCACGGTGAGGTTGCCGGCGGCTGATGACCGTATCTCGGCAATTCCGCCGGCGGAAGAACCCGGCTTCGGCGCTGTGCGCGGTGTGAATGCAGCGCCTGTCCCCGTACCTTCATAAGCGCCGATATCCGTTCCGGCGCCAACGGGGACGGGATTGCCCCAGAAATCTTTGCCGCCATTGCCGGGAATCGCGACTCCGGCGTTGATACAGGGAGAACCCGGCTTCAGTTTGTAAACTCCCGCTGATGCAATGCCCACTGATGCGCCGCCGGGCTGATTGATCAATGGGTCGCCGGTTATTTTGCCGGCATCGGCGGGGGAGTTGGTATTCGAGCCGAAAAAGCAGTTATGGTCCCAGGTCGGCACGGCATCGTAGGTTGCGTTCGTATTGATATAAAAGATGTTGTTCCTGAAAGAGATGTTGCTTCCCGATTCGCAGGCCACCACTTTTGTCAATGGCACGGATGCGGCTGCATAGATGGTGTTGTTATGGATTGAAGTGTTCGTCGGGGCTGCGCCGCTGACTCCGAACCAGAACGTTTGGTTTGAGTCGTTCTGGCTGATGTTGTACCGGATGACGTTGTCTGATGATATTTCGCCGGGATCGGAGATGACCGACATGAATCCGCCCAGATTGTTGTGGCTGTAGCAGTACTGCAGCGTGCAGGCGACGGCCGTGCCGTCGAAGGTGAAGCCCTGGCCGCCTTCGCCGCTGTTGTCCCAACTGACATTCTGGTATGCTTCACAATACTGGATTTTTGAGCCCGTATTGAATTTAAGGCGGATACCGAATGATTCATTATTCCGGGCAAATCCGGTGTTGTAAACAATGCAGTTTTCGATGAGAGCGTTGTCGCAGTTTCGGAGGATGATGCCCAGCTGGCGGACATCATGAACGGTAGTGTTTCGAACGACAAAACGGGTGAACCGGTTCGCCGGGTCACTGGCCATATCCCAGTTGCCGGTCTGAATACCGATCCACCAGATATCATGGATATCGCATCCATCGATGATGACATCATCAAATCTGGTAGTATTGGCGTCCCCGATCTTGAACAGGATTCCACCGGCAAACGGACTGGCGGAGCTGGGGAAACCAGCGCCATCGCCAGTGCCATTGATATTGTGGATGGTAAGATTTTTAAACCGATAGTAGGTGGCGGTGCTGCTGTGAAAAACCTTGATTCCGCCCATGCCATTCGGGTTGGTGATTTCAAGGTTGTTGATTTCCCATCCCTGGACCTGTTTCAGAAGAACGCCGGCGCCGTTGTCCTTGCCGTTGGCCTGACCGGCTGACCCGGCCGGTTCGGTACTTCCCAGATTGCAGCCGATGATCGGTTTGGCCCCGGTTCCGTACCTGTCAACAACGATGGGCGCAGCCGCAGTCCCGTCATTGCCGGCTTTCGGCCAAATCTGCCCTGGAAAAGTGCTTCCGGCTTTAAGAAGGATGCTGTCTCCGGCAGCAAAGGTCGCGCAAGCACTGTTGGCATTGGCGCCGGAATAGGAGCAGACTTTGCTGAGTGTTTTCCACGCCGCGGCAGGACTTGTCCCCGCATTGCCATCGTTGCCGGCGATGGGATCGATATAGTAGGTGGTGCGCGACAGGGCAGGGATTGCACCAGCCAGCACGAACCCGATTGCCAGAGCGGCATGGAGAATTCGAGAAATTATTGATTGACGCATGGTTCTCCGTTCCCTTTCAATTGTTCGGATTGCATAAAAGAACGCCGCGAAAGCATGGCCAGATATCGATGCATCAGCAAATATACCCGAATATGCCCTGTATGGATGCAATGAAGAATGAAATTACAGATCGAGAGTATTAGGTGTTATGCGTTTGGCGCATTCGGGCTTTATGCGGGTTCCACGATAGGCTGCGGATCATAGCTTCCCCAATGCAAAGCGGACGCAGGGGCCTTCCGCTCCGTCATGCGGCTTTGCCGGTCATCAAATAGGGAAGGGACGTGGCGCTACGCTTCCCTCCCATAGTCGCGCACTTCTTTCCACGCGTCAATGACCGTCAGCACGCTCTCCCACGGCGTAGACTGGACAAGGGCTTCAGCCGGAGAAAGCGCAAGCCCACCCCCGCTGCCAAGCTTCCGCACCGTCTCATGCACTTCGGCGCGGATCTGCTCCGGCGTTCCCTGCTCCATGGTGATCGGCTCGTTCAGACCGCCGATCACGGCGATTTTCTTGTCGAAAGCGGCCTTGACCGCGCTGAGATCGATCCGTTGTCCCAAGGGGACCGGATCGAGAAGGAAATGGGCATCGTAGCCGGTCTCGATACATGAGTCAAGGAGCGGCATGCAACCCATGCTCATGGTGTAGGCGATATGCCTGCCCGCATCGTGTACAATGTCAACTGTCCTTTTAAGGCGGGGCATGAAATGTTCTCGATACAGCAACGGTGACCAAAAGGCGGTGCCCTCGTAGTAGCCGCGGCGCAAGACCAGGTCGACCGGCGTGTCCAGCATCACCTCCAGCACTTGCTTCTCATATTCCTCCAACAGGTCCAGGAGCCCCTCGAAAAGCCGCGGATTGTCCATTGACATGAAAATCAGCGGCTCAACACCGCACAGCCATATGGCAACATCTGCGATGCCGTCGGCCCCGAATGCCGCGAACAACACGCCCATCTGCCTGGCTGTGCGGCCGGTCGCCTCCGCCTCGCGCCGCAATGCGCCAACGGTCTCGTTGGTAAACCCCAGCAGGATATACCGGAGTTTCTCCAGGTCCTGCTCGGTCAGCACAGGACATCTGCGGTACCGCGCGACGTTGTAGTCGTCCAGCAGGTCTATGTGCGGCTGGCCATGCCTGTGCAGCGGCCACTCATCCGAAACCCAGTCGTCGGTGCGCCGGACTTCCTGTCGGAACACTCCAGCAGGCGTGTCATACTCCTTGATCATCACCGGCCATCGCTCGTGGGCGGGGCTCTCCTCCCACTCTCTGGTGACAAGGCCTGCAGGCCAGAAACCTCGGAACGTCATTGTGACCCAGGCGTCGACGTCCAGCGAAAGCCATGTCTTTGCCTGCTCGAAGCCGTTTGACCAGGCGAGTCGGCCCGGTGCGTTGAAGCCAAACGTATGAAACAACAGCGGAATGCGGTCGGTCTCCTGGTAGTTGAGCACCGCAAGCATCCGTTCTCTTGATGACATTGCTGCCATGGTTTTTCTCCGTTTCATAATCCGGGTGACTCTGAGATACTGCGTAGGTACAAATATAGGACGGAACCTGTTGTTTGTGAATGGCACAGCATGCCTGAAACATGTATTTTGCTGCTCACCTCCCATCCAGCCGGGGACAAGCGTCTATGACGAGAATCATCGGGCATACCTGGAGTGATCGCAAGGGGATCAGCCCTCTGATCGCCGATGCTAAGGAACTCGTCACCGATCGACGATGGTCGGGAAGTATCGACAGGAAGCCATACTGGATACTTGACTATGTGATAAGCCCTTTCGGGAGATACCGTGTCGGCCCGGAACGCGATCCGTGGAAAGAGCGCAAGGCGCAAACGTTGGTTCTTTACCCGCCCAACATGCACTATGGGGAAGACACCTCAGGAGTGAAGGGCGCTCTCCACTGCGCATGGATACTATTCAAGGGCGGTGAGGAAGCCGGACTCGATCCCTTCGTCCGTCCGCGGGGATTCGCGGAATTCAGCGACGACGACGGGACCATGCGGGACGCCATTGTCACCGCGGCCACGCTTGGTCACCAGCGCGGAGATCGCGCATTCTGGGAGGCCCAGGAGATGCTGATCAAGGCGATAGGCATGCTTTTCAATGCCCTGCCGCTGGGAACCGGGCATTACCGCATCGCCGCGGATGCGGACCATTCCGACAACTCCGACTTCGTCAACAAAGCGGAATCGTTTCTCAAGCAGCATCTCCTGGAGAAAGTGGCTCTCGCCCATATAGCCCGCCATCTGAACATGAGCGCATCGGGCTTTTCTCATCGGTTCAAGCGCGAAACCGGCGGCACGCCCTTCCATGTCATGAACAGCATGAAGATTGAGCACACCAAAGCACTTCTACTCCGGAGACAACCGCTGAAGATCATTGCTGATGAGCTCGGGTTCTGTGATGAATTCCATCTCTCCAAGACTTTCAAGCGGATTGAGGGCGTCGCGCCGCGGGAGTATTTTCGGAGGATGCGTTGGAATGAGCAGCCGCAGGATGGAACGGGAAGACCTTAGGCATGCAAACCGGTGTGCGCGCCGAAGGCGGTCGCTGGCACCAGCTGTACTAGCCACTCCGGGATACATTAAATGCTGCACACATATCTTGAACGTTCATCGAGCTTGCATGATTTGCGATGAACTGGTAGATCGTGAGGGCATCCGGGAAAAAATCCCCAAGGCTTTTTTTAAAATATCGCGCTCCCGGCGAAGATGTTCGTTTTCCTTCAGCAATCGATGGACATCTGCTTCGGAGGGCTTTATGTTCCCATTACCGGGAAAACAA
>Ga0315289_10005092_pt1 | contig 19477 bp, 15 predicted proteins | sample YL17G11_40_MG_FD_203452 | JGI IMG/M metagenome (GOLD analysis project Ga0315289, IMG submission 203452) | Sediment microbial communities from Yellowstone Lake, YNP, Wyoming, USA - YL17G11_40 | ecosystem: Environmental > Aquatic > Freshwater > Lake > Sediment | place: USA: Wyoming | collected...
GTTGGTTTTATGCGCAAAGGCAGACTGATCGCCGAAGGCGCGCCCTCCGAGCTGCGCGCCACGCTCGACGGCTGCATCGTCGAGCTGCGCGGCCGCCCACTGCCGCTCCTGCGCCAGATCGCGGCGCAAGAAGATGGTGTGGAAGATGTCCGCGCTTTTGGCGACAGGCTGCACCTGCGCGTCGTTGTTGCTCAAGCCAACCCCGTTATCCAGCGTCTATGGGCCGCTATCCCCGCTGGGGGTGGTTCGCTGTTCGAGGCGCGTTCCATCCCGCCGACATTGGAGGATGTGTTCATCGCACTCTCCGAAAATCGTCAATAGTAAATTGGAGATTGTGAATTGTCCTATGTCTGAACCTGTCGTTATTGCTGACAACCTGACCCGTCGTTTCGGCGACTTCCTCGCTGTTGACCATGTCTCCTTTTTCGTCGAGGCCGGTGAGATCGTTGGCTATCTCGGCCCGAACGGCTGCGGCAAAACGACCACCATCCGCATGTTGCTCGGCCTGCTCCAGCCTACCGAAGGCAACGCGACCGTGCTCGGTTTTGATGCCTTCCGCCAATCGGAGGAAGTACGCGTCCGCGCCGGTTATATGTCACAGAAATTCGCCTTGTACGATGATCTGACCGTTTGGGAAAACCTGACCTTTTACGGCGGCGTGTACGGAATCCATGAAATAGCGCAGGTCGAGGAGACGCTGTCCCTGGTCGGGTTGGCAGGCCATGGGGCCGAGTTGGCGCGCTCCCTCTCAGCTGGCTGGAGGCAGCGGCTGGCGCTCGGCATCGCCCTGGTCCACCATCCAAAGCTACTTTTCCTCGACGAACCCACCTCCGGCGTGGACCCGGCAGCCCGGCGTGTCTTCTGGGATCTGATCTATGAGCTGGCAGCATCTGGAGTGACGGTTTTCGTCACAACACATTATATGGACGAGGCCGAGTATTGCACTCGTGTGGGGATGATGCGGGATGGCAAGCTGCTGGCGATGGATACGCCCGCCGACCTAAAGGAGAACATCCTGCCCGGCGACGTGTGGGAAGTTTTTGGCTGCTCGCTTCAGGAGGGTTTGAACGTGCTTCCGAAAGTGGCCAGCATCCTGCGTGTTGGCTTAGCGGGCGATCACTTGCGGGCGATCACGCAGCGCGGCATGACGGTCGATGAGCTGCGCGCTGGGCTTTCATCCGCTGGTTTGGCTGTAACATCTGTGGCACGCGGCGAGCCAACGCTGGAGGATGTGTTTCTGTCGCTGGCTAAGGGATGAACAAATATTTCCTCTTCCGCCGATTTGTATCCTTCATGGGCTGGACGCGCTCCAGCTATGCCATCCTGGGGGTTTTCCTTGCCACTGTTATGCTTATCATTTACGTCTGGTGGCCGCTGGCGCAGATGGTGCTTGCCTACATTGACTGGCGCGGGCCCTGGTGGCGATACATGGATTGGCTGCTGATCGGTATTTTCCTGTTCATGTCGCTGGTGATCATGGCCGGCGCTGACCTACGCACCGACGCGCTGATCGTGCTTGTCGGCGCAGTGGGCGGACTGGTGATCGAGGGCTGGGGCACGCAAACTTATCTGTGGTGGTACTTCACGGCGCAGCGTCCCCCGCTTTGGATCATCCCGGCCTGGCCGATTGCCAGCCTGACGATTGACCGCATGGTGTGGGCAATAAACCTTCTCACCCCGAAGGTCATGAAGGAACACAAAAGAACTCCTTTTTTGTTGAATTTTCAGATTTTATACTGGCTGATATTTCCTGCCTTCTTTGCCCTGATGCTTTTCTTCGTCTGGCCGACGATTGGCAAGTCGCTGACGCTGCTTGCAGTGCTTTTGGTTGCTTTTTTAATCCTGACCCCCACCGATCACCGCTTCGCCGTCCTGACCTTCGTGGCTGGTTCCGCCTTGGGCTATTTCCTCGAACGCTGGGGCACGACGCGCGAATGTTGGACGTATTACACGCTGCAAAAGCCGCCGTTCTTTGCAGTGCTGGCACATGGCATGGCGGCGGTCGCTTTCTGGCGGGCGGGGGAGGTGGTGAAGATGTTGTGGGTTAAATTTTATGCTATGCTGAAAAGGGGATTGTTCGTGCTGGGAAGGGAGTGAAAATGTGCTGCGTGTCTCTAAAACGCGCCGCACATAGATTTGTTAGTTACGGCGCACGATAATGCTATTGGGGAGACCTGATATTCTATCTTGCCTGGCAGCGTTACGCGACTTAAGGCATCCAGGATTTCCATTGAAACCAGATTGCCCGAAGCGTTGTAATCTAAGATTATGCCGGGCTTATCCTCGTCACTTTCGGAGACAATTCTATCAGGTGGTTGTTACTTCAACTTCAAATGTACGAGGATTGTTTGTGCAGCCTGATCATCCGCCTCCTGGACGCTGCTGTGTTGAATGTCAATCTCGAACGGGATGGCGTGTGCGCTCTGCACGCCATTTTTGCCTAGTTTAACCAGCACAAGCGCGGAGTGACGCGTATCCGCCAGGCCTCCTTGATCGAACAGGGCATTGCCCAGGCTGTAAAGGACAAGTGCCGAACTTCCCGTAGGCTTGCCCTGAGGCGGAGACGAAGGGCTTGAACCTGCGGGAAGTTGTTTCCACTCGGCGGGTTGAAGAACGTGCGGGTGGTGCCCCCAGATGAGGATTGCCCCGGCGTCAACGAACTGTTGCGCTAACTGTCGCTGATGTTCGCTGGGGCCTCCTTGATATTCCACCCCCCAATGGATCGAAACGATGACCAGCGCGCCGGTATCGTGCGCTCCCCGGATAAGCTGAGCGGCAACCTCTCCGTCCAATTGCGCGGAGACATCCTCAAAGGCCAGAAAGGCCAGCCGGAGGCCGTTCAGGGTGCGATAAACAGGATCGTTCGCGGAGCCGAGAGGCGTCAGCCCGACCGCGTGGAGCGTGGCCTCGGTCTCGTCCAGGCCGTCCGGGCCGCAATCCAGGCTGTGGTTGTTTGCCAGCGAGAGTAGGTCCAGTCCCGCCTCTGCGAGAAAACGAACGCGATCGGGCGGCGCGCACAGGGTATATCCGCTCGTCTGCGAAGGGATGGTGGTCAGCGGGGATTCCAGGTTGGCCAGTGCCAGGTCAGCAGACTGAAGGTAAGGTGCCAGGTATGCCAGCGAGTCTTCACCCGTTGTGACGCCGCGGTCGAGCATCACATCTCCTAAAAAGGCCAATGTGACTGTCTGGCGAGGCTGGCACCCGGTCAGGAATATGAGTAAAAGAACTATAAGTTGGAAAGTTGCAGGTTGAAGGTTCAATTTTCCAACCTTCAACCTGCAACATGCAACCGTGTTTCTCATCGCGCGATGAACAGGCTCATCCAATCCGGCTGCGGCGGGTTGGTGCCGGCCTCGACCTGCGCCTGCCATTCCTCGTCGGTCATGCGATTTGCAGCCGGTACGGGGAACTCGTAGTAGCTAAACACCGCGCCAGCAGCGATGCGCCAGGGCTGGTCAGGCAGGACGACATAGATCCACGTCGGCTGGCCGATGGCCTCTTCCAGGGCGACCAGGCCGCCTGTTGGAGAGGGGCCGGTAGCCACATCCGCGATCAGGGCGGCTTTCTGGTCGCTTAGGTCACGATCCATGTCGCCGGTTGTATCCGCGGCGGCCAGGGTAAATTGCTCCAGAACACCGCCCCAGTATAGGATGTGCCAGTACTCGTCCTCGGTCAATGCCGTACCAGCCAATTCCTTCTCGGAGGCGGTCTTGAGGAAGGTCAACTCTTCGATCAGGTTATCGAGATTCATCTTGGTCAGATCAGAGAGCAGGTTGCGAGCCTGCAGGCCGTTTTCGGTCATTTGGGCCAGGGCCAGCAGGCGGGCATAGGCTTCGGGATTGGGTTCCACGTAGCCGTGCGGCGGCTGCTCCGCGCCCCCGCCGCCCATCTCGGCCATGACCTGTTTGGCGTACAGGATGGTATCGTGCTTGAGTTCAGTCCACGAACCGAGAGCGGTCTGGAGGTCTTTTCGCGCCCAGGCCTGGGTGCACATGAAGGCCGGATAGCGGGCGTCCTTGGCGGCGACGATCGGCTGAAGGGCATACAGCCACGACCAGTAAAGGTTCTGAGTCCAGGAATCCGGGCCCAGGGCGGCGACCTCGGTCTTCACCTTGGTCATTTGGGTATCGTAATTGGCGTAGTGCGTCTCGCCCATTTCATCCAGGATGGTATACGCCTCACCTGAACCCATGGAGGCGAAGAAATCCAGAGCCTTGGGTAAAGCGCGCGGATCGGACTGAGTGCCGACCTTGCGCCAGATCAACTGGCCGAAAACGTACTCATCCAGGGTGAAGCGCTGGCCCATGAAGCGGAAGCCCTTGGTGACCTGTTCCTGATCCTGCCAGATCCACACCCACATGGAGTTGATCTGCGGCGGCGGCAGGTTCTTGGTCTCTTCCATGAATTTGGTAAACTTTGCTTCGTCGGCAAAGGTCTGCGGCGCGGCATTGGCGCCAAAGACAGAGTCCATCAGCGCGCCATACTCGTGATAGCCCAGGTCATCCGCCTTGCCGACGATGAAGACGGTCGGATCGTAGATGTTCTCCCAAAGCTGGACAGCCGGGGTGCCGTCCGCAGCGGTGGTGGAACGCAACACCTGGGTCAGGAGCAGGGCGCGGCGCGTCTCGAAGGCATCGTTCAGGCGGAAGGTCAGCCGTCCATACCACATCATGGCGCGGAAGTATTTCTTGAGTTCTTCGCTGCGGGTGTAGTGGCCGCGCGGCTTGTATTGGCTGTAATCCTCGATCAGCTTGTCATCTGGAGCAAGGTCGGGGCGATCCCAGATGGGCGAGATCTCCGCGTTGCTCGCGGCGTTGATCAGCGCCAGTTCGGCGTTGACTAGGTTAGTAGCCTCGCCCGGAACCGCGTCCGTCAGATCGAGCAATTGAGCGGCCACAGCGAAGAAGGCTACGTTGCGCAGGGCCGGTTCTTCGAGCGAGCTGCCGCGCAGGGACTGATACTGCTGGTACGAGGCGCTCAGCATGGCGCTGGTCAGGGAACGCAGGTCGGCGATGAAGTAATCCCGTTCCAGGTCACGCAGCATCTTATCGAAGAGCAGGTGGTAGACGTGGTAGATCGAGTCGGTGGTGACGAAGAGGTTGCCCGTGAAGTAGCGAGAGGACTCGTAGACCTGGTAGAACTCGCGGAACTCGCCCGGGTTAGGCGGCAGGACGACGAAGCCGTTTTGCGACAACAGCGCCCGTGCCTGCGCTGTGATTTCGACCGTATCCATGCCCTGGACGGCGTTCAAATCCACGGGCAGGGTGTAGTCGCCGCCAGCGAAGGCGGCCGGCAGGTTGACCTGCACGACTGGATACTCGGAAAAGGCAGCCGGGTAGACGCCGGGCGGCGGGGTGGGGAGCGGCCCGGAAGTCGTCGGCGTGGCGAGCGGCCCAGAAATCGTCGGCGTGGCGAGCGCGCCAGGCTCGGTGGGCGCGGCGGGCGTCTGCGTGAGCTGTATAGGGCTGTTGCAGGCCAGCGAGACGATCAGCAGGACACTGACGGCTAGCCAAAGTGGATGGAATTTCGATTTTTGCATGGCATTCTCCTTTTTATTAGATTATCGGCATAAGTCTCTTGGCATCGAATACCCTTGCGGGTACGATGTGGCACGAAGAAGACGGATTATTAGAGAAATTCGTGAAAATTCGATGCAAAACCATCTTGGATTATGGAGACAAGATCAGGATACGATCATCCGCGGCGCGGACGATCTGCATTTGGCGGAATCTTCCCTCCAGGCTGTAGACGGCGCTGAAGCCGAATCCGTTCCATTCCCAGACTTTGAGACTGCTCGCCGCAGCGGACGGCGGATCGTCATACGCGGCTTCCAGTGCAGCCAGCTCCTCCTTGCCATCCGCGTTGAAGTCAGCGGCGGCGAAGGCGCGCACCGGCTCGGCCAGTGCGGAACCAGCCCACAACTCACGGTATTCTCCTAGTTTCCAGCCAACCAGGATCAGGTGGCAGGATTGCCCTTCGGCATCGTGGAATCCTGCGATGCGCCCGCCGTGTGGCAGCCACGCGTCCACAGGCCAGGGGCGGAATGGTCGCCAGACCAGCATGGTGACTTCGGGTGTCCCGTCGCGGTTCAGATCGGTGAAGGCAGCCTGGGCGATGCGCCAGGATCCGGGACTTTGCCAGGCAGCCTGTGTCCCCGAAAGGATCACCAGGTAGCCATCCGCCAGGCGCAGTTTTTCGGGGAGTCCATCTCCATTCATATCGGCTTGTTCAGGTATTTCCAATAACTCAAAGGACGCAGGGGGGGGAATGGGCTGCAATCCTTGAGGAGTCAGTTCCCAGGCGCGGGGACCGCGCGGCGAGACCAGGGTCAGGGCAGCCAGGGATAGAAGGAAGGGGAGGATTCTACGGATAGCGTTCATCCATTTGTATTGTAACCTGAGCGGGGGTTGTATGCAATCATGGTAGCTATTAACTACCATCATCCCTAACGAAGTCTAATATGGTTTTCTCAAAAATGGTCGACAAAATCGCTCTTGGGTGTCGATGCAAGGGCTGGATGTGCTTTCCAGCCCGAAGCAATCACCTTCATGTCTTGGAGATTTCTTCGTCGGGCAAAGAACGCCCTCCTCGCAACGATACCCTCGTTCTTGAGAAAGCCATGCGGAGTTCAACATCTCCGAGGTTGGATTTGGTAGTTGAATCGCGGCAGGATTTGCTCTATACTGGAGGTAGGTTGTATTATGAAAAATCACTCTACTTCCCTTGAGCCATTCCCCATCATCCCGCGCCCTGCTGAGATGGAGCCGGGGATGGGCCAGTTCGTGCTCACACCGGATACGGTCATCTATGCGGACGAAACGAACACGTGGAATGCAGCCTACCTACAAGATTTGCTGAGTCCGCCTACGGGTTTTCCTTTGCCAATCCAACCGGATGAGCCGAGCCGGACAAATGCCATCCATCTGGTGAGCGGGCGGGAGGGTGAGGAGTTGGGCCAGGAAGGGTATCGCCTGGCCATATTGCCAGCGTCGGTGCTCATCGAAGCATCCAAAGCGGCCGGGATATTCTATGGCATCCAGACGCTGCGCCAATTGCTGCCGACCGAAGTCGAGCGACGCACCTTTGTCCCGTCCATGGGCTGGCAGGCGCACTGTGTCACGATCCGCGATTGGCCGCGCTTCGTGTGGCGCGGCTATATGTTGGATGAAGGGCGTCATTTCCACAGCAAGCAGACCGTGCTGCGCACCCTCGACCTGATGGCTCTGCAGAAGTTGAACGTGTTGCACTGGCACCTGACTGAGGATCAGGGCTGGCGCATCGAGATCGAGCGTTATCCCAAGCTGACGGAGGTCGGTTCGCAGCGCAAGGGGACAGCGCGCGGATTCATGCGGGAGCATGACGGCGTCCCTCACGGCGGGTTCTACAGCCAGGAGGAGATCAAGGAAATCGTCGCCTATGCCGCCAAATGTCACATCACCATCGTCCCAGAGATCGAGATGCCCGGTCACTCACTGGCCGCGCTGGCGGCTTATCCCGAATTGAGCTGCACGGGCGGACCGTTCGAGGTGGCCTGCCGCTTCGGCATCATGGAGGACATATACTGCGCCGGTAAAGAGGAGGCATTCACCTTCCTGCAAAACGTGCTGGAGGAAGTGATGGCGCTTTTCCCCTCGCCTTTTATTCACATCGGCGGTGACGAGGCGCCGAAAAAACGTTGGAAGGAATGTCCCGCTTGCCAGCGGCGCATCCGGGCAGAGAGGCTGAAAGACGAACACGCACTCCAGCTGTATTTCACCAACCGCATCGCCAAATACCTGGCCTCGTACGGGCGCAGGCTGGTGGGCTGGAATGAAATCTTGGAGCAGGGATTGGATGCGAGCGCCGTGCCCCAATACTGGATGCGGAATCGCAAAGCGTTGATTAAAGCTATACGGGACAGGAGGCAGGCGGTCATCTCGTCTTACCTGTACGCCTACCTGGATCACAGCTACAGCTTGACTCCCTTGAGCAAGGCCTACCACTTCGAGCCGATTTTTCGAGAGTTGGATGCCCAGGCTGCACGGAATGTCCTCGGCCTGGAAGCCCTGATGTGGACGGAGTTCGTCTCAACGCAAGCGCGCCTCGATTATCAGACCTATCCCCGCCTGACGGCTTTCGCAGAGACGGGATGGACGCTGAAAGGGAAGAAGGATTTCAAGGATTTTCAGCAGCGGATGGCGCTCTTTCTACGTAGAATGGATGAATTCGGGGTGGGCTACGCGCGCGGCAGGGAGGTCGAACCCGGTTGGCTTAAGCGGCTGTTCGGGATTTTCACCATCCCACAGCCCCAGACGAAGACGGCCGCGTGAGAGCAGAAGAACTTAACACAACTCTCACTCCCCGATCATCTGCACCACCAGCTCCCTCCTTCGCGCCCTGACATCGAAATCCACGTAGATCACCTGCTGCCAGGTGCCGAGTGTCAGGCGGCCGGCAACGAAAGGTACGGTCAGTGAAGGCCCCAACAGCGCGGCGCGAACGTGGCTGTGACCGTTTCCGTCGTGCCAGGCGGCCTCGTGGGCGTAAGTACGCCCCGGCGGGATGATCTCGTCGAACAGGCGGCGCAGGTCCGCCACCGAGCCCGGCTCATACTCGATGGTTGTCACCCCGCTAGTGGAGGAGGGGCAGAAGATTGTCAACGTACCGGAGGTCAGGCCGGATTCAACCACGAGGCGCGCAAGTTCATCTGTGATGTCGTGTACGTCCGCCTCGCCGCGCGTGCTGAGGGTCAGGGAACCGGTTTTGACAGGCATCGAACTCTCCTTTTTCAACAATAGATAAAAGGGATAAACACTGATAAATTCTCATCCCCATTAATAATACCTTTGTTCATCGGCGTATACACCTGCACTTGCGCAAGTGCAAGTGTCTGTGGTTCTCAGACCCGGCGGGAATCTGCTTAAGAGGTTTTTTCAATTGGATGACGCAGCACGGTTTTGAGCTTGGCGGGGTCGGCGCGGCGCGGGTCGCCTAGGTAGATTTCGTGATGCTTGCCGCGTCGGCGGTAACCATTCTCCGCGGCGAAGGCGGTCATCTTTGCAATGGTGGCCGGTTCATCGGCATACGGCCCGATGTGCATGATCTGCATGGACAGGCCCTCCTCGAATGGCTCGAGGCGCATCTTTGCCAGGGTGGGGTTGTCGCCGCGCTTCTTGCGCAGTTGTTGTAGGGCTTCACCGTACATCTCCGCGCTGATGAAATCCGGCTGGAGCATCATCAGGGTATAGAGCCAGTCCTTCTTGTGTTCGAAGCTGAACTCTCCCGATTTGACCCACCACAAACCCTCCAGCGCCAAGACGGGGTAATCTACCGGATTCTCCTTGCGTAATTTCGATGTGAACTTGAGTGTGTACGAGATGCCGTAGAGGGCTTGCAGCGCCTCCTGGAACGAAGCCGAGGTGGATGGTTCCTCGACCGCCTCGATTTGCCCATCAATCATGGCAAATTGGAAGCAGGGCACTTCGATAACCCCAACATTCTTGGCAGAAGGCGCGTAGAGGTATTTCAATTCTTTTCGCAGGTCGAGTTTGAGCATGGCAGTCTCCTCAGGGTCTTTTTCTGATTTAATTATACAATGCAGCGGTGTTAAAAGTACGCTTCACCGCTTACTTTGTACCCCTTCGTGTCCTTTGTGTTTGATTTGCGAGTACTTCCCGCGCCGGATGGCTTTATCGCCGAAACGCTCGTGGAGTGCATCTATCGTGGCTTGCAAACGGCGCGCCTTCTCAGCATATTCGCCCCACAATTCAAGCTGTCGCACCGGCGCGCCCAACCCGCTCACGCCGACGCCGATTAACCTCACCGCCTTGCCCTTTGGCCGCACCTTCGCTAGCAGTTCGAGCGCGGTGACGGCGATCTCCTCGTCTTGGTCGCTGGGTTGGGGCAGGGTCACCTGCCGGGTCAGGGTGGTGAAATCCGGCCAGCGGATCTTAATCTTGACCGTCGCCCCGGCCAAGTCGGCTCGTCTCAGACGGCGTCCCACCTGACCGGATAGCTCGCGCAGAGTGCTTTCGACCGCCTTGTCGTCGCGCACGTCACGGGCAAAAGTCACCTCCTGGCTGATGGATTTGGCGGCGTGTTCGGTCACTACCGGCCGTTCGTCAATGCCGAGCGCATGACGGGAAAGCTCACGCCCATTCTCACCGAAGCGTTGGATCAGATCATCTTTGGGCCAGCGAGCGATGTCGCCGATGGTGTGAATTCCAAGCTTGGCTAGTTTGGTGGCGGTTTTCGGCCCCACGCCCCACAGCATGTCCGCAGGCAAAGGGTCCAGGAAGGCCGCTTCTTCCCCGGGCGTGACAACAGTGATGGCACTCGGAGGCCCCACACCATTCGACTGCGTGCCTCGGCTTCGCTGTGCTCCGCTCGGCATTCCTCTCAGTGCGGCTTTCTTCCCAACATCGGTGGCGATCTTGGCGACCAGTTTGTTCGTCGCCACACCCAACGAACAGGGCAGGTCAAGTTCCTTGCGGATCTGCTCCTGCAATCGCTGTGCAAGGGCTTCGCCTGGCTCAGTCAGGTCGCTCACGTCCAGGAAGGCTTCGTCAATCGAGACCTGCTCGAGCAAGGGCGTGATCTGGCTCAAGCGATCCATCACCTGGGTTGAGACTTCGCTATAGGTGTGATGGCGCGGCGGGACGACGAGCAGCCCCGGGCAGAGGCGCAGCGCACGGCTCATCGGCATCGCCGAGTGGACCCCGAGCTTGCGTGCCGCGTAGGAGCAGGACGATACCACCCCGCGTTCCTCCGGTCGTCCGCCCACTGCAAAGGGTCTGCCGCGCAGGGCCGGATCGTGCAGCTCTTCCACTGCGCAGAAGAAGGCGTCCAGGTCGAGGTGAATGATCTTGCGGGCCATCAGTGAAATTATAGCAGCTAACCGGAGTCCAGCGTCTCTAACACTGAAGTGCCAAAATCAGGAGATTTTGGACTCCGGGCGGACGTTTGGCCGGTCGTCGCCGCAGCTAACCGGAGTCCAGCGTCTCTGACGCTGAAGTGCCTAAATAAGGAGATTTTGGACTCAGGGCGGACATTTGACCGGTCGTCGCCGCAGCTAACCGGAGTCCAGCGTCTCTGACGCTGAAGTGCCAAAATCAGGAGATTTTTAGACTCCGGGCGGACATTTGGCCGGTCGTCGCCGCGCAACAGGCAGCCGGGGCGAGACGGCCTGCTGCAAGTGCAGGTGAGAACGCAAAGAAAACCTTTATAAAAAGACTTCGCGGGCTTCGTGTCTTCGCGGTTCAAATCCACGACCCTGCACAGGGGCAAAAAGTTCATATCCGCAAGGGTCAAAAATGGTATATCCATTTTATGGAAAATGCGCTATCATAGTACAAGGATCATCGAATGGGAACATTTCTTGTGAAAAATCGTCTTTCGAGTGGTATGCAGGGGTTGTTCCCACGCCATGCGACAACTCGACCCTGCGTTTTGGCCACTGACCTGCGGAGGAGGAACTTATGATTGCACGACGCATTTTCATCCCGGCTTTCCTGATCCTGGCCATCCTGGTCCAATTCATGCCAATGGACGTGATCGGCTCCCGGCCGGCGGCCGCGGTGACGCGCTGTGACTGGGCGCAGTTCGTCGCCGATGTCACCGTGCCGGATGGCACCAGCTTCGCGCCTGGGACGACGTTCACCAAGACCTGGCGCTTAAAGAACATCGGCACCTGTACCTGGACGACCTCGTATGCCCTGGTATTCGTCAGCGGGAGTCAGATGGGCGCGCCCAGCGTGGTCAACCTACCCTCCAGCGTTGCCCCTAACGGGACGATTGACCTCTCGGTCAACATGACCGCGCCGGCCGTCAACGGTCACTATCGCGGGTACTGGCGTTTGCGCAACGCATCTGGCGTCCTGTTTGGAATCGGCACCTACGCCAATAGCTCGTTCTGGGTGGATATCAACGTCTCTGTGAGCTATTCGGTTGCCTACGATTTCGTCGCCAATTATTGCTCGGCCACCTGGACGAGCGGCGCAGGTGTGCTGCCCTGTCCCGGCACGGATGGCGACGCCAAAGGCTTCGTCTTGAAGCTCGATACCCCCACTCTGGAAAACGGCGTGACCGATTCCTCGCCCGGCCTACTGACTGTCCCCCAAAATGTGACCGACGGCTTCATCCAGGGCGTTTACCCGGCCTTCACTGTCCAGGCGGGCGACCATTTCCAAAGCATTGTCAACTGCCAATACGGCACGACGAGCTGTTACGTCACCTTCCGACTGGATTACCAGATTGGCTCAGGCCCGGTCTACAACTTCTGGTCGTTCAAAGAAAAGTACGAGGGCATGTATTACCGTGCGGATCGTGACCTCAGCTCGCTGGCCGGCCAGAGCGTCAAGTTCATCCTGACCATCCGGGCGACCGGTTCTCCAACCGGCGATCGGGCACTGTGGGGCGCGCCGCGCATTGTACGCGGCGGCGCGGTGCCGCCACCCCCCACGCCGACACCCACAATAGGCCCGGTTGCATGTGACCGCGCCACGTTCATCTCCGACATCAGCATCCCAGACGGCACAACCTTCACCGGCGGCACGCCCTTCACCAAGACCTGGCGTCTGCGGAACGGCGGCACCTGCACCTGGACGACCTCTTACGCGCTAGTCTTCGTCAGCGGAGACGCGATGAGCGCGGTTCCTGTGAATTACCTTTCCGCCTCCGTCGCGCCAGGGCAGTATGTTAACCTCTCGGTCGGGATGACCGCCCCGAATACCAACGGCCACTTCCGTAGCTATTGGAAACTGCGCAATGCCTCCGGCGTTCAATTCGGCATCGGCCCGAGCGGCGCGAATCCCTTCTGGGTGGACATCAATGTGTCCAGCGCGTATACTACGGCATACGACTTCTACACCAATACCTGTCTCGCCACCTGGTCGAGCGGTTGGGGTACCCTGCCCTGTCCCGGCACGGATGCGGACGCGCACGGCTTTATCCTGACGCTCGCTGAACCGGTGATGGAGGATGGAACTATTGGTGCGCCCGGCCTGCTGACCTTCCCCCAGAACGTGACTGACGGTTACATCCAGGGCATTTACCCGGCCTTCACCGTCCAAAGCGGCGACCGCTTCCAGGCACTGATCAACTGCGAGCACAACGCGGTCTCGTGCAATGTCGTCTTCCGCTTGAACTATCAGATCGGGAGCGGGCCGATCCAGGTCTTCAAGACGTACTACGAGAATTACGAAGGTATGTATTATCGCGTGGACGTTAGCCTGAGTTCGCTGGCTGGACAAAGCGTCAAGTTCATCCTGACCGTCCTGGCCAACGGCTCGCCGACTGGCGACCGTGCCCTGTGGATCGCGCCGCGCATCGTCCGATAGCCATAATAAAAATCAAACCCCCGGTGTCTTCGAGACACCGGGGGTCTCTGCATTGGGGAGGGGATTAATCTTTATGCCCCTTGGTCACGATCTTGATTGGCGTGCCCAGGAACTCGTATTGATCCCGAATGCGGTTCTCCAGGAAGCGCAGGTACGAGAAATGCATCAGCTTCGGTTCGTTGACGTAGATCACGAAGGTTGGCGGGTCGGTGCGCACCTGCGCGCCATAGTAGATTTTCAACTGCCGCCCGGCGTGGGAGGGTGCGGGGTGGACATCCTGCGCATCGCGCAGCACCTGGTTCAGCTTGGAGGTGACGATGCGCGCCAGGCGTTCCTCCTGGACGCGTAACGCCATCGGCAGCACCTGTTCGACGCGCTGGCCGGTTTTGGCCGAGATGAACAAGAGGGGAAAATAATCCATGAAGTTGAGTTCCTGTTGCACTAGGCGGGTGTACTCGTCCATTGTGTAAGCATCTTTTTGGATGGCGTCCCATTTGTTGACCAGCACGACGGTGCTCTTCCAGGCTTCTATAATATAACCGGCAATGTGAGCATCCTGGGCGGTGATGCCAGTGGTGGCGTCAATAAGCAGCAGGACCACATCGGCGCGTTCGATGGCTTTGAATGAGCGCAGCACGCTGTACTTTTCCACGCCCGGCTCGATCTTGCCGCGCCGGCGGATGCCGGCTGTATCAATCAGTGTGATTGGCAGGCCATTTAATTCAATCTGGGTGTCTATGGCATCCCGCGTCGTGCCGGGTATCGGGCTGACAATCGCCCGCTCCTCGCCCACCAGTTTGTTCAACAGGCTGGATTTCCCGGCGTTGGGCTTGCCGACGATCGCGATCTTGACTGATTCGTCTTCCGCTTCCTCGGCCTGAGGTGCGAACGCGGCCACGAGATCGTCGAGCAGGTCGCCGGTCCCCATGCCGTGCAGCCCGGAGATGGGATACGGGTCACCCAACCCAAGCTCGTAGAACTGAATGGCTTGCTCGCGGCGGTTGGCGCTTTCGCACTTGTTGGCCAACAGGAAGATGGGCGGCCAGCGTTTGTCGTCCACGGTCTTTTGGTAGCGGCGGAGAATTTCGGCCACCTCGTGGTCGGCCGGAGTGACGCCTTCCGTGCCATCGGTGAGGAACAGCACCGCGTCCGCGTCGCGCACCGCCACCATTGCTTGCTGGCGGATTTGCTCGATGAAATCTGCTGAACCGACCGAAAGCGGGGATTTACCGCCGTAGGTCGGATCAATGCCGCCCGTATCCACGATGTCGAAGGGGATGCCGTTCCATTCCGCCTCGGCGAAAATGCGGTCACGTGTGGTGCCGGGCGTTTCGTCAACGATCGCCAGGCGCTCTCCGGCCAGGCGGTTGAAAAGGGTGCTCTTGCCCACGTTGGGGCGTCCAACTAAAGCGACAATGGGTTTGGGCATGAAAATGATTTTCTAGCAACAATCTACGGCGTGGTCTTCTTGCTGATGACCACCTCGACCGTCCCAGGCAGGATGGACTCGACCGTCACGTCTCCAATGACCATTTGGACGGTCGGCGTGAGGTGATACGTTCCAGGGGCCAGGTCTTTTACGTCAATGATGACGTGAATATCAGCGGGAGCCAGCGTATCCAATACCGGTAATGGGCCGGAGAGGATGACATCCACCTTTTCGGGAGAAAGACGCGCTTCCAAGCCGTTCGAGAGATTGTTGATCTCCACCGGCCGGTTGGTCAGGGTCAGGCTGCCCTGGATGGCCGCGATGCCGACCTGCACCAGCACGTTCTGCTCACCGACCAGCGTCACGCCCAGAGGCAGGTTTAGGGTCAGGCGCGTTTCGATGTCGGCGCTGGCGCCATTCAGGTCGAGGGGGTCGGTCTCGACGTAGCCGGGCAGGGCGGCAATCTGGTCGAAGTTGGATGAGAACACGGTGACCACAGGCGGGATGGGCGCGATGTTAGTCAGGCGGTAGCCGCTGGCAGGCCGCCCGATGGTCACAACCTTGACGGCCAGGTCACGGTAGCCGCCTTGCTGTGTGATGGGCAGGCTGACCTGGACGCTATCCGGGTTTAAGGTCAGGCCGCTGACTGGTTCATTTTGGATATCCAGCGCCTGGAGAGCAAGCGTGGCGTCCACGTTTTGGCGCAAATCCGTGAGATCTAATGTGACGCTAACGCTGGCTACCTGCTCCACGAGCGATTCCGGGCCGGACACGATCACTTCAGCTGGATCCAGGGCCGCATCCCCGGCCTGGTAACCAATGGCTGGGCTTCCGGTCAGCGAGAGTATGACCGGCAGTGAGCATGTGACGAGCTTTTCGAGGGTCAGGTCAATCTGTTTTGGAGAGAGAGATATAATTCGCACGGGCCGGACCTGGATCTGCACCTGGACATCCAGCCTGTACGTCCCGGCCCCGAGGCCGGAGAGGTCCACCAGGGCATAGACGGCGTTTTTTTCGGAGGTCAACTGTTCCCATACCGAGCTGGGCGCGCGCAGCGTCAATTGGATCTGGCGCGGCACCTGTCCCTTGAAGATCAAGGCCGGGTCCTGGCCGACGAACTCGATAGGGATCGAATTCGGGAATGTGCGCGTCTCATCCGGATCGGCGGCTGTCACTGCCGAGACCCACACGGCCAGTGCCAGGGCGAAGCCGAGGATGAATGTGCGTACATTGGTGGCGAGCCAGCGTAACATACTGCCTTCACTCATCCTTTCGGGGGAACAGGTAGGGGAAATGCCGCTTGAAGAAGCTGCCTTTCCTGGCAGTACGCGGCGGGTTGTAGAAGGCGATCAGGATGTTTTCGAGCCGTTCCGCGTCCAGGCGGCGGATCATGCGCCCGGCGTGGGCGATGGATATTGCGCCAGTCTCCTCGGAAACGACCACGGCGATCGCGTCGGTGGCTTCCGAGGTGCCTAGGGCGGCGCGGTGCCGCAATCCCATCTGGTGATCGGGGGAATGGGCCAGAATGCCGCTGGATGAGAGCGGCATGACGCAGGCCGCCGCGACCAGGGTATCCTTTTCGACGATCACCGCGCCGTCATGGAGCGGCGTGTTGGGGTAGAACACTTGCAGGAGCAGTTCGGGTGTGACGCGCGCCTGCATCAACACGCCGGTGCGGATATATTCGTCCAGGCTATCCAATCGTTGCAGGATGATCAAGGCGCCGTGCTGGCGGGCTGCCAGCCGGGCCGTTGCGCCGACCACTGCCTGGATGGCGCGCTGTATTTCCGGGTTAGGCCCTTTCTTCGTGGTCGGCAAGAAGGTGCCGGCGCGCCCGATGCGTTCCAGGGCGCGGCGGATTTCCGGGGCGAAGATGACCGGGATGGCAAAAACAAGTGCAGGCAGCGCGGTGCGAAGCAACCACGAGAAGGCCGGCAGGTTGACCAGGCTGGTGAATACTGATGTCAGCACCAACAGCAAGATGACGCCACGCAACAAGACCATTGCCTGGGTATCCCGGACGAGGTAGAGTATCCCGAAGAAAATCAGTGTGACCAGCAGGATGTCAACCACCCCGAGCCAGTCGAGGCGCTGGAAAAGGAAAAAGAGATCACTCAATAGTTCTGACACGGTATTAGAAACCTTTTGAAATTAGGAATCAGGCAACCTCGGATGCCTGAACCCTCATTCTCCAATACCTGAAACCCTGACTTATATTGGCCGCAAGACGCGATCCTGGCGAAGTTGTTTGAAGAGCATGATGGTGTTCGGCGGCATGGATTCGATGGCAGCATCCTGCCAGGCCTGCACAGCCAACGAATGCGGCGTGCGGCCTTCGTAACCTAATTCGCGCCACACGGATTCCTGCGAAGCCATTTGTGGAGGCAGGAAAAGTAACGAGGCCTCGCATTGCAGGTCTTTCGAAGCATGTTCGACCTCGGTCGCCAAGGTTTTCACGGCCTCTTTGAGTGGGATGGATGGGTCAATGTAGATTTCAGTCGTGCGTGCTACTAGGTTCTCTACCTGCCATCCGATCAGACCGACGTGCTGCTCGCCGGACTTGAGCAGCAGGTAAGCTTTTTCTCCGAAAGCAGCCATGACATCGTTTTGGGTCGTCGGGCGCGTCCCCGAGCTTAGGCGGGTGATCAGTTCAGCGATGGTGCTTGAATCGCGAGGCCGGCCGCGCTGGACGGCTAGTTCACCGGCTGTGGCCTCTTTTACAATGACCGGGCTGGTATCGCTGACCGGCGAGATTCCCTTCCAGGCGGCCACGACTTGCTTCCAGGTATCCTCGAAAGAGTTGGTGTTCTGGATGACGACATCCGCCGCGGCATTCTTTTGCTCTTGCGGCTGCTGCATATGGATGCGTTGGAGAGCTTCCGCCTCATTCAAGCCGCGCTTGTCCATCAGCCGGGCTTTCTGGAGGTTTTCGGGGCTGAAGGTTGCCCAAACGGTATCGCAGGCGCTGGCCAGCTTGCTCTCTATCAACTTTATGGCTTCGACCACGATGACCTCTTGCTTGGCGCGCCGGATAAGTAGGTCAATAGCTTGGCCTACGAGTGGGTGAATGACGGCTTCGAGCTGCTCCAATGCTTCTGGATCCGTGAATACGAAACGTCCAAGTCTGGCGCGATCAATTTGCTTGTTGGTATCTAGGAGCCAGCGGCCAAACGTTTCCAGAACAGGTTGGTAACCCGGCGCGCCTCTCGCGATGGCGCGATGGGCAAGCGCGTCGGCGTCAATCCCATATGCGCCCAGGTGCTCCAGCATCTTGCGCACCACGCTCTTGCCGGTGGCGATATTCCCGGTCAGGCCAATGACGTATTTTTCAGGCCACTTGCTCACGAATGCTCCTTAGCGTGAGTTCGTTTGATTCTTACGGTGTACTCGTCGCAGTTGGCGTATTTGTGGCGGTTGGCGCGGTCGTTGAAGTCGGAACCGGAGTAACCATGTTGATCGGGACGATCAGCGTCCATCCGGGGTAGATGACCGACGCCGCGCCGTCTGCCAGAAGTTTTTTATTGGCTTTGACAATCTCGGCCACGGTGCTGTTCCACTTGTTGGCGATGCCCCCAAGACTGTCGCCGGGAAGGACGAAGTAGGTGATCTTATACCCGCGCGGGGCATTGGCCGGGATCGAGGTTGCTGTCGGCAGCAGCATTCCAGGTGGAGGCAGGGTGATCTTCTGACCCGCGTAGACGATTTGCAGGATTGGATCAATGCTGTTTTCGAGCGCGGCGCCTGGATAGGGATCACGATAGGGATTCAATATGAGAATGAGCAAGAGATCGTTCTCGCCCAAGCCATGATCTTGGATGATTGTTATCAGGTACTCGCCTTCTTGCACGGTGTACGAATAAGGCGCGGCAGGTGTTGGCGTGAAAGTCTCGGTTGGCGTGAATGTGATTGTGGCTGTTTCGGTGGGGGTGGGAGTAGTGGTTGGCGATGGCGTGATGGTTGGTGTGGGTGTTTGGGTGGAAGCCAAGTGGAAACCACCTCCGTTGCTGAAACCAACCACCAGGATAATCACTCCAACCACTACCAGCAGGATTGCTAAACCTCCAATGATAATAGGCATCTTTTTTTGCCGTCTCTTCCGGTAGGCTTCGATGGTGGCTGCGATGGGGGGGTGTCCGCTCATAGATTATTCATCTCCTAACTAGAGAAGCAGGCTGCTGAATTCTTTTCAGCCATGATAATGATATTCTACCTGAACTTCAAGGATTATGCGAGTAGGTCTGTCAAGGGCACTGGGAGGCTCCGGTGTCCCTTTTCTCCCCTGCTCACCTAAGATGGCTCTTGAGGAACTGTCCAGTATAGGATGCTGGCATGGCGCAGATCTCTTCCGGCGTGCCCTCAGCGATGAGTTCCCCGCCGCGGTCGCCGCCTTCAGGGCCGAGGTCAATGATCCAGTCAGCTACTTTGACGATATCGGGGTTGTGCTCGATGATCAGCACCGAGTTGCCCGCGTCCACGAGGCGTTGCAGGACTTCGATCAGTTTGTGGACATCCGCAGCGTGGAGTCCGACCGAGGGTTCGTCGAGCACGTACAGGGTCCGACCGGTGGCCCGGCGTGATAGCTCACGCGCCAGCTTGACCCGCTGTGCCTCGCCGCCCGAAAGGGTGGTGGCAGGCTGTCCAATCTTGATGTAGCCCAATCCAACCTCCGCAAGCGTCTTCAGCTTGCTGACCATAGCCGGGAAGGCGGAGAAAAGTTCCAACCCTTTTTCCG
>Ga0315289_10005093_pt1 | contig 19474 bp, 21 predicted proteins | sample YL17G11_40_MG_FD_203452 | JGI IMG/M metagenome (GOLD analysis project Ga0315289, IMG submission 203452) | Sediment microbial communities from Yellowstone Lake, YNP, Wyoming, USA - YL17G11_40 | ecosystem: Environmental > Aquatic > Freshwater > Lake > Sediment | place: USA: Wyoming | collected...
CGCCAAGTCGCTGGCCATCGGCAACCCCGCCGACGGCTACTACGCCCTCAAGGTGATGGCCGACTCGGGCGGATTCGCCGTCGCCGTGAGCGATGACGAAGTGGTGGAGGGGATTAAGCTTCTGGCCGAGACCGAGGGCATCTTCGCGGAGACGGCCGGTGGCGTCGTTGTCGCCGGCCTGAGGCGGCTGGTGGCCCAGGGCCACGTTCAGCCCGACGAGCTGGTGGTGGCCTTTGTCACCGGCGCCGGCCTCAAAACGCAGGAGGCGGTGCTGGGCAGGCTGGTGCCCTGCCTGGTGATCGAGCCGCACCTGGCCTCCTTCGAGGAGGCTATCGCTGAGCATCGAGGGGCCGTAGCTGCCGGTCGGCAGACTAGTCGAGGAGAGAGTCATGGCTAAGCAAAGGATGAAGTTCACCTTCCCTACGCAGCTAATCAAGGAGCCCGTCATCTACAAGCTGGGCAAGCAGTTCGAGGTGGTCACCAACATCCGCCGCGCCGACGTCACCGAGGACCGCGGCTGGGTGGTCCTGGAGCTGGAGGGAGAGATGGAGGAGATCGAGCGGGGCGTCCAGTGGGTGATCGACCAGGGGGTGCGGGTGGACCCCGTGGCAGGCGACATCGTGGAAGGATAGGAGGAGGAAGTGAGCGTTATCGTCAGAATACCCACGCCCCTGCGGAAGATCACCGCTGACCAAGACCGCGTCTCCGCCGACGGTGGCAGCGTCTCGGAGTGCATTGCCTCCCTTGAGGCCTCCTACCCCGGCCTCAAGGAGCGCCTGTGCGATGAGTCGGGCGAGATTCGGCGCTTTGTGAACATCTACGTCAACGGCGAGGACGTGCGCTTCCTCCAGGGCCTGGCCACCCCCCTCAAGGACGGCGACGAGGTGAGCATCGTGCCGGCGGTGGCCGGGGGCAGGGCATGACCGTAACCGTCTATATACCAGCACCATTCCGCCGGCTCACAGGCAACCGCAGCTACGTGGATGGCCACGGCCAGACGGTGGGCGAGCTCCTGGAGGACCTGCGGACTCGCTACCCTGCCCTGGGCGACATGCTCCAGGACGAAACGGGCGAGATCCCTGCCCACATCAACATCTACGTCAACAACCAGGAAGTTGACAGCCTCCAAGGGAAAGCGACCCCTTTGAACGATGGCGATGAGGTGGCGGTCATCCCGGCCATCGCTGGCGGCCAGGGCCTCACCCCGGAGCAGATGCAGCGCTACTCCCGCCAGATCATGATCCCCCAGGTGGGGGACGCTGGCCAGCGCACGCTGTTGGATGCCAAGGTGCTCATCGTGGGCGCCGGCGGCCTGGGCTCGCCGGCAGCCATCTACCTGGCCGCGGCTGGCGTGGGCACCCTGGGCATTGTCGACAACGACGCGCTGGAGCTTTCTAACCTCCAGCGCCAGATCCTCCATCACACTCCTGACGTCGGGCGGCCGAAGGTGGAGTCAGCTCAGGAAACGATCGCCCGCTATAACCCCGATGTGCGGGTCATCCCTCACCGAGTGCGTTTCACATCGGCGAACGCCCTGGAGATCATCGGCCAGTACGACATCATAGTGGGCGCGGTGGACAATTTCGCCACCCGCTACCTGCTGAACGACGCCTGCTACCTGGCGGGCAAGCCCTACATAGACGGCGGCGTCTTCCTGTTCGAGGGGCAGGTGAGCGTGTTCATCCCCGGCCGCGGCTGCTACCGCTGCCTCTTCCCGGCGCCACCGCCCACGGGGGTGGTGGCCAGCCCCTCTCAGGTTGGCCTTCTGGGGGCTCTGCCGGGGGTTATCGGCGTCATCGAGGCCTTCGAGACCCTGAAGCTCATCCTGGGCCTCGGCGAATCGCTGTGCGGACGGCTCCTCATCTTCGACGCCCTGACCATGGAGTTTCGCCAGGTAAGGACTCGCCGCGACCCTCAGTGTCCGCTTTGCGGCGACGCTCCCACCATCCATGAGCTCGGCGACTACGAAGCCTTCTGCCGCTCGGCTCTCGCTGGGCACGACGAGGGCCGGAAGGAGGCGGTATGATCAGCCAGGCGCGGCTTACTGCTGCCCGCCAGCGATTGGTGGGTAGTACCCAATAGGAAAGGGGCATGCTCTACTCCGGCATTCTGGACGCCATCGGCAATACGCCTCTGGTAGAGCTGCGGAACGTCAGCCCCAACCCGCGGGTGCGCATCTTCGCCAAGCTGGAGGGGCAGAACCCCGGCGGTAGCCTCAAGGACCGCATCGCCCACTACATGATCAAGGCGGCTGAGGAGAGCGGCGAACTGACGCATGACCGAATTATCCTGGAGGCCACCAGCGGCAACACAGGCATCGGCCTGGCCATGATCGGCATCGTCAAAGGATACAAGGTCAAGGTGGTGATGCCCGACAACGTCAGCCAGGAGAGAACGAGGCTCTTGCAGGCCTTCGGGGCGGACATCGTCTACTCGGAGGGGGCCCACGGCACCAACGGGGCCATCCAGATGGCCCTGAGGATGGTGGAGGAAGACGGCCGCTACTACATGCCCTTCCAGTTTGGCAACGAAAACAACCCCCGCGCCCACTACGAGACCACCGGCCCCGAGATCCTGCGCGACCTGCCCGACCTAGACGTGTTCGTGGCTGGGCTGGGGACGGGTGGCACCCTCACCGGAGTGGGACGGCGCCTTAAAGAGCACAACCCCAACGTCAAGGTCATCGCCACGCTGCCCCCCGTGGGCGATCTGGTGCAGGGCCTGCGCAGCCTGGAGGAGGGGTTCGTACCGCCGGTGCTGGACGAGTCGCTGCTCGATGACCGCCTGGTGGTTGATTCGCGCACCTCCTTCGCTGCCGCCCAGGAACTGCTCCAGAAGGAGGGCATCTTCGCTGGCATCTCCTCAGGGGCTGTCCTGCACACCGCTCAGCGCGTCGCCGAGCAGATGGAGCAGGGCAAGATCGTCGCCCTTCTGGCCGACGGCGGCTGGAAGTACCTGTCCATGCCCCTAGACCACGGTCTGTAAGGGGCCGGCGGAGGACGGCAGGAGCAGGGTGTGGTGGCCATGTTCACCATTGAGAAGCACTACATCGATGAGATGATCGCCCACGCCCGCCAGGAGGCGCCGCTGGAGTGCTGTGGCGTCCTCAGCGGCAAGGATGGGCGCGTCCTTAAGCTCTATCAGGCCACCAACGCCGAGCACAGCCGCTACTGCTACAACATCGAGTCCCAGGAGCTGTTCCGCATCAACGGCGAGTGCGAGGAAAACGGCTGGCAGTTCCTGGCCATCTACCACTCCCATCCCGCCAGCGCGGCCTATCCTTCCCCCACCGATGTTCACCTCGCCGCCCTGTGGCCGGAGGCGCTGTACTTCATTGTCTCGTTGAGCAGCCCCAAGAAGCCGGAAGTGCGCGCCTTCCGCATCCGGGATGGCGAGGTCACCGAGGAAGAGATAAGAACCATCTAGCATCGCCGAGAGGCCGTCGCAGCAGGAGGAGGAGATAGCGCAGTGGCGGTACTGGCTCCCATCACCATCCGCGACCGCCAGTTCGTCTGGGGCAGCCGCACCTACGTCATGGGGGTGATCAACATCAGCCCGGACTCCTTCTCGGGCGACGGGCTGGGCGGCGACGTGGACGCGGCGGTGGAGCAGGGGCGCCGCTTCGAGGCGGAGGGCGCGGACATCCTCGACGTGGGCGGCGAATCGACTCGCCCGGGCTTTGAGGCCATATCCGCGGCCGAGGAGATAGAGCGGGTTGTGCCCGTCATCCGCCGCCTGGTGCAGGAGACGAGCCTGCCCGTCAGCATCGACACCTGCAAGGTGGAGGTGGCCGAGAGGGCGATCAAAGAGGCGGGAGCGCACCTGATCAACGACATCTGGGGCTTCCGTCAGGACGGGGAGAGGATGGCGCTGTTGGCGGCGGAGACGGGCCTGCCGGCGGTGGTCATGCACAACCAGCGCGGCCGCCCCTTCCGCGACGTCATCAGCGACCTCCTGGCGGGACTGGGGGAGAGCCTGCGCATCGCCCGCCAGGCTGGCATCCCCGAGGAGCGGCTGATCATCGACCCCGGCTTCGGCTTCGGCTGGGACGAGAAGCAGAACCTGGAGATGCTTCGCCGCCTGGGCGAGCTGCGCGTCCTCGGTCGGCCGATCCTCATCGGCACCTCCCGCAAGTCCACCATCGGCAAGGTGCTTGGGCTGCCGGAGCACGAGCGGCTGGAGGGAACGGCGGCCACCGTGGCCATCGCCATCGCCAACGGCGCCGACATCGTGCGGGTGCACGACGTGAAGGCGATGGTTCGCGTGGCGCGGATGACCGACGCCGTCGTGCGGGCGCAGGACTAGCGATCGGCGATGGCCAGTTTGGCTGCCACCGTCTACCTGGGTCTGGGAGCCAACGTGGGCGATCGCCTGGCCAACCTGCGGATGGCCCTGGCTCGTCTGCAAACGCTGGCCCGGCTGGAGGAGGTCTCCTCTCTCTATGAGACGCAGCCCCAAGGGGTGAGCGACCAGCCCCTCTTCTTCAACGCCGTCTGCCGCGTCAGCACCGGCCTGGAGCCGCAGGCCCTGTTGCGCTTCCTCAAGAACCTGGAGTGGGAGATCGGCCGCCGACCGGGCAGCCAAACATGGGGGCCGCGGCCCATCGATCTGGACATCCTCCTCTATGATACCCGAGTGGTGGATGCCCCCGAGCTGAAGGTTCCCCATCCGCGCCTGGCCGAAAGGGCCTTCGTCCTGGTGCCGCTGGCCGAGTTGGCACCCGAGCTGCGCCATCCGCTGCTGGGGAAGACAATGAAGGAGCTTCTGGCCTCAGTGGGGCAAGAGGGGGTAAAGAGAATAGCTCCCGCGGGCTGGGAGAAGGGTGAGGGAAACGAGAGAACGGCGGGAGCCCGGATCTAGGGGATGACTTCTTCCTCCCCCTCCAACCCCTCCTCCAACTCGCTCTCAGTGGTGAACATCGTCCAGCCGATCCAGAAGGCGAAGGCAGAGACAGCAGCGAGCGCGGCCATCACCGGTAGAGCCACCGCCATGTAGCTGCGCTTGGCGACAGCCCAGAGGAAGATCATCATCTGGAGGACAGCACCCGCCATGAGCAGGACGCCCGTCGTTTGTGGTCGTTCCATTCTTTGACACCTCCCAACGTCACATCCAGTAGGCCATGCCCTCGCGCTATTCCCGCAGCTCCGGGGGAAGAAGATTGGGGATGGAGTCGACGATGGGATAGCGCTGAGAGCACTTGGGGCAGAAGAGGGAGCCGGTGATAACCTCTGCCTCCTTCTCCTTTTCCACCGTGAGCTCGAGGGGGCCCTTGCAGAGGGGACAGGCCAGTATCTCCATCAGGTCTTTTCGCATCACCACGCTCCGATCGCTTCTGGACAGCGGCCATTGTAATCTGCCGCCGCCGAGCATGTCAACGAAGGGTGGGTGCTTCGAGGGGAAGGCCAAGACCGCGCGCCTACCCCTGAGCACCTTCTTCCAGCGTGCTCTCATCGACTCGCCTGCACAGCAGACTTGCGAGAGCCAGATACTCCAGCGCTCGGTGCTGGTCCGGTTGGGAAACGTTGTCGTGGGCCTTCGGGTTCCTTATGCCTGCCATGGCGCCCATGAAGAGGAGCATGAAGCCCTCCTGCTCGTCCATGTTGGACTGGGTAGCGAGAGGCGTGAGCCTCAGGATGGGTTCCTTCTTTCTGAAGACCCTGGCCATCAGATCCCTACCGTCGAGGTCTGAGCGACGGGCCTTCTTTTTGACGAGGTTGTTGACAGCCTTGAACGCCTCCAGGATGGCCTGCGCGTAGTGGGCGTCCCTGTAGAGACCGCCGCTGACCTCTTTGACCAACGGGTGCAATTGGAGGTGGTCGAGTAGCGAAGATGCGCCGTCCGGTTGTGTCGACCGCATCTGCGCGAGCGCCTCGGGGCCGGCCAGCTGCTCCATAGCGGCTGCCCACTGGTCGGGCTCCAACTCCCTTACCATAAACTCCCGCGCGTGGGGATGCCAATCGATCTGGACGCCGTCCGGAACAAGAATGCTGTTCAACCGATCCTTGACCGCTGGCAGCTTCTCGCGGCAGTCCAGGTACTCGCGGGTATCCAGCAGCCTCAGCAATACCTTCTCAATGCCTTCAGGAACGGCGTAGCTAGGGGACCCCCGGTTCAACTGGCGCAGCACGTCAAGCGCCCACCACTTTCTGGTGCCGGAAAACGGTGGTGGATCAACGCCTGCGGCACTCAGGAACCTCCGGATTTGAGACGCCGACCGGTATGGTCCAGGCACGTTGTCGTATCCTGGGCTCGGGCCGCAGATCAGCTCTGCGACGTTCTCTAGCGTCCGATCGTCGAGCCGTCTCATTCTCGTCCGTGGCAAGCAGGCCCGCGTCGAAGGCCCTCCCCTAGCCCCTACACCTCCCGGAACTCCCCCTCCACCGTGCCCTCGTCGGGCGGGCCCTCGCCCTCGGGGCCGGGCGGCGCGCCCTCCGGCGGCGGGGCGCCCGCCTGGCCGTAGACGTGGGCGCCCATCCTCTGCATAGCCTCCGATAGGGCGCTTATGGTGCGGCGGACGGCCTCGATGTCGGTGCCCTGGAGGGCGTCGCGCACCCCCTTCACCTTGGCCTCGACCTCGCTGTGCATGTCGGCGGGGATCTTGTCGCCGAGGTCGCGCAGGGTCTTCTCGGCCTGGTAGGCCATGCTGTCGGCCTGGTTGCGCAGCTCGATCTCCTCGCGACGGCGGCGGTCCTCCTCGGCGTAGGTCTCCGCCTCCTGCTTCATCCTGTCGATGTCGTCCTTGGACAGGCCGGAGCCGGCGACGATGGTGATCTTCTGCTCGCGGCCGGTGCCCTTGTCGCGAGCGCTAACGTTGAGGATGCCGTTGGCGTCGATGTCGAAGCTCACCTCGACCTGGGGCATGCCGCGAATCGCCGGCAGGAGGCCGTCGAGAAGGAAGCGGCCCAACGACTTGTTGTCGGCAGCCATGGCCCGCTCGCCCTGCAGGACGTGGATCTCCACGCTCGGCTGGTTGTCGGCGGCGGTGGTGAAGATCTGGCTCTTGGCAGTGGGGATGGTGGTGTTGCGGTGGATGATGGGCGTGGCGACGCCGCCCAGCGTCTCGATGCCTAGCGTGAGGGGCGTCACGTCCAGCAGAAGCACGTCGCGCACCTCGCCCTTGAGCACGCCCGCCTGGATGGCGGCGCCGATGGCCACCACCTCGTCGGGGTTGACGCCCTTGTGCGGCTCGCGGCCGAAGAACTTCTGCACCGTCTCCTGCACCAGGGGCATGCGGGTCTGGCCGCCCACCAGGATCACCTCGCCCACCTGGGCAGCAGTGACGCCGGCGTCCTCGAGCGCCTGGCGGCAGGGCCCGATGGTCTCCTCCACCAGCTCGCCCACAAGCTGCTCCAGCTTGGCTCGGGTGAGGACAATGTTCATGTGCTTGGGGCCGCTGGCGTCGGCGGTGACGAAGGGCAGGTTGATCTCGGTCTGCATGACGCTGGACAGCTCGACCTTGGCCTTCTCCGCCGCCTCCTTCAGGCGCTGGAGAGCCATGCGGTCCTTCTTGAGGTCGATGCCCTGGTCGCGCTTGAACTCGTCGCACAGCCACTCGATGATGCGCTGGTCGAAGTCGTCGCCGCCGAGGTGGGTGTTGCCGTTGGTGGACTTGACGTGGAAGGTGCCCTCGCCGATCTCCAGGATGGAGATGTCGAAGGTGCCGCCGCCCAGGTCGTAGACGGCGATGACCTTCTCCTCCCTCTTGTCCATGCCGTAGGCCAGGGCGGCTGCCGTCGGCTCGTTGATGATGCGCAGGACGTTGAGGCCGGCGATCTCGCCGGCGGCCTTGGTGGCCTGGCGCTGGCTATCGTTGAAGTAGGCGGGGACGGTGATCACCGCCTCGCTCACGCTCTCGCCCAGGTAGGCCTCGGCGTCGGTCTTCAGCTTCTGGAGGACCATCGCCGAGATCTCGGCCGGCGAGTAGGCGCGGCCGCCCATCCAGACGCGGGCATCGCCGTTGTCGGCGGCGTCGAGCTTGTAGGGCAGGACCTTGGTGTCCCGCTGGACCTCGGCGTCGTCGAAGCGACGGCCCATGAGGCGTTTGATGCTGAAGATGGTGTTATCGGGGTTGGTGATGGCCTGGCGCTTGGCCACCTGGCCGGTCAGGCGCTCGCCGTTCTTGCTCATGGCGACCACCGAGGGCGTGATGCGGCCCCCCTCGGCGTTGGGGATGACAACGGGCTCACCGCCCTCCATCACGGCCACGCAACTGTTGGTCGTTCCCAGGTCTATTCCGATTACCTTAGGCATGGCAGCCTACCTCCTCGGCCATACGTGTCTAATGCGATAGGGTGAGCGAAGGCGCAGAAAGTTCATACGTTAGGCCCGGCACAGGAGTCAGGGGCGCGTGTTCTAGAAACCTCGTGAGTGTGCGGGCCTCGCGACCGCTGTCCCGACCGGTGTGGGCCTGCTGGCCGGTGCGCCTCTCGCAGAAGGTCAGGAACAGGTGGTGTTTGGCGCGAGTCAACGACACGTAGAGGAGCCTGCGTTCGTCATCTTTCTCGGCTGCCTTCTGCGCCCGGCCGGGGATCACCTGGTCCTCGGCACCGACGACAAACACCGCTTTTGCAGTCAGGCCCTTGGCCTTGTGCATGGTCAGCACGTTCACCTTGCCCTGCTCGATATGCTGCTCGATGTCTTCAGAGGAGGCAGTCAGAGCTTGCACGAGATCGCGCAGGTCCTCGGCGGCGGAATCTTCAGCGGCACGCGAGATGAAATCGAGGGCCTGCTGGCGGGCGTCAGCTTCAGGGATGACTATCTGTGCCACTCTGCGGAGGCCGTCCGCAAGGCAGCGGGGGTCGAGGAGATCCGCCGCTGCCTGGACGTCACTGCCTAGCTGTTGTGCTGTTACCCGAATGCGCCGGACCTCTGCAGCTAGCCTAGCCCCAAAACGGGGGATCTCGCCAGGCGAATCCTCCACGCGCTTGAGCGTGGCGGAGAACGTCAGACCCTGGTTGTGAGCGTAATCATAGATCGAACCGATGGCGCCCTCGCCGATGCTGTTCCCTGGGGCCTGGAGCAGCGTCCTCCATGCCAGGTGGTCCTCAGGCTCCACTGCCAGGCGCATCAGGGCCAGCAGCTTCCGGGCCGGACGCACCCCCCCACCCGCCGCCCCTCCGAACGGGTCCCTCTCCGCTCCGACGCTGACGGGGACGTGGGCGTCCGAGAGCGCCTGCCGCAGCACCGAGGAGTAAGCAGCATACCTGTCGTAGCGAGTTAGGACCAGAATCTCGTGAGGCAGGCAGTCGTGGCGATCAATGAGAGTCCGGCACAGCGCGGCGACTCTTCTAGCTTCATCGTACTGATCCTGGAACCAGAGAAGCTCCACCACGCCCTCCGCTCTTCCGTCTTCCGGCCGGACCGGTTTGGGGATGCGTTGGGGGTCCAGGTCTGCAACCCATTCCGCAAGCTTCAGGATAGCAGGGTCGCACCGCCTACACAGACTGAGAATCATGGATTCAGCATCAGGGTATTCTTCTTCAAAGCGGCGAATTCCCTCTGGGTGCGCGAATCTGAATCCATAAATACTCTGATCGTCGTCGCCGGTCGCGAAGACCTCAGCACCTCGGGCAGCGAGGGCTCTGACCACGGCGAGGTCACACTGGTTGAGGTCCTGGTACTCGTCGACAAGCAGGTGCTTGGGGGGTCCTTCCAAGGTGAACTCGGGGTGCTGGTCCAGGGAGCGCCTGAGCCTGTACACCAACTCGGCCCTCAGGGTGTAGTCGTACACCTCGCAGTGTTGCTGCCAGCCGCCGAGAAACCGAGCATCGCGAAAGAGCCGCTGCCAATCGTCCTGGCCGGGCTTCAGTGTCTGCCAATCGGCCGACAGGAGATCCAGACTCTTCTTAGTCTCATCGACGTTGCGGCCCAGTATCCCCTTCAGGTCCTCGATGATTATCCAGCGCTCCTCGAAGTCGTCTGCGATTCGAAGCGGCCCTCGCAGCCCGCCTGATACCAGGGGCCAGTTGCGCAGCAGCTGCCGAAGAGCGAACGAGTGCAGCGTCGACACACGGGGGCCAGGGATGGCTTCTACCAGCCCCTTAACCCGTTGCCGCAGTTCGGCGGCTGCATGGCGCGTAAATGTGAGTGCTAGTATCGCGGTGGGAATGATCCGTCGCTCAGTAACCAAGAATGCGACGCGCTTCGCCATCACATGGGTCTTACCCGTGCCTGGGCCAGCAAACACCCGCGCGTGCGAGCCAACGTGCGAGGCGACGGCTCGCTGCTCCCGGTCCAAGCCGTCGTACCAGGGCACCAGCTACCTCCCTGCCCCACTGTCGGGCGGCTTCTCCTCCCCCTCCGGCGGCTTCTGCTCCTTGCCCTTGCCCACCACCACCATGGCCGGGCGGAGGACGCGGTCGTTCAGCTTGTAGCCGCGCTGGACCTCGGCCACCACCTTACCCTCCTCGCCCTCGCCGTACATCACCGCCTCGTGGAAGCGCGGGTCGAAGGGCTGGCCCTCGGCCTCGATCTGGCTCACGCCGGCGTTCTCCAGCACGAGCTGGAGCTTGCGGTAGATAAGGCGGATGCCATCGAACCAGGTGAGGCCGACCAGGTGGATGTCCAGACTGGTCAGCGCCCGTTCCAGGTCATCGAGGACGGGCAGGATGTTGATGATAAGGGCAGCGTTGGCGATGCGCATGGCCTCGCCGCGCTCCTGCTCCACCCGCCGCTTATAGTTGACGAAATCGGCCTCGGCCCGCTGCCAGTTGGCGAGGAACCGCCGGGCCTCCTCCTTCTCCTGCTGCAGCAGGGCCTTGGAGGCCTCCAGGGTCTCCGGCTCCGCCGCGGCCTCCGCCTGGGGCGAACCCACCTCTGGCGGCTGTGCGTCGGGCGCCTCTTCGCCGATGTCTTCCCTCTCTTGCTCGTCAGCCATCGTCTTTGCCAATAGCCTCCTACGAATAGTATAGGCTCACCAGCTCGCCCAGGAGCGAGCCCATGTAGCGAACCATGGAGGTGGCGCGCGGATAGGGGAGGCGGGTTGGGCCCAGCACCCCCAGCGCGCCCGTCAGACCCCCCGGCCGACCGTAGCGGCTGACCACCAGGCTGCACTGACGCATGGCGTCCTGCGGGTTCTCAGCGCCGATGATGATTGTGACGTCGCCAGGAGCCGCCCAGTGGAAGGGGATGAGCCTGGGCAGGCTGTGTGCGTCCAGGAGATCGAGGAACTCGAGCATCGTCTGCGACTGGGAGAATTCGGGCTGGCTTAGCACGTTGCGCAGGCCGTCCAGACAGACGGGCTCGTAGCTGGCCTCGTCCTCCGCCTGGAGGAGACGAATGATGGCCTGGGTGACCTTGTCTTCGAAGGGAGATAGCTCCACCGTTTGCTGCTGCATCTCTCCTGCCGATAGGTCGGCAAGCAGCGAGCTGAGCCTCTGGGCCATCTGGGTCAGCTCGTCCTGGGAGAGGCTTCGGTCGAGGGCAAGGGTCTCCTCACAGAGGGGCCCCTCCTGAAGCACAACGATGAGGAGAGCCAGGATATCGCCCAGCTTCACCAGCTCCAAGCGGTGCAGGCGGGCGCGGGCAGGATGGGGAGCAGTGACCAGGGCCAGGTTCTCCACTGAGCGGGCGAGGATGGCCGCCGCCAGCTCGGCCCAGGCATCGAAGGCTGGCCCCACCTGGTAGAACTGATGGCGGATGGTGCGCTTGAACTCGTCCGACAGCTCCTCCTCCACCATCAGGCTCTCCACATAGTAGCGATAACCCCTGTCGGAGGGGATTCGCCCGGCCGAGGTGTGAGGCTGGGCGAGATAGCCCTCCTCCTCCAGGCGCACCATCTCGTTGCGGATGGTGGCGGGCGAAGCCCTGAGGCCGTACTTGCGCGCTATCGTCCCCGAGCCGACGGGGGTGGCGCTGTCAATGTATTCCCTGACAACGAACTGGAGGATGCGCGCCCTTCTATCGCTTAACATATCAAACCCTCTACAGGAAAGTTAGCACTCTCAGGCTTAGAGTGCTAACTTCAATTCCACTTTAGCATCGGGCTGGAGAGGCTGTCAAGTGTTGACCGCCTGCCTGCGCCTTTGCTATACTCCCCGCGCACCTGGTTGGCGGCAGCCAAGCGGGTGCTGGTTGGGGAGCCTACAGAAGCGGGAAGGAGCTGACCACGATGGCAGAAGAGGAGACCCCTGGAGGCGACAAGGAGCGTGGCAAGGGGCACCCTTTGCGTAAGCTAATAGCCTTGCTCACCGCCGTGGGCGGGGCCGTGGCAGCGCTCATGTGGTGGCGCCGCCGCAGTGCTAAAGAGGAGGAAAGCGAACCGCCTCCCGAGTAGTTTCCCTTCCCCACCACCCTAGAGGCGAGTTTCCCAGTCTAAGGGGAGGTTGGGTAGCGCTGTCGCCTGATGGAGATTATCTGGCTCGGTCATTCGTGCTTTCGCCTGCGCAGCCGCGAGGCTGTGGTCATCACTGACCCCTGCTCCCCTGCCACCGGCTACTCAATCGGCAAACTCACAGCCGACATCGTCACCATAAGCCACGACCACCCTGGCCACAACTACCGCAAAGCGGTGGCCGACACACCCATCGTCATCACAGCGCCCGGCGAATATGAGATAGCGGGCGTCTTCATTGCTGGCATCGCCACCTACCACGACGGGCAGAGGGGCTCGCTGCGAGGCAAGAACACTGCCTACATGATCGAGATGGACAACGTTCGCATCTGCCACCTGGGGGACCTGGGCCATCTGCCCACGCCGGAGCAGGTGGAGGACATGAGCGGGGCGGATGTGCTGCTTATCCCTGTGGGCGGTAACAACAGCATCGACGCTGCCGCAGCCGCTGAGGTGGTGGGCCTGCTAGAACCGGCGGCAGTGATCCCCATGCACTACAAGACGGCGCTTTCAGCGGCTCCCTTGGATCCCCTCCAGCGCTTCCTCAAGGAGATGGGCCTGGCGGAGGTGGAACCGCTGGCCAAGGTCTCGTTCAATCCAAACAACCTGCCCCACGAGACCCAGGTGATAGTGCTCGACTACAAGCGGTAGACCGTACTGTCTTCGAGATGTGGCGGCGCACCCCTTCGCTGTGCTGAGATTCTTCGCTCCGCTCAGAATGACTAGGCCAGGCTGTCACCCTGAGAGTAGCGAAGGGTCTCACCCCAGACGGCATACTACGCCCGGGTGTCGCTACAACTGATGATAGGACACGTAGTCGGCCGAAGGTTCGGCCTGGCCTCTAGGGTAGATAGTTCAGGGGATCGACGGCGGCGCCGCCCGACCTCACCTCCAAGTGGAGGTGGGGGCCAGTGGCCCAGCCAGTGTCGCCCACCGTGCCGACGGCCTCGCCCTGGCCCACCCACTGCCCCTGCGCCACGTATATCTCCGAGAGGTGGGCGTAGAGCGTCTCGTAGCCGTTGTCGTGGCGGACGATCACGTAGTTGCCGTAGCCATAGCCCGAGGATGCCAGCACTACCTGGCCCGCAGCCGCCGCGGCGATGGGAGTGCCGCTGTCGGCACCGATATCGATGCCCGAGTGGTAGGTGCCGCCGCCCCTGGGCGCGCCGAAGTAGTCATTGAGGGAGCCCCCCACCGGCCACATGAAGCCGCTGACCACGGCTGTAGCAGCGGGCGGCGAAAAGCCCTCGGCAGGAGCACCGGCGGCAAAGAAGGGTTCGGGCGTCACTGCCGGCGGCGGAGGTGGCGGTGGCACCGCCCCGGGCAGCAACAGAACGGCTCCGTCCAGAACGCTATCGGCGTCGCCGAGCTGGTTGCCGCTCAGGCCGACAATGCTCTCCACATCCGTCTCATAGACAGCAGCGACGTCGAGCAGGGTATCGCCCAGCTGGACGGTGTAGAGGATGCCGTCCCTGCTGGGGATAGTCAACTCCTCCCCAACGTAAAGGAAGTTGGGGTCGGTGCGAAGTTCAGGGTTGTTCCAGAGCAGGGACTCCAACTGGAGGCCATGGCGAGCGGCGATGGAGGCCGCCGTATCGCCCTGCTGGACGATATAGGTGGAGTAGGCGGGCTGCGGCTCAGGGGTTGCTTGCGGTGCGGCTGCCACGGCTACCAGCGCGTCTGCCGTCTGCCCCTCCTCTTCCACTGGCGGAGTCTGCGCCGATGCGCTGGCCGCCAGCACATCGGCGGAGCCCAGCCCCGTATCAGTGTTGATCAGAGCAGTGGCACGCAGGTAACCGTCCCTATAGGAAGTGGCTATAGCCTGCTTCGATGGGGAAAATGGCACCTGGGCAGCGGAGTTGCCCTCGATGATGGCCCGTGAGCCAGGCCAGGCCGCTAGAAGGGTAGCGACAACAACAGTAATCAGTACTATGCTGTGTAGATAGTACCTTCGATTTCTGCTTATTGTGAGTGTCAGATCGGCTATCTTGAGCGGGTTGCCTCGGCCCGTCGCATCAGGAACGTCCTGCCGACGGGGGATAAGCATCCTTCTAATAACAGACCTCCCCCATTGAAAGGCCTCCTAGCACCTTACCGCCACCTCCGCAGCCTCCTTCTGCCTGCCTCCAGACAGCCAATGCTAGGACGCCAAACTTTTTGGTATTATACACCATTTGTCAAGCTCTGCCTACCTTTGAGACCGGTTCGCCGCTGGTGGTTTGATTCTCGACCCCCCCGACCTGTCGGGGGGGTTGTGTATGAACCCAGGAATCCAGAACGCACCGATCATGAACCAGTTACGCTACCTTTGGCTCTACACTCCTTGAGCCTGGCTCGGGGCCGATGCTACAATCGGGCCAGCCATGCCAGCACAGAAGATCACCGTCCGCGCTCCGGCTACCACCGCCAACCTCGGCCCCGGCTTCGACTGCCTGGGGATGGCCCTCGATTTGTGGGCGGAGGTGGTGGTCACCGCCTCCGATGAGCCTCTGCCCCCGGCGGGTCCGCCGCTGGGGGGGATGACGGTGCAGGCAGCTCAGCGACTCTTCTCACACCTCGGCAAGGAGTCGCCGGCGGGTCTCACCGCCGAGTGCACCCAACAGATACCGGTGGCACGCGGCCTGGGGGCGAGCGCAGTGGCGCGAGCGGCGGGCCTGCTAGCGGCCAACGCCCTCCTGGGCGAGCCGCTGGAGCGCGAGGAGATACTGGCCCTGGGTAGCGAGCTGGAGGGCCACGCCGACAACATGGCCCCCGTGCTGTTCGGCGGGCTTCAGGTGGCGGTGCGCGATGGCGACAGGGTGTTTCACGCCGGACTGGCCGCACCCGAGGGCCTTAAGGCCGTGCTGTTCGTGCCGGATATGGAGATGCCCACCCAGGAGAGCCGCCAGGTGCTGCCCCAGGTCATCTCGCGCGACGATGCGATCTACAATGTTGGCCGAGCGGCCCTGCTGGTGGCGGCTCTCGCCTCCGGCAGGCTGGACCTGCTGGACGTGGCCACCCGCGACCGCCTGCACCAGCCGGCGCGGGCCAAGGTCTTCCCGCCAATGGAGGCCATCTTCCGGGCGTCCCGCCAGGCGGGAGCGCTCGGCGTCTTCCTGTCGGGCGGCGGGTCGGCCATCCTGGCCTTCGCTTCTCGCGGCGAGCAGGAGATCGCTCGGGCCATGGCGGAGGCAGCGGCCGGCGAGGGCGCGACAGGCCATACGATCGTCACAGCTCCTAGCAACGCGGGAGCGCGGATCCTTGTCTGACGAGACCGACCACCAGACAACCCAGGAGAGAGGGCCGACCGGCGCAGCGGACGGCGCAGGGCCCCGGCTCGGTGAGGTGGCGCAGATCCTGGGCGGCCTTGCCGGCGTCGCGGTGCTCGTCGGGGGTGCGGCGTTCCTGATCGGCTGGATCTACACGCGTGCGTTCTACGAGCGGCTCGGAATCCCCACTCGCGCACTCGACCTAGGGCCGACCGACTATATCACGGCCAAGACGGAAATATGGTACGCGCTGGCCAGCGCGGCGCTGGTTGTACTAGTAACCGCGACCGTCGTCGGGGGCCTGCTTCCGGTCTTGGGGCCTGTCCGCGCCACCGTGCTGGGGCGGCTGGTCGAGTTGGAGTTCCCTGACCCGCGGGCGTTCTGGCTGGTGAACCTGACACTGGGTCTCGTGAACGTGGTGTGGGGCGCCGTGGGGCTGGGGCTGACCGACAGTCAGGGCTTGCTGTACATTTTCGCGACCGGCGCCGCCTGGCTGCTGGTGGGAGGGTGGGGCATCATGCGCGAGTCGCCGCGGTGGGCCCCGCTCTCGGGCGTCGGCGCCTTGGTCCTGGCTTCGGTCATCGCCATACTGTCCCTGGGGATCGTGGCACCCCACCTGGGGCGTCAGGACGCCGAGGCGATCCTAAGGGGATCGGAAGGGGGCACCGGTGCTCGCTTCGTGGCTGCCGAGCCCCTAGGGCTGCCAGGCGAGCGGTATGAGCCGGGCGAGTACGTCATCGAGGCGGGCGTGTACGTCGCGGAGACCGGCGCGTACGTCACCGAGTCGGTTGGGGTCGTCAGGGCGACCGACAACGCTTACTTCGTCGTGGTCCGCGGCACCCAAAGGGTCTATTGTCTTTCAGCGACTCGCGTACTAAGAGTGGAATACACCCCACACGAGGGGAGGTAGCGAGGGCGATGGCTATCATTGTTCAGAAGTACGGCGGCAGCTCGGTAGCGGATGCCGAGAAGATCAAGAACGTAGCGCGGCGGGTGGCCGCTCGCCGCGACAAGGGCGACGAGCTGGTGGTAGTGGTCTCGGCGATGGGCAAGACCACCGACCAGCTCATCGAGCTGGCGCGCCAGGTCAGCGACCAGCCGGAGGACCGCGAGATGGACGCCCTCCTGTCCACCGGCGAGACCGTATCGAGCAGCCTCATGGCCATGGCCCTGCGAGCGATGGGCTATCCGGCGATCAGCCTGTCGGGGGCGCAGGCGGGCATCGGCACCGAGGCCCGCTACGGCCGCGCTCGCATTCTGTCGGTCGACCCCCAGCGCATGCACAAGGAGCTGAGTGAGGGGAAGATCGTCATCGTGGCTGGCTTCCAGGGGGTCAGTGAGGAGCTGGACATCACCACCCTAGGGCGGGGCGGCTCCGACACGACGGCCGTCTCCCTGGCGGTCGCCCTCAAGGCAGACACCTGCGAGATCTACACCGACGTGGACGGCGTCTACACCACCGACCCCCGCATCGAGCCCAAGGCCCGCAAGCTGAAGGAGATAGACTACGAGGAGATGCTGGAGCTGGCCACCTATGGCGCCAAGGTCATGCACAACCGGGCGGTGGAGCTGGGCAAGGTCTACAACATGCCTATTCTGGTGGCATCCAGCTTCCGGGACGTGCCGGGCACTCTCATTCACGGAGGGACTGAGATGGTAGAGCAGCGAAGCAAGGTGAGCGGCATCGCCTGCGACCGCGACGTGGCCAAGGTGACGGTGCGCGGCGTGCCCGACCGGCCGGGGATCGCCGCCAGCCTGTTCGGGCCTCTGTCCGACGCTGGCATAAGCGTGGACACCATCGTCCAGAACGCCAGCGTGGAGAAAGTCACCGACGTCACCTTCACCGTCTCCCGCAAGGACCTGGACAAGACCATCAGGCTGATGCAGCCAGTGGCCCAGCAGATCAGCGCCAGCGAGATACTGTCCGACCGCAGTCTGGCCAAGGTGAGCATCGTGGGCGCGGGCATGCAGAGTGGGCCTGGCTATGCCGCCACGATGTTCCGCACCCTGTTCGACGAGGGAATCAACATCGAGCTGATCACCACCAGCGAGATCCGCATCACCTGCATCGTCTCCGAGGCGCGGGTGGAGGACGCCGTGCGCGCTCTCCACAAGGCGTTCGAGCTGGAGCAGGCGCAGTAGGGCCAAACGCCGCAAGCGAAGAGGGGTGCCGGGTGGCACCCCTCTTGCCTTTGTCCTATCGCTTGCTTCCGGCGCTCGCTCCCCTAGACCGGCCCCAGGTCGCCTACGGGCTGGCCGCCGCTGAAGGCCTCCACCCCCACGATGTCGGGGATGCGCTCGAAGAGCAGGCGCTCGATCCCCGCCCTGAGGGTCAGGGTGGCCATGGGGCAGCCGGCGCAGGCGCCCACCATCTCCAGCTTGACGATGCCGTCCTCGGTGATCTCCAGCAGCTCGACGTTGCCGCCATCGGCCCGAAGAGCCGGGCGGATCTCGTCCAGCACCTCCTGGACAGCCTCAACAGATATCGTGCTCACAAGTCACCCCTCGTCATTGTCAGATCAAACCCTCTACAGAAAGCATAACCCAGCCGTCAGACAGGCGTCAATTTGGGGCTGCACGCACGCACTGGCCCGACCGCTCGGCGCACTCCTCGGCTGGGCGCAGCGCGCAGCAGCGCTCGACGATGCGGTCGAAGGGCTGCTTGCGCAGGCGTCGGTGAGCTGACAAAATTCCCCGCGACGTTAACATAATCTCTGCACGCCCCCCGCTTGCGGCTGCTATAATACCCTTTGCGCCTCCCAAAGGAACAAATGTTTACTCACCTTCACGTTCACAGTGAGTATAGCCTTCTGGACGGCCTGGCCCGTATCCCTCAGCTCATGGAGCGGGCCCGGGAGCTGGGGCAAGAGGCCATCGCCCTCACCGACCACGGCGTCCTCTACGGGGCCGTCCCCTTCTACAAGGAGGCGAAGGCGCGCGGCCTCAAGCCGATCATCGGCGTCGAGGCCTACCTAGCCCAGGGGTCGCGCCGCTCCCGCGAGCCCAAGGACAAGCACCCTTATCACCTCACCCTTTTGGCCAGGGACATCCAGGGATACCGCAACCTGCTGGCCCTGGTGACCAAGGCCAACCTGGAAGGCTACTACTACCGGCCGCGCATGGACAAGGAGCTCCTCCAGGAGCACCACCAGGGGCTCATCGCCCTATCCGCCTGCCAGAGCGGCGAGCTGCCGCGCCTGCTGGCGGACGGGCACTGGGAGGAGGCACTGGCGGCCGCCCAGTGGTATCGAGAGGTCTTCGGCGAGTTCTATCTGGAGCTCCAGGATCACAACATTCCCGAGCTCACCAAGCTCAACGAGAAGCTGGTGCGCCTCTCCCGCGAGACGGGCCTGCCCCTGGCAGCCACCAACGATGTCCACTTCGTTCACCGCGAGGATGCCCCCACCCACGACATCCTGCTCTGCATCGGCACCAACACCTCCATCCTGGACGAGCGGCGGATGCGCCTGGCCGGCGATGCCGACTCCTACTACCTGAGGTCCGAGGAGGAGATGCGCCAGCTCTTCGGCGATGTGCCAGAAGCCATCGAGAACACCTGGCGCGTCGCCCAGATGTGCGAGCTGGAGCTGGAGTTCGGGCGGCTGCACCTGCCCGAGGCCGACGTTCCCCAGGGCATGTCGGCAGACGACTATCTGGCCCAGCTCTGCCACGAGGGCCTGGCCCTTCGCTATCCGAACGGCTGCGAAGAACCGCGTCGGCGTCTGGAGTACGAGCTGTCGGTGGTGCAGCAGACCGGCTTCGGCCACTACATCCTGGTGGTGCACGACTTCGCTCAGTTCGCCCGGAAGCAGGGCATCCTCATGGCCGTGCGCGGTTCGGCCGCCGCCAGCATCATCCTCTATTGCCTGGGCGTCACCGACATCGACCCCCTGGC
>Ga0315289_10005094_pt1 | contig 19473 bp, 30 predicted proteins | sample YL17G11_40_MG_FD_203452 | JGI IMG/M metagenome (GOLD analysis project Ga0315289, IMG submission 203452) | Sediment microbial communities from Yellowstone Lake, YNP, Wyoming, USA - YL17G11_40 | ecosystem: Environmental > Aquatic > Freshwater > Lake > Sediment | place: USA: Wyoming | collected...
CCGCGCCTTAATCACCAAATCTTTACAATATACCTAGGAGATACATGTTTGATCGCATCTGGTACACCAGTAAAGAATTTCATGACATTATGAATGCCCTAGGCGCCGCACGTGGAGCTTGTGACGTGCTTGGAGAAGCAGCGTTTAACAACGAAGGACTGTTTTTCTCCATGATGGCTAGAAACCTCAACAACTTGCACAATCTTCTGCTGAGCGGGCATCGCATCAAGGAAGAATACACACACGAAGGAGACCACACGTGAAAAATGAAGAAGAGATAGAGTTAGCTATTGGTACTACCGACCGCTTTCTCACTAGCGCCAAAATAGAAATGGACAAAATTTTTGAAGGGCATTCATACGAAGCCACAGCCAGATCTACCTTCTTAGCCGGCTACCTGCATGCTTCGACTATCATATTTGACAATATTGTACGCGAAAAAATCCACCGAGAGTCTATGGAAGAAAGGAAAGCGAAGTGCCGGCCAGACCCAAACTTTACTTAGAACAGCTAGTCGATATAAGAACCCAGCAATTTCCCCAGCTCAGCAAGTATTCCTTCGAAGAACAAGTCAAGATCCTAGCCTACGAATACTCTAAAGTCTCAGACATCTACATAGACTCCCCGCCAACTAGCCAACTTTCCGGAAAGCACGACTTGATCATCATGTCGAACTTTCTACTTTCCTACTCCATGGGGCTTTCCAAGGTCTATAAAGTAGCTGAACGCTTTGGTCAGCATCTTCTTAAGACCAACCTGGACGTCCCGTGCGAGTGTCTTAGTACGAAGATGGGCCAGTCTTTTTTATTTGAGCTGCCCTTCACTTTGAAGTCTACCGACGGCTCCCAGCACCGGACTGTGGTGGTAGCGGTCACTGGCTGGCACTCAAAGCCTGGCATAGACATCAAGTCGGTGACCAAGGAAGAAGAGAGCATGTACCAAGACAAGGCCATCGCTATCTTGGCACCCGACTACTCACCTGAAGGTCAAGTGCTGGAGACGTCTACTTATTTTGTGAACCCGCTACGCCCGGGGGCGACCATTGAGCAGACCATCCAGGAAAACGTCATGCACATGAAGGGGTCTCTTCTGAGTATGGACTTGATCCGGCTGGTGGCGAAGCTTCTTCTCTACATAGATTCGGGCGAGCCAGATTTAGTAGCCGAACCTGTGGTGGCGTGTCTCACGAAAAAGCCCAAGAAGCTGCGTCAGCACTGGCGAGATCACTGCCCGTTTGAAACAATCAGCGTCGGCTACTCTTACCACGGGCGGCTCTACTCAAAGGACGCTAGCCAGGTGAGCGGACATTTTAGGTGGCAGACTTACGGCCCCGAGAGGTCAAAGGTCAAACTTATTTGGATCGACGAACATGTCAGACACTACAAGCCCGAGCAAAGGAAAGAACATGCAGGACAGCCCGCCTAACCCGGACAACGACCCCTCAGACCCAATGGAAATCCTCAGTCGCATGAAGACTGAGGGTGTGCAGATGCTAGGCCGTGCTGAGGAAATACAAAGTCAGCTGGAGCAGATGCTTAAGACGGTCAGCACTCAAGCCGAAGTCATCGTGATTTTGTCTAAAATTTTCGACAAAGCAGCGTCTTTGTACCAGGTGTTAGACGAGCACGTACTGCCCGATGCTGTCGAAAAAGCTAAGCAGGATCTTTGGGAAGCTATGGACAGCACCATTTCTAAATACCCCGAAGGCCTGATATTTTAACTAGAGGGACTAGGACTAATGAGCATAGAGATTGAAGTCACCAGTAACATAGACATCCCCATCCAAGACATCGCCGCCGCCATTTACGAGGCGGGAGATGACAAATTAGCCGAGATCCTCGACCTCTATATACAGCGTAAAGGGAGAAAGAGAGCTGGTACGACCGACGGTTTTGATGTCGGCTCTAGCCTTAATGTGCTTCGCAGGGAAGACTCTACAAAGTTTTTTCTGACGATGATGGCCGGGCTTTTTCGGCTAGACGAAGAAACCGACAGCTTTGTAACGCGTACAAAAACCCTCATCTTCGAAACACTTCGGGGGATTGAAGAAAAAGAAGGCAAGCTATCGGACCATATGGTCATCGAAGTAGGCAAAAAGTACAAACACAGAGACGGAGGAATTTACACAGTATTGGACGTGTCTGTAAAAGTAAAAGACTTAGACGGCATCTGGGTCGAAGCCGTAAGGTACGCAGACCTACTGCAAAGTCGCACGGACTACCCAAGCTACGTCAGGACCCGACAAGATTTTCGCGACAGATTTGAGCCTTACGACGGCGAGTAAACAGGAGGACTCGGGCCATGATACCAGGGGGCGAAGAGCAGATAGTCGACGGATTTGTGAGTGTCCCATACGTTCGCAAAGACTTGCCAGACTTTTATAGCGTGATCCAGAACATCCCCAACAGTCGCACCAAGATACGGATGCTGACTGTGATGGGGTACCTTGAGAACTTGATAACGGAAGCCGAGATAAGCCGCAAGGTCGTGCGGCATGCTAGGGAGTTTCGCCAGTGTACCGACCCTATGTCTTGGGGCTTCTTGGAGTCCTTAAAAGACCTAGACAACGCCCTGTCCGAGTGGGAGGACGTTAGGCGTGACCTAGCAAACGACTGAACCCCTATTCTATGAGTATTGGGGTGCGCGGGTAAAAGCACCTGTGGTATAAACGACAACGGGGGTGACTTAGATTCGACTGGTTATGCCTAATACTATGTGCATGTCGAGGGTGCTATGGACCGCGTTAAAACCTGTAGCAAACGTTTAAATGACACGACTAACGTGATCCACGTCGACTTCGCTGCCCGTGCAAACGGCGCCGTGAAGATGGCGAAAGCGGCCTAATAAGCCCTTTACCCGTCGCCAGAGAACGGGTTGTTAAAAATCTCTGGCAAACGCGGTGAGCAAGGTTTAGCAGCGCGTAATCTGCATGACCCCGGGTCGTCGGTCCCTACAATACCGGCTGGTGGAGGCGCCGCCATGGCGCCCCGTCTTGTCGGAGACTTTAAACACCGACTAAACATGTAGAGTGTACGTTAGGTATTTCTAGGACTCGGGGGGCAGTACCCCGACACCTCCACCATCTTTTTCCTCGGTAGCTCAGTTGGTAGAGCTCCGCACTGTTAATGCGGCGGTCGTTGGTTCGAGCCCAACCCGGGGAGCCATTAATTCGATGCCCAGCAATCCCGCTGGGCTTTATTTTTTTTGGAGTAGATAAACATGTCCAGCATCACAATCCACATTGAAACAGACAACGCAGTGTTTGAAGACCTCCCTTACGAAAGCCTACGTCATTTGGGATATCACTTGTTTGACCGACTCGCCCCTTTGCAGACACGCAGTTTAGCTGCGATTCAGAAAGCCTTGGACGGCGTCAAGCTTCGCGATATAAATGGCAATACAGTCGGCAAAGTCACCGTCGAAACCTGATAACCAACCTCTAGGAGTCCCTATGCCCAGCCGCCAACTAGACGAAGCCGCTCTTGGCCGAGCCATCAAGAGCTTAGAGCAGGAAGCCGCAGTTCTTCGCCACAACGGACATGAGCACCTGGCTCGCCAAAACGAAGACAAGATCAAGCGTCTAAAGCGGAGGTTGGCAGGCCCGGTAGCGACCAAGTCTATTGAGGATGTGACTACTCAGGTAGACAAAGTCGTCGAAGAAGTCCAGACTGCGCCAGTCGAGGAAGCCTCAGAGAGCTTGACTACCAAGGCGCCCAAAGGAAAGAAGGCAGATAAAAAAGGCAAGAAACAGGAAAGACTTTTATCGTGAGATATCTCCCAAGAAAGGCTTACGCCACCTATGAAGAACTACAAAGAGCAGTGGATCGAGCTATACGACCTAGCCGTAGCCGACGGTATGCCACCGGTCGATGCCGGCGAGTATGCGAGTGTAGAGATTGGCGCTCTATACTCTGACAAAATTGAACTGGTAAGAGACCCTGCTAAGGACCGGAGGACTCATGAGCCTCAGCACTACTGACCAAAAAAGAACCATCCCGAACTCCGCGCTTTACCTAAAACTTTAATAATCCCAGCTATTTATACGTGCTATAACATGAGAAGGCCGAAGTCTATTAGACTGAAAGTCTTCTCCGGTGTTGTTCTTTTTTACCAAGGTAGGGGGGTCGAGCATCGCTTGGCCCCTCAATTTTTTCTAAACAGCTAGAGTGATTCTGGTATACGTTATAGTCACTTAATCTTATTTAGGAGATAGACTTGTGGGAAAGAGTTCAACTGCGGTGAAGAAGTCCGCTAAAAATGCGGCAAAACGTGCAAAAGGTAAAGCGACTACCGCTCCGTCTAAAGCTAAAGTGTCCAGACGTGCCAATGCGACAAGCAAGCCAGCGATCCTGGCCAAGTCTAGGGTAAAGACCCCGGCAAAGTTCAAGGCGAAGGTGAAGGCAAAGACAAAAGAGTCAAAGCCTGAAGCCGCCGCAGTCTTGGCTAGCGTGGGAAAGAAAGAGGCCTCCGTGATCCCTCTTCGCCGCCCCCGTATTGCCAAAAAAGAAGCTCGGGTCCAGGCCAAGGCTGATAACAAGAGCAAGAACCGCCGCCAAGAGCGCAAGTCGTTTGTCAGCGACACCGACGTGGCGGGCTTGCGCCAGAAGACTTTCGGGTCTTTTCTTAACGAGGCGCGGACAAAACTGGGATTCACCCAGAAGCAACTCGCCGAAGAGCTGCACTACTCGACAGCCCAGTTCATCTCCAACTGGGAGAGAGGCGCTAGCCAACCGCCATACAGCGTGCTCAGCAAACTGGCCAAGGCACTTAACGTTAAGGCCAAGACCCTGATCGACAAGCTGTTCGAAGGGGAGATGGACCTTTTGAAGCTCCAAAAAGACGCAGCCCTACGGCTCGTCGGATAAGCAAGACAGCAAGCAAGCAAGCAAGCAGCAAGACAGACGCCCGGGCCTTCCCGGGCTTTTTCTTTTTCTGGCGTGCCCAGGTCAGGCCACGCGCAACCATCGCGGAGTTTAAGTATGAGAATGTGGATGGTCGACCCAAAGTTGTTATGCCGCAAGCACCTGCTTGGCGAGCACGTGGAATGCCACATGTTTGTGGGAACCTTTAAGCGCGGAACCTCTCTACAAGGCTACTTGGACAACAAACTGCTTGAAGCACACAACCTTCAAGCCCGTCACGACTTACTAGCTTTAGAGTTAAAAGCACGGGGCTATAAGCATAAATCGCCGTTAGATTTTGTCTGGGATAAGACACCGATGGGTACGGTCAACCCAGCAACGAGTCTGGACGATCTTAAAAAGAGGTGCTCTAGTTGCAAAAAGAGAATCGAAGATAATCGAAGATAATCGAAGATAATCGAAGATAATCGAAGATAATCGAAGAAAATAGAGTTTAAACCTAGTCCAACTTAACCAGGAGATTTTATGTACACGAGAACACCCAGAAACTCACAGGGCAGATTCAACAAGCAGCCTAGCTCACGAGTAAGCCTCACAGATGCAGCTGCATTTTCTGTGGGAGCGTTACTCGCCAGCTATGTCGCCCCAAAGATAGTCGAGGTCGTCGGGGCCTACGCGATTGCGGGGGGCCTCAAAGCGGCGCGCAAGGGAAAGAGGTGGGCATGTATCAGCTACGAAATGGCACGGACACTAAGCAGAAAAGGGGCGTAAATGCCGCTCTACCATTTTTACGACAACACTCTGGTGGACCCGAGCGAGATAGGGCTCCTGCCACTGATGGCAGCACTTAAGGAAAAGTCCGCGTGGAATACCTTTCAGAAGTATGACAGGACCAATAAAGAAGCCGTCGAAGAGGTGGTGAGGGCGTCGCAAGCCAACCTTAACTTAGCTTGGCTGCGGTTTAGTTCGGTGTTTGGGCTGCAATCAAAAAGGCCGCTTGCCGATGTCAACCATCTGCATGAGACCCTTCTTAACGCCGTTGGCCCGGACCTGATGAACAAAGCCGGCGGGACCTACCTCATGTACACCATAGCCCGGATGCCTCAGGTCTGGCTTTGGAAAAAGGATGAGAAAAGCCCTGGTACGGATCCGGTCACCGGAAAGATCTTTTACCCCACAGAATACTGGGTATCCCCCACCTACCAGCCCCCAAGCAGCCAGAAAGCCTCTCTCTCAGACCTGCAAGCTAGGTTTAACCGCATAAAAATTTAGGAGAGTAAATGTCGGATATCCTAGTAGAAAGCCCCTCACGCTACACCATGATGATTCTTGTGACGGGGCTGTTCATCGCTTTTGGGGCGGGGTTTGTAGTCGGATCTGCGCTACACCCGACCCTCCAAATCCAAGCCCCACAACCAGTTGCAGCCAGCACTACCTTTCCTGCAAACTACAGTACCGCTCAACACGACCAGGAGGTCTTGCAGGACTGTTATAAATTTATGGGAGAACAGCTGCTGGCCCTAAGAGAAGACGTTCGAGCTTCGTGCCAACATGAAGAAGTTTCTAAACCAATTACACACTAAATATATGGAGTAGAGTTATATGACACCGTTTCAAGAGTACGAGAAGTATTTAGAGGGGAAGAAACCTGGCGAGAATATGGTCGCTACGTGTAAGAGACTGAGGCTAAAAAAGAGCAGGGTGTCTTATTATGTTCACAAGAACAAAACGAAAGCCAAGAAAACTAAGTCTGAGATAGTCCGCCAAAAGAGTAAACCGGTCGTCGTAATGCCACTTCCTGAACAGCTGGGTACACCAGCTGGCCAGGTCCTACTTGTCATCACAGACGCCCGGACAGCGTTAGAAATCATGCAGCAAAAGGGGTATTAAATGGCCGCTCCAATCAGATCTCGTAGAGTAATTGGCTCCCCTTTTCGGGGCGTAGTGACAATGATCCCCGACGTGTCTATGTCGCTAGGGCACGCACGACTTTACGAAGTCGCCAGTGACGCTGGCTTTGATCATCATGATCTCGTACCGGGTCAGTATATTATGCTGCTAAATAGGGCTGGTACAGCTTGTAAGCTTATCGTCCCTGGAGGCTGGATCGCGCACTTTAAGAGCGAGGACGGCAAGTTTCAAATACTGGTCGAAGAAGGCTTAGAGCAGCTACCGTCTCTTACGTCTAAAGGCTACTTGTCCATAGCCCCTAAAGTAGTCCAGTACGCAATGGCTGAGTATCAGAAAAAGTTAAAAGAAGAAGGCTAGACATGATGCAGCATTGGGTATACGGCCACCTATCTCTACCCAACCTCTCCCCCGCCCAGCGTGCTTATTTCGAGTGGTTAAGAGATTCGTACAAAGAGACCGAAGTCCATTCGTACTTAGAGCACCCAAAGATCTCAAAGCTTGGAAAGCGCAGATTAAAAGCTGTAAAAATAAAACAGTGTTTTCAAAACGCGTTTACCTTGGCTCTTGAGACTCCGGGCGTCTCTTACGTAGTGGGGTTTGCTCAGTCTTTTATCCCCGTCCCTCACGCTTGGAATGCGTGCGGGGATTTTCATTTCGATCTCACCGCTGAGCTTGCTGTGAAGAGACACAGTCCAGACAATCCCTGCTTCTCTAAGTACGCGAGCATCTACCGGCTCGAGAGAGAAGACTTAGCAGAGGCGATGTCTCGGTGTCGGGTGATGGGGCCAGAGCTGGCAGATTATTGGGAGCATTTTATTTACAGGGGGTCACATGGGCAAACCGGTATTGAAGTCATTAGGTAAGTCGCCAACCGTTGAGCGCTATAACCTTAAAGAGACAGTAATACCTACCGACTGATCGGCAAGATTTACATCTTGCACGGGTAAAAAGAAAAGAGACCCACCCGGGTCTTTTTTTTTTTAGCCGTAGCTCCCGTCGTCGACCTCTCCCACCTGGTAGGGTCTTGTCCGGGGCAGCATGAACTGGTAGCTGGAGCCTGGGCCGTAGCCCGTAGTGCCGCCGGCTCCCCGCCCGGTCAGAGAGTTGTAGACGGCATGAGTGCCAGCTCCCGCACCAAGCCCAAGGGCTGCGCCAATTGCGCCTTCGGTAAGACGCTCTTGTCGGTCTTGGGAGGTCATCCGTTCTAACTTTTGGGTCAGGAAGTCTTTGATATGGGCTTCGCGTTTGGCCTTGGCCTTGGTCGCCTGCTCGAGCATGCCGGGGATCTTGCGTCCAAGTTTGCTGGTGCCAAGACGCTCCATGATGCTTGCACCCGGGGTCGTCAGCTTTTGCAGTTCTTCGTAGCGCCGGCGCAGGATGGGGTTGGTCTTGTGGCTAACACCCAGACCAGCAGCGGCGCCGTAGGCTGCACCCTTGAGCCCGCTTTTTAGACGTCCCGAAGTCAGCAGGCCACCGTCGTTTGCTTCGTCGCCTGAGTCGTCGTGGACGCCTAGCCCGACAAGACCACCAGCGCCCGCGCCCGCCGCCAAGTGGCGCAGCAGTCGGTTGCCGCCGATGTAGTCGTAGGGAGCGGCAGTTTTTCTAAACGTGCCACCCCTAGCATGTGCCAGGCGGTCGAGAACTTTTTCAGGATGGGCGTACTCACGAGGGTTTTCGACTAGGTGGCCCATAGCAATTTCCGTCGCTCGGTGCCTTGGTAAGCCGTGCTCAAGTTCTTCTGTGAGCGTGCCGGCTCGTAGGTCAGCTTGGTTGAACTCTCTACCGTGCATGCCGTGGGCAATGCCAGGATCTTTGTGATTTTCCACGCCGAGTGCTGCACCGACGAGGGGCTTGATCTTCTTATCGAGGGCTGCTGCTACGTCCATGGTCTGACGAAAGATGCCCTTAGGGCGGTGGTGCAAACGCTGATGCGGACGAAAGCGGGGCTCGTCTCGTGGAAGGTCGAGCTCCGCCGTCTTTTCGCGCAGTCTATCTATCAGGGGCGTGTGCATGGAGGCTCCGATTACCTGCCAAAGGTCATAACAGGGTGGTCTTTCATGACCTTACGGACCTTCGGGTTTTCCCGGTCGAGCTCCCTCCTAGTCGACAGGGCTGAGTAAGCTGGCGCTAGGCCAAGAGACAAAGCGCCTATTGTTTTGGGGTGCTTCTCGATAAAGGATCCCGGCCTGTACTCTTTTCCATGACGAGCATGTTCAAGCTTCTTTTGTACATGCGATGCATGTCCAGAGAGAGCGCCACCAATCATGGCTAGACCTGTTACGATGGCAGCCGCTTCATCGCTGGCGACTTTGATTTGGTGATCTTTCAGTGCGGAAGTGAAGCCAGCTTCGTAGGATTCGTTGAGCATAATGGTCTCCTGGGTTTTCGCCTTTGCCCTTTATAAGGGGAACCTCCAAGCACTAGAGCGCCGAAGTTTCCCGCTATAAAGGGAAAAGGACACCGAAGTGCCCTCCCCGCCGGATTACTTCTTCCGGTTGGCGTAGTACGCCGCGCCGCCGCCGGCAGCGCCGAGAGCCGCAGCGCCTGCGCCGTACTTGCCTTTGTGCTTGGCAACGTGGCCGTAGGCCGACTTGCCGTGCTTCACAGCGACGTCTTTGAGCTCACGGCCTTTGCGGCGAGCTTTCTCAACGAGGCCTTCTTTTTTCTTTTTGCTGAACATGCCAGCGATCTTCTCGACATATTCCACTGCATCGTCTACGCCGAGTTCGTAAGCTTCGGTCAACATGAGCCTGTCTCCTTAAAAAGTTTGTGATCACAAAACTACTAAGAGTGCGACTCTTAGTTCGTATCTTGGCTTTTGACTTTACCTAGCTCGTGGACCCCTACACCAGCAGCAGCAGTACCGGCTACCGCAGTGCCACCAATGCGCAGAGCCTGAGTATCACCGGCTCTTTGTTGCACGTGTCTTGTTAGCTCAGCGTGCGGGTTTGACATGGGGTTGGCTGCACCTTTGGCAAAGACTTTGAAAAAACGCTTCTTGTCTTTGCCTAACCTGCTCCACTCTTGCTTTTCGATGTGAGACTTGTCGTAGAAGTTTTTGACATTCTTAGCACCGCGCTCGACAGAGTCGACGATGCCGGCTTCTTTGCTAAAAGCGTCTTTAAAAGCTTGTTCTTGTCCAGATTGGTAAGCTTCGCTAAGCATCAGGTAGCCTGTCCTGGCAAGATATCATTGCCATCGGGTAGGATGTTGATCACCAAGCTGTCACCTGGCGTACTGGGAAAGGTACGCTTGAGTAACTGGTTCGTCCCTGACCCAGTATTATGATAGTAAATTTTGAACTCACCAAAGTAAGTCCCTGGAATTGCCGTGTCGCCCTGATAGTAGAGCGGGCTGTCTTGCAAGCTGGTTCCACCCTTAGCTGGGTTGAAACTTGGATGTGGTGGCCGCCAGTTGTAGCGCAGCACCCAGATGTTTCCGTTCTGCGCACTCTGATAAAGAGACGCTGGACCTGTGACAAAATACTGCGGATACAGAGGGTCAGTGACACTTGGCCCGCTAGTGATCACACCAGGAGTCGAGTACATAACAAAGTCGACATGGTCGATGCCCTTAGCAAGTCCGTTAGACTCGGCGTTGCCAGACGACGTATCGACGTCTTCTTTCGTGTAATCCCAATACGAGACAGGATTGGTAATGTCAGTACCAGTCCCTGCCACTCGCATGGCGATAATAATTGGCGGCATCGAGTCGCCGCGTTTGATGTTAAACGTAGCCATAAGGAGCCTGCTGCTGAGGAGCTGGTTGACTGGACATTAGATGGCCGGCACCTAAACCAACAGCACCGCCGCCGACGCCAGCAGCGGTATATTTTTGCCAGTCAGGGCGAGCTTTCATCCATTCTTGCATCCGAGCGCCCCAGCCCGGACCACTTGAAGACGCCGACTGAGCGGCCGTATTTTTCCCGGATCCCAGGGCGTCGCTAAGCTGTTCCATAAACGAGCCGACATGATCCACAGGCTGAGCCTTAGACTGCCGGTCTGCGATTTCTCGCACCTGGTTTGGCAAGCTTTGCCCTGGTTTGCTGGCTCCAAGTGCCATGCGGTCAGAGCGCTGTCTGATGATGTTGCCCTGGTGGAAGCCAACATCTGTGGGCGAGAGTTTACCGTAGGCCCCGCCAACTGCGCCGCCAGAGCGCAGTGCTTCGACGGAGCGACGAGCTTCGTCATTGAAGTGCTGCTTTAGAATATTTTTGCCGACAGTCTCATCGGCGGCGAGCCCAGCCCGAGCGCCGGCGATACCACGACGAATCCCACCGCCGACCGACGACATGGTGCGCCCGACGAAACCGGCTTCTTTTTCAAACGTATCCGCCGAGACGCCATGCTCCAGGAAGCACTGCTCGAAACCGGACGCGTAGGCATCGTGAAGGGCTGTCATCTATTTCTCCGTGATATCTATGGTGAAATTATAGGATATAGGGTTTGACGTCACAACTATTATTAGTGTCACTCTTCGACCATGATCTGAGCCATATGCCCGTCATTTGGCTCACTCAAGATAGTGACCAGGTATTCCTCCCCTTGAAGTTCAGCATTTAAGACAGTTTCCGGGAAGATATCCGTCTGGTAGAGGTTAAAGTTAGGAGCCGGCAAATAAGTCTCCAGCAGCCAGCACGTCGGGTCGTGTCCGATGCCTGGGATGGAGATGTTGTCGTTTTGCAGTTGGTCGTAACCAAAAAGAAGCTGAGCCACCTCGGCGGACTCCCGTGCACCGGGAGATGGGTCGTTGGGGTTCGTAATGATCTCGATAAGACCTGTGTAGCCTATCAGCCGCCCGGTAAGCCTTAGGCGACCAAACCCGGCATAGTTTTCCGCGACGACCGGGTAGTTTGGGTCAAGGGTAGAAAAGTGGGTGTTGATCGCTGTGATGATCTCGGAAAGTTGGTAAGGCTGTTTAGACGACCCTGCTGTCGTCTGGGAGTTGGGAGCGCCCAAAACTTTAAGCAGGTTGTAGTCGTTGACTCCGACTGCTTGGATATATTTTAGACCGTTGGAGTTGACAAGGGAACTAGATGCTACCAATCCCGTAGCACCGACAAAGTCAGTCGAGCCGTAGGCGGTTTGGTCTGAAATCTCAAACAGCTCCAAGAACCTAAGCGTACCTGTGCCGGGAGTGCTGGTCTTGGTGATCACAGCGCTGTGTGAGCCAAAGCACAGGAAGTTTATCCCGGTGACTTGTTTTAAGGACAAGCCGGAGAATACTCCGGATGCCGTGGCATGTGAGATTTGAAAAGTAAGAGCGATAGAGTTGGGCCCGGAGCCTTCTTCTGGAGCCACAGCTACGTAGCCGACCGTAATCGTGCCGGACGAATACACCGTATTGATTGCCGACTGGATAGCAGCGACCAAAGTCGTCGGGGCTCCTGACGTTAGGCTGTACGTGCCCGTGGCGACCGTGATGGTGTGCCACCCAGACGGGATACCAGGGACGGGTGTCGTAAGTTGGATCTGGAACTGATTATTGGTTGAATTAACGACCAGGCTTCCCGTATAGACCGTCGTATAGGCGTTATAGTCGTTGGTGTAGAAAATCCTTGGCGCTATAGGTGGAAAGAACGGGGTCGGGTTAGACCCAGGACTTGGGTTGGCCGTGTACCAGTCTTTGATGAGCTTGTAGTCGTAATCGCGCAGCTCGTAGGTCGTAAGAATGTTGCCCGTAAGGGTATCTGAGAGAGGGCGGCCGTTGGTGACTGAAAGCGATGCTGACGTGCTTTCGTAGATAGGGTCTGGGTTCAGGCTAAGCCTAAGACCTCCAGCTACGACGTCACTTCTCAAATACCCCGAGTCGCCAGACGAGAAGCCGACTCGGCTTAGAGCCTGCACGACTGCGGTATTAAGAGCGGTCAGGTTGGCGTAGGTACCTGGAGCTACCGTTACAGCTACCGCGCCCGAAGGGCGACTACCTACGACCGGCGTTGCCGAGGCGTAAAAAGTATCTCCAAACCCAGACGCAAGGGTCACAGGGAAGGACGGAGTGATGCTTAAAAAAAGCACCGGCGGGAGTGGCACACCGCTAAAAAACTGAGACACCGGTGTGCGTGTCGTAAGAGGCGGAGTCTTATCAATCGGGATGAGGCCTAACAGCCGCATGCCGACTTTAGCCGAGTAGGCCCAGTGGGTCAGTGCTGGCTGACTCGTGGAGGGGTCAATGGTATTGATCGTGAATCGCAAAGAATTCCCGACCGCCGCCACGAGCACCATAGGAAAGCCAGCAGCACTGAGCCCACTTTGGACCACTGCCGCCAGCGCCGAGACGCTAGCGTAAGTGCTTTGTGCAAGGGTGATCACTTTAAGTCCGACCGGCGCGTAGACTCCGCCGCCAAAGACTTCAAATTGAAACTGGTTAGAGGAGCTACCGAGCGTCAAAGGAAGCGACGCAGTGAGGTCAACAGTCGTAAGGATAGGACCTAGTCCGGTGTGGTTTGGCCGAGAGACCTTGAGCGTGACACCAGGGCTGTAGGCCCAGGAGCCATTTAGCTGGAGGTTGATCAAGCCCCTAGTAAAGGCCCCACTTGATTGGTCTGTGGTCGAAAGAAGGACTGTGTCGGGCGTTAGGCCTGAGTTGGTAAGACCAGAGACCATGTCCTGCATGAGCGAATTGAGGTTGGCGTAGGTCTTGACTGCGGTGGGCTTGGCGGCGTCCAAGTCCATAGGGGCCAAAACGACTTCCGCCGTGAACGCCGGAGCACCGCCCGTGGCGTCGGGGTTTAGCTCTAAGGGCAGTCCAGTTTTTACTACCGAGACAATTGTCCCATCATGCTGAGTGACGTCGAACGGAATCTGAAAAGATGTTGTCAAAACACCGGTGTCCAAGTTGGAAACGGTCGTCGTAAAATTAGATTCCCCCGGAGCCGCTAAAGTAATTGTGTCGCCTATTGAGATTCCAAGACTAGCCCAATCGACTCCACTTTTAGTCACTTGGTTATTAGCGCTCGAAAAATCGACGCCGCCGTAGTTTGTGAGGACTGTAAAATTTCCGTAGATCGAGACTTGAAACCTATTGTTTGTATAGTCGATCGTAATCGGAAACTGTAGGGACGTCGGTACCGTCGACCCGGTAGCTGTGGGGTAAGGAAGAGAGACCAGAGCTCCGGAGTCTTGGATATTTGCCCCGAGGTTTCCGGTGACATCAAAGGTCTGCTGCGGCAGAGCATCTATTTTCAAGATGAGATGGCAGCGCGTAGGCGAGAAATCTTGGACCACCGGGTCGTCTATGAAATCGTTGTATTGATAAATAGCCGGTACGGCGCGTTGCATTTCAAAAGTCGGAGTGCCAAAGCGCTCAATCTCGATGATCAAGTCCCCGGTCTGAGTCGGAAACGCAATGTCTTGTTCGGCGATCTCGTCGTTAAAATTTCGCCCTTGTAGGACAATCGGCTGACCCAGAAAGGTAGAGTCGGGGAGCGTAAAAGTCTTGCTCCCGTCTCCGACAAAAGCTGGTGGAGAAGTAAAGACAAGCTTGCCGCCGGCTGGCGTGGCAAGGTTGCCAAGGCCCTTTTTAGTGAGCAGAGCTAGGACACTTGCCGTCAAGCTAGGGTAGCCCAGCGACTGAGCTACCGCTAAGTTAAACGCGCCGTTTATTTTGTCTGCGATTGTCGCTGCGGAGTAGCAGGGAATGGCTGGCGGATTTGTCGCTGCAAGAAAGACGTGAAACGTAAGGCCTGCGGCGACTCCCGTCAGCACAACTGGGACCGCCGCACAGAAAGGCTCAACGCCCAAAGAGGTGACGCTTTGGTTGCCAAGGTTGTCTAGGTTGTCAAACGGCCCTATGCGGTTGGTAATACCAGCCGGAGACTTGGCTCCGGGGCTGGAGAGCGCCCCAGTCTTGGTGTCTACCGCTTGCTGCTGCGCTGCGGTAGGACTATTTGCTGGCGGCAGCTTCCCGCCGTTTTGCGCTGCCTGTGTTTTGAGATCAGCCAGTCTGTGTGCCAAAGCGTCTTCCCGGTTCGGCATAAGCGGCAGCTTTAAGACTGGGTAGTTGATATTGTTAAAGTCTTTGACGCCGACAAGATTCGCTTTGAGCTGGGCGCCAATTGTCGCAGCAAAAGCTTCAAAGTTTAAAAGTCGAACAAGAGCGGTGAGAGACGTGATCGTTTCAAAGACGATGACCATGCCCGTTGTAAAATGATTTCTATCATAGATAGGTATACCAAGAATGTTCATCTCGGCGTCAGAAGGCTCATTTCTTCGACGGCCACGGTCATCGGTTACTTTGTTGAACCCACCTTTCACGTCGTTTATGTAGGCGTCAAGGTTTTTGCCGGTAGTGTCTGTCTTATTTATCGTACTGTTGGTAAGAACAGATCCGGACCTTTGACCGGGCACATCCAAGTTGACTTTGCCTTTGGAGACTCTTGCGCCGTATTTAATATAGTCATCTGGGTAATCGTTTTCCCCAGTTGAGGACTTAGGGGCCTTAGAAAATGATCTTTCAAACTGCGCTTTGATCCCGTCCATTCCTCTTTTGGAAGAGACCGTCAAATAGTGTATGCCAGCCATCGGTGGAAAAAGAATTTGCTTTAGCTCATTCATGAGCTTGATTAGAAGCTGGGTAAGATACGTGACCTCATCTAGGACAGCTTGAACGAGAGCGCCCAAGATGTTTAGACCAGAGATTAGCGAGTCAGCAATAAAGTCGACAAACAGTTTTGCTTCGGAGACTAGGCGAGCCAGCGGAGGAATAAGCTCGATACCTTTGACTGCGACCCAGTCTGGCGGTACGCCATTGCCGGGAGCTTTAAGGGTATCGTTAGAGACGATGATCGTGTGCGTCCACTCAGAGAAGACGTAGCGGTCTTCTACCCCCGCCTTTGCTGCGATGTTATAGCCTTCGTAGACGGGCTCGCAAGCCGAGACGCCAAAGTCGATATCTGAGGGCTTAAGTTTTCGGATGTCAGGTATGGACTTCTCAGAAGCGTCCACAGCTGATGGGTAGGGGTTTGCTGCACTCGCCGGAGCTTTTGTATTTAGCGGTGTGCCCTTAAACGTCGACGGGTCTTTTGAGTAACGAATATCGTAAGTAGGGTCGGTGTCCGTGGTCCCCGCCGTGACCCTAGTGTACTGAGCCTTAGACGTTCTCTTTTTACCTATGAACGCCATCTTATAATAAAAGTTTTTGATATTTTTGTAACGCCCAGCCGGAGACGAGGTGTCAGGGCTTATGCTCGAGCTGATGAGTTCTTTGACTGGGTCGGGAAGATCCGTGTCACTGACAAAGTGAAAGCCTGGGATGAGGCGCCCCATAAACAGAGTGTCGTTAAACGTAAGTGGTGATGTTGCGTCCCCGTGTACGCTTACACCTGCGATAGTCAGAGAAGTAGGTGCTCCAGTACCAGTAAATTCAGTATCACCATTTTGCAGCATCTTCAGGATTGCTGGATGCCCAGAATCCAGCTTGCGCAGCTCGTCTGGATCGTTTGATCTAAAGATGACCCAGTGTGTCAGGATGATATCTTCGCGAGCAAACTCGTAGACACTGGTGCCCTTGGCATTGTTTTGGAAGGGCGCGTAGTAGTCGGTGATGGAGTAGAATCCACGGGTCGAATCGGTGCCTGTCCCTAAAGCAAAGGCGTCGTAGCTGTCGGGCACCTCCCACGAACAATAGCCTTGCAGCGCTGCGGCTTTTTCTGAGGCAGCGTAGCGGCCTTCGACGACACGAAACGCGTTGCTTGCGGAGTTAAAACCGGAGTTGATCCCGCTTTCAACGGCGTTGTTAGCCGCTGACGTCGCGGTTACAGGCTCGGGCTGGCCTTGGACCTGGTAGAGCAGGTCTTGCGTGAACGGTATTTTCCAGACAGGGGCATAGATGGTCTTAACTTGGAACGAAGCGGGGCCAGGGATCAGTGCTATGCCAGAAGATGCGGACCCGTCAGAACCGCCGAAGCCGACGAGGATTTTTCCTAGGGCTCTTATGCCAGTCCAATATTGGGTGATGTCTGGTGCACCAGCGATCAAAAAAAGCGCGTGAGCTTCCGTGGTGTTGGCGATTTGCGGACGGCGTAAATCAAGACGGTCGTTAAGAGAGTCGTAGAAAGTTTTTTTGAAATGGTCGATCCCACCACGGTTTTGCCAGTCGGGTGGGATAAATAAAATGTAGGCACCGCCTAGACCCAGAAGCTGGTCCAGAGCACTCTTGATCTCATCGCGAAGTAAATTAATTGCCGTTTCGATGATACTGATGGTCGCTGCGGCGATCGAGGCTAGAGTCTTGGCGACAGCGGCGACCAAGTTTGCATACGCGATGACTTTATCGGCCACGTCTTTGATTTGGTTTATAGCGGTCTGAACATCTTTGGCAATAAAAGACGTAAGGTCAAGAGAGTGCCATGGCGGGACAATGCCCGCTTCATCGTCCGTAGTCGCACGCGCAGCTTGATATTGCTGGTAGGTCGTGAAGGCGGAAACACCGGTCTTCTTTTGCCAGACCTGCATCTGGTTATTAGTTTTATCTGCCTGCTGCGTCGACCAACCCTGCTGGCCGTCAAGCTTTTGCTGGGTCGCTTTTTCGCCAGTGAGGCTATTGAACTTCTGCTGTGGCATGACTACTCGACTTTTATCTTGTTAATCTCTTCGGCGAAAAGAGTAGCCGCCGGGTGGTTCATCTTGGTGCACTCGACGTTGATGTGCATTTTCATATCGGCGACTTTTTTTTCGATCGCCAGTCTTTGCAATCTCGCCAGACTGGTGGCGATATTTAAAAGCTGCGGGTTGTATCCCGAGGTGTTGCCTTTTTGCCACTGTGGGTCTTTTTCGGTTTCTGTGCTCATGAGGCCTTCTTATTGGCTAGTACGTAGTCAGAGACGTTCCTGCGAAGAGACTTAGGCACACCTTGACCTGCTGCATGACCAAGATGCCCGGCAGATTGAGCGATCGAGGAGGAAAGAGCATTGCCGCCGTAGGTATTGAGAAGCTGTCTAGCGGCAGGAACTTCAGGACTGTTCCCATGCAAGAAGGTACTTTTAAAACGCTCTGCAACGGGCTCTGAGTAAAACTTTTTGTTTAACCACCCTAAAGCTTTAGTGCCAAGTCCAGTTTGGTTAATAGCTTCCCGGGTAGTGGCATTGGTAGCCAAGCTTTTAGCGACATTAAGGCCAGCCATCACTGGTTCGCCGGCGGCAGCCATACCGCCTGCCCCGATTGCCGTTCCTGCCATGTGGGCAAGGTTAGCTCCTACGTTGGACGAAGGGGTATTGATCGGAATAGGGCCGAGCTTACCTTTGCCTCCGCCGCCACGGGTGAGGTTGGCTAGGATGTTTGCAGTGAACGGAGATTTCTTTGGGTCTTTCCACGTGGTCTCAACGTTCTTTAGAACCGCCAAGGCCTTTTCTTTTTCCGCCGACGATCCGCCGTATAGAGCCTTGGACATGTAGGAGCGTATGGGCAAGCCGGACTGCTTTTCTGCGACTTGCATCAGCGAGTTAAAAGCCGGAGTCATATGATACCTCGGGCTTTGTAGCAGCTTTGAAAAGTTACCTTCTGAAATAGCACGGGCAAGTACCATGTCCCTGGGGGTGAGTTCTTTAACGCCTCGCGCACGAAGACCTCGGTTCACCGCTCCGCCGACTTCGTGAGCGTGGGCGCCGAGAGCATGTGCCTCTGGCAGAACGCTACCGCCAAGAAGTCCACCTACGAAGCTAGTCGCTTTGCTCATCGGTGTGCCAGAGACTCCGCGTTGGAAGCTGCTACCTAGCTGTCTGCCAAACCATGGGCGATTAATTAGGCCTTTGAGCAGCGCGTTTTGCCCGACATGCATGCCGGTTGCTGTGCCGACGGCCTGGCCCATCGCAGATAAAGCTGAGCCTAAAAACGGGACGACCGCCGTCTTTTCCATCTCATTGTCACGAAGTCGATCAAGTATAGGTGTCCTGCTCATACGCTCTTCTCCGATACTTCGCTAGCCGGCCCATCATAGCGGGAGCGAGTAAGCTCTGGGTCTTTCCATGGTTTACGCACTTGAGGGGTCTCGACATCTTTTTCGTCTTTGGGCGACCAACGTTGTGGGCGAGTGCCCTCGGCTCGGTGCTGAATAGAAATAGCCGGAGCCAGCGAGTCGGCGATCTTTTGCAGACCAGCCTGCTTGACGTGCTGCGGTAATTTTTTAGGCGTGTCGGCATTCCACTCGTCGATGGTCTTCTGGTCCATCTTGCCCTCACTCTTGAGAGCGTAGAATTTACGCCGCTGCGATTCGCTTTTAAATGGCAATTTGTTTACCTCAACAACGTTGCGCCGGAAGACGGATTACCACGCTTATCTTCACTTCTGTACCGCTCGACTGGTCGGAGTTCGCGAGTGCTTGGTGTCTCGCCATCACGCATAGAGTGCTTGACCTCGCGCTTGATTACTTTGCGAGAAGCGTTGATTGCGAGGTCTTCAAAAGCTCCGCCAAGTTTTTCTAGCTCAAGATAGGCATACGATTGCCCCTGTTCGTATGCTTCTTTAAGAGCGGGTCTTTCCACGTCGAACTCCTTAGACTGCGCCGCAGCTTCTGCTCCCGCTAAAAACGCCGCTTTGATCATCAGTCTTCTTTCTCTAAAATAATCTTGCTGACCCACACACAGACGACTAGGGCCAGCACGAATATTTCCGTTTCTTTTAATATGCCCATTATCCGGCGGAGCCTCTACTTTTGACGACTAGGTATTTCTGGCACTTCTGGCAAAACCGCGTGTCGCCTTCCG
>Ga0315289_10005095_pt1 | contig 19472 bp, 19 predicted proteins | sample YL17G11_40_MG_FD_203452 | JGI IMG/M metagenome (GOLD analysis project Ga0315289, IMG submission 203452) | Sediment microbial communities from Yellowstone Lake, YNP, Wyoming, USA - YL17G11_40 | ecosystem: Environmental > Aquatic > Freshwater > Lake > Sediment | place: USA: Wyoming | collected...
ACGTTGAAAACGTCACTGGAAACCTGTTCCTGACAGGCCTTATCCTTTCGCTCACAACGATGATGGGGATTTTCCTCAACATACCATTCGGAATCATAGAGGACAGAATGAACGTGAAACGAGTTCTGCAGATAGTGTTGCTAATCTACTCGGCACTTGCGCTGCTCTATCCTGTGGCAGATACTTTTCTATCGCTGTTGTTGGTAAGCGTCACTAGAGGAGTTGCTTCATCTTTCTTATGGTTGACTTCGTGGGCATATGTTTTCACTTATGCTGAGAAGAGTGTGAAAGGAAAAGAGGTTGGATTCTTTTCTGGCATGAACGATTTCGCCTCAGCTTTATCTCCCGTTGTCGGGGGGTTTATCTCGATTCTTTCGTTTTTTCTGCCTTTCTATATGCTAAGCCTAACAAGTCTAACTGCATTCATCGTGGTTTCATTGTACCTGAAGGAGACGCCTAAGTCCGAGAAAGCGTCGTTGAACGTTCAGGTAACCACATTATTGAGTTACATGCGCAATAGCCGGTTCGTAAAGACTGTTTTTCTCATAATCGTGTTCTACGCTCTCATCAATGTGTACTACTCGTTCCTTCCGATATTTCTTAACAGTGAAGGAATTGCTATTCCACTGATAGGTGTGATACTCACTGTAGCCCTTCTGCCTGCGGTTGCTCTTGAAGTGCCGATTGGAAATCTGATAGACAGACATGGAATACGGAAGACACTTGCTGTGGCTGCTTCCTTGACGACGTTGACTGCAGTTATGATGCCATTATCAAATAGCCTATACTGTACATTGGCGATTGTGACAGCCTTTACGATGAGCTACACGGTGATCTTCATAGCGCTGTATTCGAGAATGTCAGACATAATGGGTGAAAGCAAAACCGCGATTACCGGAGCCATAGCCACGTTCAAAGACTTAGGCTATACGCTTGGACCATTAGCGGCCGGCGCGCTGATGGGATTTATCAGCGTCAGAGATACCTTTTTCATATCAGGAGCAGCGTTCGCACTCTTGATACCTGCCGCCCTTCTTCTCCATGATTGACTCTTAGTGTTCAGTCAACCTCTTTCTACGCGCGCTAAAGTTGCTTCTGCCTATGCAAAATGGTTCCGGAAGCGCAGATGCTTTCAAACTTTCTGAGGTTCCCAATGGTTTTTCTTTCAGGAACCTTCACCGCGCGCGCTACGACCAGAAATTCAAACTTGCTATTTACAAGGATGTCAACAGAATTTTTAGAGACACAAGCAAGCGCGCGTTTATTGATTCTCATGCCGCAAAATGTTATTGGAGCGTGCACACAATAGACACAGTTTGTTTTGTCACCTAAGAAGTGGCCTGTCTCGGCTCATTTTCCCTTCTATACGGCTACAAAGGTATCCTTGAGTTCTGCGCGAAGAGGTCGATGCTTTGCCAGATACGTTCGCAACGTATCTATTATCCGCTCAAACCGATTTTCTCGATTTCGACCATATTTCTTTGGGACCGCTTGTTCAGTAATAAAAGTCGCTGTGTAATATCGATCAGGCCTTATTTCCTCATCACCTACAAGTATTTTTTGAATGCGATGCCCATGGGGATTTTCAATTTTAAAGTACACCCTAAGACCAAGACAACGCTTGACGTACCCTCCCATCTGCTGATACGGGTCACACGCGAACGTTCGCTCAAGGTTTTCCTCTATCATCATCAAAAGTTCCTCACCCGTCAACTCAGCTGTTGAGATAGGTGGATTCATGGGAACAATGTTGTAGAGGTCATTTAACATAACATTCCCCGGAATTATGGGTGCGCCGTAGCGCCAACCATTAGAAAATGCCATCTGCGCTCCAGTGCTGTCAATGAGAGCCTGAAGGAGAAAATTGTCCATGGTGGACTCTAAGATTGTCCCTCGATTGAGAGGTGTGGCAGTTTCACCGACAACCTCTGAGAGAGCATCCTTATACGGCGCGAGCGCTCGCTCCACGAGCTCACTCACGTCTGGGTCAGGTTTTATGCCTGCTTCAACTTCTATCAGTTGGTGTTGATAATCAACGATTTTTCCGCTCTCCACCTCCAAATCTAAGCGACCTAGAAAGGAACCGTGACATCCCGATTGGATAATAATAGTTTTCCCTTGGAGAGCTGGCCTGTAAAGGCGATTATGGGTGTGGCCACTGAGGCAAACGTCCACGTCTTGTACTTCCGACAAGAGTTTCATGTCCTGTGGAAAGCCGAGGTGCGAGATAAGAATGACGAGGTCCACTTTCTCTTTGTGGCGCAAGACATCTACAATCGGAGGGAGTTCTTCTCGGCCAAGAGTGAAGTATAGACCTTCGCTGTAGGATGGTGGCATGCTCTTATCTACAATGTTAGAGGCAATTCCTATAAGGCCAATCTTTAATCCGGCAATCTCTTTCACGATATACGGCGGGAAAATCAGTTTTCCCGTCTCTTTATTGTAAACGTTGATTGCTAGCATTGGATAGTTTAACTCCGATACGAGCTGTTGTAATCTTTTTGGACCGTAAGCAAATTCCCAGTGAGCTGTCGTAGCATCAAGGCCTAAAGAACTTAGAATAGGAACCAAGGCTTCTCCGCGGGTCTCCTGGGCAGGGTAGGTGCCATGAAGAGTGTCCCCGCAGTCGCAAAAGAGGACGCGTCCATTGTTTTCAGCCCTAATCTGCTTCATGAGCGTGGCGATGCGGGCATAACCTCCCGCAGGACGATATACTGCACGATCGGCCCCATAGAATATCTCTTGATGTACATCCAAGTATGCATGCACATCATTCATCTGAACGATCGTGAATTTCTTGCTGCTACCCATTATCTTTCCCCCAGTTTGTTTCTTAATGACAGACTTATCATATTCTAGGCATTTCTTTAAAAAAAGGTTCTATTTTGTATCTCGCGCTCGCAACCATGGTGGCAACAACCGGAATTCCGGGTCTCAAACCCCTACCTCTAACTGAAACTCCTTTCGTAATATCCTGTTCTGCTACGTTGTCACTGATACTCAATGATCTAGTCAAGTATCTACTAGTGAAGAACACAGAGATAAGATGGTGACCGCCAAACGCTGACCTCTAGTTTTCCAAGAAATTGCCAACAATTGCGATTGAATAATATAACAGAGCTGCATGCTTCTCTATCGGAGGTTCTGCTGTGGTCAGAGTAATAGTGGTAGGTGGCGGAGCGGCTGGCATGAGCACTGCTTCAAGAGCTAGAAAGATCAAGCCCGACGCTGAGATAACTGTTTTCGAAAAAAGCGGTTTCGTCAGCTACGCTCCATGCGGCATACCCTACTATGTCGAAGACCTGGTTGATAAGCCTGAAAGACTTCAAACTTACACTCCAGAATTCTTCAAAAAAGAAAGAAACATTGACGTGCACATTCATTCAAACATTGAAAACGTTGATCCCGCCTCTAAGACCATCGCATATGTTCAAGATGCCACAAGCAAGAGTCTGCAATGGGACAAGCTCGTAATCGCTTGTGGCGCCGAGCCAATCAAGCCGAGAATTGATGGAATAGGGCTAGCGAATATCTTCACCGTGAAGTTTATCGAGGATGGGATCAGAATCAGGGATGCAGCAACGAGAACTCGTAATATCGTCATCGTGGGCGGTGGGTACATCGGTGTCGAAATGGCTGAGGCCTTTGCGCAAACAGGTAAGAAGGTTACAATCGTTGAGATGCTCCCACATGTTCTGTCGAACCTGGACCTTGAACTGAGCAGGATCATCGAAGATGAGTTTTTGAAGAAAGGGGTAATCCTGAGACTTGGAGAGAAGGTTGTTGAGTTCGCCGGAAAAGACACCGTTGGCAAAGTGGTGACCGACAAGGGCGAGTACGAAGCTGACTTAGTGGTGGTCGCAGTTGGATTCAGGCCTAAGGTTGATTTGGCCAAGAAAATCGGGCTAGAACTGGGAGTCACAGGCGCTATTGAAACAGAGAGAACTATGGAGACAAATCTTGAAGACGTCTACGCATGCGGAGACTGTGCAGAAACCACTCACCTGATAACCGACGAGAAAACGTGGATTCCTCTGGGACCTACAGCGAACAAGATGGGTTACACAGCAGGCAACAACCTGTTTGGAGGGAAGCTCGAGTTCCCAGGCGTATTAGGAACAGCCTTCACCAAAGCCTTTGACTTGCAGATAGCCCGGACAGGACTGACTGAAGCAGAAGCGCGGAATGGCGGTATTCAAACGTCTGCTGTCGTCATCAAAGCTCCAACAAGAGCCCACTACTATCCTGGAAACGATGAAATTACATTGAAAGTCGTGTCAGAGAAGTCTACGGGCAGACTTCTCGGTGCACAATGCATCGGAAGGGAAGGAACTGTCGGGCGTATCAACGCTTTTGCAGCATTACTTTACATGAAAGCAAGAATCAAAGACCTATTCTTCACAGACTTCGGTTATGCCCCACCATTTGCACCAGTATGGGACCCTCTCATTCAGGCTTCTCGTGTAATAGGACCTATTCGATGATGGCCTCCTGTTGCCATCTTTTCTATCCCTAGCGCGCATGTGTTTTCCCAAATTCCCTTTTCAAGTGTGATAGATTTGGGCCCTGGTTCCTAAACGATGCTTCTCCCATCTCAAGGCACATAACTATCCAACGACGAAGCAAAGCCAGCAGCACAACCCACATCGCAAACGAGTTTAGGAACAAGCATGCGCGCTATTCTTCCCGTAAACCCCATTCGGAGGGTATGTGGAACCTAGGTTCGCTCTTGTAGTAGGCTCGGATTTCAGTGAATCTATTGTTGATTTCGAGGGTTCTCGCTGCTATTTTATCATACAGTGCTAGAGTCTCTTTGTCTGGAAGCGGGTCCGATAGTTTCTGGTTGAGAAAGCCCCAGCCTCCGTCCCAAGGTAAAATTTCGACTTTGTTCAGAGCCAAGAAATCCCGTACAACGTCACCCCAGATGAACCTGATCCCATGCATGTCAAAAATACCAAACTTATCGGGGTCAGCCTTTCTTTGGCGACACAATTTCCAAGCCTTGCCAGCGGTTATAAACTCCTCAGACGGAACATCCAATGGGTCGAATTTGACATTGAAGAATTCCAATGCAGATGCGTCTAGCTCTGAATCAACCATCGTCCAACGTCTCTTTGCAGAATTCCAGTACTCACAAACCCAATGATCTACATATTGACCGGGGTCGAAATATCTGCCGAAGCCACAGCGAGCCCTCGCTGGGATGCCCTTATGGCGCAATATTGAACAGAGAAAGACAGTGAAGTCGCGACAATTTCCAACTTGGCGCTGACCAAGGGGTCTAGATACGCTGAGGGGTTGATCATTCGTTTCTGTCATAAGAGCAAGTTTCTCAGCAACTGGGCGAATCTGCAAAGTACTCTTCTGATCCTCAGTGAGATTCAGTCCCAATCGCTCGGCCGAGAAGACGTGAACCATATTAGTTTGAACAACCGAACAAAGTGAGGTCAGATCGTCAGAAAGATCTACCAGAAAGGAGGCGTATTTGCCTGCATCGGTTATTATGCCAGGTTGGGAATAAAATACCAGAGGGTCCATAAAGCCTTGTCGAATTTCATCTATAAAAGCATAGTGCAGCGCGCGCTAAGCATATAAGGGGTTCAAAATGTACTCCCAGAAGCATGGAATAACGTCTGAGAGGTGGGCATTTTGAGCATCCAGTTGAATCCGATAGGATTTGTAAAAACGAAATTTGCGGGTGAAGAGATGAGAAATCAGCCTGTTGAGGAATTGGAAGCTGATATTGAAATTCTTGACGCATACGCCGATGGTCTAGAAGCCATTGATGGTTTTTCTCATCTGCTAATTCTCTTTTACATGCACAACATCACCGCGGAAAACAGAAAACGGCTCAAGATCAAGCCTAGAATCGTTGTCAGGTATGGACTGAACCTGGAAGAGGTCCCCTTGGTTGGAGTGTTCTGCTTGGACTCGCCTAACAGACCAAATCCTATAGGCTTGTCTGCAGTGAGACTACTATGGAGGAAGGGCAAAATCCTTCATGTCAAAGGATTAGATGCTCTTAATGAAACGCCGGTACTAGACATCAAACCCTACTCTCCAGCAAGAAAAATCGAGGAATTCGAATTACCAGAATGGTACAAAAACATAATAGCCCAAGCAAGAGCAAAAGGCCACAACATAACCGATTTTTGAGTCGTCCTAATGCAAATAGCAACCAACTTCACGTCTTGAGGCGGTTGCACAAGAGTTGTTATACCCTTTGCTTCTCCTCCCCGTCAGAGATGAATGGCAAATTTGCATTCATTTGCGCCTGAGACAGCTGATTGTATGAGTTCAACCTTCACAGGTCTTTCAAGAACGCTTTCCCAGAATTTCTTAACAAACCCTTTCGAGCAGTGGCAGTACGTCTTCGATACGGTTGCTCTGTCAGGAAGTCCTCTCAGCAAACCGCAGTAGCACCTCATCGGCCTAGTGAATGCCTTCGGCGTGTAGAACTGGTAGAGCACGTTGCCTTCTCTAACGAGTCTTGTTCCAGTCATAGGCTTTTTCTGCTCTGCCTCAAGAAACTCGTCTGCGCTCTTGAACTTCTCGCGCCTCAATTTGACCCTGTCAATAAACCTCTTGTTCACATCAGCACAGTCGCGCCCACAGTTCTCCATAATCTGAATCCTCGTTTCTTCGCCCACCAAGGCGTCCAGTCTTTCCATCGCGCCTCTGACCCATTCAGCTGTCCTCATCTTGTCAGTTTTCTCGGTTATTTCTTCACTGCCTTCCATAACCTTCTCGCTTGTCGCTTCCCCAGCAAGAGCTTCAACATTTCTCCTCATTGATACCAACATTCTATGCTTGGTCTTGCTCAAGTTGAATACCATCCAGTCTGGACTTCAGGTTGCTGACACGCAATATAAGAATTACCAGAGCATACACCAAACAGAAAAAAGATGGAGTCTGCGCACGCGCTAGGGTTTTATGGCGCGTTCCAAGAAACGTCTGCGCTAGTGATGGTGTGCGTGATGGCAGCCTTCGGTAAGCTCTTGAAGCCTGTCATCCTTGTACGAAGCAATTACGTCTTTGACCGTATCTGCGTTCGCTTTCAGCACCGCCACTCCTGCTTCTTGAAAGCCAACTAAACCTCTTGGACCCATTCCGTAGGTTATTATCGCGTTCGGTTTCCGCTCCAGAATGTGGTCGTGCATGTGTCCTTCGCCCCCGAAATGTTCGCCTTTGTTTTCTAAGGTCTCGACGTTTTCGACTTTTCCGTCCGTGTCCAAAGCCACGATAGCATAGAAAGGCGCTCTTCCGAAGTGCTCTGCTATCCTAGAGTTCAAACCGTTGTTATCTGACACAGGAACAATAACTGTGGTTTTCATTGCGTCACCTCCTTTTTCACTACTTCTTCGCCTTCTGTTTCAGGAAATCTTCGATCTTCTTGACAATTTCCATGAAAGACTTTGAAGCTGCAGAGTTAGGATGCTCGACGATGAATGGTTTTCCTCTGTCAGCATCCTCACAGATTTCTTGATCTATTGGGATGCTTCCAAGAAATGCGATATTCAATTCTTCAGCTATCTTTCGCCCGCCGCCAGATTCGAATATGTCAGATTTTTTTCCGCAGTGAGGACAGATGAAGCCGCTCATGTTTTCGATGACGCCGATTATGGGCATTCCGAGTTGCCGAGCAAAGGTGATAGACTTCTTAACGACTACTTGTGAGACTTTGGATGGGATTGTTACTATCACGACGCCGTCCATTTCCGGTAATAGTTGAGCAATGCTTAGCGGTTCATCCCCTGTCCCGGGAGGGAGATCAATCAGCAGAATGTCCAAGTCTCCCCAGACTATCTCTGACAGAAACTGGCGAATCGCAGTCATCTTCAGCGGTCCACGCCAAATCACGGGCGCATTTTCATCAGGCAGTAGGAAGTCCATGGAAACAACTTTTATCCCTAACGTGCCAGAGGCTGGAAAGGCTCCAGGCGGACCCACCTGGAGTCTTTGACCCGTCAGTCCTAGCATTCTCGGTACGCTGGGACCATGTATATCTGCGTCAAGGATTCCGATCCGGTCGGCGTGTCCATGCATTGCCAGGGCCACGGCCAAGTTCACTGCCACTGTGCTTTTGCCCACGCCTCCTTTACCGCTTATTACGGCTATTTTATGCCTGACCTTGCTCATTTTGGCCCTGAGCTTCTGCTCCTGATCCGAAAACTGTCTTTCTCTCTCTGTAACTTCTTGCATACTCGTCAATTCGAAAACTCCTTCATATTTCAAAATGGCCTCTGTGGCCTCTTTCAAATCGAGCGTACCCTCTGTCCTTGGGAACCCTGTGGACATTCTTGCTTCCGCATTTGGGACAGGAACCAGTTCTTCCTCTTCCATGCGGTTCCTCCCACTCGTGGCCGCAATCAAGGCATTTGAATTTTCTATTTGCGTCCGACGTGTATTCTCCTCCTTCTATTCGTATTGCTTTGCCGTTGACCAACGCATCTGCCACCTTCTTTCTTGCCGCCTCTATCACTCTGTGGAATGTGGGTTGCGATATGCGCATACTGTCAGCCGCCGCTGTCTGCTCCAATCCCTCGAGATCCTTCAACCGTATCGCCTCAAATTCATCTAGGCTCAGGCCGACGCTTTCCAAGGAAGTCATTGGAACACCTCTGGGTTTGAAATACGTCACGCCTGGTTCGCAGCAGACTCGTCGACAGATTCTGGGTCTAGGCACGATTATGAATAAATATTCATAACTCTCTTAAACGTTTCGCAACGCAAGCTGGAAACAAAACATGCCGAAAACAAGAAAACAAAACAATAGCTGTTCATAGCGGTCATACATAAGCGCCTCTTACTGGTGAAGGCATGAGTGAATATCCTCCTGGAAATCGAGAAGACCGTAAGACACCGGCAGAAATGCCCATGGAGAAACTGTTTGATTATTTCTTTCTGCAGATTCGCAACATTTGGAGAGTTGATGGTTTGTATTTTCTGGGCATCGAAAAGAAGTTTGGGACTGAAGCAGCAACTGAACTTGACGCTGGGGCTTGGGAGAGCATGGCTGCAATCGAGGCCAAGAGCCTGCAACGAATGTTCAAGGTTGGCGAAAACCCAGATATGCCCATGATTATTGGTCTTTTGCGCAAATCCAGTTGGGCGTTGGATCAACCTTTCAAGACCATCGAAATCGGAAACAAGCGGGCTACCCTTAGCATTGATAGGTGCAGGACTCAGGAGGCTCGTCTGGGCAAAGGTTTATGCGAATTTCCCTGCAAGAAAGTACGGTTCGGATATTTGAAGAATTTCGCGAAGACCCTCAATCCAAAAGTAGAAGTTAGCTGCTTGGTCTGTCCACCAGACAAGCATCCTCCAGACTCTTGGTGCAAATGGGAATTCACAATGTGACGCACGCGGGTAAGACATAAGTTCTCCAAAAAACAACGTCAACCTATTCGCGGGGAAAGATCATGGTTAAATGTAGCAAATGTACCGTTTTCGTGTGCGAACACCCTCAACGAGCTCGAGTTACTTCCAAGCTGGATTTTTGCCCGATGAACGCTGAGAAAGATGTCCTGAGGAAAGCTAGGGAAGAATATAAAAAACCTGGCGTGGGAAGATTAGCTCATGCCTCTGCTCTGGTGGAGTCAGAAGGTTATATGAAGTGGACCAGAGTCGAGGACACGATGGAATTTGCCAGAAGGATGAATTTCGCGAAGCTTGGTGTTGCCTGCTGTGTAGGGCTGGCTGAGGAGGGAAGAGTACTGACGGATATTCTCGAATGCAATGACTTTAAGGTGACTTTCGTATTCTGCAAGACGGGTGGTGTTCCAAAGGAAGAGTTGGGACTGAAAGACAGCGAGAAAGTACATCCCGGCACCTTCGAGCCTATTTGCAACCCAGTAGCACAAGCTTTAATCATGAACAAGGCGAAAACAGAGCTGAACATAATTGTAGGACTCTGCGTAGGACATGACTCAACCTTCATCAAGTATTCCAAAGCACCCGTAACAGTCTTGGTTGCTAAGGACAGAGTCCTATGCCACAATCCTGTTGGAGCATTATACACTGCAAAGGGATACTACAAACACAAACTCTACGACATGCACAGCGCACGCACCAGAATCAAAGCGCCCTAGATTTGCAGTATATTAGCGCGCGCTAAGATAGTCTAATGAATGTATATGAATAGACAAATTGGGGGTTTGTATGTCAGAAATCGCTGAAGATGCGGCTCATGGCGGTGCTGGTTGGTCTGCCAGAATGAAGTCACTACGTGATGAGATTGGAGATATCTGGAGAGCGTGTGGTGTCGAATCCGAGTGGCCCTGCCTCAAGGCAGTTTTGATGCACAGACCAGGCCCTGAGATTGAAACTATAGCGAACGCCAACAAGGCACTAATGCTTGATGTGCCAAATCCTGTTCTAGCTAGATGCCAGCATGATAGCTTGGTTGCAGCTTATCGGAACGCCGGTATCACTGTGTTCTACGTTGAACCATGCAGTACACCTCCACCCAATCAGATGTTCGTGGCTGACCTCTTTTTCATGACGCCTGAGGGAGCGGTTTTGGCACGCCCGGCATCTACTGTCCGTGCTGGCGAGGAGGGACTCGTTGCTCAGAAACTTGCTGAATTGCGCATTCCGATTCTGCGCTATATACGAGGAAGAGGAGTCTTTGAAGGCGCAGATGCGGCATGGGTTGATTGTACCACTGTCATTCTGGGAACAGGACTGCGTACTAACTTGGAGGGGGCAGTTCAGGTGAAGAACCTTCTTCATGAGATGGGTGTTAAGGTTATCAAGGTAGTTTTGCCTGAAGGAGTAATGCATCTAATGGGAACTTTGCGTCTTGTGGACCGAGACCTTGCTGTTTGTTGGCGAATCCGAATTCCTCAAGCAGCTGTCAAAGCTCTTCGAGATCATGGGTATGATATTGTCTATGTTCCTGACGAAGAGGAAGCAATACGGGGGATGGCTCTCAACTTCGTGACGTTAGGTCCAAAACGGATCCTAATGCCGACTGGTAATCCTAAAACCCAATCCTTCTATGAAGACATGGGGATCAAATGTGTAACAGTCAAAGTAGATGAACTTCACAAGGCCGCTGGAGGGGTTGCCTGCCTTACAGGCGTCCTTGAACGGGAGCCAAGCAGATAGAGCGGACCGTGCGACAAGGCACATGTCGCCCTCAATTTCTGATTGAGGACTTTGGTGGTTCCATTCTCACTTCTGTTTCAGTCACTCCATCAAACTCTTTCTTCACTTGTTCCTCAACTTGTGTCGCTGTCAGATTGGCCTTTCCAACCGACATATCACCATCAACAACAGTGTTCGCGCGCTTTCGGTTTGTTGACAGAAAAATGAACTATCCTTTCTTTTTATAGCGTGTCCTAGTTCTGTAATCAACTTGAAGGGTAAAATCCTTTTTAGCCTAGGCGCTACAATTTGGAAGCTGAGTTGAATTCTCTTGTCTGATAACAATAGGCGATCTAGTCCGCGACCACGGATTGAGAGTCTTTCAGATTTGATATTTGGCCTAGCGTTATCATTGAGTGCTTACTCGCTTCTCACCAGACCGCCAACGCAGTTGACAGGCCTCGCAAGCGATATGCTTGCCTTCACTTTCAGTTTTCTCATACTGATTTCAGTTTGGATCCGTTACACTGGCATAATGTCTGTGCTTCCGATGGAGAACAGGACGACCAGAATGCTTAACGTGGCAATGCTGTTCTCGGTGTCTCTTGTGCCCTACCTATTCAACCTCGTCACATTGTATGGGCACACAAACGAAACAGTTGTCGTAGAATATGCCTCTATTTTTTTCGCGACAGACATGGCGGCGCTGGTTGTCATATTAGCCTTCTTCATCCATGAACTTACCGTAGAAGAAAAACAGCTCATCTCAGCAGAACTCATGGGGCCTTACAAGAGAGTAAGAAACTCAATGGTGCTCGCGGCTCTTCTTTTCCTGCTAACAATGGCTCCTCAACTCTGGCAATGGGAAATCCAAGACATTCCGTTACGATTCTATCTGTGGCTCATACCAATCGCCCTATTCTGGATCGGAAGGCTCCCAGAAGAACCAAACAAACTCGGAAGTCCAGCGGGTCCTATTCGAGACCAGAATTCCTAGCGTGTTCTATAAAATACCTTGCATCTTTGCGTTATAACTGCCTGATATGGAGGAAGGCGCGCTGCTACCATCTTATCTCTGTTTTTTTCACCATGAGAAACTTGACTAAATCATTGAACAACAATGAGAAAGCAGCAGAACAGGATAACACAAAAAGAGTTTGAGTTAGAGATATGGGTTTGAATCCCGGAAGCCCAACTGTAGTCACCACTATTGCGGCTATCATGCTCAGTATTATTGCGATAAGCAGGGTTCTGCTTGGCCTAGAGTTCCAGAAGTGTCCTCTTTCTCTGACATTGAATATCAGGAACATGGCAGAGTAGAACAATATTTCGAACGTGAATGTGAAAAGGGTCTGGTCAGTTACGGTAAGATGAAAGATGTTGAGTGCGACATAAAGCAGAGCAAACGATTCGACGATAATGAGCACACTAAGTATTGAGGATACCTTCACCAAACCGACTACGTTCCAAGTATCAGGTTTTCTGGACCAGTTCTGATTGTCCGTGGACAATGCAATCTTGACAAAATCGGTCATGAAGAAGTACAGTATTATCGCGAAGGCTGACACCACGTAATTCCCTGTTAGAAGGTAGGACAGAACAACAAACGTGGCTATCTGTAGAGTTCTGACTATTTTGCTCAGAATCCATGCAGTTATCCTCTCATAAATCACTCGTCCATTCTTGACCAAATCTACTATGCTGGTTAGCCCTTCATTCATCAGGACGACGCTGGCAGCACCCTTTGCCACGTCCGTAGCGCTACTGACAGCTATACCCACCTCTGCTTGCCTAAGCGCTGGTGCGTCGTTCACGCCGTCGCCCGTCATCCCGACCACATGCTTTGCGGCTTGGAGGCTTTTGACTATAGTGTACTTGTCTTCAGGATAGATTTCAGCGAACCCGTCACTCTTATCAGCTGCATCTGCCGCTTCTATCGCATTTTCCTTGATGAATTCTTTGAGGTCTGAAGCTCTGATCACGTTGTCGCCGAGACCAACATCTGCAGCGATCTCCTTTGCTATAGGAAGCGCATCGCCAGTCAGCATTTTGACAGATATGCCCAGCTCCCTGAGTTCCTGTATGAGCTGTTTTGAGTCGGGTCGGGGCGGGTCGTGAAGCGTTACTAAACCGACAAGTTCAGGCTGCTCATCGGCGTTTGTCTTGGCAACCGCAAGGGTTCTGTAGCCTTTTTCAGCGAATTCACTCATTTGTGACTCTAGTTGCCTCAAAGTCTTATCGTCGAGTCTGCATGCCCGGGCAATAACGTTGACAGCTCCCTTCATTACTCTGAATTCATGGTTGTTCTTCTGCACCAAAGCCTCAGTTCTTCGTATTTTCGGATCGAATGGAGTGAAGTCTCTCTGTTTGAATGAGGGGTCTAAGAGGTTTTGTTGTTTGACCATCGTCAGGAAGGATAAATCAATGGGGTCTTGATTCGCCTCTTGTGAAGCTAGAGCTCCGTAGAAGAGAACTTGCTGTTCACTGAACCCCTTTGACGGTATCACTTTTGCGATTGAGAGTCTGTTCATTGTTATTGTGCCTGTCTTGTCTGCGCAAAGAACATTCATGGTTGCTGCGTCTTCGGAAGCGCTCAGTGTCGTTACTAGAACACCTTTTTTGGCAAGTTCCATGGCACCTATTGCCATGCTAACAGTGAACATTGCTGGCAGAGCAACAGGTATTGCTGACAATAGAAGGACCAAGATTATTGGCAGAAGGTCAACCAAGTTCTTGGTTTCAAGTACTGAAAAGACAAAGGCAAGCGCAACTAACAAGACGACAATTACTAGGAGCCATCTGACGACACTTGAGACGACTTCTTCCATATGTAGCTCGGGTTTGGCCAGTTGGACGAGTTGGACAGTTCTACCAAAGTAGGTGTTTACTCCTGTTGAGACAACGATGCCGTTTGACTCACCTCTCTTTACGATAGAGCCTGAATAGAGGATTTCTTCAATCTTCTTCTCCTGGCTCACCGATTCACCTGTCAAGGCTGATTGGTCGACTTCAAGCTCGCCAGTTGCTATTTTAATGTCGGCAGGCACAAAGTCTCCTGACCTGTTTCTGACTATGTCCCCTGGCACAAGTTCTCTAGCGGCTACTACTTTCCATGAGCCGTCTCTAAGGACTCTTGCGCTAACCTGAAGTCTTTTCTTCAGGGCTTCCACCGCGCTTGACGCTCTCTGTTCTTCCGCAAAACCCAGTACGGAGTTAAAGACAAGCAGCCCTGTGACTATATATAAGTCGGGGTATCTGTGCAGGAACCATGAGATGATTATTATAATCTCAAGCATCCATGCGGTGAGACCCCAGAACCTCTTGGCAAACCTCGCTATAGGGTTTGCCTTCTTTTCAGGAACTTCATTGTGCCCGTACTGTTTCAATCGGGCTTCAACTTCAAAGCTATTGAGCCCAATACTTAGGTCCGTATGGAGTGACCTCAATACTTCTTCGATTTTGGTCTCTTCAAAGGCTGGGTCTTTTTCTGTCAGTCCGAATTTCTCCCTGAACATTGGTCTAGCGCGCGCTGATCTTAAATGGGTAAAATAACAATCTGCATTTAGAGATATAAAAAAGGGATCAAGTTGGCGGCATTCTGTGATCCTACAAGGTTTTCGCCACTTCGCTGAAGAGTACGACGGGTCTTACGTCAACTGTCATTGGACCAAAGAACTTTGTAACGGTTGGGGCACTGTCGGCGTCTATTATGAAGAAACCTTTATGCTCTGTAATTTTGTCTTTGGGACAACTGACATAGGCTCCGACTATTTTGAGACCCGATTTCCTAACGTTGTCGTCTGAAAAGAGCTTCTTCATCATTGTTTTCCCTTCAGGCGTTTCTAACGGACATTTTGCGGCAGGATGGGTATGCGCGCGCTACCTCCGTTTAGCACTTTAGCATGAAGCGTTTTGTTCTGGCTATTTGGGCACTACTTCGAATTTCACTTTCAACGGAATTGGTTCTTTGAATATGGACAGTACTGGACAGTTTGCCTCAGTTCTCCGCCAAGCACCCTCCAGCAGTTCTTTCCTCGCATTCGCGCATACTTTGGTCTTTACGGTCACTCCGGTCAATATGGGAGAGTCGGGAGATTTTTCTGCTTCCGCGACGGCCTCGACTTTGATGATTTCGATTTTGCTCTGCTTGCAGACATCCGCGAATATAGTCACTGCACAATCTGCCAAAGCCATTATTGCCAATTCAAGAGCCGTAGGACCTGTGTCGTTCCCACCTGCAGGAGTAGAAAGATCACAGACCACGCTATGCGTTCTGGAATTGTCAACCATTGACCGGACATTCTCTATCCATTTGGCTGTAGCCTTAATTTTTGGCATTGTTTTCACCGAAAACAGTAATTACATCCACGACAAATTAAGAGTTGCGCAGAAGCACGCGCTTTGCCTTTTGTCTATCAGTTTATTTTAGCGGGTGATTTCCCCGAGTTAGATAGAGTAGAATGATGCCTCCTGCAGCTGAAAGGACGGCTGCATATGTAAAAGCCATTAGGGGTGATATGAGAGCCCAGATTACCCCAACTACTGCGCTAGAGGCAAAGTCGCCAATGCCGTTAACCGTCTGCAGTACGCCAAAACCCGTTCCTCTAGATTCAGTTGGCAGTAAATCGGCTGCTGCAGTTCCTTCAACCGTGTCCGTGATTGCCGTGAAAAAGCCTGCCAAAAGGAAAATCGGAACTAAAAACAAAAAGTCAGCCGTGAGAAGAGCCGTACCCAAACAGGTTACAGCCGAGACAAAATAGCCAATTGCAAGAATTCTTCTCCTACCAACCTTATCGCTCAATGCGCCTATGGGAAACGAAGAAGCTGCGTAGGCAACATTCAGTAAAGTGTACATTCCAACCGCAATGGCCGAAGCCTCTAATGTGCCTACTCTTGGAGCCAAAACCTGTTGCGCTCTCAAAGTGAATAGACTGTTGGCGAAATTTCCCAGCCCAAAAACACCTACGCCGACAAGGAAGAGCTTAAACGACCTCGGAAGCGTCTTGATCGACGTGACAAATCCTTTGTCCTTCACCACAAGACCGCCGTGTGCCGAGACAATCGGAGTGTCCGGCGTTGGTTTCTTTCGGAATTCACGTACAAAGAAAAGGACTATCAACAACGCTGCTAAACCGGGGATTGCCGATATTGCAATTATCTGGCGATAATTTAGAAAAGTTACAAAAAACAGAGCTAAAGCGGGTCCGATAACAGCGCCCAAAGTGTCCATGGTCCTGTGGAAACCGAAAGCTTTTCCTCTGTCCTCAGGAGAAACGGAATCCGCCAGTAAAGCATCTCTGGGTGGTCCCCTGGCTCCTCTTCCAGTCCAAGCACCAATCCTTAAGACGAGCACTTGAGACCACGAGGCAGCTAATGCTATTAGGGGTGTGAATATGCCTGTTAAAGCGTAACCAATGTTTAGCAGAGGCTTCCTTCGTCCAATTTTGTCGCTCAAATACCCCGCGAAAGACTTTACGGCGCTTGACGAAACGTCGGAAAACCCTTCTATCAGACCCAAAATTTCTGGTCCTGCCCCGAGCATTGCGAGGAAGAATGGGAGAACCGCCGTAGCCATTTCATGGCTCATGTCGCTGAACAGACTGGTAAACCCCATTGCGGCAACGTTTCTGTTCAGCCATTTTCGAGAGTTTCGTTCATTCGCTGGGTCGTCACTCACGTTTCATCAAGCCTCCTTGTTCAGAGTGTTGGTCATCGAGTCCTCACCAATCGTGAAATGAAGTTGCGTTTTTCTTTTTTCTTCAAGTCATTTAATATTTCCTTGAATACATTCGGGACATCGGGAAAGCCAAGAGCTTCCCCAACACTCACCCATTTGTATGCTGTGGCCTCTTGAGAGAACACTACTCTGCCATCGACCACGTCTGCCTTGTAGGCAATAACAATGTGGTGTATTGATTCATCCTTCTCTGAAGAGAAGTCATCACTTATTCCGACCAACTTTGTCGGAATTGTTACCAATCCTGTCTCTTCTCTGACTTCTCGCACAATTGCTTGCTTCACGGTTTCATCTGGTTTCACGTAACCTCCGGGAAGTACCCACTGCTTGTGGTAGGGCACATCTCCTTCCCATATCATAAGGATTTCATGCTGTTTTCCTTCAATTACAGCAGCTACGCTAGCCATCACCTTGCCTTTGGTTATGTCTCTTTGAGATATCACTTCTCAGTTGTCCCTCCATGTTCATCTTTTTCGGTTGTTCTGTTTCCGAAAATATACTTTCTCTGGAACTCATCAATTTTCTCTTTTGTCCACTTGCTTTCAGGTGAATCGGCCAAGCCTTTTTCATACAAGATCCTTCGTAGAGACTCATTTTCTGAAACGAGAAGCGGAAGCCCTTGTGCCCGAGACTTGTTATACACAAAGTTTTCATAGGCCTTGAATTTTGTGACTGCAGATTTTGAGTATACTTCTGAAGACGTGTCAAGTCTTTCCCTCTCCAGTCTTTCAAGCTCTGCATCTGATTCTTCCATGAGACCATATTCCAATATTTTTCTCACGTCAAATTTCGGGTCAAGTCCGTGTTCCTTTACGAATTTCTTCAATGACTCCTGGAAGCTTCTCGAAACCTTAAGCTGGAGATGTATTGGTATGCCTAACACCTCAGGTATAACGTCGCCCAAGAATTGGCCTCTTCTTGTTCCGTCGTCACGTTTCAATTCGTATTCCCTTGCTTTTGCACTTATGTGCATTCAGTATTTGTCTAAGTGTTTGATTTTCTTCCTCAAGCTGCTTCAATGCTTTATTGTCATTTTCATATTCTTCTGCTTGCCTCTTGACGAGCAGATAATTCTGCTTCAGTTCTTTATAGTAGGCTGCCCTGAAAAACCTCATGCCTCTCTCTGTTGCTTTGATGAAACCCGTCGACAGGTCAAAAGTGTTTCTTCTGCAATATTGAAGAAACGATTCATGCGTGCTATTATCTAGAAAAACATCAAGAATGACCTGATCTTTTCTCTTGGAATCATTGCTCAAAGCATCATTCATAGAACATATCACTCGATGCATTTTGCTTCAATTATCGTTGCCAAGGTTCGATCCGTTCCTCTTCTTCCTGCAACTTCAGCCAAGCTTTCGCCGACAGCTTCCTCAGTTCCAGCTCGATCTTTTTGTGAAAAGTGATAGTCTTGTTTTTCGATGTACTCGGAAAGATCAATCTGTGTCCTCTCCAAGACTCGAATTTGTTTATGGATAATTCTCTGAATTGCGTATTCACATCGTTCGTCAGATATTCTGGAAGCAACAAGCAAAGCAACAGCATAATGGGGAATACACATCCCCTTAGACGTATCGTAGAGTTTCAGAATCTCTTCGTCTTCAGCAGCTTGCTGCAGGAAATCGTGAGTGTATACCTGCATCATAGTAGAAACGTGATTACACGCAGGACATTTGGTTTGATTGGCAACAGTCTTCAAGAGTCTTGAGGCCAAGATTGAATGAGAGTTCCCTTTCAGACGTAGCCTTGGTCGCCTTGACCATACGGACTTTGCGGGTTGCTGAGATTTGACATCATCTAGAAGCTGTTCTGTCACACTTTTCAGGATCAACGCCATCCCCAAGCCATCACTGCCCGTGGGATTGGTGGATAAAGCGTGCATCTTGTGAAAATGATAGTTGCAGAAGCCTCTGCTTTCAATGATTCTTTCCCTTTCACCAGCGTCCATAACCAGGTAGGTCAGGTAATTGTCAAGATATCTTTGTTCGAACCTGTTTTCCAAGTAGCACAAGAAACAATTCTCTGCTTTCTGCAATGCCTCTCGAATGTACACCTGCCCGATACCACTGCCCACGCTTTTCATCTTCATAAAAGGTCGAGCCTCCGTAGCACACTAACTGCTTGAAACGTATTCTCAAATGTTGATATCCCAAGGTCTGAGCGGGCGAAGCCTCCGTTGTCTCTTTGACATCTTAACACGAAGTCAATAGTCTGTGGCGGGAATCTGCAGTTTTCTCCGAGTAAGTCGAGGGTCATCACTCCATAGTATGTATGCTCCATGTAAGGCGGAGCGGATCGAGGAATCACAGTAAACCCGCCGTATGGTTGCTCGCATTTCCTCACGAATGCCACTGTATCAGGTAGGTCTCTTCGATCAACCTTCAATAAGTCAAGAGAAGCGACGGCATAGTAGGTTGAGTTGATGTTAGAATATCCGTAGGCTCCAAACCCCCCGTCCTTGTTTCTGTGTTTAAGTAACCATCTCTTGACTTCTTCACCATCCAGCTTGATGTTCAATAATGAAGCAAGTTCTAAGATCATGAGGGTTGACTCAAACTCTGAGGAAACCTCAACGTAAACGTCTACGGTGCGTGAATATCTTCCAGAACTGATCGCAGACGACACGAAATCCCTGAAGCGGCTGCCA
>Ga0315289_10005096_pt1 | contig 19471 bp, 19 predicted proteins | sample YL17G11_40_MG_FD_203452 | JGI IMG/M metagenome (GOLD analysis project Ga0315289, IMG submission 203452) | Sediment microbial communities from Yellowstone Lake, YNP, Wyoming, USA - YL17G11_40 | ecosystem: Environmental > Aquatic > Freshwater > Lake > Sediment | place: USA: Wyoming | collected...
TTCTCAATTCGCCTCTTCTGCCAAAAGCGAACGTTCTCTTCCCTGCTCTGAGTGGGCTTTTCGGACTGAGCACGATAATGGTCAGCATAACGCAAAAATCTCAGATACCTCCGCAGACTTATGACGAAGAAATGAAACTCAGCAAGAAAAGTTTAGCAAGATCTGTTTTGCTCGGCACATTTGCAGGACTGATTGTCGGGCTGCTTCCGGCAATCGGCGTTTCGCAAGCGGCAATTCTCGTCGGCTTCAACAAAATTTCCGATGCGCGCAGCTTTCTCGCGACAACAAGCAGCATCAACATCGCGAATGAAGTCTTCTCTCTAATGAGCCTTTTCTTGGTCGGCAACCCGCGCAGCGGCTCAAGCGTTGCAATACAGCAGCTTGTCTCAGAACTAACGCAGAACGACCTGTTTCTCTTCATCGGCAGCATCTGCATCTCTGCAGGGCTTGCATCTGTCATCACGGTCTGGCTCGGGAAAAAAATTCCTCACTATCTTCAGCGAATCAACTACATGCATCTCTCGTCAGCAGTCATCTTGTTTCTCACTGCAATGGTTCTGCTTCTCACCGGCTTCCTCGGAGTGCTGATCCTTTTCACAGCGGTCTCAATCGGCCTGCTCTGCAATTATCTTGGTGTCAAGAGGAGCCATTGTATGGGAGTGCTTCTTCTGCCAAGCATTCTTTTCTTTGCAGGATTGAATCCATTTGTCATAACATTGTTAGGAATTTAAAATATTAGGAATTTAATTTGTTATATTATGCCACTCAAATCGATAAAGCTAGCAGGAAAATTTCCTCCTGACATGAAAGACATAGAAGAAAGAGTTGCACAGGGTCTGGACACGTTCGAGATTCATCTTCGTGGCAGTCATCTCGATGAGCTTGAAGAAAGCGCAGAAATACTTCTTGAGGCGAAGAGAAAGTTCAAAATCGACATAATATCTGTGCACACTCCTCATGAGGAAAATGTCGAATTTTATTTTGAAAAAACAAAAGAGCTGGCAAAGAAAGTTGGCATACCTATAATAGTTTTTCACAGCAAGTTCGTCGATGTATTTGATGAAGAAATTGTTGAAAAAATTATGAAGAGTGAAGATAGCAGCGTTGACATAATAGTTGAAAATGGGGGAATAGTACTAGTTCACACTCTCGAAGACATTGAAGATGTCATGAGCAGGGGAATGCTGGTTTGTTTTGACATCGCTCATTTTTGGATGAATTGCGAAAGTACAGGAAGGGACTTCTATAAAGATTTGAAAAAATTGTTCAGTAATAAGAATAATTCAGATAAAATAAAACTGATTCATTATGCAGATTCTGTTGACAGTTCGGATAATCTTGCAGTTGGAGAAGGAGCAATAAATCACAAAAAGGCATTAAGTATAATATCAAAATATTATTCAGGCACTATGATTTTGGAGGTACCGCCAGAAAAGCAGGGTGAAAGTAAAGAAGTAGTTGAGAAAATTTTAACAGAAATGAAGGTAAAAAATAATTAAAATCAAAAGCAAGTGTTGCGTATGTTAATGGACAAAAAAGCTTTGATGCGGCAGATGCAGAAGACGCCTGAAAGATACTGGCGCGTCAAACTGTTTGAAGAGAAAGGCTTTGCCCGAAGGCAATGCAAACATTGTGGAAAATTTTTCTGGACTCAGGACAATCATCAAGAAGTCTGTAACGATGCGAGCTGCAGGACATACGACTTTATCGGACGCTCACCGATGAAGAAGATGGATTATTTTGAAGTTTGGCAAAAAACGAGCAAATTTTTCGAAAAGAAAGGGCATAAAGTTCTGCCGACCTTTCCAGTTGTCTGCCGTTGGTTTCCTCTTTATTTCACAATTGCTGGTATTTTAGATTTTTACAGGCTGAACGACAGTGAACTTACTTTTGAGTTTCCTCCAGGCGCGAATCCGAGCATCGTAAATCAAATCTGTCTACGTTACAACGACATACCGAACGTTGGGGTGAATGGAAAGTCGCTGTCTTGTTTTGGAATGATAAACCAGCAAAGTCTGTATGACCCGAAAAAGAAAATCGGCTACTGGAAGGACAAATGCATCGAACTGGATTATGAGATGCTGACAAAAGTTTTCCGCATAAAGCCAAACGAGATAAACTGGATTGAAGATGTGTGGGCAGGACCTTCAGCTTTCGGCTCTTGTATTGAGTTTCATATTCGTGGTCTGGAAATCGGCAATGCAGTCTTCACAGAATTTGTCGGAACGCCTGAGAGTCATGTCGAAATGCAGAAGAAAGTTATCGACATGGGCATGGGTTGGGATCGTGTTGCATGGCTGTCAGGAGCGACGCCTACAAGCTACGACGTCGTGTTCGGGGACGCAATGAAAAAACTTTTGAGGGAAAGCAAGATTGATTATGACAAGGAATTTTTCGCTCGTTACGCCCGCTTTTCGGGAGGATTGAACGTTGATGAAGTTGCTGACATGAGGCTTGCTCGAATTTGGGTTGCAAATCAGATGAAGACTACTGTCGAACAAATAGAGCAGAAAGTTACTGGACTTGAGGCGTTGTATGCAGTCGCTGATCACACACGTAACCTAGCATTCGCAATCGCTGACGGGGGAATTCCAAGCAACACAGGCGGAGGATACAATCTGCGCGTCGTGCTTCGACGTTCGCTTGCATTTATTGACAAGTACAAATGGCAGTTCGGATTGATGGATGTCATAGACTGGCATATCGACTTCTTGAAGAAAATGTTTCCTCACTTGAAAGAGAGCAGAGACGATATAGAAAAAATTGTGAAAATTGAAGAGCAGAGATACAGACAGACGAAGGATCGCATCGGGCGAATTGTCGAAACGATAAAGAAAGAAAACAAGCAGTTGACAGAGGAAGAGCTTGTTCATTATTACGACAGTGAGGGAATCGCGCCAGAGCAATTCGCGGAAGCGGGCCTGCAGATTGAGATTCCTGCAAGATTTTACGCTCACGTCACAGAACGGCACGTTCAAGGAAAGGCAGAGCAAGACAACCTCACTATCAATGTAAGCAGTTTTCCAAAAACAGAGCTTCTCTACTACAAAAATCTGAACATGTTTACTTTTCGGGCGAACTTGCTAAAAGTTTTCGGAGGAGAGTGGGCTATTCTCGATAAAACTGCTTTCTATTCAACAGGTGGAGGTCAGCTTCACGACACAGGAACGATTGACGGAGTGCCGGTCACTGACGTACAAAAAATAAAAGGAGTTGTTCTTCACAAGCTTGCGACACCGATCGACGAAGGAGGGGTTGTCGAGTGCAAAGTGAACAAAGATCGCCGGGAGAAAATTATGAAGCATCACACTGCAACGCATATCATGCTGACTGTTGCAAGAAAAGTTCTCGGACCGCACGTGTGGCAGAGCGGAAGTGAGAAAGGGGAGGACAAGGCACGTCTAGATATTGCTCATTACGACTCTCTGACAAACGAGCAGATGGAAAGGCTGGAAGAGGAGGCAAACAAACTCACGACAAGAGATTTGCCAGTGAAAATTTCATGGATACCAAGAGGAAAAGCAGAAAAGAAATATGGTTTCAAGATTTATCAGGGCGGAGTCATTCCTCAAGAGACTCTGAGAATTATTTCTGTTGGAAATGTTGACCACGAAGCATGTGGAGGAATTCACGTCTCTTCTACTGGAGAGGTTGGAAATATTCTTATGCTCAGGAGTAAGAGGATTGCTGATGGAACTGTTCGTCTTGAATACGCGGCTGGAGAAGTTGCGATTAATCTGTTGAAAGAAAAGGAAAGGATGTTGAAAGAAGCTGCAGAAAAGTTGAAAGTGAAAGAAAACGATCTGCCGAAAGCCGTGACGAGTTTGTTTGAAGAATGGAAAAGATTGAGAAAAGAAATGAAAGGAAAGTGAAGAAATGAGCTTAACGAAATTAACAAAATTTCAAAAAATAATATTATTTGTTCTACTGATTGATGTATTATACATAATTTACGGACTGATTCAAACATTTGTCTTTGGCAGATGGCTGATAGAACTTTCGCCATTTGAAAGATTGTTCGGACTTGTTCTTTATACAGACATACTCCTGATAGCTCCAGAGTGGTTTGTTTTGTTGCTGGCTGTCTTAGTAGCGTCGTTTAAGATAAAGTTTGTCAGAGAGAATTTGAAAATTTTCTTCATACTTGCTATAATAATTTTTGTTCAGTTCCGCTCATGGGAAGAGGCGCATTATTGGTTTATGTTGTATGGCCAGGACAAATCCGTTAATGTAACAGCAGAAACAGGCCTGATATGCCCTAGTTGCGTGCATCCGAACAGTATACCACTCATCGCATGGTCGAATGTTCATTTCGAAATTGTTGCAATTACATTTATGCTGGAGATTTTAATTTTCGTTTATTTGATGGAAAAAGTGAGAAAATGAAAAGTGAGCTAGTAACAAAAAAAGAATGGCATGAATTGAAGAAGAAAGCAAAGCTGCTGAGAGAGGCGGCTGAAGTTGTGAGAGTGGAAGACAAAGATTTGGTACGAACGATTGAACGTTTCCAGAAAGATATTGAAGAAATGAAGAAGAAAAAATAAAATAACATGAGGTATCAGCACCGAGGCTGAGAGTTGATACAGTATAACAAGTTAAGTTGTGTTAATTTTTCTTATTATACAATCTGTTGGTGGGTTAATCAAAACCTCACATAAACCGTCTACCAAATCATTCATTGTTGGGTTTGGATAAATTTTCGAATTCTGACTGCTTGTTAGGCTCATAGTCGCTGTCTGGTTTGCAGAAGTCTGTAGCAAAAGTTCGACAAGAACTTGACCGCTAATTTGGCTATTCTGTTGATTTGCTAATAATTCTAGTTGGTTTGCCAGTGAGATGCATTCAACACATGTTGAAGAGTAAGAGTATTTTATGACTGTCTTTCCTTGGGTGAGAACTAGCTGTTCTTGATCGATAGAAAGCTCGTAATCGATAATGTTTGTCTTAGGAAGTTCTGTCTTCGAGCTACCGCCGCCGAGACCGAAGTTAATTGCCTGGATAAAACTGTAAGCGATTGTCGACCCCAGCATAAGTACCATGAATAATATCGCTGCTATTGTCATTGCATTTAGTTTCATAACATTACCTGTCTTTATACATGTCTTTATTTTACTAAATTATCTGTCTTTTACTAAATTTGTCGTTACTTCACTTAACAATATATCTATTTAAAATTAATTTCTTATTAGGGTTTTGCAAAATGGTGCTTGAAAGACTCATTTCTCTGAAGACAGCTGTAACGCAGCCTGCCTGGATGTTCATCATCGGCGGAGTCGTTTCGACGATTTGCCTCGTGCTTTCGTTCTTTGTCTTTCAAACTTCGGTCGGACTTTTCACCACGCTGCTCATAACGATTGCGATGACGCCTTTTATGCTGAACCTCATCCGTTATGAAGAGGCGAAAGAAGAGGAGGTTAAAGGCATTGAAAAGATGAATCTCTTCCAGAGGCACAGGGACATACTGAAAGTCTACATCGCGTTCTTCACAGGAATGATATTGAGCATGTCAATTCTGTACATGCTGCTTCCGCAGGCGCTTGTAGAAAAAGTCTTCAACGACCAGGTGTCTGAAATAAATGCAATCCGCGGAAACCTCATATTCTTCGACAATTTCCAGAAAATTCTCATCAACAACGCAGGCGTTCTCTTCCTTTCCTTTATATTTTCTTTCCTCTTCGGCGCGGGCGCTGTCTTCATTCTTGCGTGGAATGCATCTGTCCTTGCTGCGGCGATTGGAATAGCTGCAAAGACGATAGGCGGGGTGGCAGGGCTTCCCATCGCGATATTGACTTTCTTCCCACATGGCAGTCTTGAGATTCTTGCATATTTCATCGGAGCGGTCGCAGGCGGCCTAGTGTCGACGGTTATCATGAGGAAAAAATCCAAGAAGTTCTGGTTTATTATGAACGACAGCCTGCAACTCATGCTCGTTGCAGGGATGTTCCTGGTCGTGGCAGCGATAGTCGAAAGTGTAGCAATAGGAATATGAAAAACGGAATGTGAGAAAAAAATTATGGAAAATGTTAGAAAAATTAAAATGAAAAATGTAGGAAAAATACTTTTGCTGGGAATTGCCCTGCTGGCATGCTTCGCTGTTTTTCTCCCGTCAACAGTCCTTGCAACAATAACGATAGGCACGCCAGATTTTAACAAGGATACTGTTTACGAGCAGGAAGAAGTTGTTATGACAGTTCCTGTCGTGTCTGACAAGGACGTCACAAGTGCAAGTGTTGTAATAAAAAACATTACGCTTGATTCGACAAATGTTTCAATCACTTCAAACAAAACATACACTCTCACAAGAATCGGGTCTGCGACAAACGGAAACTGGATTTACTTCTTCAAGTTCAATCAAGGAATTTATCAAGTCTCGAAAGTCACTGCAACTGACAACACCAGCACAAGTGAGACAAAACTATTTGATTCATTAACAATTGCTTTCAAAGTTTTGCCTTCCTCAACAACTACGACAACTACTACAACGAACGCTACGACAACTACTACAACTACTGCATCTTCAACAACCACAACAACTCAGCAAACATCTGCAACTACTACGACAACTAACACACCAGCAACCATTCTTGAAAAATTATTCACCAATCCACTTTATCTCGTGGCAATTGCCCTCGCAATCGTTGTGCCAGTTATTCTCATGATAATTATTTTAACGAAGAAACCTGAAGTAACTTCTATTCCTGAAACTGGAGGATCTTCTGGTGGATCTAGCGAATCAAATGAATCTTCTGAGTCGCAATCTTAACGTTAATCAAAAATAAAATTTTATTTTATTCAACAAAAATTCCTGGCTTGCCGAACTTTGTCTTGCCTGACTTGTTCTGAGGATCGTACTTGTCCGCGTCAGCCACGCGATAAACAACAACTTTCTTGAAGTTGAGCTGCTGGGCTATGAAATTTTCAGCCTCTTTGAAGTGTGCGAACTCCTTGTCCGTCAGTACGTATAGGTAAGCAGCATTGTTCTTTCCAGCCAGCTTCACCACATTTCGCAAATCTTCCATCGTCCTCTTCAAAATATCCTCCATGTCCATTGCATTCTTGTCGATCCTTGCCAAGTCAGCAACTGGCCAGTCTGCAACGGCGACGAAATCTTTGTTGCCAAACATTGACCACAATTCTTCGCTCGCATGAGGCATAATTGGTGCAATCAAACGTACGCAGACAGAAAGAACTTCTGCAAGAGTTTGGTGGTGGCAGTTTGCAATTCCTCCGCAACGATCAACATACCATTTTATGTCATTTGTCAGTTCGAAGAGAGCGGACTGAGTGCTGCTTCTGAATTTCATATGCTCGTAATTTTCTGTCGCTTGCTTGACATGTTGCTGAGTTTTGCTTATGATATATTTGTCAATGCTTTCCGCTGTTTTCCTTTTCATCTTTACCTTCGTCTTCTTCATTTCTCCAACAATTTCAAAAAGCATCTGCGCTCTCGACTCGTAGCTCGACACGCTTTCGTCACGCCAGTCAGCATCGTCCGTCCCTTCATTGCTCGCCACAATATTAGCTCTAACTAAATCAGCTCCAACATCGTTCACAAGATTTTTCAGAGGAATAATGTTGCCAAGACTCTTGCTCATCTTCGTGCCGCTGACATTGACAAAACCATTTATACCGATTGCCCTCGGCCAGTACTTCTCGTTATCCCAGATTGCTGTGTGATGGAAAATGTAAAATGTGAGATGATTCTGCAAAAGATCTTTGCCGCTCGTACGAAGATCGACCGGATAGAAGTAGTCGAACTCTTTTCTCATCTCTTCAATAATTTTTTCGTTCAGCTTGCTCGACTTTGCAACTTTCTTCACGTCTCCACGTCCAGTGAAAACGTAATCAAAAACTTCATCTGTCAATTTTTCAGCAGTAACTTGTTTTTCATTTTCGTTAATGATGCGGGCAATTGTGTAGTATGCGTTGTAAATTGTCGAGTCGCTGAGAGTCTCGACAATCCATTCTTTGTCCCACGGAAGCTTCGTGCCGAGTCCGGTCTTCCTCGTGCATGCTTTGTCCTTCAGCCAGTCAACTGTGTTTTCAAAAGCAGAACGAACGTGCGAAGGATAAAACAACATACCAGCAATTGCTCTTTTGACTTTTTCTTTCCATTCTTCATCAGAAAACTTGAGGAACCATTGATTTTCCAAAATCTTCACGTGGCAAGCATTCGTGCATCTACACACGACTCGTCCTGTCATCTCCCACATGCTGTCAGCAGCTCCTTTCTCTCTCAAAACTTTTATCAGCTCGTCCTTCACGTCATCAACATCCTTCCCCGCAAACTCTCCTGCAATCTCTTTCAAACTTCCCATGTGGAATTCTTTTTTGTAAAGCTCGTTCGTCGCCTTGTCCAGGTTCTCTTTGTCTTTCTGGCTCGTGATGCCGAACTTCTGAACGAATTCTCCGGCTGGATTGTTGCCAAGGCCTGGAGCTTGTATGACAGAAATCGGTTCGATGCTGCGAACTGCCTCGACTGAAATTCCATACTTTGCCAATTCTTTGCTCTCTTTCTTCAAGTCTTGCAACGCGACCAAGTCCCACACTGCGTGAGCTGGAACGGACATAACAATACCAGTCGCCGCTTTAGGATCGCAAAAATCAGCAGGTAGCACGATAATTTTTTTGCCAGTCACAACATTTGTCACAAACTTTCCGGCTAAGCTGCGGCCCATCACGCTTCCGAAAACTTCCACTTTCTTCAGCTGGTCCTTCAACTTGTCAACCGCTTGATGCGAAAGAAACCAAGTCTCTTTGTCGTCGATTCTTGCTTTGAGATATTCGACTTCTGGATTGACCCAAATGTTTGTCACGCCGTAAACTGTCTCCGGTCTCAGCGTGCCGCAAGGAAGAATTTCCCCGCTTTCAAGTCTGAACTTTAGAATTGTGAACTCAATCGGACTTTCGCCCTCTCCTTCAAGCCTGTCATGATCTCCGGTCGGGCTCTTGTCATGCGGACACCAAATGACTGGATGCGTGCCTTGGATAACATAACCTTTCTTTCTAAGCGTGTTGTACTGCCACTCGATAAAGCGCGAATATTGCGGAGTCATTGTTGTTGTGATGAATGTCCTGCGCCAGTCGTATGAAAAGCCAGCTGTCTGCAAAGCTTCAATCCATTTCTTCTTCCAATATTTTGCAACAAATTCCGGCCCTTTTTTCACAAAGTCAGCAATGTCCTTATCAGTCGCGCCGTAAATCTTGAAAGTATCTATCTGACTTTTGTCATGTTTCTTTACTCGTTCAATCGTTCCAAGAATTGGCTCGCCAGTTGCGTGGAATGCCTGGGGGAGAAGAACGTTAAACCCTTGCATGCGTTTGAAACGGGCATAAACATCGCCGCGGAAAAATGTGAACGCGCTTCCGATATGAGGAGCGCCATTGACGTACGGATAGGGAATCGTTATGAAGAACTTCTTCTTTTTCATATCGACATTCGCCTCGAAAATCTTCGCCTTCTCCCATTTTGCCTGCCACTTTCGTTCGATTTTCTTCCAACTGATTTTCTTACTCTTCGTCATTCTAGCTCACTCTTAATATTTGTCTAATAGTTAATTTTAGAATTGGTAGTAAATTAAAGTAAAAAGGTTTACAAAATCTACAGGAGTAGAACAGGGCCACCCATTTTGCTCACTTAATAAACTTTTTAAATCACCATTTATTTAAAGGTTATATCGAGTAAAACATTGAAAGTCAAACAAAGCCCGGTTAGCTCAGTTTGGATAGAGCAACTCCCTTCTACGCAAGCGGAGAAAGGAGGAGGTCGTGGGTTCGAATCCCTCACCGGGCATTCAGAACTTTAATAAAAGTACAACAGAAGACTTAAATAATTAACCATTGACAATTGACTTATGACATTTCAAAGATGGAAAGATAGCAGAGATTATGTCTTAACGATGCAAGGTAATATGACTCTTGGCATGGATGTTATTGTTGAAAATTCAAGAAGAGAAGTTCTTTATGCGGTAAGAAACGTTGAACCTTACAAAGGAATGTGGTCATATTTAGGAATTAGTCCTCAAAGACCCAGAACTCTTATTGATGCAAATGATGAAAATGTAATTGATAATGTTTTGAGGAGAGATATGGAAATAGGATTGGAAGACTTGACTGGACAGCCTGTTCGCCTACCTTGGACATGCGTGTATTTTGATCCTTATTTTACGGAAGAACAAATGAATTATGTACGCAGTCAAATGCATCGTGTTGAAACTACAGATGGATCGGAACCACAAATCGCAAGGGTTGTTATATCACTTGGTGTTGTCGTAAAAATCAAAGACGAATCACTTAAAAAAATCAAGATTAATCCAAGAAGATTTTCGCATTGGGAATTTATGAAGGAAGCCCCAGTTGATTTAGCTCCGCTCTATCTCAGACACAAGAAGATTTACGACAGGCTTGGACCTTATGAAAATCTTGCTAAACTATTATTGTAAACTAAAACTATAACCCATTATAACTATAACCTAAAATATATACCCAAAATTTGCTGATTTCATTTTAATTAAATAATTGACTGACGTAGATTGTTGTGAGGTGAAAAAGAAAATGGCAGAAGTTGAACATAAGTTTGCTTTGCTCATCTCGAGAAAGATTGACCAAGAAAGCAAGAAGATGCATGTTACTATGAAGACGAAGGGCGAAGGAATTCCTCTTGCAGAGGCAGTCATCATAATCGAAGGATGGGTAAACAAGGTCAAGCAAGAGATGCAGAAACCTTATACAGAGAAGCTGACTTTCATTTAATTTTTTATTTTAATTAAATCAAAGGAGTAATAAATATGAAAAGAAAATATGCAGGAATAATTTTACTTATAGTTGTAATTTTTGTAGTTTTATCTGGCATTCTATTTTACTTCTATATTTCGGTTCCTTTTCCACCTCAACCAGCATATGGAATATTTATTTGGGATGAAAATTGCAGTTCTGACGGTTCTGTTACAATGTCTATTCAAAATATTGGAAAAAATCCAGTTACTGGCATAACATGTATACAAACAGCTCCATCATCAGATACAGCATGCTCTCCAGGATTTACAAACGTTAATATTGCACCAGGTCAAACACAAATATTTTCAGGTATGGACAAATGTTCTGGATTGGGTCTAATGTTCTGCAAATATGAACTAACTCCTAATGGTGGGAGAACTATTCAAACTCAATTGGCATGTAGTTGATGAGCGATAACAGCATCGTCGGTTTTTTGTGTTTATTGTAAAAATTATGAGTATTGACTGCAAAATATATTTTCTAGAATATAATGTGTATGATTCGTGTGATGGTCGCACCAAGAATTTTTTCAGCAGATTATTTCCACGTTCACGCAGATGAACGCCAAACTATTTTGGCAGAGGGAAAGTTTCAAGAAAACCGTAGGTTGTCTTAATAATCAAAACGTCGAGAACGCTGACGAGCAGTCGAAAAACATCTTCGAAAAAACAATATATTTAAGCTTAAGAAACTTGAAACATCAAATATCAGTTAAATAAGTAATTGTGAAAGTAAAGAGTGGTTGTGCAAAATATGACAAGAGTCTTAGCTGTAATCGGCGGAAAGGGCGGAGTTGGAAAGACATCGCTTGTGTCAAATCTTTCTGCAGCCCTCAACGAACTTGGGCATGATGTTGTGGCAGTAGACGCAAACTTGACAACGCCAAATCTCGGACTTCATCTCGGCATGCATCTCGCTCCGAAAACTCTGCACGACGTGCTGAAAGGAAAGTCGCGATTGAAGGACGCGATCTATCCTCACGCTTCTGGTTTTAAAGTAGTCCCAGGCAGTATGGCGATTGAAGATCTGCGTGGAGTGGATGTTGGAAAACTTCCTGAAATTTCTTTGAATCTTATGGGAAATGCTGACTTTGTTGTTCTGGACAGCGCTGCCGGACTTGGACGCGAGGCTGTGTCTGCAATGCAAGCTGCTGATGAAATATTAATTATCACAAACCCTGATCTGCCAAGCGTTACTGACGCGCTGAAGACAGTGAAGATTGCAGAGGACATGCACAAGAAAATTATTGGTGTGACTGTCAACCGCCGATCGGGAAAATGGCACGAGCTGACGAAAGGTGAAATCGAGGAAATGTGCGGATATCCGGTCATAGCAGAAATTCCTGAAGACAAGTCAGTGATGAAAGCAATCGCAGCAAAGCATCCCGCCGTATACTTGTATCCAAACTCTCCAGCATCTCAGGAAATCCGCAGACTCGCCCACACTCTGACGGCAACTCCTTTCACAGAAAAAAGGCAGCTTCGTTTTGGTTTCTTGGAAAGATTAGTCGGATGGATGAGTAGATAAATTATTTTTTCTGACTTTTTTCAATTTTTCCTGCTTTTCTTTTCAAATATCTGTATAAAAATCTTTCTAGGAGATTCATTTCATATTTTTTTCTCTCCTCCTTTTTATGTGGAGTGTGAATCAAAATAATTCCTAATACCGATATAGATGATCCTGTGAAAACAAACAAAGTTATAAAGGATATTATGGAAATTGGATTAAAAACACTAGCTTGAAAGACAAAAATTTGATAATAAATTGGAATTAAAAGAGAGAAATTGAGGATAGTTAAAATATACGATGCAAACATTCTTAATAAGAGAAATACTTTTTCATGTTTCTTAATAAAATATCCAATTCTACTTTTTTCATCTAATATTAAAATCAATGACAAAGAGAAAACTAGAAAATACAAAAATGTAAATTGAGAATTTACTGGAATTGAACTAAGGGAAGGAGGAACGAACACGCCAAGTAAAAATAAAGTAAGAAAAATTATTGCTTCTAACAAAAGAATTTGCTTCCAATAATTAATCATTGTATTTATTGATTCCTTCAAATGGGCCAATGAAGATAAAACGAGAATAATAGTCAATAAAATTAAAATATATGTCAAATTCTTTACTTGCTCTCCAGTTGCAGCAGATTGTCTAGTTACAATAAAGTTTTGATATTGTAAATCCGATATTACATCAAAGGTGTCGTTATATTCTGTAGAATTAGAAGTTCCAATTAAAAGTCTTATTTCTTGACTTGGTAACGTAGGGTAAACGCGCATTAAAAATTTATAACTCCCTAGAGGAATAGCAACCGTATCTGAAACAAAGGTTGATAAATAAGAATATTCTGTTTTGTATGGAACGGGAAATCCAACATTTGCAACGTCTAATGTGAAATCTTTTGTATACGTAACATTTCCAAATTGGTCTACTACTTTAATTTGTAATATTCCTCCTTTGAAACTCGATGGTCCTTTGTAATTGTTTAAAGATACAGAATAATATAGTGGATTGCTTGGTGATACAACCCTATTATTCATGTTTGAGGATAGATAAACATTTCCGCCAAGTTGCACAAATTCAAATGCAAATGAAGAATTATTCAATAAAAGAAATACAACAATAATTCCAATAATCAAAGAATAGTTCTTGAATCTCATAGTTTATTTAATTTCATTAAAAAGATAAATTCTTATCGTTTTCCAGCTATAAAAATTCTAAAGAAACTTCAAAACAAGCAACAGGCATTTCTATCTGCCAATTCTTCAATACTTCCGGACTCACTTCTCCAACTAGTCCAATAGATTTATTGTCGACAACAATTTCTGCAACACGCCCTTCGATGAAGCTTGGATGAGATATTTTTCTCAGAACATATTTGACCCCGAACGATGTCAGCAGCGCGTCAAGCGATGAAGAAATTTCTTCATAACTTACTTTCGTGTCTGCAATTGCAGCCGCTAATTTTCTTACATCACGAGTCTTTGTTTCTTTCTTCTCATCCAGCAAAGTCACGTCGCCGATTTCAAAAATTCTCTGCGGATACTCGACATGCTGATTGACTGAGAAAAATTCAAGCAGATTCGGTAGGATGGAAGTTCGAAAAACGCACCAATTTTCCGAGACTGCATTTTCTATTTCCACGACAGGCGTTTCTTTAACATTCATTTTTTTGAAAAGATTTACTTTGCTTGTAAGTATGTACGACAAAATTTCCTGCATGCCAAGGCCGACCATGACTTTCGCAACTCTGTTCGACATAACTTCGCGCGGATCGTTTCCTCCGATTGTTGCAAGCTTCGGCATGACAGGCTCGATCTTGTTGTAGCCATACGAAACAATGACATCTTCCGCAATGTCCGCCTGATGCATAATGTCCTGCCTGTAAGCTGGATACAAAACTTCAACACGTTTTCCATTCGCAATAACCTTCGCTTCGTAACGCGCCTTCTTCAGCAGCTCGACAATCTCCTTCGCTGAAAGAGTCATACCAGAAATTTTGTTAACATAATCAACATCGACAAAACTTTTCTTCGGTGAGAGGTCAGGCGTGATAAGAGTTTTGTCAGGATACTTCACTGTCACTGACTCGATTGTTGCGCCTCGATCGGCAAGTGCTGTAACTAAAACATTTACGGCCGGCACGAGGAACTTCAGGTTGAAACCGCTTGCCTCGATGTAGAGATTTTTTGTTTTTTCCGTCACACGGCCGCTAATGTCGCTGTTGATGATTGGTGGAATTGAGAGAACGTTGTCGTTTGCGTCGATGAACATTGGATACTCGCTCATTCCTTTCAGCAAATGTGCGAATTCCTTTCCTTTCGGATGCATCTCAAGAATTTCTTTCGGTGTCAACGCTCTGTCGAAATCGAGAGGAATAAATTTAATTCCGTCAGGCTTTACAATCGTGAAACGGATTGGAGGTTTGATTTTGTCAAGATCGTAATAACCAATCGCAACTTCCTTTCTGTTTCTGCCAAAAGTCGTAGCAACTTTTTCCTGAAGCTGAATCATCTGCGAGAGGACATCCTTGTCAATTTTCAGATTTCTTGCGACTGCGCAAACTGTATAAGGACGAATGTCTTTCATCTTCGCATCTACTTTCACAACAACTTTTCCTTTTTTCACAGTGTATTTCCGCAATCCTCGTTTTGTTGTGTATCTTCCCTGAATCTCACGCGCAATCCCTTCCACGCTCCACAAATCCGGCCTGTTTGAATCTTTTATTTCAAGTTTGACTGTGTCTCCTTCGCTTGCTTCCACTTCTCCCTTTGCGTAAAGCATCGCTTCCTGCAGCTCGTTCAACGTGAGACGTCTTCCAATCAATCCATTCAAGTCGCTTAGCGAAACATCAATCTTTGGCATTTTTTTCTACCTCACTACCTAACAATTGGCTGCTTTCTCAGCCAGTTCAAATCCTGCGTAAATAATTTTCGAATGTCGTTGATATTCAGCTTGAACATTGCCAATCTATCGATTCCAAGGCCCCATGCGAGCACTGGGACATTTATACCAAGAGGTCTTGTTAATTCTTCTCTAAATATTCCTGCACCACCACTCTCAATCCATCCAATTTCTGGATGCTTAATTGACATTTCACATGATGGTTCCGTGAAAGGGAAGTAACTAGTTGTAAACTTTACTTTTTCCGCGCCCGCAATTTCTACTGCAAACATTTTCAAAAGCCCAAGCAACGTTCTGAAGTTAAGCGATTCGTCAATAACAATTCCTTCAAGCTGGTTGAACTCCACACCGTGCGTGACATCAATAACATCTGGCCGAAAACATCTAGAAAATGAAAAATATTTTCCTGGAATGTTTGGATTGGTTGCCAACGTCCGAGCGGAAACTGCCGTTCCGTGAGCTCGTGGCATAAGTTGCATTGCCCGTCGCGGGTCCCATTTATACTGCCATCCCGTGCTTCCTGCTACTCCTTTCTCGTGCGCTGACTGGACTGTTGAAACGATTTTCTTTTCTGGCAAACTTCCGAGCTTTGGCTGCTTGAGGGAATAAGTCTGCGACCAATCTCTTGCTGGATGGTTCTGCGGCTGAAAGAGAGCATCATAGTTCCAAAATTCTGTCTCTATCATCGGCCCGACCATTTCCTTGAATCCAAGCTCGACGAGTTTCTGTCGCACTTCAAGCAAGAACTGAATGTAAGGCTGGCGCTTGCCCGGATATTTTTTCTGCCCGACTGCCTCGACGTTGTAAGGCTTGAAGCGAACTTTCTGCCATGTTCCTGTCTTGATTATTTCCGGCGTGAGGAACGTCACTTCTTGTCCTGCCAGCTTTTTCACTTCTTCTTTCGCAGCGACAATTTTTTCTACTAGCTGCCTCTGCATCAACACGTCGACAAGTTGCTGTTCTGCCTCCGCTCCTTTGTCAATTTTTTTCAGCGCGTCCTGCAAATCGAAACGGTCTGGCTTCTTCAAAAGAATTATCTCGTCTGCTTTTTTCATCACCCATCCTTTTTCCAGCGCCCATTTCAATGCAACCGGAAAGTTTTTGACACGACCGACGATTTTTCCGATTGTTGCTGATTTTTGTGGAAAGCTGTCCAATGCATAGACGAGCTGTTGTTCTGGCAGTCCGCTTTTTGCGTATTCTTTTCCTTCTTCTGTCAACCTGAATTTTACCATATCATCTCTGCCTTATTTCTACCTTATCTGTTTTATCTGTTTCTCAAAATTAAGACAACTAAAGCAATAACTGATATTACAAGTAGAATTTTCCAAATATTTAAAACGAGATTTGCCTGCTTGACGTCGGTAGAATAGAGTACTGAAAGCTTTGACCCTTGCTCCGAAGTATTGATGTCTTCGGATATTAGAATCCAGAAATCATTATGGACTTTGCCAGGATTCGAAATTATAAGTTGCCACCATCCCATCTGTTCGACAGAAATTGCAATCAATGCTCCAAGAGACAGAAATATCAAAGATTTTAAATTGATTTTCATTTTAAAAATTCCTCTCTTAGAAAATTAATTTTATCAGCGTATAATTTTGTATTCTCCTTGTTTTGACTTGCTGAAAAATAAAATCTTTAGCGCCTGAAATAGCCAGAATAGATACCATTTTGTATAACCACCTTTCTCAAATCTGCGCATAGACGTCTTTGCAAACATTTCTCTGTCCCATAAAATATTTACTTTGTCGCCAATACGTTTCACGAATTCGATGTCATCTCCAAAATTCAGATTTTCGTTATATCCAGAAGCTTTCATGAAAACATTTCTTTTTATAATCATGACGGAGGGTGCAGCATGGATTTTCATTCCAAATGCTCTTGGAATTAGGGGCAAAAAATCACTCCATATAAAACAAGTGAACCTCGCCATCAGTGATTTTTCGACAGATCGAAATATACCAAAAGTAATATCTACATCTTTATTTCTCAGGTTATTCACAGCTCTTTCAATGAAGTCTTTTTTCAAGATTGTGTCTGCATCTAGAAAGGCTAGTATTTCACCTTTTGACTTTTCAGCGCCGATATTTCTTCCTTCTGCAGGATTCGATTTTTTAACCACGACTTTTGCTCCGCACTTCCGAGCAACCTCTGCAGTCATATCCGTCGATTCTGCGTCACTCACTACAGTTTCTATCGGTCTGTAAGTTTGCTTTTTTATTGCAAGCAAAGTTCTTTCCAGATATTTTTCTTCATTTTTTGTTGTTATTATTACGCTGACTAAAGGATTTTTAGTATTTTTCATAACTATCTGCTCATGGTTTATTTGTAAATGAATTTTTCAAACTGGCTCTTCGCTTTCTCTCTCTTCTTCTGATGTTCTTTCAAAAATTCGTTAAGCTTGTCGATGAGAATTTGTTTGAGTTCGCCTGTCAGCATCTTTCCTGACTTGTACTCGTCATGGATTTTCTTGAGTTTCTTGTCGTCTTCTTCGAAAAATGTGAGCCACTGGTAAGAAACGTCGATATTAGGATTTCCTCCTAGCTTTCTGTGTTCTGCCACAGTATCACGACCGCCGGAAAAAGCGTACTTCATAATTTTTTCTTTCACTACTTTCGGCGAATCTGTTGTGAAAATTGCCGTTTCTTGTTCGGACGAAGACATCTTTCCTTGCTCCATCATCCCTCCTAGACCTGGTAAGAACTTACCGTGAATCTGGGCTGGCTTTGGATAACCAATTTTTGGAAGAATATCACGAGTTATTCTCCAGTGCGGGTCTTGATCGATGGCTGCAGGAATCAGGCAAGGAATGTTCTTTCCTTTCAGCACTGACGGAAGAAAAGCTGGGACAGATTGCATTGCTGTGTAGAAAATCGAGCCGATGTTTGTCTCATTGTCAAAACCAAAAACCGCCTTTGCCGTTGAAAAGGTGATTTTCTTCGCGACTTTGCATGCTTCCTTGTACATCAGATTTGCATGAAGCGTGTCGAAAATGAAGTGAGTCTTCTTCGGATCAAACCCTAACGCAATCACGTCGTACGCATTTTCTTTCGCCCACTTCTCAGTATCTTTCAACGTCAGTTCGTCCTTGAACAAAAACTTCTCTTCGTCCGGAAACTGGAACCAAAGATCGACGTTGAATCGTTCTTGCAGCCATTTTGTGAAGATCCATGGAACCAGATGTCCCATGTGAACCGGACCGGAAGGCGCGCGGCCTGTGTAAAGGAAGAACTTGTTTCCTTTTTCATACTCGTCAAGAATCCAGTTCATGTCGCGATGCGAAAAGAAAATTTTCCTCTTTAAGAAATAATGCAACTCGCCTGCAATTTTCTCAATTCTCTTCAGCAACTTTTCATCGATGTGCTGCGTACCGAACTGAGTGATCAGTTTTTCGTAGTCGACATTTCCCCTGACTTCCCATGGATTTACAACAAATTCTGCCATAAAAACCTCTCAAACCTTCCAATACATCTTATTAAAGTTTATATTTGTAATTTGAAAAGCTTTTAAGAGTTAATATTATTGAATATATAGATAATTTGATTAAGTGATGGTGTAATATTATGGCAAATTTCAAGTTTGTAGTAAGCGATCCTGCCACGAGAAAGAGCCACCAGATTGAAGTAGACCAAGGCCGTGCTGTGGGAATTGTCGGCAAGAAGATTGGTGATGAGTTTAACGGTGATATAATTGGTTTGACTGGATACATGCTTCAGGTCACTGGCGGAACTGACAAGGACGGTTTTCCGATGCATCCTCAAGTCCACGGCCAGGGAAAGAAGAGAGTTCTGCTTGCAAACGCTCCATGTTTTCATCCTTACAAGAAAGGAATGAGAAAGAGAAAGACTGTTCGCGGTGACACGATTTCGCCTGAAATAACTCAAGTGAATGTGAAAGTTTTGAAGAAAGGAAGCGTTTCTCTTGATGAAGTAGCTCCGACAAAGAGCAAAGCAAATAAAGAGGAGAAGAAAGAAGTAAAAGAGGCAACTCCATCACAAACAAAATCACAACCTGCAGTAGAAGCAAAACAAGCTGAACAAAAGAAAGAAGAGAAAGTTGAAGAAAAGAAAACTGCTGAAAGCGGAGGTGGCGAAGGTAAGAAAGAATGAAGCTGAGAGTATGTCTGGAAAAAATGTTGAAGCAAATTCTAAGTTAGTTCCTGAAGTCAATGTTGGAATGGTTGGACATGTTTCTCATGGAAAGACAACGCTGACACAAGCGCTGACTGGAAAATTAACGCTCACTCATTCTGAAGAACTGAAGAGAGGCATCACAATCAGACT
>Ga0315289_10005098_pt1 | contig 19468 bp, 14 predicted proteins | sample YL17G11_40_MG_FD_203452 | JGI IMG/M metagenome (GOLD analysis project Ga0315289, IMG submission 203452) | Sediment microbial communities from Yellowstone Lake, YNP, Wyoming, USA - YL17G11_40 | ecosystem: Environmental > Aquatic > Freshwater > Lake > Sediment | place: USA: Wyoming | collected...
CTCCTCCTCCTCCTCCTCCTGCTCCTCCTCCTCGGGCCACGCGAACCGCCGCTGTAGCCTCCGAAAGTACCTCCTCGTCCCCTGGTAGGGGTCGACGGGGGCTCGAGCCTGACCCTGCTGACTCTGCTGCTGGGTCTGGCCCCCGCTGCCGCCCCCGCCGCCGCCGCCGCAGCTCCCTCCCCGGCCAGCGACGACGATCGCGGCCTCGCCCACGCCCCCGCCCCGGATCTCGACGCCCCACCAGAGCGGGACGGTGCCTCGCCTCCATGCCACGGAGGAGAAGGAGACCGAAGACGGAGAAGGCGAAGGCGAAGGCCGAGGAGGAGAAGGGGAAGGGCGCGCTGCGGCGCCGTCGCTCCCGTTGCTCGCTCGGCCGTTGTCGTCGCCGCCGCCGCCGCCGCCGCCGCCGCCGTCGTCGTCGGCGCACCACAGTATCTGCTCGACCTCGACCTCGTTCCCCGGGGAGGCCAGCGCGTTGAGGCCCCGGGCGCGGTACCGGGTCCCGGCGTGGAGGCGAGAGGCGCGCGTGAGGAGGACGAGGGTGGCGGCGGCCGTCGTCGTTCGTGAGGTGGTGCACGTCGCAGCAGCAGCGGCGTCGCCGTCGCCTTCCCTCTTCTTCTCGCGCGAGAACGCCACGCTCCTGCTCTCCGCCACGCCCTGGAGCAGGCGAGGCACCGCGTCGCCCAAGCCGGCGGCGAGGAGCGGGGCCGAGACCGCAGCGTTCCAAACGAACTCCCACGAAGGAGCGTCCTCGCCGCCGCCTCCGTCTCCGTCTTCGGCCTCGGGAAGGGGGCGGAGAGGGCAAGGGGCGGGGCAGGAGCCGGGCGGGCTCGCCCTCCTGATCCCTCTCCTCCCCGGGAAGGGCCTGGTCACGTCCGCAGTCTCGCAGTAGTAGTGGCTGCCGTCGAGCTTGAACCGCGAAGCGGCCTCGGCGAGCGCGGAGAGGGCGGCGTCGTCTTCGCCGTCGTCGTCGTCGCCGCCGCGGTCGACGTCGCTACTCCTGCTTCTGCCGCCGCCGCCTCCGCCGCCGTCGTTTTCGTTTTCGTTCTCGTTCTCGGGCAAAGAGGGCAAGGGCACCCACGCTGCGCTCGTCACCGCCCTCACCAAGTGCCCCCCCGGAAGCTGCGCTCCGACACGAGCGCCCGTCGCGAGCAGCACGGCCCGCCCGGCGCCGCTGCGGGCCCCCCCGCGGAGGTAGCCGAGGAGGGCGCAGCCGCGGGCGAGGACCCGGAACGGAGGAGGGGAGCGAGAGGAAGCGAGGGAGGCGCCTCCACCCCAGATATCCGACAGCACTCTCAGGGCCTCGGACTCGGAGCCGAAGGTCCCCACCCCGCGGGCAGGGTCGTGGAGGACCCTCCCGCCCGCGGCCTCGACGGTCGCGAGGAGCGTCCGCGCGGCTCCCACCGACGCCGAGGCGTCATCTCTCGAGACTCTTGCCGCCGTGGTCACGACGATCGCGGCCTCTCCTCGGGCCCAGGGACCAGTCGCTGTGAGGACGACGACGGAGGACGGGCGGCCCGTCGCGACTGCCGCTGCCGCGGAGGAGGGCAGGAAGGGCAAGGGAGCGGGTCGAGGAGGAGGAGGAGGATGAGGATGAGGAGGAGGAAGAAGGGGCGGACGAGGAGGTCGGAGGGCATCGGCCATGGCGTCCACGGTGCTGACGCTTCCGCTCGCCGCCTCTTCCGTCATCTTCCCTCTTTCTTCGCCCGCCGCCGCGGGCGCCTCAAGAGCGTCGAGGGGCTCGTCCACCGCGGGCACCGGCGCGGCCAGCGGGTGATCGTCGTCCGACATCGCCTGGTCGGGAAAAGGAAGACGATTTTTTCCGGTCAATCGATCTCTTTGATTTTTTTTTGTGGTCTCCTCACTAAGGTTCGAAAGAAGCGAAAAAGCTGAGACGGGCGCGAGAGCGGCTCGCTCACCGCTGCTGCTCTCAGCCTCCCCCCCCTCAAAACCAAGTAACGATGATGCAGTCTTGGCCCGCCTGGATCCTTGCCGCGGTGGCCGCCGTGGCTGCCTCCCGGATAGCAAACGGCGGGGTGTTTGGCGGCGATGCTTCGACTTCGGGCATCGGTCTCTTCTTCGGCCCGCACCACCATCGAAACCAACACGGCCTCCCGCCTCTCGGCCCTCTCGCCACCTCTTTCCTGCTCGTGTTCCTGGGTGCCGCCATTGGTTCCGCGGCCGTGATCGTTGGTCTGGTGCGTGGAGAGCCTCGGTTCAGTGGAAGAAATACCGCTTCCGAATGTTTCGTTGCAAAGAAAGGAACTCGACGACGATGCGACGAGGACAGAACAAAAAACTCAACCTCTTTCTCTCCCCCCCCTCTACAAAACAAAACTCAGGTCTTCCTCCTCTTCTTCGCGACGGAGACGGTCCCGGACGTCACCGAGGCGGAAGCGCGAAGGCTCGCCGATGCCCTCGAGTCCGAGGCCAGAAAAAAAGAGGCGGAGGAGCCAGAGGAGAGGCGAAGAGAGCACGTCGTCCTTCGCGGCACCGAGGACGAAGCAGCAACGACCTCCTCCCCCGCTCCCTCGCTTCCCCCCCCGATTCCGTTCGCCGCCCTCGCGGCGGAGCTCCGCGCCGCCACCGCGGCGTCACGGAGGCCGAGGCCCCCGCACCCGCACGCGCGGAGGGGCTGCTACGGCGGGTGGGTGTGGACCGTGCCCGCGGCCTCGATCCCGCCGGGCGCGCCGGCGGCCGCGTCCCCCTCGTGGCCGCCGCCGACGGACGCCGGGGCTCCCGCCGCCCGCGCGTGGGGCGGGGGGGTCGAGGAGGCAGCCGTGGCGACGCGGTGGTGGGCCTCGGTGCGGGGCGGCGGCGAGCTCTACCTCTGCAGGCCGGCAGCGCCCGGGGAGAGTGCCGCCGCCGACGCCGCCGGCCCCGCGAGCGCTGAAGCCGCGGATGCCTCGTTTTCCCGCCCTTTTTTGTCCTCGTCTTCCGCGGGCAATTCCCCTCCCCATCCCGCCGTCGTCGTCCGCGTCGTCCGCCTTGCCGGAGGCACTTCCGTTTCGGTCGTGCGGGAGTGCCTGATGTCCAAGTCGCCGTGGTGGAGAAAGGGTCCCTTGCTGCTGAGGCGCGAGCACGGGGAGGAGGAGAGAGGGGAGGGAGGGTCGACCAAGGCGAAGGCGAGCGAGGGAGGAGGCGGGAGGACAAGGTCCCCGGACCGAGGGCGTGCTCGGCAGCAGCAGCAGCAGCAACGGCAGCAGCAGCAGCAGCAGCAGGCGATGCAGCAGCCCGCCGCAGACGACCGCCGCCGCCGCCCCGCGCCGCTGTTCGAGGGCGTCGACCCCGGCGGCGGTGGCGGCGGCAGCAGCGCAGCCAGCAACTCTACGCTCGACGGGCTTTACCTCTTCGCGTCGGACGCCGCCGCGAAGCAGCAGTGGTACGCGAGCCTCAACGTGGCCGCGGCCTCGGCCTCTTCTGCTTCCTCTTCTTCTCCTTCTTCTTCTCCCGTTTCTCCTTCCCCCGGGGCGACTGCGGCCGAGGTCGAGAAGGGGTGGGACCGCTACACCTCGTGGCTGCGGAGGGCAGCGCCTCCCGCTACCTACCCCGACGAGTCTGACCTCGCTTCCCTCGCGCTTCCGCCGCCGAATTCTGCTGCTTCTTCTTCCTCCAGGAAATTTTTCAGGAGGGGGTTCGGCAGCAGCAGCAGCAGCCACGCTTCTTCCGGTTCCTTTCCTCCCTCTTCCTCCTCGAGGAACGGGAGCGCGGCGGCCGCGGCGGCGATGCGGCAGCGGATCGCGGCTGCCGCGGGCGTCGCGGGCCGCGGGATCCTGCAGCGCCTATCGATGCGCGGCGGGCAGCAGCAGCAGCAGCACAAGGGCTCGGGGGGGAAGCCGCCGTCGGGGCTGCTCCCGTTTCCGCCGCCGCCGCCCAGGGCGGGCTCCTCTGGGTCCCTGCGGCGCTCGTCGCTCGACGAACACCGGGCGGGAGAAGCCGCGGCAACGAAGAAAGTTGCGCTCGCGCCGGCCGACCTCGAGAGCGCTTGGATGGGCCCGCGCGCCGCGGCGGCCTCCGGCGGCGGCGGCGGCGGAGGGGGCGGCGGGGTGGGCCGCCCCGTGAGCGCCCCCGCCGGAGAGGAGACGCCTTCCTCCTCCTCTTCTGCGGCAGCGGCGCCCCCTCCCCTGTCAGCGTCGAGGCCGGCGTCGCGGGCGTCGTCGGGCGACGACCTGCTCGCGCTGCTCCGGCGGCAGGAGCAGCAGGACAAGGAGCGGACGCTGTCGCTGCTCCGGCAGCAAGACGGGCAGCAGCGGGGCGACTCCGGCGCGCCCTCTCCCGACGCCGCGATGCGGGCTGCTTCTACCGCCTCCCCTCTGCGGAGGGAGAGCAGGCCCTCCCGCGGGAGGTCCTCGAGCGCCTCCCGCCGGGGCGTCGACGACGCTGAAGAAGAAGACGGCGCGGGCGGCGCCGGCGGCGCGGGCGGCGGCGGCGAAGGCGACGAGGGCCGGCACCGCAGGCACCGCCACAGCCACGGCCACGGCAGCCGCCACAGGAGCGACAGCAGCAGCCGCCAGATAATTTCCCTCGACCCGGAGCACGCCGCCTCGAGCGGCGGCGGCTCTCGGCACCACCACCGGTCCTCCTCCCGCGTCGGCAGGGGCGAGCGCCGAGGGGCGGGCGGCGGCGGGGAGGGAGCGGCGACTCCCTCCGCCTCGCCGCGCAGAGGGGCGGCGGCCTCTTCCGCTTCTGCCGATTCGTCTTCTTCGGCCTCCCCTGCAGCTGCTGTAGCTGCCGCTGCCGCCGCTGCCGCGTTCTCGCAGCAGCAGCACCTCCACCACCGCCGCCTTCGCCCCGGCGGCGGCCCCGGCAGCCGCAGGGAGAGCCCGGCCCCCGGGATGCGCCGCCCCAGCTCGTCCTCGGACCTGCTGCCCTCTTCTTCGAATCAGCCGCTGACGCCCTCAGAGGCAGCTGCTCTCGCCGCCGCCGAGGCCGCGGCGGCGCTCGGGATCCCCCCAGCTGCTGCTGCGGCGAGGGGGGGGGGCTTCTCGACGCCCTCGAGCCCTTCCGCCGCGGCCGGGGCGGCGGCAGCGACGGCGGGCGCCGCCGCATCGCCGTTTGCCTGGCAGCAGCAGCACCAGCAGCAGCAGCACCAGCAGGCCCCTCCCCCCGCCGGCCTCTCCCTCTCCCCTGACGGCTCCTCCGTCGTCGCCCCGCTCGACGTCGCCATCAACGCCCTGCTCGCGCGCCTCGCCTTCGACCTGATCCGCAACCCCTCGTTCGCCGCCGGCGCCCGCTCGGTCGTCGCGACGAAGCTGTCGGAGCTGAGGGTGCCCGACTTCATGCACGGGCTCGAGCTCGTCGGATTCGAGCTCGGGGCCGGGGCGCCCTCGATCAGGAACGCGAGGTCGGTGCTGCCGCCCGCGGTGGTTAGCGCGGGAGCAGCGGCACCAGCGGCGGCGCCGGGAGAAGGCGGCCCCGCCGGCGGCTCCGACCTCGCCGCCGCCGCCGCCGCCGCCGCCGCCGCCGCGAGGGAGCGCGCGCTCTGGCCGCAGGCCGCGTTCGACCTCGACTACCCGGGCGGGTTCTCGCTCGTGATCGAGACGAAGGTCGATGTGCGCGAGGGCGCGGCCTGGGCGGGCGTCGGGAGGGCGCTCGACCGCGTGGCGGGGAGCGGGAACGGGGACGGGGGCGGCAGCGGCCGGGCGAGCCTCGACGGCGGCGGCGAAGGCGGGGCAGGCAGCGGCAGCAGCGGGGGGAACCTCGCCGCAGCAGCAGCGGGGACGAACTCCCCCCCTCCTCCCCCTCCCGGCGCCCCGTCCCAGCCGCCGTCGAGGCTCGCCCGGGCCGCGGCCGCGGCGATGCCCCTCCGCCGCAGGCTCGCCGGCGTCGGCCGCAAGCTCGCCGACGCCGCCGCCGAGCGCCTCGCCAACATCCCGCTGCGCGTCTCGCTGAAGGTCACGCGCCTCTCCGGTCCCGTGGTCGTCTGGGTGCCGCCGCCTCCCGGAGACAGGGTGTGGTTCTCGTTCGCCGAGCCGCCGGCGCTGACCGTCGAGGCGCAGCCGGCGCTGGGCGGGAGGATCCTGCGGGCCGGATACGGCGCCGCCGTCGGCGGCAGGGTCAGCGCGTGGGCGGCCGGCAAGCTGCGGCGCGCGCTGGCGTCCAATTTGGTGTATCCAGGGTGCGGGGACATCAAGATGGAGAAGGTCATGGCGAGCGCGGACTCGGCGTTTGGCGGCGTGCGGCTGGAGCTTCCCGAGCTGCCCCCGACGGCCGCAGAGAAGGCTCGGGCGAGGCGCGCCGAGAAGGAGAGGGAGAAGGAAAGGAAGGAGAAGGAGAAAGCGGCTGCTGCTGCTGCTGCTGCTGCTGCTGCTGCTGCCGCTGCTGCTGCAGCAATGCCAGCTCCTTCTCTGTCTCCTCTTGGGGACGCGGCGAAGAAGAGCTCTGCTTCTGCTTCTGCTTTCATGCCGCCACCGTTTTCGATCGGCGGGAAAGGAGAAGTAGACTTTCCTCCTCCGACCTCCCCCACGGCGGCGGCGGAAAAGAAGGACGCCGAGAGCTCGGCGATAGCAAACCTCTTTGCCCCATCGCCCTCTCCTCCGCCTCGGCAAAGGCGAGCGGGAGATAATGATGATGGCGATGATGATGCTGCTGATGACGACGAACGAAAAGCGGAAACTAACGGCAACGGCGCTGCCGGGCTCGAGTCGGAGGAGTCGAGCGCCTTTGTCGACGCCCCTTCCGCTGTTGCCGAAAACGGCGACGAGGTTTCGACGACCGACCTGACCGGCTTCGACACGGACGGCGACGCCCTGCACCTGCGCTACAGCTCGATTTTGCGAGGCGCGCTGAGCCCCTCGCCGTCGAAGGAGGATGATGAGAAAGTGGAGTGAAGGGGAGAGAAGAGAGAAGAAAGAGAATGAAAAACAAATGTACTTCGTCCAATTTCCTTTTTTTTGTTAAAAAAATGAAAGAGACTCTCTGTCCGAATGAATCGCTCTGGATCCAGGTAATAGTTTTACATTTTTGGGGGAAAGCAAGCAACGAGCCGCATGTCATCATGCGTCGTTATCGCTGCTGGGGTCGCCCCCGGTGGTGCTCCTGCCTGCGCCGCCGAGTCCGCCGCCGCCGCCACCGCCGCCACCGCCGCCAAACATCGCTGGGGCCAAGCCCAGCGCCCTCCTCTCGACCACCCCCGCCATCACGCTGTGCGGCATCACGTCAGCAAGCAGCGCCTGCGCGACGTCGAGCTGCCTCCGCACGGCCGCCAGGGCGAGGTAGGGGGCCAGCAGCGCCGCGACGGCCGAGGCGGTCGCCGCGGCGGCGGCGGCCGCGGGCGAGGGCGGCCGTGGGAAGGCCACCGGGGCCGCCGCCCCGGCGGGGGCGGCGGCCCCGGCGGCACCCGCGACGGTGAGCGAGGCCCTGGGCCTGCCCGACACCGAGGCAGGGACGGTCAGGAAGGCTGTGGCGGCGTGCGAGGCGGCGAGGGAGCGCCAGTCGGAGTAGGGTGGCGTCGGGGGGGATGAGGACGAAGAAGAAGGCCTGTTTTTTTTTGCTTTCAGTTTTTTTAAATATTGATGAGTTTTTTTTTTGAGAGGGGCTGACAACGGGAAAAAGAAAAAAAGAGGGGGAAAAAACCCCAACTCACCCCGCAGCCGCATCGTCCATGGCGGACCAGGAGACGGCCCTGTCGCTCCCTGCGTGCGAGCCGGAGACCGCCGCCAGCGAGGTGCCTTCGCCGCCGCTGCCGCTGCCGCTGCTGCTGTTTGCCTCTGAGGAGCGGGTCGCCGCCGCCCTCTCATCCGCGCTCGCGTCTCCGCCGCCGCCGCCGCTGCCGGCGGAGCAGGTGTCGCTGCTCCCGCCCTCGCTCTCGCTGCCGCCGCCCTTGGCTCTCTCGGCGTTCGGGGGCCTCCTAGGGAACGTGAAGATCTGCGGGGGAGCGTGGTCCGTCGCGCCGTGCATGGTTATCCTGTTTTTTTGTTTTTTTTGTGAAGAAGAAGAAGGAAGAAGAGGCGAGGAAGAGGTTGGAAGAAGGAAGAGTCCGACGCTTTGGTCCCAATCGATTTAGGCCGCAAAACAGCCCATTCTCTTTCTCTTTCTCTCTCTCTCGACTGAAAGACTCACTGCACGGCCACCGACCCGGGCACGTAGGCCAGAAGGAAGCCGGCGGCCCTGCGGCACACGTCGACGGCGCCGTGGTCGGTCGTCAGGGCCGCGGCGAGGGCGTCGAGCGCCTCGACGTCGACTTCTTCGGCGGCGGCGGGAGAGTCCATCGGCACTGCCGCCGTCGTTGGTATCTCTGCGGGCTCACCGCTGCCGCCGTCGCTCCTCGCCTCGACTGCGTCAGCAGAGGTGCTCATTGGCCCTGCGCGGCCCGATCGCAATCAAGCCACTCGGGTCAGAAAGGAACAAGGCGGAAAGCGTACTTTCAATGACTAGGGATACAGAAGGCACCGAAGGAGAAAACACCCAGGGAACAAAAAACGAAAATAACTCAGATTCTCGACCTAAAAAGCCCAAAACCAGAACCCTCCGAAAACTAGTGCTGGCTCCACTGGATCGTCTTCAGGTCCACCCCCTCCTGCGCCAGCTCCCACAGCGGAGACAGCTCCCGCAGCCTCGCCACGCGGGCCACCGTCAGGGCCACGGCGCGGTCGATCTCGCCCTCGGTCGTGAAGCGCCCGACGCCGAACCGAACCGACGTGTGCGCCATCTCCTCGTCGACGCCCAGGGCCCGCAGCACGTAGCTGGGCTCGAGGGACGCCGACGTGCAGGCGGACCCGGAGGATACCGCGAGGTCCTTGAGGCCCATCAGCAGCGACTCGCCCTCGACGTACGCGAACGAGAGGTTGACGCACCCGGAGAGGCGCTTGGCTGCCGCCGCGGCCGCCGCTCCTCCGCCGCCGCCGCCTCCCTTCCCTCCTCCGCTCGAGCTGCTTCCGTGCACTTCCCCGAGCGCGGGACCGTTCAAGACCACGCCCGGGAGCGCGCCGGTGATCCCTTCGATCAGCCTGCGGGCCAGCCTCTGCGTGTGGAGCTGGTCGGCGGCCATCTCCCCCCGCGCGATCCCGGCGGCCGCGCCGAGCCCGACGGCGAGCGCCGTCGGGACGGTCCCCGACCGGAGCCCGCGCTCCTGCCCCCCGCCGCTCATCTGCGCCTCGAGCCTGACGCGGGGCCTGCGGCGGACGTAGAGGGCCCCGATACCCTTGGGGCCGTAAAGCTTGTGGCCCGAGAGCGAGAGGAGGTCGATGCTCTGCGCGTCGACGTCGACGGGTATCTTGCCGACGGCCTGCGCCGCGTCGGTGTGGAAGAGGACGCCGCGCTCCCGGCACATCTGTCCGATCGCGGCCACGTCCTGCACGGCGCCGATCTCGTTGTTGGCGGCCATGATGGAGACGAGAGCGGTCTCTCCGGGGCGGATGGACCCCCTGAGGAGCTCCAGGTCCACGAGGCCGTCGCCGCCGACGGGGAGGTAGGTGACCTCGAAGCCCTTGGACTGCAGCGAGCGGCACGAGTCCAGGACGCACTTGTGGTCGGTCTGGCAGGTGACGATGTGCTTCTTCTTCGACCCGTAGAAGCCCGCGACGCCCTTGATTGCGAGGTTGTTCGCCTCGGTGGCCCCCGACGTGAACACGATCTCCTTCGGGTGCGCGCCGATCAGGGAGGCGACGCGCGCCCTCGCTTCCTCGACTGCCGCCTCGGCCTCCCAGCCGTAGACGTGCGTGCGCGAGTGCGGGTTTCCGAACTCGTAGGTGAGGTGCGGGAGCATCTCATCCAGGACGCGCGGGTCGAGCGGGGTCGTGGCCTGTTGAGAGGTGGTAGAGGCGCTGGAAGGTGAGAGAGAGAGAGAGAGAGAGAGAAAGAGCGAGCGAGGAAGGGGCGTCGACGGCGACGGACGAAGAATCGAAAGAAAAAAAGCACGGTCGATCTTACCTGCGCGTCAAGGTACACTGGCGCGCCCTGCAGCCTGATCCCTTTGGCCTCAATCTCGTCGGGGCCCAGAGGCAGGTGCCCTGAGTGTGTTTTTCAGAGGAGATAGTAATACGATGGGAAAGAGAGAGAAGAAAAGAAAAGGTAAGTTTTTTCTCCCCGTCAAACCCATCAATCGTCGGTTGACTTGACTGATCGAGCGCGCACCTCTGCAGTCGCGAGCAGAGCGTTGCTGAGCTTCGACGTGCATCAGGCGGGTAGAGAAAACGCGATAGTACGCCTAGAGAGTGGCGATAAGCACTCAACCGCTCTCCAGATAACACGCGTACCGTCCGACTCGGAGGCGAACCCACGGCGGCACGACGCCATGGACGACGATCGAGTGCTCATCGTGGCAACCGCGCTCAGAGCGCGAGCGTCCATTGCTTCCGTCGTCGACAGCAGAGCAGCGCGTGCTAGCGACGACGACGAGGACGAAGCTGCAGCCGAAGCGGCGGCGAGCCGCCTAGCGGCGTGGCGGAACATGTTTTGGAAAGGAAGAGAGAGGAGGGAGAGAGAGAGGTTTCCTTTTTTGTGTTCCGAGCCATGCGGAGCGTCGCTGTCCGGCAACAGAATTCTCTCGCCAAACTCTCTTCCTTTTTCATGATGACGCCCCACCGGATGGCGGCAGCCGCCGCCCTCCTCCTCCTGGCCTTTGCCTCGGCCCCCAGCTCGGTCGACGCTGCGGCCAAGTGCATCACTTACTTCGTGAAGACGCCGCAATCGCCCTTCTCCTACAAGGCGGGCTTTGCTGCATGGCCCACCACTTGCAATCCCAAGTTCTACAAGTAAGCAGAGAGAGAGTTGGACGCGTCGATTTCTTCGCATCAAAGCCCCGTGCGATCCAGAAAATGGTGGCTGCGCTGCCACGGGGGAAGAGAAGGGGGGAGAAAGGCGTCGCGATTTGCCCAGAGAAGCTTTCACTCGGCGTCAACATCGAGACCCGTTGGGTTCGCGCATCGTTTTTTTCCCTCTCACGACGAGGCCTCTCTTTTCTTCCCTTCTTCCTCTTCTCAACCCCCCTTTTTCTCTTCTTTCTCTTTCTCTTTACCAACTCTCGACCCGACGAACAGCATCTCCAAGCTCTACATGAGAGACTCGTGCGTCGCCGACCGCAAGAACAACTGGCCCCGCCGCCCGGACTGCGCGGCCCTGCCGGGCGGCTCGGCCTCGTCGACGTCGGCCGCGACCTGCAACGCCGTCTTCAAGTACGGCCCCTCGGGGGCCTTCGCCCTCGCCGCGGAGACCCCGGCCTCCGGCTTCGACTCGGGCAGCGTGTGCAACCCTGGGGGCGAGGGGTTCTTCTTCATCGTCTACGACGACGCCGAGTGCAACCCCGGGAAGACACCGCCCGCCCCGAAGCTCGTCGCGACGGCCGGGGCGGCCTACCGCGGCCCCCCGTGCAACCGCGCCGCGTTCGGCCGCTCCTCGGGCTCCCCGGGCTCCTCCCGCGCGGCCGGCGATCCCTCCTCCTACCGCGCGGGCGGGCTCGCCCCCACGGCCAGGACGGGTGTGGGGATAGGGACGGCGCTGCTGATCCTGCTGCTGGCGGGGGGCGCCTGCGCCGCAGTCTTCCTCATGTTCAGGAAGCGGCAGGCCACCGCCGCCGCCGCCGCCGCCGCCGGAGGAGGAGGAGGAGGGGTCCAGATGGGAGCTCCCAGCGGCGGGATGGGGGGACCGCCGCCGCCGCCGCCGCCCGGGTCCTACGTGCCGGGGGCCCCCGCCGCCGGAGCCGCCGCGCCTCCTTCTGCTGGAGCCGGGGGCGCCGGAGCCGCCCCGGGAGGGGTCCAATACTCCTTCGCGCCGGGAAAGGACGACGGCGCCGCCAATCCTCTCGCCGGCTCGAAGCCCGCCCCTGCTGGCGCTGCCTTTTCGTCCTTGCCTCCCCCCGGAGGCTCTGACGCGGTCGCTGGTGCCGGCAAGCCCCCCGGCGGCGTGTCGTACCCGAAAGTTTAAGAAGAGAGAGAGAGTCTGTTTTTTCTTTCTTTCTTTGGTTTTTAAAAAAGAAAAAAAGAACGTTGCCTTTGTTCTCGCTTCCTTCTTCTTTTTTCCAACGAATTATGTGAATAAAAACCGCAGTTGTCGGACAAAAAGGAGAAAAGGAGAGAGAAATGGCATCGGCCCTGAAGGGAATGAGCGAGGGAGGAAGAGAGCGAGGCAGGAGAACGAAAGGAAAGAAAAAATCACGCTAAAAATAGAAGGGAGGGCTGGTCTTTTTTTTGTTTCTTTGCTGATTTCAAGGAGAATAGAGAGGAGCTGCCGGAAGCCCTTCCCCCGGAAAGATGGAGGAGGAGCTCGACGGAAGCTCGGAAAAAAAGAAAAGAGGTCGAAAAGCAATGAGGAGACTGGCCAGTTGCAACAACTTTTTCCATAATCCTTCCCCTTCCTTCTCCCTTCCCTTCCCTCCGCGCGCCCGAACCCGTGCTCTTTTGGTTCGATCTCCACCTTCGTGATTGCTCCTCTCGCATCTCAGGTACCCATGGCGAAGCAGACCGCGCTGAGGCAGGGCGCCGCGGCGCGCAGGGCGACGCCTTCGAAGAGGTTGATCTCTCGTTTGTCGTCGTCGCCGTCGATCGCTCTCGTCGTCATCACCGCCGCGCTGCTGCTCTTCTCCTCGGCCTCGCTCGCGCTGGCGGGGTCCTCGGACGCGGCTCCCGCCACGACGCGCGACGCGGAGTTTGTCGTTGACGTGGCCAAAGCGGAATCAGCCGCGGACGCCAAGCCCCCGGCACCAACCGCTGGCGACGAAATCGCCGCTTCGGCTTCCGCTGCTGCGCCTTTGTCCGCGACGCCTCCGTCTTCGAGACAGGCGGCCGCGACGGCGGCAGCAGCAGCAGCCCCCTCTCCTTCGACCTCCTCTTCCTCCAAGGAGGCCAAGCCCGCCGCGCCCGTCCCGCTCGTCCGCGAGCCCTCCAAGTGGAAGGCCACGGGCCCGCCCTTCGCCGGCTCTGCCTACTCCTTCTTCGTCGCCGACGGCAAGAAGCAGCCCGTCCTGGCCTACCAGGAGGCGAGCAAGGGCGCCGTCGGGGCCGGCTCCGCGCCCGGAGGCGTGACGCGCCTCTACCGGCTCGAGGGTGGGGGCTCGTGGACCGCGGCTGCGGCCCCGCTCCCTGCTCCGGCGATGACCGCGACGGCGGACGCGGTGGTCGAAGGGTCGGAACCCGACCTCAAGACCATCGACACGTCGAGGGCGGTCGACTACTTCCTCAACGGCGTCGCAGTCTCCCCTCAGTCGGGCCTCGTCTTCGTCGTTTTCTTCCCGTTCGCGACGACCGACGCCGCGGTGGAGAGGGCCAAGAGCGCGACGCCGCTGGTGTACGCGACCGCGGCCACGGGAGAGGACGCCGGGTGGGTCCTCGTCGGCGCCCCCTCGAGGGCGGACGGCGCCAAGGCCGCCGCGTCCGCGCCCGCGCCCGCCCCCGCCGCCGCCGCCGCCGCCGCCGCCGTCCCCGTCGGGCTGGGGAGGGCGGGGCCCTGGAGGGGCGCCGCCGTGGCGGCCGACGGGGACGAGGTCTTCGTGGCGTACACCTCCGGCGGCGGCGGGAGCAACGGGACGCTCACCGTCTCGAGGGCCACCGTCAGGAAGACCGGCGGGGCAGAGGCCGCCGCGCCCGCCGCCCCGGAGGCGAGGGGCGCGCCCGCCGCCGCGCCGGCCGCCGCCTCGGCGTCGCCCGTCCTGACGACAACGGCCTGGACCCGCGTCGGCTCCAAGCCCCTCGAGGCCAAGACCTCCCCCGGCCGCGCCTTCGTCGGCTCCAGCGGCGGGCACCTCTTCGCGGGGTTCGAGAACGGGGACCCGTTCCCCGGGATCGCGTTCGAGCGCTGGTCGAAGAGGGTCGGCGACAAGCGGTTCGACGACGGCCGGTGGGAGCGCGCCTGCGGCGGGAACAACGGCGACGGGACCGTCCCGGACTCGGGCAACTCGCAGTACGACGCGCCCTTCCTGGTCGCCGCGGACGGCAGCGCGTTCCTCGGGACGAGCCCCGGGACCGCGACCAACGCCGTCGCGGCCGCCGCCGCTGCGCTGCTGACCTCGACGGGCTTCGACGAGCTCGACAAGCTCGGGAAGCTGCCCAACCAGGTCTACGTCTGCAGGCCCGGCGCGCGGACTTGGAGCGGGGTCTTCGGCGGCGCCACCGGGGCGACGGCCGAGGGCGTCGAGGGCAGGCAGAGCCTCACGGCGCTGGCGCTGGGGCCGAAGGACGCCCTCTTCGCCGCCTACGAGGGCCAGGCGGGACCCTTCGTCTCCAGGAGCGGGAGCGGCGGCGGCAAGGACGGGAGCAGCAAGCCCACGACCGTGGGCGGGCAGGGGCTGGGCGGGAGGGTGCTGGGCCGGCCCATGGGGCTCGTCGTCGACGCCAGCGGCGTGCCCACGATCGCGCTCACCAACCGCGGGTTCGGCAACACGACGGGCGACTCGGAGGACTTCCGCGAGATCGTCGTCAAGACGTGCAAGGGGTGCTGAGAGAGTCGGATGTTCATTCGGTTTTGCCTCGCACTCTTTTTTTCTTGCCGCGCCCTTCACCCCCACCCCCCCGCCCTCCCGTTTTTGCCTTCTCATTACGCCCCCCCTCAACTAATGAATTGATCTATTTGAACGAGATGCGTCACGTCACACTCCTTTCCTCCCCGCCCCTCCTTTGGGCGCGACCGGAACTGGCTGGAGGTTGCTTTTTTCCCCTTCCTCTCTGCCGCGCCCCTTCGTGCCTCTTCCCCCCCTCACCCCCCACCCGAAAGCGAAAGAGGGAAAAGACCCCGCTTCTTTTTCTGTCTTCTCTTCCTTTTCTCAAATTCATTATAGCGCGACGTATTCCCCTCCCAACCACCCGCACAAATTGTCTTTTTTCTCAAATACTATTCAAAAAGCGATATTAACGAGAGACGCGGGGGGAGAGGGAGGGAGAGAGAGTTAGAGAGAGAGTTGAGAAAGTTTTTTTTTTTTTTTGAAAGACGGGAGTAAAAGAGAGAAAAGAAAGAAGCACAACAACAAACTTTACCGCTTTTCCTTCTTCGCTTCGCTTCGTCTCGCTCTTTTTTTCGCGGTTTGAGAGTGACGCAGCCTGCTCTCATCCTCGTCCCATCGCACTCAACGCAGGCTCTTACAGCAGCAGCAACGCGAGCATAGAAAGCAAGAAGAGAACGTCAAACCATCGTTCGACAAGATGACAGACACCGAGATGGCCCGCGCCGACGGCGAGCCCGCCACCACCGCGACGGCCCCGGCCGCCGAGGAGGAGAAGCAGGACTTTAAGCTCGAGCTCGCAGACAAGGTAAATTGAGCCTTTGAGGGAGAGAGAAAGAGAGCGAGCGCGAGGAACGCGGCAAAGCGAAAGCAAACGATGGGCGGCGCGATGGAATCGATCGATCGATGCCTCTCAACCTTCCTCTCTCTTCAAAACTTTCAACAGCGCTACGGCTACAAGAACGCCTCCCTGGACGCCAAGGAGAAGGCTAAGCTTCAAGCCGAGATCCTCGAGCTGGTCTTTGCTCACGGTGAGTATTGGTTGGCGAAGGGAGAGCTGTTGAGAAAGAGATGATGATGATGGTTCGTTTTCGTTCCTCTCTCAATCCATCGAACCTTTCTCTCACCCCCGACCTCTCTTCCAAAAAATATGCCCTCGCAAAAACTCTCAGACGCCGCCCCGCTCTACGAGATCACCTGCGCCGACCTCGGCTGGCAGCCTGACCAGGCCAAGGTCGCCTCCATGCGCGCCAACATCGAGAAAAAAATCTCCGAAATGGACGCGGCGATCGAGGACGCCAGGGAGAACGCCGGCGACGTCGAGGTCAGGGACGCGTCGCTGGCGAGGGCCAACTTCCTCTGCGACGTCGGCGACCGCGCCGCCGCGGCCGCGGCCTTCGAGGACGCCTCGGGCAGGACCTCGGGGGCCGGTCCCAAGCTCGACGCCGCGCTCGCGCTGGTCAGGCTGGACATGGCCCTCGGCGACTGGCGCGCCGTCCGTGCCGGCCTCGCCCAGGCCGACGCGCTCTGCGAGCAGGGCGGCGACTGGGAGCGCAAGAACCGCCTCAAGGTCTACAAGGCCTGCGCCGCGCTCGCCCGGCGGGACCTGCCCGCGGCCGCGGCGCTGCTGGTCGACGCGGTGGCGACCTTCTCCGCGACGGAGCTCTTCCCCTACGACAGGGTCGTCTTCTACGCGGCGGTCGCGGGCGCCGCGACGCTCGCGAGGCCGGACCTCAAGGCCAAGGTCGTGGACTCGCCCGAGGTGCTCGCGCTCACGCGCAGGGACGCGCCGCTGGCGTCGCTGCTCGAGGACCTCCACGGCTGCCGGTACGGCCCCTGGCTGGCCTCGCTGGCGGCCGTCGCGCGCCGCGTCGCCGCCGACAGGCTGCTCGGCCCGCACGCGCGGCACTGGGTCCGCGAGATGCGCCGCGTGGCCTACTCGCAGTTCCTCGAGTCGTACAAGTCGGTGGAGCTCGACGCGATGGCGGCCGCCTTCGGCGTGCGGCCGGCCTTCCTCGATGAGGAGCTCGCCGACCTGGTCGCCTCGGGCGCGGTAGCCGCGCGCGTTGACGCCGTGAGCCGCGTCGTGACGACGGCGCGGGCGGAGCCCAAGGCCGCGGAGTACCGCGAGCTGCTCAAGGCCGGGGACGCGCTGCTGAACAGGCTGCAGAGGCTGGCCAAGGTCGCGGACGCGGAGTGAGAACGTTTCGTCCTTTTGTTTTTTGTTGAGAGAGGAAGAGGGAACAAGAGAGAGGGGGGGGAGGGTTTTTTTCCGTTCTGGGGGAGAAAAAAAAACATTTTGTCAGTTTCGAATTCCAGTTCTTTTTTACACGCACTCTCAAGTTTTCTCTCCGTTCCAAAGCGCTGCTGCGAGTCTGCTTTCCGACGCGGCTCGGAAGCGCCTCTCATCTCTCCCCGCCCCCCCCAGAGAGCGGCAGGGCCCAGCGAGTCGGCGCGCTCCAGGCTCCCCCCGCCCCTCCCTTGACCAGCTGCGCCGTCCTCGCGGAGGCGCTCGCCCCGCCCACTCCCCTCCCCGCGCCCCCCCCGCCGGCGAGGGGGTTGTCGCCCCTCGGGACGGCCAGCCGCAGCCTGAGTGTCGCCTGCGGCCTCCACGCCTCCCCGAGGGCCGGATTAGGAGGCGGGACCGGAGACGCCGAGGAGCGAGAAGCGGAAGCGAGGAGCGCCCGCGACGGGGAGCGCTCGTGGTTGGTGACGAGTGCCGCGGCGCCGAGCGCGGCCGCGGCGGCCTTGAGCGACCGGACGAACGAGACCATCGCCGCGTGGCCCGCTCCCGACGAGCCCGACGCGCCTCCGCCTCCGCCTCCGAGGACGGGACCGAAGAGGGAGGCGGCCGAGTCGAGGATGATGAGGTCGAAGGATGAGGCGGGAGGGGAGCGGGAGGGGCCGCCTCGCCGCCCCCCCCGCTCCTGCCGTGCCCTCCCCGCGGCGACCACGGCCAGGTCGAGCGCCGCAGCGGCCTCGGAGATGCGAGAGACGGGCACGACCACGACGCGCTCGAGCGCCGCCTCGAGCGCTGCCGGAAGAGAAAAACCGGGAGCCGACGAGGAAGAGGGAGAAGCGGGAGGGAGCGGGAGCGGCGGAGGGGCGAGTCCGGCCGCCGCGGCGACGAGCGTCGCCAGCCTCCTCGCGGGGAAAGGGCTCGCCCACTCGGTGCCGCCATTTCGTCCTCCTCCTCCTCCTCCTCCTCCGGAGCAGGCGTCGAGCCACAGCACCCTCCCGCGAGAGGCCGCCGCGGTCGCCGCCGCCGCGAGCGCGAGCTGGGTCTTCCCCGAGGACGGCCCGCCGTAGACCTCGGTGAGCAGCCCGCCCCGCGGGAGCCCCGCGCGCGGGCGGAGCAGGGCGTCGATCTCCGGGATGCCCGTGGGGAGCGGCGCGAGGGAGGAGGAGGAGGCGGAGGCAGAGGAGGCACCCTGCCTCAGAAGTAGCTCCGAGCCGAGCGCGAGGCGGGGTGCGCAGGTCGAGGCCACCGCTGCCAGCAGGGCGCCGATTGCCAGGTCGGATGCCTCGAAGTTTTCGGTGTCGTCGCCCGGGAGGTGGAAGTCGGCGAGGCCGTCGATGAGGGCGGACTCGACTGCGAATGAGGGTAGGAGAGAGCAGAGGAGAGAGAGAGAGAGAGAGAGAGAGAGAGAGAGAGAGAGAGAGAGAGAGAGAGAGAGAGAGAGAGAGGGAAGAGGAGGAAGCAGTTTGAACCTCGTTCGTTCAAAAAAAATCGAGAACGAAAGCGAAACTTTTCATCTCTTCTGTTTCTCTCTCTCCCTCTTTTCACCTGTCGGCAGAGCGCGACACATGGCTGCAGCCAGAGCCGGAGGCAAGAGCCCCTGGGACGTGGAGCCGGCGAGCAGGAGGTGCTCGGTGCGAGGCATCGCGGCGACGCTTGACTTCGATCGGGAGAAGTGCAGAGAAAAAAAAAAAAGAAAAAAAAAACTTCGCGCCCCCTCTTTTCTTTTTCGAGCCTTTTTTCGTCTCGAGTTCCGGCCACTTACAAAATAAAAAAAAATGTTCTCTCTCTCTTTCTCTCCACCCTACGCTCGCTTCGTCGTCGAGCGCCTTGCGCTCTGCCTGGTGGCGGCGGAGCGCTTCTCGGCGGAAGAAGACGGGCGGCCTCTTCCGCTGCCAGAAACAGCGGCCTTCTTCCCGGCGAGCGCGACGGCGACGGCCGCCGCGAGCGCGGCGCTGAGCGCGCCCACGGCGGCCGAGGACCCGCTGACCCCGGCCTTCTCGAGAATCGCCTCGAGGTGCGGGCGGACCCTGGACAGGAGGGGCTCGACGGCCGGGGAGATCGTGTCAGAAAAGACCTCCTCGAACCTGGCCGAGAGGGGCGCGAGAGCTTCCCTCGCGGCGCGAACGGCGGTGTCGAGCGCCGACGCCGGTCGCGGCACGGCCTTGCCCTCCGAAGGAGGACTCGTCGCGAAGGCCAGGAGCTCGTCGGCCTGGCCCTCGTGCGGCGCCAGAGACCCGGCGTACTCGTACATCAGCCTGTCTCTGAAGAGAACCACGGCCCTCTTCTGCCGAGCCGCGACCTCCTCCCCGAGGAAGCGCGCCGCGGTCGCTGGCGCAGCGAGCGTGTCGACGCTCGCCGCGACGACGGCCCTCGAGCTGGCCGCCGACACGGCGTTGAGCGCCGCGCGAAGCGCGCCCGTGGCCCCCCCGGGCGCGAAGGCGACGAGCCATGTCCCCGTGGTCTGGCCGGTCGAGGCCTGGGTGAGGTGCTCGAAGGTGTCGTCGGAGAGGTCGCGCACGGCCGACGCGGCGGCAAAGGAGGATCCCGCGCCGAGGGCGGCGGCAAAGAGGGAGAGGCAGAGAGCGACGGCGGAGAATCGGCGCGTCATTTTTGGACGTGTTTTTGAACGTTTTGGTGTTTGCTTCTTCGCGGGACGGCCGGAGCAATGCAAAGTTGTGGCAGCGATGGAAAGAGGTGCTTGAGATTAAGCGAGGAAGAGGAGAAGGAGCCCTGGGGAAAGAGGGAGCGAGTCTGAGCAATCGCCGATGGATCGAGTGCTTCGAAAAAAAAGACAGTGAACGCGAGCAAGTCGCCGCCCGCACGGGACTCACTCTTCATCTCTCTCTCTCTCTCTCTCT
>Ga0315289_10005100_pt1 | contig 19462 bp, 20 predicted proteins | sample YL17G11_40_MG_FD_203452 | JGI IMG/M metagenome (GOLD analysis project Ga0315289, IMG submission 203452) | Sediment microbial communities from Yellowstone Lake, YNP, Wyoming, USA - YL17G11_40 | ecosystem: Environmental > Aquatic > Freshwater > Lake > Sediment | place: USA: Wyoming | collected...
ACACACACACACACACACTCACACACACACACACACACACACACACACACACACACACACACACACACACACACAACACACCACGCACGCTCCCTCCATTCGCTCTCTCTCTTCCTCCCTCTTTCTTTCCCTCACAACACAGTCATCAGGCGGCCGTAACCCCACCCGCCAACGGCGCGCACGCCCCCTCCAGCCACGCCTTGACGCCCGCGTCCTCCACCCGGGGCCCCACCTTAGCCCACACCTCGGCGTGGTAGGCATCGATCCAGGCGGCCTCGACAGGGGTGAGCAGGGAGGCGTCGATCAACTTTTTTTGGAGGGGCGCAAAGGTCAGGCGCTCAAACCGAAAGTAGCGGTGCCCGCCAAACGCGTGAGGGGTGTCCGCGCGGCCGATGGCGACCAGGTTCTCGATGCGGATGCCGAAGGCGCCGTCCTCGTAGTACCCGGGCTCGATGGAGACGACCATGCGCTCGTCGAGCGGCGTGTGGACGCCCAGGCGCGTGGAAATGGATTGGGGGCCCTCGTGCACGGCGAGGGCCGCGCCGACGCCGTGCCCCGTGCCGTGGCGGTAATTGAGCCCCGCCCGCCACAGGGGCGCCCGGGCGAAGGCGTCCAGGGCCAGGCCAGGCGTCCCCTCCGGGAACACCGCCGCGTCCAGCGCGATGTGGCCCTGGAGGACGCGGGTGAAGCAGGCGGCCTGGTGGGGCGTCGGCGCGGCCGCCATGCAGACCGTCCGCGTCACGTCCGTCGTCCCGCACTCGTACTGGCCGCCCGAGTCGACGAGCACCATGGAGGCCGGGCCCGCCGTCGCGGCGGTGGCGGCCTCGGCGCGGTAGTGGATGACGGCGCCGTTGCCGTCCACGCCCGCGATGGTGGGGAAGGACGGCTCCAGGAAGCCGGCCTGGGCCGCGCGCGCGGCCGTGACGACCTCATCCACCTCCACCTCACTGAACCCGCCCCCCTGGGCCGCGCGGCCGTCCAGCCAGGCCAGCGTGTGCGCCAGGGCGACGCCGTCGCGCAGGTGGGCCTCCCGCATGCCCGCCAGCTCGGCGTCGTTCTTCAGGGCCTTGGCCGCGACGACGGGGGAGGGTAGTTCGAGGAGGGGCTTGTGGGGCGGCTGGGCAGCAGAGCCTTCCGCCGCCGCCGCGCCCGCCGCGCCCTCGCCGCCGCCCTCCCGGCGGCGCTTGGCGGAGCCGGCCGGAGAGGGCGTCGTCGGCGGGCGCGCCGCGGCGGCGACGGCGGCCGAGACGCGGGCTGGGTCGGCCCAGACGACCACGCCCGCGGCCGCGACCGACCGCACGTCCCCGGCCAGCGCCTCGTATGGCCGGACGGCAATGCCGGCGGCCGCCAGGTGGGCCGCAACGGCGGGCGTGACCTTGGCAGGGTTGACGTAAAAGGCGGCGGACGAGCCGCCGAGGGCGGCGGACACGGCGGCCGCGGTGGCCGGGTCCACAGCAGGCACAGCGGGCCCAGCAGCAGCAGCGCCGCCCGCCGTCGCCGCCGCCGCCGCCGCCGCCGCCTCCTCCTCGCCACCATCCCCCGCCACCGCCGCCCCCACGATCATGTAGCCGACCGTGACGGGCACGTGCGGCACGTCCCCGCCCCGCGTGTTGGCGAGCCAGGCGACCTCGTCCAGGGCGGTGACCAGCAGCGCGCCCGCCCCCTTGGCCGCCATCTGGCGCCGCATGCGCGCCAGCTTGGACGCCACGCCCTCGCCCGCGTGCTCCGGGGGGTGAACCCGCATGGCCGCGTCGGGGGGTGGGGGGCGGGACGCCCCCCAGACGCCGTCGACCAGGTTGGCCGACGACAGGGGCACGGCCGCGCGCGCCCCGCCGGCCGCCCCCGCCAGCGCTTTCTCCACCTCGCGCACGGCGCCGACCGTGTGCAGCCAGGGGTCGTACCCGACGCGCCCGCCGGGGGCCAGGTGGTCCGCCAGCCAGGCCGCGGGCTCCGGCACGCCGGGCTCGCCGGACCGCATCAGCACCCACTCCGGCCCTAATTCCTGGGAGGCCTGGAGAAAGTACCGCCCGTCCGTCCACAGCAGGGCGGCGTCGCGGGTCACCACCGCCGTCCCCGCGGAGCCCGTGAAGCGGGAGATGAAGGCGCGGCGGGCGTCGCAGGGGGCGGGGTATTCGGACTGGGAGGAGGGGCGGGGGCGGGGGAGGAGCGGGGGAGAGAGGGTGAGAAAAAAAAACAAAAAATGGGGGGGGCGCCCACCACGTCCGCCGCTGCCCCTCGGCACCCCCCACCCTCATCCCGCTTCCCCTCTCTCCCTCTCCTCCCTCACCATATGCGGGTCCTCCGTCGGGATGATGTACGCGTCCACGCCCGCGCCCCCGTCGGCGGCCGCCATGGCAGCCCGAAGGGCGGAGAGGCGGGGGTCTGGGGCGGCCGCAGATTTTGTGGGCGCAGCAGCGGCTGGGGCCTCGGCGGGGGCCTCGGCGGTGGCGGCAGCGGCGGCGGCGTCGCCCGCGCCAGCGGCGGAGGCGCGAGGGGCCATGGCGGGCAGGGAGGGGCGGGTGGGCGGGGTGGTGAGGAGGCGGGCCTGGGGGGGGGGGGGGGCAGGACAGAAGGGGCGGTGAGGAGAGAGGCGCGCGCGCGTGGCGAGCGAGCGAGCGAGAGAGGGCGCGGCGTGGTGAGAGAGCGCGGACACTTGTCCCCATTCCTCGCTCTCGCCGCAAACCCCTGGGCCGTGCGCGGCCACGCTCCACTCCTTTCTCTCTGTAGCCAGCACGCCAGGGCGTGGGTGTGAGAGGCGTGCGCTCGCCCAGGCAGGGGGGGGGGGCACGTGAGAGACCCCGGCCCCGATCTGGGAAAACACTGACGCACTCCCTCTCACCTGTTGCAGGCCGCTCAGCGCGGGCAGGGGCGACCCCGACAGCAGGCGGGCCGGGGCAGGAAAGGCGGCAGGGGAGGGAGGGCCGCAGCGCCGCAGGAGCAGGGGGCGCAGGGCGGCGCGCATGCAACGACACGGCGAGAGGGGGCGGAGAGAGCAGATGAGAGAGTGGCAGCATTCAGAAAGAAGAAAACACGGAGAGCTTGGGGAGCCGGGCGCGCTCTCGCCTCTTCCCAACTAAAGAATGACCGATGCTGCCTCACTCCCACCCCCCGCGATGACCGACGACGAGCTGGCTCTGTACGATAGGCAGCTCCGGGTGTGGGGCGTGGACGCGCAGCGGAGGTGTGTGTGGAGGAGAGGTGGGAAAAGAAAGAAGAAAAAACGCGCCGCGCGCTCTTCTCGTCCGACCTGCTCCCCATTCCTTCTCACGCGCACGCCCCCGCCCTCCCCTCTCCTTTGCCTCACAGCCTCTCCACCGCGCGGGTCGTCCTCATCGGGTCCGGCTGCCTGGCGGCGGAGATCGGCAAGAACCTGGCCCTGGCGGGCGTGGGGCGCCTGGTGCTGGTGGATGAGGGGGGCAGCGGGGCCTCGACCACCACCACCTCCCCCGCGTCCGCCGCCGCCCGGGGCAACTTCCTCATCGGGTGCGCGCCGCCGGCCGGGGCGCCCGGGGCGCTGCAACCCCCTTCGGCGGCGGCCGTAGCGGCGGCCGCCCTGAAAGAAATGAATCCACACGTCGGGGTCTCTTTCCTGGAGGGGGGCCTGCCCAGCTTGTGCCCTCCTCCCTCCCCCGCCTCTCCTCCGCCGGCCGCCGCGGCCGCCTCGGCCCTCGCCTCGGCTTTCGCGGGCGCGTCCGCCGTCATCCTGGCGGGGGCCTGGCGGGGCGGGGCGGGTGGGGCGGCGGCAGCCCTGGCGGCGGACGCGGCGGCAAGTGAGGCGGGCGCCGCCTTTTTCTGGGCGGGCGTGGCGGGGCCGGCCGGGTGGTGTTTCGCCGACCTCGGCCCCGCCTTTGCGTTCGCACCGTCCGCCGCGGAAGCGGCGACTACCCAGGCAGCCGCGCTGGCGGGTGGCGGCGGCGGCGGTGAGGCGGGAGGAGGCGCCCCGCCTCAGGCACCCCCCCCTCCCCCGCCTCTCACCCGCCTCCCCTTCCCCCCCCTCCACCGCGCCCTCGCCCACCCCTGGGCCGGCCTGCACCCCCGCCGCACGCACGGCCTTGTCACAGCCCTGCGCGTGGCCGCGGACTTTGAGGCGTCCGAGGGGCGAGGGGTGGGGGACGGGGATGAGGGGGCCCTGGCAGCCCGGGCGGCGGCGGTCGCGTCCGCGGACGGCGTCGCCCCGCACGCCGCCCCCACCCTGCTCGCCGCCGCCGCGCCTTTGCTGCATGCCCTGGTGGCCGGTGACCCCGACACCCCCGCCGTGGCCGCGGTGGTGGGCGGGGAGGCCGGGCACGAGGTCGTCAAAGCCCTGACCCGAAAAGGGCGCCCGGCCCGCAACCTCTTTTGCTTCGACTTGCGGGATGGCAAGGGTGGCATCGAGTTCCTCGGGGGGGTTGGAGAAGGCGAGGCAGAGCAGGTGGGGGCGGCGGCGGAGGTGGTTTGAAGGGGAGAGAGACGGCGGGCACGCGGGGAGGGGGGTGTTTTTTTTGCTTCTTCTATAACCCTTTCACACCGCCTCCACCCACCCGCACGCCCCGCACGCCAGGATGAGGGCGGCCCCGCCCCCGCCCCGCCCCCCTCGCACGCCCAAGGAGCGGTGGGGGTGGGCGGCGCACCCGGACGCCGCGTGCGCGCCCTCTGCCAGCGACAGGGCGGCCGCGAGGGCGGGGGGCGTCGCCGCCGCTGGGCCGCTCAACGCCAGCCCGCACGCTCCGCAGGCCACGCCGCCGCGGCCGGGGCGTGAATGGGCGCCGCCCGTGCCACAGATGGGGCAGGCACCGGCCGCCACGGCCGCGGGAGGGGGGAAGGAAGGAGGAGGCGCGGGCGGCGTGGGGGCGTGCGTGTCCAGCAGCGCTGCAAGCGACGCCGCCTCCTCCTCCTCCCAGGCGCCCGCCTCCTCCGCCAGCGCCGCGGACAGCAGCGCCTCCTCCAAGCGCGCCATGATGTCGGTGAAGGTGTCGGGGTCCAGGGAGGCCAGGTCGTCGCCGTCCGAGGCGGCGGCGGGCGTGGCCGGGCTGCCACCCCGCATCGCCCCGACCGCCGCCCCGACCGCAGCGGCCGCCGCCGCCCGGGCCGCCCCCGCCAGGCCGCCCCCGCCGGGCGCCTCCCCACGCGACCGGGCCGCCCGGGCGGCGGCGACCAGGCCCGCCCGGGCGGAGGACGCGCGGGCGGACGCGTCCGCAGCCAGGCGGGCGCGGGCAGCGGCCGCGCGCGCGCGCGCGGCGCTTGCCTCCTCACCAGCCGGCCCGCGCGCCATTTGCTCTCTCTCTCACCTCTCCTCTCTCTTCTTTCTATTCGATGTTGAAGCCTTCGGCGCGGAGGCAGACCTTGTGGGCAGCGATGAGCGGGGCGCAGGCGGCGGAGTCGGGGCCTGCGTGCAAACGAGGGAAGAAAGATGATGGGATGGAGAGGATGGGGGGACGAGAGGAGGTTGTACAGTGGAGGGCGCGCCTCTCTCTGTCTCTCTCTCTCTTTGTCACAGCCCACTCTCGAAAGCGCACCGTGCAGGGTGACGCACTCGTCCCGGACTTTCTGTGTGTACAAGGGAGGGAGAGACAGAGAAAGAGTGAGAGTGAGAGGGGAAACGAGGCCGGGGTTGAGAAAAAGCAGAGCGACGCCTCCGTCGCTCCCCTCTCTCCCATCCCATCTTGCCTTGGTCTCCGGGCAGGCGCAGCAGATCTTCTTGGTCGGCTTCTTGGCCGGGGTGGTGGTCTCCGTCGCCGGCTGGGCGTGGTCAGAGGGCGTGGGCGGGCCCGCCATCGCGAGCAAGCGGAGAGAAAGAGCGACGGAACACAAAGTGAAGAGTGACGTGTTTTCTCTCTCTCTCTCTCCTCACAATTCCTCTTTTCTTTCTCTCTCTCTGATATCACCCACACAATGTCCCACGACGGCGCCAAGGCCGTGCGCATGGCGGAACAGGAGATGGAGTACCGGGTGGAGCTGTTTAACAAGTTGAGAGAGAAATAAGGGAGGGGGAGGGGATTTTTTTTCAGAGAGAGCAAACAGATCGGCCACCCCCCTTTCTCTCACCCCTCTTATTTTCTCTCTCCATCCACACTCGCACGCACACACATTTCAGAATGGTGTCCTCCTGTTTCGAGAAGTGCATGGACAAGCGGTGCGCGTGCCAGAGCGAATAATGGAGAGTAGAATTTTCTTTTTTTTTGCAACGGCCAGCGCCGGCGCGCCCTCGCCCCGCTCGCTCGCTCACCGCCCCCCCCCCCCCCCCTCCCTCTCACCTTTTCTCATCTCCATTTTTTTTTCATTCCCCAGTTACAAAGACGGCGACCTGAACGTGGGGGAGACCTCCTGCGTCGACAGGTGCGCGTCCAAGTACTGGCAGGTGCGAGGTGAAGAGAGAGAAAAAGAGGTGCGGGGCGGGGCGGGCGTGCTCTCTCTCTCTCTCTTTTCTCTTTCTTCCAGGCGCCTGCACGTGGGCGCACACGCCCGCTCCATTCACTTTATCCTCTCTTTGTTTTCACCCCCCTCCTCTACAGACGACCGGCATTGTCGGCCAGATGCTGGGCGGCAGCGGGCCGGGCGGGCGGTGACAAAGATGGAGTGTGTGTAGAGAGTTTTTTGACGCGAGACCTAAATCCCCATCCCCATTGTCTTTTCCCCGACTGCACACGAAAAAAAAAGAGACACAGACACACGCGTGTCTTGAAGCACACAGCCAGAGCAAACAACACCCGATTCACACACACACACACACACACACGCACACGCACACGGACACAGACACACACACACACGCAGTGCACGGCACACACAACGCACAACACGACACTCACACACCCATCATCTCATTTTCTCGACCTCCTTGAGCGCGCGCGCCCGCTTGCGCGAGGCGACCGCGGTGCCCGCCCCCCGCCACACTGCCCACGCCCCCAGCACAGCGCCGCCCACGCCCGACGCGATGGCCAGGCTGCGGTACTGCTCCGTCGTCCGCAGGACGCCCAGGGAAAGGATGGACCCGACCTTCATCGCCTTCCGCAGCGCGTCCTGGAGCGGGGAGAGCGCTGTGATGCCCGCCCGCGTCGAGTGCGCGGACCGTTTCACGTTGGAGTCGGAAGTGTAAGACACGACGGCCGAGTCCAGGCTGCCGGACAGGGGCCGTTTGGGGGTCAGGGTGTAGGTCAGGCGGGCGGTCGCGCCGGCGGCGAGGCTGTGAGAAAGAGGAGATGGGAGCGTTGAGTTTGAAGCAGGTCGGACGGACGGGGGGGGATCGCTTTTCTTTTTTGCTCCGCTTCCTCTTTTCATCCAACTCACCGCTCCACTTTCGCCGTCGGCTCGCCCGCCACCTCAAACAGGTCGGACGGCGGGACGACGTCGGTGATGACGATGCCGGTGGCGGGCCTACGGAGAGGAAAGAGAGTGAAGGTGAAGAAGAAGAGGCGAGGCGGGCATTGGACAGAAAGATCTCGACGCGAAAAACAAAAGCGCGCGGGCCAAGCGCCCGCCCCCTGTTCCCCCGCCACCCCCGCCAATTCTTCCAAGACCACCAGCACGGCATGGCACATTCCCCATGCACCCTCCCGAGCATCGAAATAGGGCATTCAAAAACACGCACTTGGCCCCCGCGTTGAAGACTTCGACCGTCACGTCGACCGCCCGCCCGACGACTGTCCGGCCCTCCGTCTCCGGCTCGCCCGCCCACTTGCGGGCGACCAGGAAGGCGTCGGCTGGCGGGGCGGTGTCTGGGCTTTCCTGGGTGACGGCGGTGACGACAACGCCTAGGGCGAGCGCGGTCAGGAGGAGGAGGGGGACGGCTCGCATGATAAGGCGGGGGGGGGGAAACGGGGAGAAAAAATGGAATGAACGACGCCCTCGACCTCAAACCCACTGCCCCAGGCGCGCGCCTCGCACACTAAAAAAATGGAGACGACAAATGAGAGGGAGGCGCGCGCACGCGCTGTGTGCTGCTCTCACAGTTCGCCGCCCTCAGAGTCGTCCTCGCTGCCCCACCCACCCACCCCCCCTCCCCCCCCACCCCCACCCCCTCCGCCGCCTCCGCCCCGCCCCAGCCTGTCCAGCGCCGCCTTGATCAGCGCCGCGTCCGCCGCCGCGGGCGCCAGGTCCAGCGCCGCCGACAGGTGCACCCGGGCTAGGTCGGGCTGGCCCAGGCGCCGGTGCAGGCGCCCCGCCTGGAACCAGACGCCGGCCTCGCGGGGGGCGATGCCCTTTAGCAGCTCCAGCTCGCCCAACGCCTCCCGCGGGCGGCCCGTGGCGGCCAGCAGGGCGGCCCGCTCGAAGCGGGCCAGCGGGTTGCGCGGGTCGGCGGCCACGGCGGCCGTCAGGGCGGCCTCCGCCTCCGCCGCCCGGGCGGGGCCCGACCGGGCCAGCGCCGCGCCCAGGCAGCAGGCCAGGACGGAGGAGGCCGGGTGCAGGGACCGCGCCCGGCGGAAGTGGTACTCCGCCAGCTCCCACTTTTCCTGACGGTAGTACACCTGGCCAATGCCGTACCTTTGTGAATTGGAGGGAGGGAGGGAGGGAGGGGGAGGGAGAGACACGGGGTGAAAGGAATGGAGGGGAATGGGAGAGGGGGTGAGAGAGAAAATGCATTTTCTCTCTCACGAAAAAGCGGAATTGTGGCCACGCGCCTCCCGTCCTCTCTTCCCTCTTCTCTCAGGCTCTCTTCCCCTTCTCACCACGCGTTGTAGTGCCGCCCATCCAGGCGCAGCGCGGCCCGGAAGCAGGCGATGGCCGCGTCCCCGTCCCCCGCGGCCGCGTGCTCGTGGCCGGCGAGGGTGTGGGCGTACGGCGCGGCCGGGTCGAGCGCGACCGCCCTCCGGAAGGCTGCCAGCGCCCGCCCGGGCTCCCCCGCCAGGGACAGCGCGTTGCCGGCCGCCACCCAGGCGCCGGGCGAGCGGCGGTCGGTGGCCAGGGCGGACGCGGCTAGCGCGGCCGCCTCCGCCCGGCGGCGCAGGTGCCATAGGACGGTGGAATGGGCGGCGACGCCTTCCAGGCCGGCCGGGTCGGCGGCCGCGGCCGCGGCAAAGGACGCGGCTGCTCCCTTGTAATCCACCGCCTCCGCCCGCGCCCGCCCCGCCAGGGCCAGCGCCCAGGCGGAGCGGGCGTGCGGGGGTGGGAGGGCTGCCAGGCATGCCAGGGCAGCGCCAGTGTCGAGGCGGGCGAGGGCGGCGGCGGGAGAGGCGAGCGCTCGCAGCAGTGCGACTGCGGCCGGGCGGCCCGGGTGGAGGTGGTGTCCCGCTTTGGCAGCGTCGCCCTCCCAGTCCTCGCCCGGCAGGATGGGGGCGGCATAGGCGTTGCAGGAGGGCGCCGCCGCCTGGGGCTGGCGCGGCGGCGGAGGAGGAGGAGGCGGCGGCGGACCGGCGGGGGTGTCGCCGGTCGGGAAGAGGCGGCCGGCCAGGCGGCGCGCGCCGCCGCCGCCGCCGCCCCTCCCCGCGGCGGCCGCGCCCAAGGGAGCGGGCGGAGCCGCACCCTCCACGCTCCACGCCGGACCCCATGGCCCACCATCGCTGACCGAATTGCCCACCGTCTGGTAGAGGCTGGGCGACGGCCCCGCCGCGGCGGGCGTGGCAGCGGCGGCGGCCGCGCGCGCGGCCGCACGGCCGGCCAGGGGCAAGCCAGCGGCCGCGGCCGCACCTGCGCGCAGGGGCGGCGGCGGCGGCCCGGACGCCCACCCCGCGGGGGAGGGCGTGATGAAGGCGGGCGTGGCCGCGGCGGGCGTGGCGCCGGGCGTGGCAATGGGAGGAGGCGGTTGGTGGGACGGAGGGGGGTGGGGGTGGGGTGGGTGGTGATGAGAGGCCCCTCCTCCTCTTCCGCCGCCCATCAGGGCGTCCGCCTCGTCCACTGCCCCGACGCCCAGCAGTTCGGCGTGGGCGGCCCACAGCAAGGGGTCCAGCGCCAGGGCGGCCGCGGCGTGGGCGGCGGCGGCGGCCGGCCGGCCGCCCGCCCGGGCCGCCTGGGCCAGCAACAGAAAACCTGCCGCCCCGCCGGGCGGGGTGGCAGAGGTGGAGGGCCCGTCCTCGCCCTCCGTGCCGCCGCCGCCGCCCGGCAACAGGGCCACCTCCGCGGCCGCCGGGTCGCCCGTGGCCAGGCAGGCCAGGGCGAGGAGGTAGCGGGCGTCAGGGCAGGAGGCAGACACGTCTAGAGGAGATGGGAAAAAAGTGAGTTTTTTTTGTGGTGTTTCTCCCACCTCGGACGCCCTCGTTGCGCCCCGCGTTCATTATCTCACCTGTCAGCAATTTACGGGCCCGATGCGGGGCGCCGGCCCGGTAGTAGGCGGTCGCGAGGAGGAGGTAGTTCTCCTGAGGAAAGAGAGAGGAGAGGTTGAGAAGTGACCCAAGGGTGGTCGAGGCGCGCATGAGTCCGGGCGCGCGCTCCTCTCCCAAAGGCTGGGGCTCTGCCGAAGGCTCGCCTCGCCAGCCCATCACGTCCCCTGTGTGATGTGCTCAGCACCCTACACGCCCGTAGGCATCCGGTCATCCGCAGCCCCGCGAGCCGACCTGTGCGAGCCTATAACGGCAGCACCTCCACGTGCATTCTCTTTTTTTCTTTTCCATTCACCTCGCTCGGCCACTCGTCCGCCGCCCGCTGGGCCAGGAAGACGGCATTGTCGGGGAGGAAGGCGGCCAAGGACGCCCGGGCGGCGGCGGCCAGGGCGGCCGCCGTGGTGGGGCGGTCGGGAGGTGGGGCGGCCGTCTCCATTGGGGGGACGCGGCGGCGCGGGAGAGCTAAGTGGGGGAAGGCCAGCACACTGGTCAAAATCACTTTCGTCGGTCCTCCTTAAAGGTGCGTCTCTTTTTGCTTTCTCTTCACCTTGCCCTACACGGACGCTGGTGCGGCGAGCCAGCTCATAGCGCCCCACGCAGCGCCCCTCGCAGAGTGTGCGCGTGTGTGTGTGCGTGCCGTGCGTGCGGCGCGCAGAGAGAGTGTGGGGGTAGGGCCGCCGGGTCGATCGAGCACTCCCTCTCTCTTTCCTGCCACCAGCACGCCTTGGAGGCGGAGGTTGCTCTCACGCACGCCCCTGGTGCGGACTGGCCCCAGGCCTGGCCTGGAGCCCTCCACACGAGAGTGGCCGAGGAGGGCAGGTCAGGGGAGGCCGGGGCAGCGCTTTTGTTGTGCACACGCCGTCGAGGCGCCCTCGCTTTCTTGCTCTCTCGCGTGCAGGCACGCTGTGTCCCTGTCCACGTCGTGAATCTCGCTCGTGGGGCGGGGAGTGGAAGTCCTGGCCTCGTCGCCCTTGGGGTCGGGCAGGGCGCCACGGCATCCGCCCCCCGTGACGACGCACGCCATTGCCTGCCTGACCCTCACACACACCTCTCATCTTCTTATTCTTTCCAGTCCTTCCCGTCTCCATCCACACACACACATACACCTCGCCAACCATGGGCAAAGTCCCCGTCCGCCTGCGGGAGGTCGTGTACACGCTGTCTCCCTTCCAGCAGACCGTCATGGGCGGGCTTTGGAAGGACGCGCCGGCCAAGATCGCACGCAAGTTTTCAGAGGTGAGGGAAATGAAGGAGGGGGTGAAGGGGGCGGGGGGGGGGCGGGCGTTTCTTTCTCTTTCTCTACGCGCACCACACGCGCACCTCCCTGGATGGCCGGGGTGCTGCCGCTGTGGAAGCGAGTGGGGTGGAGGCGGGCGCTCAGGGCCGTCAGAGGGCGCAAAGAGACACCAGCTCCTCTCGTGCAACCCCAAACCCGGCCAGGCGCGCGCACTCATTTTCTTTTTTCACTTTTCCACAGAACTGGTTTGATGTCGGCGTCTTCTTCCTACTGCCCACCTGGGCGACCATGGCGTACGCCGCATCGTACAAAGAGAAGGAAAAGATGGATGCGCGGAGTTAAAAACGGCGTGTAAGAAAACGGCGTGTAGGTGGTGTATCATTCTCTTCTTCTCTTCTCTCTAGTGTAAGTGCACGAGCGAGCTCCCCTCTTCTTTGCTCCCCCCCTCTTCTGCCCCTCAGTCTGCCCGTCGCAGCCTGCCTGGGAGCGGTGAACACCCCCTCGTGCTGTTTAAGCACGCCGTGTCCGTGCCGGTGCGCGCGCGCGGGAGAGGAGAAGGGGTGAGGGGTTGGAAGTTTTTCCCTTCCAAAAAAACGCACAAAGGTTTTTCGGCAAGGCAAATGAACGCATAGAATTACAGCAGCACACGCGCGCTTCGGCGCTTGTATAAAAGGAGACAAGGGATACAAATCAACTCGCCACACCCCTCTGGCAACTAAAACATTGGGGACGCAGGGGTGCGGGGCAACAGGAACCCTCTCACTGTGGGGGTAGGTTGATGGGCCCTTTCCCACCGCCACCCCCGCCACCGCTGCCCCGCACCGCCACCCTCGCCATCACCCGCCGCGCTCGGCCATTACCTCCACACCCGGGACAGGGCGCGGCCGTTGACCCCCCGCACGTGCCGCACCCCGCGTCCCCGTCAGACCAGCGGGTGCAGGGGCAGACGACGCGGCCGGAGCCGGCGCAGGTGGAGCAGGCGGGGAGGGAGGCCTGTTGCATGGGTGAGGTGGTCGTGGAGGTGGAGGAGGAGGTGTGAGTTTGTGGAAGGGTGGATGCGGCGTGGTCGGGTTGGTGCGTGATGGGGCGCTCACGAGGGGGAGAGAGGTTCAACCGTAGGACGGTTTAACCGACGGCGGGGCGCAAGAGCGCTCACGGCGCGAGGCGTTGGTCGAGGGCATTCTGAAAAGACGCCATTCCCGAGGCGTGACCGGGGGGTCCAGGCCACCCGCTGTGCGCGCTTACAGTATCCAGAATGTGGCTACCAAGACAGATGCACGGCCGGAAGCGGCGCCGGGCGCCTCTCCCGGGCCCGGGTGGGCCGTAAGGGAGGAGCGAAGCCAGAGCAGGCCACCACGCGCGCCCCCGGCACCAACTTTTGTGTCTGCTCCCCCCGCCAGCCCCCCCACCCAACGCACCTCCTGGGGCGTCCCGCCACCTCCGGATGATCCCGAGTCCCGGCTTAGCAGAAATGCGGCCACGGCGGCAGCCAGGCCGGTCTCGACGAGGGCCGCGGTGACGTTGAACGCGGGGAGGGCCGCGCCCCGGCACGGGCGAGGGCATGCACCGAGCCGGGGCGGGGGGGCCCAAGGGCGAGAGCTTGTGCTCGCTGCACCGGCGCTGCTCCGCAAGTGGGCAATAGAGGACAGGCTGGCCATGATCGAGCGTGTGTGCGAAGAGGAGGAGAAGGGAAGCGGGGCACGCGTGGTGCGCGCTGTCGAAAATTGTGTGAGTGTTTCTTCAGAGTGCCCTCTGCTCAACTAAAAATCTTTTTTTACTCTCCCTCCACCTCCGTCCACTCCCCCACCGGCTCCGCCGCCCGGCGCCACCCCACCTCCTGACCCTCCTTTTCTACCTCGTCTTCCCCCTCCTTCCTCCGCTTCCTCCGCCTCCGCTTCCCCCCCACCGGTGCACCAAAGGCGACCACCTCCCCAGTCCTCTCCCGCACCCACGCTCGCAGCCCCTCCAGCCGCCCCACGCACGCGGCCCGGGGGCCGTCGCTCACGCAGCCCCGGGCGGCGCAGAGAAGGCGGAGAGTGGAGGTGGGCAGGGCGGCCAGGTCGGGCGAACCTTGGCCGACTGGGGTGGGCTGTTGCGCCGGCGGCGGCGGCGGCGGCGGCGGCGGCGGCGGCGGCGGCAACCCTCCACCACCACCGCCGCCGCCGCCGCCCCCTCCCTCCCGGCTCGCCCCCCCCCTCGCCGCCGCCGGCCCCGCCGCCAGCCCGCCATCCCACCCGGCCTCCAGGCCATCCACAAAGTCCGGGCCCAGCCCCCCGACCCCGCCCCGCCACGCGCGCACGCACCGGCCGCCCACGCGGCGCAGGCCCTCTTGGGCCATGCGGCCGCCCGCGTCGCGCGCGTCGCGGGCAAGCAAGCCCAGCCCGACCGGCAGCAGGGGCGGGAGCAGGGCCGCGTACTTGGCCGCCCCGCGCGCCGCGTCGGCCGCGGCGGCGATGGTGGCCTGGGCGGCCGCGGCCGACGCGGCGGAGGCGGGCGCGGAAGGAGGAGGGGGGGAGGGGGCAGCAGGGTGGCCACCCTCTCGACCCCCCCGCCCCCGCCCCGCCGCCACCACTGCCACGCGCTCCACCTCGCGCGCGCACCCCGCGTTCGCCAGCACGTCCGACACGACCATCAGCCGCGCCGCCCGGGCCGCGGGCAGGGCGTCCGGGTCCGTAAGGGCGCCCGCCAATGCGCCCGCCACCGCGCACGCGTGGCGGGCCCCGTGGTCGAGGGCAAAGGCCATGGCCCGCCGCACCGACGCCCGCCCGAGCGACACCCGCCGCAGGAGCCGCCCCCAGGCGGCCGCCGCGGCGGGCGGCAGGGGTGCCTCCTCCGGGCGGGAGGCGGCCATGGATGCAAGGGCGGACGTGAAGGCCCGGCCGGCGGGCGGGCCGGGGCCAGGATCGCCGCCGTCGTCGTCGGACGAGGAGGAGGCGGATGCAGACGCGGAGGCGGAGCGCGTGTGGCCGCCACTGCCGCCCCCGCCACCGACCCCGCCCTCCGCCCGCCGCTGGGCGGCCGTCAGGGGGACGGCCCGCCCGCGCCCGCGCTTGGCCGGACCCCCACCCCCACCACCCCCAGTCCCGCCCCCGCCGCCCCCGCCCAGGGCCGGCACCGCGGCGGGCGGCGGCAGGAAGCGGGGGCCCCCCTCCACGAGGGCCCAGCCCCGCCCGCCCCCGCCCGGCCACCACGCCCCCAGCGAATCGCCCCACGCCAGGGAGGCGAGGCGCCACCGATAGTACGCGTGGTCCGGGCTGGCCCGGTCAAACAGGAACGCCCAGTCCGGGTCCAGGCCCCGCGGGATGCCGGCGGCGTCGGCGTCGGCGTCGGCGTCGGCGTCAGAGGCGTCCTCGCCGCCGCCGCCGCCGCCGCCACCACCCCTTCCATAATCATTCGCGGCGGCCGCCGCCGCCTGTGCCGCCCGCACCATCACCGCCAGCTCGAAGGCAGGCCCCTCGCTGACGACGTACGAGGCCAGGGTATCGATGACAAAGGCGGCCCGCGGGTCGGCCGGGTGGGCGATGCGGATGGCGGGGGGGAGGAGGGGCGGCGGCGCGAGCGGTGCCTCGGGGAGCAACGCAGCCGCGGCGGCCGCGCGCGCGCCGGGCGGGGCCCGCAAGTCGCTCGCCGCCCGCACCAGGCTCACGCCGCCGTGCCCGTCCGGGACGCGCAGCGGCACCGCCGGCAGCGGCACCGCCCTGTCCCAGGCCGCCCGGATGGTGCGCCCGCCCAGGAAGGCGCCATCCAGGGCGACCAAAGCTGACTCAGCGTGGTCCCGCGCCATGAAGGCCACGTACCCCGCGTGTCCCCCTCCCGCGTCCGCTTCCGCGGCCGCCGCGTCGCCCGGCCGGTCCCGGCGGGGCCACATGACCTTGACGGAGGCGACGGGGCCGAACCGGGCCGCACACTCGGCCAGGAGGGCGGCCTCATCCACCGCCGGCGGCAGGCCGGTCAGCAGCAGGTTGGTGGTGGTGGTGGAGGGGTGGTCGGCGGGGGTGAGGGCGGCGGCCGGCCTTGCCGCCTCCAGCTCCGCTTTCAGGGCGTCAATGGCCCGGGGCCTGGCCGTGGGAGGAGGGGGAGGGGGCCCGGGTGCGGGGGGCCGCCCCTCCCCACCTTCCTCCTCGCCATCGTCCTCTTCCTCCTCAAAGGCAAACGCTGCGGCGACCGCGGCTGGCCGGGCGGGCGCGACGGCCGCCGCGCCCCGGCCGACAGGGACGGCTGGTGCGGAGGGCGGGGCCGCGCCGCCGAGGGTGGCCAGAAATTCGGCATAGGCGTCGGAGGTGGCGATGGCCGCGTCGGCGTCCGGTGTGTTACGCGGTGGCTTTTTGGAGGAGGATGGAGTGCGGTCGAAAAAAAAAAAAGGCGGGGTTAGAGAATTGGACGCCGCCTTTTGTTCCTTTCACCCCCTCTCCTCCTCCACGCCTCCGAACCTGGACAGCTTTGCGGCCGCCCGAGGGGGCGGCGAGCTTGAAATTCATGGGGCGGGCGAGCGCGTGGCAGGAGAAGGCGGCATAGTTGTGCGCGTTGTCTTTCTTTCTTTGGTGTGTTGTTACATCTTTCTGATGTTACTCGCGTCTCCTCTCCTCTCCTTTCCGCGTCCCCGCGCGCAAAGAGAACACGCACACACACACACACACACACACAAGCGTACACCCAAAACAAGACACACACACACTATACAAAAAAGATGAAACACAAAAGGAAACCACAAACGGCGCGTGGCTTCGTGCAGCCTAAAAAACAAAACAAACAAACAAAACGCTCTATTGCTCTCGCTCTCCTCATGTCGCCGCCGCCTCAGCCACCACCCGTCCCACCTGCCTCAGGCGGGCACACGGCCTGGATAGACGGGTCGGTGGACGATCTTGGCAGCAGCGGCCGACCCCTCTGCCGCAGAAAAGGCGCCCTGGGACGAAGTGGCCCAGGCGGCCGCCAGCACACCGCGCGCGGCGGCCAGCCGTGTCGGGTCTTTTTCTGCTACGGGGGTGGGTGTGTGCGGCCGGTCGCAAGCCTCCACAGACGATGACGCCGCACAGGCAGCAGCAGCAGCGACATCACCCTCGCCCTCTGCCCCTCCTCCCTCGCCGAGCATCAGTAGGCGGCCGCCGTTACGGAAGTTCGGGACAGGAAACCCGCCGTCCCCGCCCCCGCCACCCGCCCCGCCCGGCACGGCCACCCGCCCGGCCACGCCCCCGCTCCCCAACCCCGCCAGGCCCAGCCCCGCAAAGAGCGGGGATTTCAGCACCCCCCCGCGCGGGCGGAGGATGACGTTGTCGACGCTGTGCTCGTAGACCAGGCCCTTTGAATCTAGCCGGAAGGTGGAGACCCCATCAAAGATGCCGACGGTGGAGGGCGAGAAGGGCCCCCGCGGGTGGCCGACGACCGTCCACCGCACCCGCACCTCCTTGGGGTCGGGCTGCCAGATGCGGGACACGTCGACGCGGAGGGAGGAGAAGAAGAGCTTGCCTGGACATTGTTTCGGACATGGAATGGGAATGGAGGGAGAAGGGTGGGGGATGGATGGAGAATGTGAGAGCAGAGGTTGGAGGCAGAGCGCACCCGCCCCACCTCCCACACAAGCGCAGTCTCTCCCGGCATGCATTGAAAACAATGGCGATCGCGCCGTGAGTTAAGGCCCGCGCTAGAGACACAGAGAGAGAGAGAACGAGAGCCCCCACCATCCATCCTCATCTTCCCCTTCCTCTTCTCCTCTCCTCTTCCTCTCCTCCTCACCGTGGAACCGCAGGCTCCAAAAGATGATCTTGTAGTTCTTCAGGCCCTTGAAGCAGTTGCGGGGGTCCCGGAAGACGACGTCGTCCCGGTAGATGGACCCTGAGTGGAGAGGAGAGAGAGAGATCAAGAGTGGGGGTGGGGGGGTGGGGATGAGGAAAATGAGCCAGGAAGGGCCGTCCGTGTGAGGTTGGTGGCGCGCAGGTCGCGGTTGGGTGCTGCGACAATCGCGCTCCTCCTTTCTGAAGAGGACACTCACAATCCAGCTCCCGGTCAAACAGGGCGGGGATGTCCTCCCGCAGCGTGCGGATAGCGTGGCCGACGTTGGCAAAAAAGTCGGGGTCGGGCCCGTCCGGGCGGCCGGACGGGGCCCCGGCGGCGGACGAGCGAGCGCGGCGGGCGGCGTCGGAATCCTCGTCGGCCGAGCCGCCGCCGCCGCTACCGCCCACGCCCGGTGGCCGGCGTGCGGGCGGGGCTTCGCGGACGTCCGCGGCCAGCAGGGTGATGGCAGGAGGCACCGAGGCGGGCGCGCGGGAGGAGGATGAGGAGAGCACGGCTGTGGCCGCAAAGGCCGGCCGAGGTGGCGCCGCCGCTCGTCCGCCGAGGTGCGGGCCGCCGCGGCCGGTGGTCCGCCCGCCACACCCGGGCCCGCGCAGGGTCGGGGGAGGGCGAAGGGTGGCCGCCATGTGAGACGAGTGTGTATGTGTGTGCGGGAACGCGCGCGCGGTGACGAGTGTGTGTGTGTTGCCAGACAACAGAGGAATGGGTGGCAGCCCCTCGGCTCGCCTTTTCTTTCTCTCTGCTTCTGCACCCGCGCCTGCTTCACAATTCGAAAAGCAAAGAACTCAGATGACGTCCGCCACCCTCGCCCCTTCTCCGGCCGCCACCCCACGGACCGGCGGCGACTCCGCCCCCCCCCCCAAAGGCACGCACCACGACCATGCCGGCGACCCCTCCTCGGCCGACGGCGGGCCGCCTGTTGCGCATTTGCCCGAAGACGATGCGGCCCTCCTAAAGCCGCTCGCCTCGCCCGACGATGCCACCTTCGATGCGGGCGCCTATGCCGGGCGGGTCCTGGCCGAGGCGACCAGCTCTGAGGAGGTAAGCAGAGAAAGGGAGGTTGAGGTTGAGATGAAGAGGCACTGAAAAAGCGCGCGCCCCATTCGATCCCTCCTCACCCTCTGCGCCCCTCACCTCCATCATCACAGGCCCGCGCCCACGCCGCCGCCCTCCGCGCGGCCGCCGCCCGCCTGGACGCCAAGGCGGCGGCCACCGTGCGGGCCTCCCGCCCCGCCCTGGTCGCCCACCTGCGCGCCCTGGTGGCCGCACAGGCGGGCGTGCGGGATGTGGGCGCCCCTGCGGCCGCTCTCAGGGCCGGCCTCGGCCGGGCGCGGGCCGCTGTCGCCGGGCCCGCGTCCGCCCTGCGGTCCCGGGCGTCCGCCCTGGCCAACGCCCAAGCCGCTGCAGGCGCTCTCCGTGCCGCCTTAGCCCGGGAACGGGCGGCCGGGCGCCTGGTGGCCGCGCTGCGTGCCCCCATGCCCCCGCCCACTCCAGCCCTCGTGCGGCTGGTGGTGGACGCGGAGGCCACCGCGGACGCTGCCTTGGCCGCCGGCGCGGGCCCCCCTCCACCAGGGGCGTCTCTGCGCCCTGAGGATCTGGCGGCCGCGGGCGCGCGGGCCCGGGCGTCCGCCCGGGCGGCCCTGGCGGCCGCCCTGGCCGGCGAGGAAGGCGGCGGTGAGGGCGGGGGAGCGACCGGCGGCGCGGGCGGCGGCGCGCCGTCCCCAGCGGCGGTCGTCGCGGCCGGCGGCGGCGGGCGCCTGGCTGACGTCGCGGCCGCGGCGGGCGCGCTGTATGCCCTGGGCGAGCTGGACACCGCGGCGGTGGACGCCATCAAGGGTGCCGCCGCGGCCGTAGCCGCCCCGCTGGCCGCCCTGACAGCGGCAAGGAGGGGCCGGGCGGGGGGTGTCGCCCTAATGCCGCCCGCCGCCTCGACCCCTCTCGACCCGGCGTCCGCCTGGGCCGCGGCCGACGCGGCGCTGGGGGCCCTGGCCGCGGGCGCCGCCCGGGTGGACCTCCTGGGCCGGGCCCTGAGCGCGGCGCGGGAGCCGGCGGGCCTGGAGACGCTGGCGTCGCGCCTGCGCCTGTTTGGGGAGGGGGGGGGAGGGGAGGGCGGCACGGCGGGCCCCCGCGGGGGCGGGGGGGGGCGCGCCCCCCCCCGCCGCCCCCCCCCCCCCCCCCCCCCCCCCCCCCCCCCCCCCCCCCC
>Ga0315289_10005102_pt1 | contig 19457 bp, 9 predicted proteins | sample YL17G11_40_MG_FD_203452 | JGI IMG/M metagenome (GOLD analysis project Ga0315289, IMG submission 203452) | Sediment microbial communities from Yellowstone Lake, YNP, Wyoming, USA - YL17G11_40 | ecosystem: Environmental > Aquatic > Freshwater > Lake > Sediment | place: USA: Wyoming | collected...
CTTCTTCGAGCGGAGCGGAGGCGAAGAAGCTTTTCTCTTGTTTTGTTTCATGCGAGCGAAGCAGGAGCGGAGCGAAGAAGCGGAGCCAAGAAGCCGAGGCGAAGAAGCTTTTCTCTTGTTTTTCCCTTTGGGGGTCGAGGTCGAGGTTTTTTTTTTCCGACGGGGGGAAAAACTCACTCAAGAAAAAAAAACTCGAAAACCCACCTCGAAAACAGCGGCGTCGGCAACGTCTACGAGTACAAGGACGGCGAGGAAGGCGGCGACGCAGCCACCGCCGCCGGGGCGGACGGCGAGGCCCTCCGCGCGCTGATCGGCAACAACTGGATCGACCCGCCCAAGCGCGAGCGCAAGCGCGTGCAGTCGTACAACGAGGCCGAGGCCTTCCGCCAGACGCTCAAGCCCGGCGGCGGCGGGGGCCCCCGCGCGTCGGCCGCGCCGCGCCTGCCCAAGATGCCGCAGCTGCAGGACTTCCAGTTCTACGACGTGCCGCGCATCACCGCGCTCTACGAGAAGGAGGCGAACTTCGAGGCGCACAAGCACTCGCTGGCCGAAAAGGCGAGGTCGGCGAGGGCGCAGGGCGCGAGCGAGGAGGTGGTGCAGGCTCAGATCGCCCCGGGGCCCGACGACCCGCAGCCGCTGTCCGAGGAGGAGGTCGCGGAGAGGGAGGCGCTGCTGAGCAGCGGGTTCGCCAACTGGAACAGGAGGGACTTTGGGGCGTTCATCAGGGCGTGCGAGAAGGTGAGGAGGAGAGGGAGAAAGTTTTTTTTTTTTCTTTAGAGAGAGAGGGAGGGAGCGCGACGACAGCGAGCGAGAAGCGCACTTCTCTTTCACTTCGAACAAGGAAAAACAAATACTCACCTTCTTCTTCCACTCTTTCTCCCACTCTTGAAAAAAAAAACCAACAACAGTACGGCCGCAACGACCCCGTCCGCATCGCGACCGAGGTCGACGGCAAGTCCGAGGCCGAGGTCGCGGCCTACCTGGAGGTCTTCCGCCAGCGCTGCTCAGAGCTCAACGAGAGCGAGCGGCTGCTGCGCAACATCCACCGCGGCGAGGAGCGGCTCGCGAGGCACGCCGAGGTCGCGGACCTGATCCGGGCCAAGCTGGCACAGTACAAGAACCCGTGGTCGGAGCTGAGGCTGTCGTACGGTGCGTTTTTTTTATAAGTTAGAGAGAGACAAGAGAGGAGAGTCAGGAGAGAGCGCGCGCGCGAGAGAGAGAGAGAGAGAGAGAGAGAAAAACAACTCCCTCACTTTTTTTTCTTTTCCTTGCCTTCCCGCCCGCGCCCCTACCACCGCCCACCACCACCACCAACAGGCTCCAACAAGGGCAAGGCCTACACCGAGGAGGAGGACCGCTTCATCCTCTGCTCCGTCGAGAAGCTGGGATACGGCCGCTGGGACGAGCTCAAGGCCGCCGCCCGCGCGTCGCACCGCTTCCGCTTCGACTGGTACTTCAAGAGCCGCACGCCGCAGGAGCTGGCGCGCAGGTGCGACACGCTGATCAGGCTCGTCGAGGCCGAGAAGAAGGAGGAGGAGGAAGGAGGAGCAGGGGCCAGGGCCGGAGGAGGCCAGGGCAAGAAGGGCGGCGGCGGGTCGAGGGCGTCGAGCGTGGCGCCCGACGACGGCGGCGACGGCGACGGCGACGGCAAGGAGGCCAAGAGGGCGAGGTCCACCTCCGCCGCTGGCGCCGACGCCGAAGCTGCTGACGCTCCCGCGCCGATGGCCGTGGACGAGGCTGCGCAGGAGCAGGTGGCGGCGTAGGGGCGAAAGGGTGAGGAGAGAGTAGAGTAGAGAGAGCGCGGGGGATGAGGGAGAGAAGGGGGGGGAGAAAAAAAGAAACACTGCTGAACGCCCTTTTTTCTTTTTTTCTTTTTTGTGTGTGCGCACTTTCTATTTCAAAATAGTGCGCAGCTGCGCAAAATGGGGAGGGAGGGAGAGAGGGTGGGGAGAGGGGGGGAGAAAGAGTGCAAAAAATGAAAATCGAATGAAAAAAAAAGTGGCGGCGTCAGTCGGGTTTTCGACCACGACGACGAGCCCCGAAGAAGAATAGATGGAGGGGCGAGGGACGCTCTTCCGTTTCTTCCACGAGCACTTTTCGAAGCCATCTCATTTTTTATATAGAGCCGGAAATTCATTTTGCATACGTTTAGACTTTGGGCAGCCAGATGACCAGAGGTGGGAAAAGGTCGAGCCGTTGAGCGTTCGACCTCCACCTTGAAGTCATCGGGTTGCCACCCATCGCAAATGAAAGTTTGCCGCGCTCCCGTAGGTCAGTGGATAGACCGTTCCCTTCCTATCAGCGCGAATCGCTCAAGGACGGATCAGGGAAAAGTCGCGGGTTCAAATCCCGCCGGGAGTTTCCTTTTTGCCCCTTTTGCGGCCCGGTCGTTTGTGGGAGAAGCGGGAGGAGTGGTGGGAGAGGAAGAGGGGTTGGTCGTCGGTCGGCCGGTCGTCGGCGCTCGTCGTCGGCTTTTTTTTCAATCGTCTCTTCTTCTTTTTGCTTCTCGCCTCCGCCTCTCGCTCCCTGCGCTCTCGCAAGGGGCAAGGGAGAGTGGAAAGCGCACCCTCGTACACGGAAGATCAATCGCAGTGGGCCGCGATTCTTCAAAGCGACAGCAATCGGGGCGTTTTTTCTCCTTTTCCGATGGGCGGTGGGAAAAAAAAACTCTTTCAACCTCAACCCCTCTACAACTCTCTCATCTCTCTCATCTCTCTCATCTCTCTTTCTCTCCGCATCAGAACAAGAATCATTACCACATTTCTTAATCTACATAGCAAAAAAAAAGGTACCCGGGCGTAGAAAAGCAAAAAAACAAAAAAGAAACGAGAGGGGAGAGGGAAAAAAGGCAGTCACCGACTCCCCCGCGCCACCGCCCCACTCTCTTCAGGGCCCGCTCGCAAACGCCTCCGCCAGCCGCCTCGCGGCGGCGTCGGCCCTCGACCCGGCCGGCCACGCCGGGGGCTCGAGCAGCCCCGTCCCCGGCCCGCGCCCGACCTCGGGCACCGAGGAGGCCCCCGCCCCCGCCGCAGCGGCCCCGGTGGCGCCCCCGCCGCCTCCCCCCCCGGCGCGGATCACCGCCACGGCCTTCGCGGCGGCGCAGGCCAGCTGCCGGAGCCTCGAGGGGTTTGGGTGCGCGCCTCCGAGGACGACCGCGGCGGCGGCGGCGGCGGCGGCGGCGTCGGCGGCGCCTCTCTCCCCTCCCTCGCCCCCCCCCGGCTCGTCCCTCTTCGGCCTGCCCTCGGAGCCGTCAACCGCCGCGCGCGCAAACAGCCCCGACCCGCGCAGGTCCCACGCCCGCACGAGCGCCCTCGCGGCGGCCACCTGCCCGGCGGCGGGCGCGCGCGCCTCGTCGGCGTCGAGCGCCGGGAACCTGACGCGGCGGACGTCGTCGGCGAACGGCAGCGAGACGAGCACGAAGCAGTCGGGCGACGAGAGGCGCGGGCGGCGGGCGGCCCGCCGCCGCCCCGCGGTCGCCCCCTCGTCGCCGGGGCCGGGCTCCTTCGCCCCGCTCGCCGCCGCCCCGCGCCCCCCCTCGTCGCCCTCCTCGACCTCCTCCCCCAGGACGGGAAAGCCGGCGAAGAGCCTCGGGCTCCCCCCGGCCCTCGTGACCCAGCGCACCACCATCACCTTGCGGCTGCGGGCCGCCGCGCGCACGAGCGCCGAGAGGGCCTCCGCCGCGCAGCTGCCGCCGGCGCCCGCGCCGGCGCCCGCGCCGGCGGCCGCGGCAGCGGCGGCGGCGGCGGCGGCTTTGGCCCTCGACGGCCTCGGGGTCGCCCCGCCGGCGGTCAGCACCCAGGCGCCCTCGGCGATAGCGTGCAGCGGCGGCGGGCTCGCAAAGCCCAGCAGCAGCATCGACCTCTCGATCGCCGCGGCGGGGAGCTTGTTGCAGGCGTCGGCGGCGCTGAGCGGGACGAGCTCCTGCCCGTAGCGGTAGCAGGAGGTGCGTTCCTCCTTGGCGACGGCATCGGGGGACAGGGAGCGGGTGCCGTCTCGGCGGGAGGCGGCGGCGCCGTCGTCGTTCTCGTCGTTGCCGTCGTTTTCGCAGACGCCGCCGGCGCCGCTTTCGCCGCCGGCGGCGTCGAAGAGGGGGCCCAGGCACGCGGCCCCCTCGTCCATCGCGTCCATCTTCGCCGCCTTCGCCGCCCGAGGATGCTGTTGCTGCCGCCCCTCGCCGAGGCCTCCTCCTGCTCCCTCTCCGGGCTCCGGGGACCGCCTCCGGTACTCCGTCACCCGCCCGAGCCGCGCGCCGCCGCGCTCGCCCGGCCGCGACGCCATGCGGAGCCACCTCGGGTTCTCGGGCGCCGTCACGCAGCGGCTGACCTTGACCGGGATGCGAGACTCGGATTTCGGGAGAGTAGGATGGAGAGGAGGAGCGGCGGCGGCGGCGGCAGCAGCGAGAGGGGCCTCGCCGTCCCCGCGCCCGCCCGCGCCGGTCGAGAGGGCGCCGGCCGAGAGGGCGCGGGCGAGCTCGAGGTCACCCCTCCAAAACGTGGTCGCCGGCGGCGGGGCCTCCATCAGCGCCCCGGAGAGACCCACGGCGCCCGCGACGCGCTGGATGCGGACCAGGCCGCGGCCCCTGGGGAGCGCGTCGACGAGGGCCTCGAGCGCGGCCGGGAGCTTGAGCTGCTTCGGCGGGGGCGAGAGGTCGCCGTCCTCGTCGCTGTCGCCACCGCCGCCGCCGTCGTCGTCATCCACCTTCACTTTGTCGTCTCGCTCCTCCTTCTTTTTCTTCGCCGCCGAAGCGCCCCCGCCGCGGGCCCTCAGCTCCGGGCTCGGGTCCACGAGCAGCACCCGCAGCTTGCACCCGAGCCCCTCGAGCAGCACCGCCGCGTCTCCCGTGAGTCCCGCGTCGACGCCGCCCCTGCCTCTCTCGTAGGCCTCCCCGTGCTCCTCCTCGCCCGCGACGACGACGGTGATTGTCTTGGAGCAGGGGCAGGGCCTCGCGGCGGCAGCGGCCGGGTCATCGGTGTCCTCGACGAGCGTCTTCATCAGGATCTTGTGTGCGACGAGGACGACGTCGAGCGGGTCTGCCGCCCATGGATAAGGAGCAGAAGAAGAAGGAGAAGAAGGAGAAGGAGGAGGAGGAGGAGGAGGCGCCCCAGGGCGGCAGCGCTCGGCGTCGTCGGCGAGCGCCACGGCGACGAGCTCCTCGAGGGGCAGGAAGACGGCCTCCGGGGTGACCCACTCCAGCAGGGGCCTCCCGTCTTCGCCCCGCGGGGCGACGATGTGGCGGAAGTTTTGGGGGTCCTCGTCGTTGAGGAGGTTGGAGGTCGCTGGTTTTTTTTTTTTTTTTTTTGGAAGTGAGGGGGCACGAAGAGCGCAGGGAGAAGAGAGGAGAGGAGGAGAAGAGGTCGCCGTGAGCGAGAGAAAAGATGAAGAAACGGCGAAGAAGAAGAATCTTTCCTCTCTTCTTCTTCCCTCTCAAACCGTCTCACCCTTCGTCCCGAAAGCCATCAGCGCGAGCTCGGCCGTGTTGGCATTGATGAGCATCTCGTGAGTGTACCGCGCCGAGAGGGCGTCCTTGACCGCCGGGAGCAAGGGGACCATGGCCGGGGACACATCGAGAGCGATAACGTTGAGGCTCGACCTCGCCTGTTTTTTTCGTTTTTTGTTTTTTTCTCTCGCGTTGTTTGTTAGAAACCGATCGCTGAGCGCTGGAGAGAGTTCTCGCTTCTTTGCTGCGGAGGGAAAAAGAGCAGCAACAAGGAGGGGGGGGGGGCAGAGAGAGGGGGGGGCAGAGAGAGGGAGGGGCGAAGAAGAAACGTGGCTAGCAGCAGTCGAAAGAAGGAAAAAACTCTTCCAATTCTTTCTCTGGAGAGAGAGAGAGAGAAATGGAAGAAGAAAAGAAAAAGAAGACCCAACGAACCGTCCTGCGCTGCGACGCCATGCTTGCGCTTGGACAGAGGCGCTGCTGCTGCTGCTGTCTTGAGAAAGAGAGAGCGCGAGCTAGAAGACGAGAGAACACACGCTGTCTCTGAAGAAAGGCGAGAGAGCCTTCTTCTCGTCCGACAGGAAAAGAGTGAACGATTTGCGTTTCAGGTTTTGTCTCGACCTCCACCTTTTTGTCGAAGAAGAACAGGCACTGCTTTTTCGCTCCAGAGAACCAGTGAAATATCTCGCTGAGGGCACGCGACGACTCTCTTGCGTCGCTCGAGGGGTCGAAAAGCGAGAAAGAGACCCGAGAGGGTGATGGAGAAAAAACCGGGTTTTGTTTCTTCAATCCCGGTGCGCTTTGTCGTCGAAGACGAGGACGGAAAAAAGTGAAAAGAAGAAGAAGAAGGATTTTTTTTTGCTGTCTCGCACTCACTCTTCTTCTTTCTTCTTCGCTCGTCCTCTTTCGGCACCGCCTCGGTGTCTTTGCTTCTTTTCTCCCTACTTTCCGAATCCCGATGGCAAGGGCCATGGCTCCGCTTGCCTCTTGAGCGGCTTAAAAAAAGAGCACGAAAAGCCTTCGAGGCGGGGGGGGGAAGAGAGAGAGCGGTTTTCTCTCTTTCAAAAAAAAACCATCGACCGACCGTGATCGAAATGTCGGGCTTCCTCAGCCTTCTGGGCCTCGCCCCTCCCCCGCAGAGGCCCTCCCCTGCTCGGTATCAGTCCCCTGCACGAGAGGACAGGCCTGCGCCGGAGTTTTCTCTCGCCGAACTTCGCCGAGTCCACGGCGTTTTGCTGGTGAGTTTTTTCTTTTCTTTCTCGATTGGTTCCAACCAATCGAGCGACGGTGAAATTCAAGGGACGCCAACTCTCACTCACCGCCGCCAAACCTCTCCTCCTCCTCCCAGGCCAACCGCCTCGTGACCTCGGCCAACCGCGCCCTCGTCGTCGAGGCGCTCCGCTCGGCCGCCGAGCTCGTCGTATGGGGAGACAGGCACGACGCGACGCTCGTCGACTACTTTTTGGAGGCGGGGCTGCTCGCGCACTACGCCGACGTGTTGGACTCTTCCGCTTCCGCTCCCTCTTCTTCCGGTCCTTCGTCTTCCCCCTCGCCTCCGCAGCAGCATCAGCAGCCCCGGCAGCGCCCCTCGCCCCCGCGGTACGGCTCTCCGGCAGCCGACCAGCCCCTGGCGGCTCAGGTGCTCCAGTCGGCGGCGATCCTGGTCGCCAACGTCCGGTCGCGCGCCGCGGCCTACTACCTCTTCTCGGGCGGCGGCCACCTCGAGCGCCTGATCTCGTCGCCGCAGCGGCGGGCGGAGCGGGGAAGCGGAGGGGGAGGAGCGAGCCCTGGCGGCCGAGTCGTGCTCGACCTGTCGGACGACGAGGTCGCGGGGCAGTACGTGGCGCTGCTCAAGGCGGTCGCGGCGCGGCTCGACGAGCACACCGTGCAGTGCTTCTACCACGACGGCGCCGGGTTCCCTTCTTGCTCCGGCTCCTCCGGCTCCGGCGCTGCTGCTGCTCCTGCTCTCCCTGCTCCTTCATCTTCGGGGGCGAGAAGCGGCGCCGCCGGCCAAGGGCAGCGGCCCGAACGGGAACACGAGGCCCCCTCGTTCCCCTTGCTCGACGCCGCGCGCTCCCTGCTGTCGCACCGCGAGCCGCTGGTGCGCGCCGCGGCCCGGGCCCTGACGCTACAGATCTACTCGATCCCGGACGAGGGCGTCCAGGCCTTTGTCTCGGGCGCCGCCGCCGCCGCCGCCGGGAAGGAGCGCGGGAGGAAGCCGACGGGCGTTGCTTCTTCTCCGTCGTCGTCCGCCGCCGCCGCCTGCGCCGCCGAGGCGCACTTCGAGGGCGTCGCGCGGGGAGTGGCCGAGCTCTCCTCGTCAATGCGGCTGCGCCTGGCTGCCGCCGAGGAGGCGCTGTTGGGGAGGCCCGCCGTCGCTGCGGCCGCCGCTGCTGCTGCACCCGGCGCCGCCGCCGCGTCGGCGCTCGCCCGGCGCGTCGTCGCCGGCGGCGGCGGCCTCCGGCCGCCGCCGACCCCGGCGCAGGCCCTCACCGCCTTGGAGAACGTCGCGTCGGAGCTCGAGGACTGTCTGGGGTACTGCCATGACGTGCTGGTGACGAGGCCCGGAGAAGCGGCGGCGGCAGCGGCGGCGAGGGGCAAGAAGCAGGGGGCAGAGCAGAGGCGGGACGACGGCGGCGGCGAAAACGACGACGGCGGCGGCGACGACGACGGCGACGGCTTTGAGAGAGTCGAGGCGGCTCCTTTCTCTTCTTCCTTCGATTCCTCGTCCGGGGTCTCCAAGCTCTTACAAAGGTCCCTGTGGAAGCACGCCATCGTCCCCTGCGTGCTCGAGCCCCTGGCCGCGCTCGCTCTCGGGAGGGCGAAGAGCGAAGAGGGAGGAGGAGAGCGAGGAGGAGAGGGCCGCGGCAGCAACGCCCTCCTCTCCCCGCCGCCCCCGCCCGCGGCCTCCCTGGCGGCGCGAGCCGCCCTCCACACCGCGCAGATCCTCTTCCAGGCCGCCCCCGACGCCAGGGCGAGCGGGGTGCTGGCCCGGGCCGTCCTCCTGGGGGAGGCCCCGCCGTGGGAGAGGGAGAGGAGGAGGAGGGAGGGGGAGGGGGGCCGCGACGCCGCCAGGGGTGGCAGCAAGGAGGAGAGGCTGCTCGGTAGGGCGCCGCCCCCTCCCCCTCCCCCTCCACCGCCGCGCGACGCCGCCGCCGCCGCGGGGGACGGCAGCGGCCTCGAGCCCCTCGCCCGGGACGGCTTCCGCGTCGCCCTCACCTCCGCGGACGGGGCCCTGGCCTCGGCGGCGGTGCTGTCGCTGGCGACGTGCATCGAGGGGTGGGGCGCGACCGGCGGCGGCGACGGAGGAGGAGCAGGAGGGGGGGGGGGCAACGGGAGCGGAAGCGGCAGCAACAATGGACACCCTCCTTATCCCTCCTCCTCTTCTTCTTCCCTCCCCGCCGACGACGCCACGCTCGCCGAGGCTGGGCTCCTGCCTTGGAGAAGGGCCAAGAAGAGGGAGCTGCTCGGGAAGCTGTTTGGCGGAAGCGGCGGGAGCGAGGGCGCCGGTGGCGCCAACGCCGACGAAAACGAAGGCGACAGAAACGATACCGCCTCTTCTTCTCCTTTCGACCCGCGAACGGCCTGGAGGGAGGCCCTCGCCGTCGCCGTCGGCGGCGGGGCCCTCAACGGCGACGCAGCGAGGGACGCCGGGGCCCTGCTGGTCGCCGTGGCCGCCGCCGCGGCGGCGGCGAACACGGGGGGCGGGAGGCGCGGGGGAGCGGCCGCGGCCGCGGCAGAGGCCGACCTCCCGGCGGCGGCGCTCGCGGCCCTCGCCCGCGGGTCCCTCCGCGCCTCCGAGGCCCTCTCCCTCTCCGCCGCGGGCTGCTGGGCCGACGCGCTCGTCCCGCTTGCGAGGGCCGAGTGGCTGCTGACGAGGCGGGCGCTGTTCCTGGAGGGGAGCGGCGAAGGAGGCGGAGTCGGCGGAGGATCGGCGGCAGCGGCGGCGGCCTCGCTTTCGAGGCGGCGAAGGGGCCCGATGCCGACCTCGGTCGCCGTCGCGTGCTTCACCGCCTCCGCCGCCGAGGTCGCCGCCGAGGCCGCAGTGGCGGCTGCGGCGGCCTCGGCGGCTCCCGCCGCCGCTCCCTCCTCGCCGGAGCAGGCGGCGGCCGGCGGGCGCCGCCCCTCCTCCTCGGCGCCGGCCGCGGTCGCGGCGCTCCGCGCCGTCCGCGCGGCGGTGCTCTCGGAGCAGCTGCGGCTCGCGCTGCTGTCCGAGGCCGGCCGCGTCCCGCTGTCGCTTCCCGCGGCCTTGTCTCCTTCTGCTGCTGCTGCTGCTGCTGCTGCTGCTGCTGCTGCTCCCCCCCCGTCCGAGGGGGACGCGGTCGGGCTCGCGGACGCGAGGCCCTGCGAGGTCGCGTTCGCGCCCGGGAACCAGCGCCGCGTCGTCCTCGCGCTGGGCAGCTCGTCCTCTCCCTCTTCCCCCTCCTCTCCCCCTTCCGCTTCTCCATCTTCTCCCTTGTCCGCTCTCTCTTCCTCCGTAGCCGACGTCGCCATCCTCGCCGACCCTATCGTCGACGTGAGCGGCGGCGTGAGGAGCAGCGGCGCTGCGGCGGCGGCGGCATCAGGAGAGGAAGGACGAGGCGGCGGCGAGGCGGCGGCGGACCGCGCTCCTCCCCCGGTCGCCACCCACGGCGTCGTCCTCTCCTCGGCCCCCGTCGCCGGTGCCGCCGCCCTCGCGGACCCCAAGCACGACCGGTGGCTGCACGTGACGGTGAGGCCCCCCTCGGCGCTCCTGCTCGCCGCCGTGGCGGGCTCCTCGCCGACCCCGCCGCCGCGGTCCTCGCCGGCTCTCGGAGGAGCGGGAGGGCACGGCGGGAGCGCCGCTTTCGGCGCTTCCAACAGCGCCTTCGCCGAGGCCGCCGAGAGGGCCTCCGCCGCCTCGGCGCTGCGCTCGCTGGCGACCTCGCTGGTCGACGGCCACTGGGTGCTCGCGTTCGACAGCTCGGCCGAGGCCGAGGCCGCCGCGGCGGGGCTCGAGCGGGCCGCGGAGGCGGTGAGGCGGAGGGCGAGGGAGGAGCTCTCTTCCTCGGGGCTGCTGCAGCTGCCGCCGTCGTCGTCCGGGGAGACTTTCGCGGCCGCGGCGGCGGCGAAAGCAGCAGCAGCATCATCGAACGTAGCAGCAGCAGCAGCATTTAACGTAGCAGCACCAAACGTGGCAGCAGCGACAAGAACGGTGGAACCAGTTGGGAGCCGAGAAGAACAGAACACGAAAGACTCGGAAACGACCGCAAACCCAACCGAAATGTAAAAGAAAAGACTTCCTGTGTTTTTTACTCTCTTTCTCTCTCTCTCTCTCAACTCTCTGCTCTCATCACGACTGCCGCCCTCAGGCCTCGACGTCAGAGCCCGCTCCCCCTCCGCCTCCGCCGCCGCCGCGGGAGCGCACTGGGTGCAGCAGCGGGGGACCCTGCTGGGCGCTCCCGCTCCCCCCTCCCCCTCCGCCTCCCCCCTCGCCCACGGCGGCGGCCGAGGGAGACGGGGAAGGGAACAGCCGGTGGGCGAGCTCCCTGGCAAGGTGCCGACCCGAGGTCGCTGTCAGCGTCGCCGCGGAGTCGCCGGCGCCACCGCTGCCGCCGCCGCCGACCCCGGCGGCGCCGGCAAAAGAGGCGGCGCCGACGCTGCCCGCGCCGAGGGCCCCGCCGGGGGCCTCGCTCGAAAACCTCCTCGCCGCCCCGCCGAAGATCCTCGAGGCGGCCGCGGCCGCCCGCGACGGGCCGCCGCCCCCGCCTCCGCCGCCGCTCCGGGCGTCGAAGTCGTCAAAGCTGCGCCTTGAGGAGACTCCCGGGGCGCGAGAGGGCGCGGCGGTGACCGAGTGGCGGGTTTTTTTCGGCTGCCTCGGAGCAGCTGCATTCGCCGCCGCCGCCACCGCCGCCGCCGCATTCGTCAGAGTGGGTGCTGCAGCAGTGCCGGGCTGCTGCCGCTGCTGCTGCTGCGCCCACTGCCGCTTCTGCTGCGAGGCCGCGGCCGCGGCAGTCAGGAGCGCGTGGTCGCCGCCTGCGGCAAAAGACGCGAGCGGCGACGTCGGGAGCTGTCGCTGCTGCTGAAAAGAGCCCGAAGCTGCCGGCGCCGCCGCGAGCGCCGCGAGCAGCGCCTCGTCGCCCGACGGCATCTCGAGCGAGCTCCCGGGCTCGAACCGCCCGAGCCCGCGCCGAGGGTCCGGGGCGGCGCTCCGCGGGGCGCACCCGGAGAAGGCCGAGGGCGCGGCGCCGGCGCTGGCCAGCCTCTGCTGCAGCAGGAGCTGCTGCGCCGTCGGCTGCGGTGGCTTTGGCCGCTCGCTCTCGCCCAGCTGCTGCTGCTGCTGCTGCTGCTCGAGGTGCTGCTCTTGCTGCCCGCCGCCGCCCTGCCGCCTCCTCTCGATCTGGTCCCTCTCTACGGACTCGTGCCACGCGGAGAGGGCCGCCGCGGCACTGGCCTCGTCGCCCTCGGCGTGGGGTCGGAGGTGGAAGAAGTCCTCGTTGTCGGCGTCGGCGTCGCTGTCATCCTCGTCGTCCGAGCCGTAGCCAAACTCTCCTCCAGCTCCTCCAGCGCCGCCCCCGCGCATCTCCAGGCAGCCCGTCGGCAGGTGCATGACCTTGCACCTCGAATCGCACACGTACGCGGCGGGCTCCTCGGGGAGCATGCAGGGCCCCGCGGGCTCGCACAAGGCCGAACTATCGTCGTTCCTTGCGGCGGCGGCGGCGGCAGCGGCACCAGCGGCAACGGCAGCGGCGCTCCGCTTCCTTGTCACCCTCCCGTAGACCATGAACGCCGCGCCCGCGGACCGCAGCGTGTCCCCCTTCTCCAGGTCTTCGACGTGCGCCGCCCTGAACAGCGTGGAGAGTTCTTCCAGGCTCCGGCCCGCCAGCGAGGGACCGCCGTGGGCCACCGCGAGCTCGGCGGCGGCGGCCTGCCACGCGCAGCGGGCGACGGCGTCGCGCGCCGCCGCGCCTTCTCCGCCGCCGCTCCCGCCGCTCCCGCCGCGGAGCAGCGCCTCGAAGGCCCTGGCCGGCAGGCGGTACCCGAGCGTCACGCTGGCCGCCGTGGCGGTCACGGCGTGCGGGACGCGGAGCATCACGGGCCACGCGAAGAGGACTGCGCCGGCGGCGGCGAGCGCGACGGGGGGGGGGGCGGCAGCGGCGGGGCCGCTGCCGCTGCTGCCGCCTCCTCCCGTCGCGCTCGAGCCCGTCGTGGCAGGATCGGAAGCAGCGGCGGTGGCAGCGGCGGCGGCGGCGGCGGCGGCTGCGACGGCGGGGTTGCCGCTGTTCTGGCCCGAGAGCAGCGCCGCCGCGGCGGCGAACGCGGCCTCCTTGCGCCGGGCGCTGCTCGCTCCCGAGTCGCCCCTGCTCATCCCGCCGCCGCCTCCTCCCCGCTGCTGCTGCTGCTGCTGCTGCGGGGACGCCGCGGCAGAGGTCGGGCGAGAAGAAGTGGGGGAGAACTGCCCTCCTGTCGGGGAAGCAGGGGCAGCGCCAGAGGGACAAGGGCCGACGCCGACGCCGACACTGCCGCTCCCCGTCCTCCGTCCGTCTCCGCCGCCGCCGTGCCTCCCCTCGACCTGCAGCAACACGCACCCCCGGATCAAGACCACCACCGAGTCCGCCGGCGACCCCGCCCTCGACAGCACCTCGCCCTCGTCGGCCACGAACAGCCTCGCGCAGGGGGCGACCTCGGCGTCGAAGAGGCCGGGCGGCGACAGCGGCGCCAGCAGGGGGTGCCGGCGCAGGCCGTCCAGCGGGCGGCCGCCCCCAAAGCGCGGCGGCCGGAAGTGCAGGCTCTTGAGCTTGCGCTCGACGAGGCCCTGCAGCGCCTCGACCTCGGCGTCGGCGATCAGGCCCGTCTTGGCCACGGCCTCGACGCGCTGCTCCTTCAGCAGCAGCAGCTCCTGCGCCAGCTGGCGCGTCTTGATCGCCCTAGCGACCTCTGGCCAGGCGGCCCTCGCGCGCGCGACCGAGGCGGCCGCGCGGCGCACCGCGGCCGCGGACTCGAGCAGCACCTGCCTCGTCACGTTGGCCTTCATCTCGTCGAGGAGGTCGTGGACTCCAAGGATGAGGGGCCTCTGGTGCTGCTGGTGCCGGCCCTGCCCCTGCTGCTGAGAAGATCGAGAAAAGTCCGGGTTGGTGCTGCCGAGGTCGAGGTCGTCAGCGGCGAGGAGCCCGCTGGCGCGGGCGCTGCCGCCGCCGCCAAACCTCTGCCGCCTTTCTTCGCTGCCGAACTCGCCGCCGTCGCCCCACACGTCGAGGATGTCGCTCGCCGTCACCTCGTGCGCGTGCATGAAGGCTAGCGCCAGCGTCATCGAGTTGTCCAGCGACCGCAGCAGCCGCGCGCGCGCCCAGCTCGACGCCAGGGGCAGGTCGCCGGCGCGCTGCGTCAGGCTGCGCAGCCACGAGGGCAGCGCCATCGCGGGCGCGAGCCGCTCCCAGTCCGACAGCGGCGAGCCCAGGTCGTCAAGCGCGCGGTCGGCGGCGGTCCTGAGCGCGTAGATGTGGCCCGAGTCGATGAACGCGTCGTGAAAGAGGTCGTTGTAGGTCTGGCGGACCGCGGCGAGCAGGCGCGAGCGGCGCTCGGCGAGCAGCGCGCCGCGGTTCATGCGGGCAGCGACGGCGCGGATGCTCGCCTCGTGCGCGAGCGCGGCCGCGGCCGCCAGCGAGCCGACGCTCTGACTGCGCCGACGCAGGAAGCCGAGGGCCGAGGCGTGGGGGGGGGCTGCTGCTGCTGTTACTGCTGCTGCCGCTCCTCCCCCCCTCGCCCCAGATTCGGAGGGACCCTCGCCGCCCAGGGACAAGGAGGAGGAGCCCTTGCCACCGCCGCCGCCACCGCCGCCGTTGGCGTGCGCTCCTCCGTTGGCGGCGGCCTGCTGCTGCTGCTCCCCCTCATTCCTCTTCGCCTCCTTCCCCCTGAGGGAGGCGGGGACCAGCCTCACGAGCGCGGCCCCGAGCCCCGCCCCGGCCACCCTCTTCCCCCTCTTCCCCTTCTTCCCCTTCTTCCCGCCGCCGCCGCCGCCGCTGTCGTACCGCTTGAGCATCTCGCTCGCCTCGAGCGCCGACAGCTCCCCCACGACGCGCCAGTCCGGGTCGCCGAGCACTTTATCCTCGGCCGCCAGCCGCATGCACTCGTCGCCGCGGCTCTCCACCTGCCGCAGCAGCAGCTTGAGGAACGACCGGCGCACCGAGGGGGGCTTCGTCATCCCCAGGCGGCGCAGCAGCGGCGCCATCGAGACGCCCTGGACCAGCAGCGTCAGCAGCGTGATCGCGCCCATGTAGAAGAAGCAGAGCTCGCCGAACTGGCGGTCGGCGATCCCCGGCGCGTTCTGGAAGTCGAGCACGACGAAGAGCGACAGCGCGAGGCCCACGGCGCCGCGCAGGCCCGACCAGGCCAAGACGAGCCCCTCGCGCGGGGTCATGCCGTACCCGCTCCTCTTGAGCACCGGCCAGAAGAGGACAAACATCGCGGCGCGGGCGAGGAGCAAGTAAGCCCAGAGCGCGAGCGCCATGGGGAAGTCGAACCACTTGATGTCCGAGATCGAGGGGTTGGAGAGGTTCGTGTACACGCGCGCCGCGACGAGCGCCCCGGCGAGCAGGAAGATGACGGTGTTGGCGCAGTACTCGAGCACCTCCCAGACGACGTCGAGGGGGCGCTCGACCTTCCGGGAGACGTGGTTGACTCCGGCGGCCGTCATCCAGAGGCCTAGGACGACAACGGCGAGCTGGTGGCGTGGAGGCGGAGGGAGGGGGAGTCGAGGAGGAGGGGGGGGGGGGAGGGGGCGGTGAATTCTTTTCGGTAAAAGAAAAAATGGAGCGGAAAACCCGAGAAGGACGAGGGGGAAAAACCCCGAAATAAAAAACAAATAAAACCCACCACGCCCGACACCCCCAGCAGCCGGTCGCCCACCAAATACGTCAGAAACGCGCTCGCAAACGTGATGGTGATCTCCGGCATCGGCGCGTTGTACATGTACCGCAGCCACGCCGTGGTCGCGACGCCAAAGGCCAGGCCCAAAGCGGCGCCGCCGACGGCGAGGCGCACAAACTGCACGAGCGCCGTCGCGACCGTCGTCGGCTCGCCTCCCACGTCCTGCCCGGCCGCCGCGTTCGACGCGTCGACGACAAAGCGCCGCAGCACGAAGAACAGCACGTAGGCCGTCCCGTCGTTCAGCAGCGCCTCGAGATCCACCAGCGTGCGCAGCCGCTTCGACAGGCCCGCCTCCCGCAGCACGGCGACGACCGCGACGGGGTCGGTCGCCGAGAACATCGCGCCGAAGAGCAGGCACTGGCCCCAGGTCCAGTCGTGCGGGAAGGTGTACTTCACGAGGACCGCGGTGATTCCCGCGCCCAGGAGCACCCCGGGGCCCGCCAGCAGCAGCGAGGAGGGCAGGAGGCGGCGCACCACGTGCCACTCGAGGGCGAACGCCCCCGCGAAGAGCAGGATGGGAAGGAAGCCGGCGAGGAGCAGGTTCGGGTCGATGTTCTCCCAGAGCCTCGCCCCGGCGGGGAGCAGCGGCCACTTGTTGGCGAAAGTCTCGAGGGCGACGCCGAGGAGGACGCCCCAGATCTGTGCGAGGGGGAGAGAGTTTTTTTCCGGTTTTTTTTGGTTGTGGGCGAGAGAGGGGGGGGGAGGAGAAAGGGTGAGGAGCGTTGAAGAAGATGAAAAAATTCTCGGCTTTGGCTTTTGTTCCTTCGTCCCGCTCTCTTCCTTCTTCTCTTCCTTCTCTCTTTGAACTCACCAGCAGCAGCGCCGTGTAGGGAATCCTCGTGAACGCCAGCACGTGCACCGTGAAGATCCCGATCAGCAGCATGAACGCGAAGAAGAAGAGCGCGTCGGTGGCGGCCGTGTTGTGCGCGGCGCCGGCCCGGGCCGCGGCGGTGTCGGAGGAGCGGGTCGAGGGCGACGGCGAATGCTGCTCGGCCGTCGCCGCCGACGTCACGTGCGCCGCCGCCGGCGCGGCGGATTTGGTGGCGACATGCGTGGCCTCCAGGGTCGCACTTCCCGGAGATGACTCCAGGGCCGTGGAGAGCCGTGTCGACGAGAGGAGCAGCAGGGCAGCGAGCAGGAGCAGGCCCGCCAGTCGGGGACGCATTTTGTTCCCTCTCTCTCGATGCCGTGGGCGAGGAGCGGCAACGAAAGTGAGGCGCGAAAAAATATCTCACTCTTTTTTTTCCCTTCCCGCTGGTCGCCTTCTTGCTCCCGCTGTTCTCTCTTTCTCTCATCTCTGCTCGCGCGTCTCTGCTCGCGAATAAGATGCGGCGCGCCGCGGGGTCCCTGCTGCTGTCTCGGGCTGCGGTAGCACTGGCCGAGTGTCGCAGCGGCTTGCTGGCATCGTCGACGACGACGAGAGGCGGGATCACTGCATCGTCGTCGTCGTCATCTCGTCCTCTTCTTCGACACCGTGACCACCCGTTCTCCTCGCGCCCGCCGCACTCCAAGTGGCGCATGCTCCAGGACCAGGGCCACGACGTCAACCCGTGCAACAGCAAGTGAGTTTCTTTTTCTCAAAAGGTGGAAGAGAGGGACGAGAAAGAGAGAAAGAGAGAGGCGACGATGATTGCAAGGCGCGCTTTCGACCTCCTCTCGCAACCAAGAGAGGGGGAAAAAACTCCTTGACCTCACCACCGTCACCGCTCTCCTCCTCCCCTCGCTCGCACCCGCCTCAAACCTCTCGCAGGCTCCACCCCGCCTACGTCGCCGGCGAGATCGAGGTCGAGGAGTCCAAGCGCGAGCTCGCGGTCCAGGAGGCGTACACCCCGGACTCGCAGTGCTTCGGCTGCGGGCCGGCCGCGCCCGACGGCCTCGGCCTACGCTCGTTCCGCGACTCGGGCGGGCTCGTCGCGCGGACCACGATCGACCACAAGTACCAGGCTTTTCCGGGCATCGTCAACGGCGGCGTCGTCTCGGCGCTGTTCGACTGCCACGGGAACTGGACGGCCGCCGTCGCGCTGATGGACCGCAGCTGCCTGCCGCGCCCGCCGCTGACGCTCACCGCGGAACTGCTGGTCAACTTTAGGGAGCCGACGCCTCCCGGGGTGCCGCTTATCGTCAGGTCTACGGTGGCGAGGGTCAGGGAGAGTGCCTCGGCGGGGAGCGGGAAGGCGAGCGTGCAGGTCGACTTGACACTACACGCGCTCGGAGGAGGAGCGGAGGGCGCAGGAGCTGGAACCGGAGGCGCCGAGGGCGCGAGCGATAGCAGGATCGGCAGCGGAGGGAGCAAGGAGACGCTGCTGGCGACGGCGACCGGGATCTTCAAGAAGCTCGGCGCGCTTCGCGCTCTGTAGACAATTTTTATGAAGAGGGATGAATTCAGAGAACGTGCGTCATTGATTTGATTGCATTGAGGTTTTTCTTGTTTTTTCTCTCGCGCTCGTTTTTTATTTTCTCCCCTCTCTTTTTCTCTCTCTCGTTTCCTCCCCCCCTCCCCCCTCTCTCTCTCTTCTCATTTCTTCTCCTTCTTCTGCTTCTTGCTCTTCTTCTTCTTGCCGTCGGAAGCAGCAGGAGCAGCAGTGGCGATAGGAGAGGAGAGCATTTTCTTCTTCGAAGCTGCCGCTTCCGCTTCAGCGGCAGCAGCGCGCTCGGCGGCGACCTCCGCCTTCGCCGCCTTGACCCACCCTCGCTCGCGCTTCTTCTTCGTCTCCAGGGCAGGAGCAGCAGCAGCAGCGCCGACGTCGTCTCCTTCTCTATCAGCGGAAGCTCCCGCCGTCACGGTGGCCTCTCCGTCGGCAGGGGCACCGCGGCCGCGCTTGGCAAACGCGTTCGTCTCGTCGTCGTCCTCGTCGTCACTTTCTTCCTCCTCCTCCACCACCCCGTCGCCATCCCCCTTGCTCCTCCGGGGCTCGTTGCTGATCTTCTGCAGCTTGCACACGAAGAACCCGTCCAGGTTGTGCGCGTGCGGGTAGAAGCGTCGCGCGAGCGCCACCGACGGGTGGAAGCGGTGCTCCCTCCAGTTGGCGAGCGCCGGGCGGCCAAACGCGAGGCCCGCGTCGACGATCCTGACGTTGCGCTTCCTCAAGGCGTAGTCGATCACGGCCTCGTTCTCCTCGACCATGATGGAGCAGGTAGAGTAGACGACGGTGCCGCCGCCGTCGTAGTCGTCGCCACCGGAGGAGGCGGAGGGGGCGGGGGCGGCAGCGGCTTCCTCGTCGTCGTTATCGGCATCGTCGTCGTCGCTGCCATCTTTCTTCTTCTGCGACTTCGACTTCGACTTCGACTTCGGCCCCTTCTTCCCCGCCTCCTTCGCCTTCACCTTGGCCGGGCAGCACAGGTCGATCGCGGCCAGCAGCAGCTCCTTCTGCAGGTGCGCGCACTTGAACACGTCGGCGCGAGACTTGCCCGACTTGACCGCCGGGTCCTTCGCGACGACGCCCGTCCCCGAGCAGGGCGCGTCGAGCAGCACCCTGTCGGCGCAGGCCCTGCCCAGGACCTTCGGGAGCTGCCTCCCGTCGTAGTTACAGACGACGGCGCAGGTCACGCCCAGACGCGTGAGGTTGGCGGTGACCGACCGCAGCCGCGTCGGAGAGGCCTCGTTGACGAACAGCGTGCCCCTGTTGCGCATCAGCGCGGCGAGGTGCGACGTCTTCCCGCCGGGCGCGGCCGCGACGTCGACGACCGTCTCGCCGGGGCGGGGCCCCAGGGCCATCACCGGGAGCAGCGACGCGGCGCCCTGGAGCATGTAGTGGCCCGCGAGGTACTCGGGCGTGGCTCCCAGGGGCACCTGCGACTCGAACACCACCAGCCCGACCTTGGACCACGCGCCGACGGGGTCGAGCCGCACGCCCCGCGCGATGAGGGACGACGCGAGCTCGCGCCGGCGCGCGCGCAGCGTGTTGGTGCGCAGGGTGACCGGCCGCTTGGTCTCGTTGGCCTCGAGGAGCTCGAGGGCCTCCGGGACGGGAAGCAGCGAGAAGATGGCGCCGGCGAGGAAGTCGTTGTAGCCGTAGTAGTCGCAGACGTCGGCCGTGAGCTGCGGTGCGTTTTTTTTTTTTTTTTTTTTTGGGGGGGGGGGGGGGGGGGGGTTTTTTTTTTTTTTAATGGGGGGGAGTGGTGAGGGGGATGGAGACAA